>Ga0164290_1002153_pt1 | contig 16528 bp, 11 predicted proteins | sample Micstemetagenome_FD_108782 | JGI IMG/M metagenome (GOLD analysis project Ga0164290, IMG submission 108782) | Contaminated culture microbial community from soil near Moab, Utah, USA - Microcoleus steenstrupii SON62 (Illumina Assembly) | ecosystem: Environmental > Terrestrial > Soil > Soil crust... | reverse complement strand
TGATCACTGTCGTTGAGTTCTTCGATTACAATTGCGGCTACTGCAAGCGCGCCGTCGGCGACATGGACGCCATCATCAAGTCCAATCCTGAGGTGCGCTTCGTCCTCAAGGAATTCCCCATCCTCGGCCAGGACTCGGTCGACGCCCACAAGGTCTCGAATGCCGTCCGTCTGGTCGCACCGGAGAAATACGGCGATTTCCACCGCGCGCTCATGAGCGGCGAGCACGCGAATGAAGCCCGCGCCATCGAAGTCGCCAAGTCCCTCGGCGTGGCTGAAGACGCACTCCGCGCCAAGATGGCTGAAGCGCCGAATGACGATAGCGTTCGCGATGCCTATCAGCTCGCGACCAAACTCGGCATAACGGGCACGCCTTCCTACATCATTGGCGATGAAGCCGTCTTCGGCGCCGTCGGTGAAGACGAACTGGCGAAGAAAATCACCAGCGTCGAGCAATGCGGCAAGACCACGTGCTAAGGCAGTTTCTCATTCAACCGTGATGGCGACGTGACCGGCAGATTACGGCAGTTCCACTTGTGGACAACGGCGCAGGCACCGCCTTGCGCCGCACCGGCCATCAACTTCACCCTTTCCCTTCCACCGCCAGCGGTCTATAGGAGGGGACTGCGTGAATACGGAATGTGAGTTGATGAGCAGAACGATATTCGTCCTGAACGGCCCCAACCTCAATATGCTGGGAAAGCGGGAACCGGGCATTTATGGAGGCAAGACGCTTAAGGATATCGAAGTCGACTGCAAATCCGCTGCGTTGGAACTTGGTATCTCGGTAGACTTCCGTCAGACCAACCATGAGGGTATGCTTGTCGATTGGATCCAGGAAGCCGACGATGCCGCGGCTGCGGTCTGCATCAATCCCGGCGCCTATGGTCACACCTCGATCGCGCTTCACGATGCGATCCGGGCGATCTCCAAGCCGGTCATCGAACTGCATCTCTCGAACATTCATGCTCGCGAGGAGTTTCGCCACAAGACGTGGACGGCGCCGGCGGTCAAGGGAATCATCTGCGGCTTTGGTGCGCATTCCTATATTCTCGCGCTCCACGCCGCCAAACAACTCATCCAATAACAAAACACCAGGACGTTGATAAAATGGCTGACAAAAAGACCGGTATCGATCAGGCGTTGATCAGGGACCTCGCCAATATCCTGAATGACACCGATCTGACCGAGATCGAAGTGGAACAGGACGATGTCCGCATACGCGTGTCGCGCATGGGCACGCCCCAGCCCATCCAGGCCTACGCGCCGCCTTACATGCAGGCGGCAGCGCCCATGGCGCAGCCTGTTACGGCGGTGGCTCCGGAAGCTGCACCCGTCATCAACGGCTTTATCCTGACCTCGCCAATGGTCGGCACCTGCTATTATTCACCGGCGCCCGGCAGCCCGGCCTTCGTCGAAGTCGGCCAGACCGTCAAGGAAGGCCAGACCGTGCTGATCATCGAAGCGATGAAGACCATGAACCAGATACCGGCGCCGCGCTCCGGCAAGGTCACTGCGGTCATGGTCAACGACGCCAGCCCCGTCGAATTCGGCGAGCCCCTGCTGGTCATCGAATAGGCGGATATCGAATGATCCAGAAAATCCTCATAGCCAATCGCGGCGAGATCGCCCTTCGTGTTCTGCGCGCCTGCAAGGAGCTGGGCATCGCAACCGTTGCGGTCCACTCGACGGCGGATTCCGACGCCATGCATGTGCGCCTGGCGGACGAGAGTGTCTGCATCGGCCCGCCGCCCTCGCGCGATAGCTACCTGAACATCCACCAGATCGTCGCGGCTTGCGAGATCACCGGTGCCGATGCGGTTCACCCCGGCTATGGCTTCCTGTCGGAAAACGCCAAGTTCGCCGACATTCTTGATGCACACGGCATCATCTTCATCGGCCCCACCGCCGAGCATATCCGCATCATGGGCGACAAGATCACGGCCAAGCAGACCGCGATGGAACTCGGCATTCCTGTCGTTCCCGGCTCTGAAGGCGAAGTTCTTACCGAGGCCGATGCGATCAAAACCGCACGCGAGATCGGCTATCCCGTGCTGATCAAGGCAACCGCCGGCGGCGGTGGCCGGGGCATGAAAGTCGCCAAGCAAGAATCCGATCTGCTCGAAGCCTTCAACACCGCACGCTCCGAGGCCGCGAATGCCTTCGGCAACGATTCCGTCTATATGGAAAAGTATCTTGGCAAGCCCCGCCATATCGAGATTCAGGTGTTTGGCGATGGCGCAGGCAATGCCGTCCATCTCGGAGAGCGCGACTGCTCGCTGCAGCGCCGCCACCAGAAGATCTGGGAAGAGGCGAACTCGCCGGCGCTCAACGTCGAACAGCGCATGAATATCGGCGAAATCTGCGCCGAGGCGATGAAGAAGCTGAAATATCGCGGCGCCGGCACCGTCGAATTCCTCTACGAGAACGGCGAGTTTTATTTTATCGAGATGAACACCCGCCTGCAGGTCGAGCATCCCGTGACGGAAGCGATCACCGGCATCGACCTCGTGCACGAACAGATCCGCGTCGCCTCGGGCGGCGGCCTGTCGGTTACCCAGGACCAGATCGAATTCGCCGGCCATGCCATCGAATGCCGCATCAATGCCGAGGATCCAAGGACATTCGTCCCCTCGCCCGGCACGATCACGCATTTCCATGCGCCGGGAGGGCTCGGCGTGCGCGTCGATTCCGGCGCCTATGCCGGTTATCGCATCCCGCCCTATTACGACAGCCTGATCGGCAAGCTGATCGTGCATGGCCGCACCCGCGTCGAATGCATGATGCGGCTGCGCCGCGTGCTCGACGAGTTTGTCATCGACGGAATCAAGACGACACTGCCGCTGTTCCAGGATCTGGTGACCAATCCGGATATCGCCAATGGCGACTACGACATTCACTGGCTCGAACACTATCTCTCCGGCCCCACTGTCTGACGGGTGATACGGAATGGGGCGCCATCATTCCGACATGACCACGATCACACCGGAAATCCTGCTCCGCGCTTATTCCGCGGGGCTCTTCCCGATGGCGGAATCGGCTGACGACCCTGAAGTCTACTGGGTTCAGCCGAAGGTTCGCGGCATCATTCCGCTGGACAAGTTCCACGTCTCCCATAGTCTGGCAAAGACGATGCGCCAGAAACCCTTCGACATCCGGGTCAACACCGCCTTCGACCGCGTGATGGAGTGCTGCGCCGAATCGACCGAGATGCGGCCGACAACCTGGATCAATCCGCTGATCCTGACGCTCTACAAGGAACTCCACCGCATGGGCTACACCCATTCGATGGAGGCCTGGGAGGGCGAGGAACTGGTCGGCGGCCTCTACGGTGTGTCGCTGGGCGCCGCCTTCTTCGGCGAAAGCATGTTCTCCCGCCGCAGGGACGCCTCGAAGATCTGCCTCGTTCATCTTGTGGAACGCATGAAGGCACGTGGCTTTACGCTCCTCGACACGCAGTTCACCACCGAGCATCTCAAGCGCTTTGGCGCTATCGACATTTCCCGCAAGGATTATGAGAAGCTGCTTGAAAAGGCGATGCAATCCGACGATCTGGACTTTGCCGACAAGTAAACGTGGCCTTACTTGCCGTCGCTCTCGACCGTAAGATCGCTCTGCTCGCTCCGGAGAATGATGGCGAGATCCTTGGCACTTTGTGACGTGAAGTTGCCGCTGATCATTATCGCCCCGGCAAGAATCGGCTCCATGATGAATGGCGTTGAAAGCACGGTGTCGCCGGACCGAATGCGGACCTGCTTGCCGACATGTGCCCTGGTGAATGTACCAAATGCGGTGGCACTTTCTGGCTTGAGCCTGACCATGAGAACAGGTGCAGCGGTGGCCCCATCCGGCACCACCTCTGCACTCGCGACCTGAAGGGCGAGCGTCTCCGCAAGCGCCTCATGCGCAGGAAGGCAAATTGCCAGTGTCATCAGCAATAATCCGCATCTCATCATCAGGCGACCATTCATAATTGGTTGCATTGCCGCCGATCATAGATGACGAACGACACATACCCAACGCTGTATAGACTATTGGCTTTCGGACTTGGTCTCGGACGGGGCAGGCACGTCCGACGACTGCTTACAGCCGGTTAGCCAGACATCATAGACCGGATGATCGACGGCATTGAGGCCGGGCGACGCCGCGAACATCCAGCCGGTGAAGATGCGGCGGATCTTGCGATCGAGCGTGATCTCGTCGACCTCGACGAAACTGGAAATCTTCTGTGCCTCGGTCTCATCGCGGGTGAAGCAGACCTTGGGTGTCACCTGCAGCGCGCCGAACTGCACGGTTTCGTCGATATAGACATCGAATGAGGTCGTCCGGCCGGTGATCTTGTCGAGTCCAGAGAAAACAGCCACCGGGTTCTTGACCTTGGCGGCATAAGCGGGTGCCACGCATGCGGAACATGCGGCAAGGCCACCCAGCACGAGCGCCGCGATCCGTTTTGTGATCACCATATGGGTTGCAGTCATGTATGCCGTCCCGCGCCTGCCAGAATCCGCTCCAGCCCAGCGGTAAAGATCAAATATGGCGGCAAGAAGAGATCAGCTCCGCGGCGTCCAGGCATCGTAGTCGCCGGTCACGCGCGGACGTTCACCGCCTGAGGCCAGCGAGCCTTTCGGGCGATACGCCATCGGCGTACCGGTCAGGTTGAACTGGTGGCCCTTTTCCCATTCGCGCGCCTCATATTTCTCGCGGCTCGGGGCCACATCGGTACGGTGGTGCATCCATCCATGCCAGCCCGGCGGAATGGCAGACGCCTCGGCATAGCCGTTATACACGACCCAGCGCTTTGGCAGGCCATAGGATGACAGCGGCCCTTCGTAGTAGATATTACCGAATTCGTCTTCGCCGACACGTTTGCCAAACCGCCAGGTAAAGAAACGCGTGCCGAGCGTCTGACCATTCCACCAGGTGAAAAATTGCAGCAGGAACTTCATGTCGGTATGGCCTCGAACGAAGGGCGCGCCGGGATTTGCGCCATCTCATTGTCATCCGCTTATGCCGCGTCGCACCCCGGTTGTCCAGTCACCAATTGACGCATTCCACCCGCTTTTCCGCTTGCTTTCAGGTAGGTGCCGCAGCATCGTGCACGCACAAAGGCCAAGCAGCAATAGAGACCCGACATGACTGGAATCGCCGATATGAGTGCTCGCGCGCTCGCCGAACTCGACACCTGCATCGCCGCGATCAGCGAGGACGAGACCAACGCACTCGTCGAACTGATTGCGACTTCCAAACGCATCTGCATATATGGCTGCGGCCGAGAGGGCCTGATGATGCGGGCGCTCTGCATGCGGCTCTATCACCTCGGACTCGATGTACACATGGTCGCCGACATGAACACACCACCAGTCGGTCCGGGCGATCTGCTGCTGGTCAGCTCCGGCCCCGGCCACACCTCCACCGTGCTTGCTGTGCTGGGTGAAGCGCGCAAGGCAGGCGCCAGGACGGCCTGCTTCACCGCCGAGCCGGACTCACAGGTCACCAAACTCGCCGATTTCACACTGGTCCTTCCAGCTCAGACCATGGCACGCGACCAGTCGTCGCCGACATCCTTCCTGCCGATGGGCAGTCTCTACGAGGGCACGCAATTCGTGTTTTTCGAAATCCTTGTCATGCTGCTGAAGAATCGTCTTGGCGCGACGGCAGCGGGCATGCGGGCACGCCACACCAATCTGGAGTGATCAGCCGGGAAAGGCGAGCGCTTTTTCCATGATGACGGCTGGAACGCCCGATTGCCCCCCGCAATTTTTCGTCCAGCCGATCTCTACAAACCCGAGACCGGCGTAGAATCGCTTGGCGCGCTCGTTCTTGGGCTCGACCTCCAGCCGCATGCGCTTGGCAGCGGGAAAACACGTCTCGATCTCCGCGAACAGATCGCGGCCGATTCCCTGTCCCATAAGATCAGGTTCGACATAGAGCTGGTGCAGGACAACGACATCTTCCTCTTGCTTGTCCATTGCGGCAAAGGCCATGCCGCCGATGATCCTGCCGTCGTCGGCCACCACGAACTCGGCGTCCGGCTGCACGAGCCGTCGCTTCAGCGCCTCCACCGAATGCCATGAGCCGGAAATCTCGGAAACCTTCTCGGCACCGTAAATAACGTCATACGTTGCGTGCCAGCTCCGGCCCAGCAGCGCCGAAACCTTCACAAGATCCTCTTGCGACGCAGAGCGGATGAAGAACATCAGTCCTCCAGCCCGAGCTTGGTTTTCACCAGAGCCTGAACCGCCTGCGGGTTGGCCTTGCCGCCGGTCGATTTCATCACTTGGCCGACGAACCAGCCGGCCAGTGTCGGCTTGGCCTTGACCTTTTCGACCTGGTCGGGATTGGCGGCGATGATCTCATCCACGGCCTTTTCGATCGCGCCGGTATCGGTGACCTGCTTCATGCCGCGGGCCTCCACGATCTCGGCGGGATCGCCGCCTTCTTCAAGGATAATCTCGAAGAGGTCCTTGGCGATCTTCCCCGAAATGGTGCCTGTGCGGATCAGATCCAGAATGCCGCCGAGCTGTTCGGGAGAAACCGGGGTTTCCTCGATGCCCTTGCCCATCTTGTTGAGCGCGCCGAGCAGATCGTTGATCACCCAGTTGGCGGCAATCTTGGCGTCGCGACCTTCGGCCAGCTTTTCGAAATAATCGGCGATCGCCTTTTCGGACACCAGCACCGACGCATCATAAATAGTCAGGCCGAGGTCCTTGACGAAGCGCTCCTTCTTGTCGTCGGGCAGTTCCGGGAGATTGGCCAGCAACTCGCCGACAAAGGCGTTGTCGAATTCGAGCGGCAGGAGATCCGGGTCGGGAAAATAGCGATAGTCATGCGCGTCTTCCTTGGAACGCATCGAGCGCGTCTCGCCCTTGCCGGCATCGAAGAGGCGTGTCTCCTGATCGATAGAACCGCCCTCCTCCAGAATGCTGATCTGACGGCGCGCTTCATATTCGATGGCCTGGCCAATGAAGCGGACGGAGTTCATGTTCTTGATCTCGCAGCGCGTGCCGAATTCTCCGCCTGGTTTCCGCACTGACACATTGACGTCGGCGCGCAGCGAGCCTTCGTCCATATTGCCGTCACACGTACCGAGATAGCGCAGGATGCTCCGGAGCTTGGTGATGTAGGCCTTCGCCTCGTCCGACGAACGCAGGTCGGGCTTGGAGACGATTTCCATCAGCGCCACACCGGATCGGTTGAGGTCCACGAAGGAAAGCGTCGGATGCTGGTCGTGCATGGATTTGCCGGCATCCTGCTCCAGATGCAGCCGCTCGATGCCGATCTCGACATCTTCGAACTGACCCCGGCGGTCCGGGCCGATCGAAATGACGATCTTGCCTTCGCCGACGATCGGGTCCTTGTATTGCGAAATCTGATAACCCTGCGGCAGATCTGGGTAAAAATAATTCTTACGGTCGAACACCGAGCGATGATTGATCTGCGCCTTGAGGCCAAGGCCGGTGCGCACGGCCTGCTTGACGCATTCCTCGTTGATGACGGGCAGCATGCCGGGCATGGCCGCATCGACCAGCGAGACGTTTGAATTCGGCGGCCTGCCGAATTCGGTCGAGGCGCCCGAAAACAGCTTCGAATTGCTGGTTACCTGGGCGTGCACTTCCATGCCGATGACCACCTCCCAGTCGCCGGTGGCGCCCGGAATGAAGCGTTTCGGATCGGGTGTGCGTACATCGACTATGGTCATGTTTCAGCTTCTCTTGATCGCGTCCAGGAACGAACTGGCGTTAGAACAATTACCCATCGCAGGCAAGCATTTCAATGCTGGCCAAGGGGACGATTGCGGGGAATGGGCATTCAGGGGTTCTGTTTCAAAATTGTTTCTGCTACGGCTTTCAGATTAAGTGCCAATGAGTTGGGGTCAATGGAACGTCTGAGCGGAAACCTGGCAGCTGCCACGCTTTGCCTGCTTGTGAGCCTGGGCCTGACGATGATTCCGGCGAATTCTGCCTCCGCTTTCGAGATATTTGGCTGGAAGTTCTTCGAGGACGACGAGAACGCCTCGGCCGTGTCCGATCCCGTGCGATACAGCCTGACTTTCACTGCTGGCGACGAGGAGCTCGACGAGAAGCTCAAGGAAGCGTCCTCCCTCGAGCAGGAGAAGGAAGACCCCGTCAATGGTGACCTCGGCCTGGTGATCAAGGCCCGCGACGACCGCGAACGCCTGCTCGCCGCTCTCTACGAGAACGCCCGTTACGGCGCGGTGGTGAAAATCACGGTCGCCGGCACCGATATCGACGAGCTGCCGCCGGTTCCCGAATTCCCTCGCGACGCACCAGTTCCCGTGACGGTGGATGTCGAGCCCGGTCCAGTCTTCACCGTCGGCACCGTGTCACTGACTGGCGACGCCACGAAATTCAACCCCGCCGATTACGACCTGGACATCGGCGCGCAAGCCAATTCGACGCTGGTCATAGAAGCCGCCGGCAAGATGGTGGAGGACCTCGAGGCCGAGGGTCGGCCGCTGGCCAGGCTGACCGAACGCGGCCTGACTGCCGACCATAGAACCAATACCGTCGATATCCGCATCGGAGCGGAGGGCGGACCGGTGGCCGATGTCGGCGAGGTGACGGTTGCGGGCACGAAGACCGTCGATCCGCAGTTTGTGAGGAAGTGGTCACGCCTCGACCAGCACAAGCGCTACTCGCCGCAGGAGATCAAGGATGCCAATGAGCGCCTGCGCAAGCTCGGCGTCTTTTCTTCGATCAACATCACCAAACCCGACAAGCTCGACGAGAATGGCCAAATTCCCATGGCGATCGAGGTTCGGGACGGCAAACAGCGCTATTTCGGCGCCGGCGTTCAGGTTTCCACGCTCGACGGCCTCGGCCTGCTGGGTTACTGGGGCCATCGCAACCTTTTCGGCGGCGCTGAGTCACTGAAGATCACTGGCTCGATATCCGGCCTCGGCACCGAATGGGACTATCGCGATCTCGACTACCTCGCTTCGGTTGAATTCTCCAAGCCCGGGATTTTCGACGCCTATTCGACACTCAATATCAGCGTCATAGCCCAGCAGGTCGTACCTGACACCTATCGCTCCACGTCACTGACCAAACTCGCCAATATTGCCTACGAACTCAATCGGACGGACACGCTCACGGGCGGCGTCGATCTGACCTGGAACGAAACGGAAGACTTCCGCGGCGAATCGCGCTTCCTGACATTTTCGCTACCGGTGACCTGGGCGCGCGACGCCAGCGACAACAAGCTCGACCCGCATGAGGGCTACCGGCTCAAGCTTACCGGCATACCGAGCTACGAATTCAACCACCAGAATTTCTTTACAACGCTAGACGGCACCGTCACCGGCTACACATCCTTCGGCGAGGACGACCGCTTCACGCTGGCCGGCAAGTTCGCCATGGGCTCACTACTGATGGCGCCTGCGCTCAAGGATGTGCCCGCGACCCGACGCTTCTATCTCGGCGGCGGCGGCACGGTGCGTGGCTACGCCTACCAGGAAATTACACCGTACAACAAAAACGGAGATGCGTTGGGCGGCCGTTCCTACATGCTCGCGTCCTTCGAGACTCGCGTCAAGGTTAGCGAAAAGATCGGCGTCGTGCCGTTCATCGATGTCGGCAGCGTCTCCAGCCAGACCTATCCGGATTTCAGCGACATCCGAGCCGGCGCCGGCCTCGGCATACGCTACGCCACGCCTTTCGGGCCGTTGCGCCTTGATGTCGCCATGCCCATCAACAAGTACCAGGACGGAAGCCGCTTCGGAATCTATGCCGGCATCGGCCAATCCTTCTGACGGGAGCGAGAGTATCAAAGCTGCATTGCAAATGATCGCGTGGATTTTCACCCGCCTGCTGATTTTGGCAGGCGTGCTGGCGCTCGTCCTGATCGCCGCGATCGCCTTGATCGGATATTCCGCGATCGGCAACCAGTTCGCGGCCGAACAGATTGCCAGCCGGATTTCCACGCCTGACATGCAGGTGACGATCGAAGGCGCGCGCGGCCTGCTCGCCGGTCGGCTCCGTATCGACCGGGTGCAACTGGCCGACACCAAGGGCAAATATACCGAGCTGAAGAATATCGAACTCGACTGGTCACCGCTCGACCTCTTGGGTGCCCAGTTCCACGCCCAACGGATTGCGGCATCCGATATCAATGTCGAGCGCCAGCCCGTCGTCACGATCGAGCCGGAGCCGACATCGTCGGAAGGCGGTTTCAGCCTGCCTGTCGAGATCGCGGTCGATGCCATCGACCTGCCCTCGATCATGCTGGGCAAGCCGCTGATCGGTCGAGCGACGAGCCTGGCCGTGAAGGGCTCTGCACGCGCCGCCGCCGATACCGTGGCGCTCAAGCTCGATGCCAGCCAGGCGGATCGCCCCGACGCCAAGGCGATTGCCGAACTCGCCTATGCCGTCAATGCCAATACCCTGAAGCTCGATCTCAAGGTGGCGGAACCCAAGGGCGGGATTCTCGCCACTGCCCTGCAATTACCCGGCGGCCCGGCAGTCGATCTCTCGGTCAGCGGCGACGGCCCGCTCACCGATTGGACCGGCATCATCCGCGCGAAACTCGACGGCGTCGAACGGTTTGCAGTCAATGCCAGCCACCGGCAGAACCCGGCCGGCATGCATGACGTCAATCTCAATGGTGGCGGCGCCATCGGTGATCTGATGCCGCCTGTCCTCAGGCCACTGTTCGAGGGCGAGAGTGCCGTGGATGTCGATGCCTCCTTCGACTCCTCGGGCCATCTCGACATCCGCTCGGGAAAGCTTACTAATGGGAGCTTCACCCTTGACGCCAGCGGCAAGATCGATCCCAGGGGCGAAGTCAACATTAACGGAAGCCTCCATTCCGTCGGCGATGTCATCCCTGTCCGCTGGCCCCTAGCGACTGGCGAATTGCAGGCCGACCTGCGCAATGCCTCATTCGTTGCCTCTGGCGCATATAGCGCCGTCGCGATCGATCTAAGCGCCGACATCGCAACACTTGCCCTGCCACAAGGCCGATTGACCGACGTCTTCCTGCGCACCGAATCTGACAGCTTCGATCTCGCAACGCGCGCAGGCAGGATCTCGGTCGAACTTACGAGCCAGGGTGCGAATATCAACGATCCCCAACTCGCTCGACTGGTTTCCGCCCCGATTGATATCAAGGCGCCCTTCGACATCACGGCAACACATGTATCTTCCGAGGCTATCGAGATTTCCAGCGGCGCCATCGGCGGCAAGATCGCGCTCGGCTACGCCTTCGACACGTCGGCGATCGCTAGCAGCTTCAACCTCTTCGTCGGCCCGTCCGGCGCGCTGCCCGAGCAGTTGGCCTCGAAGATCTCGGGCATGATCGAGTTCTCGGGCAAGATCGATGGCACGCCCGGTGACCTAGCGTTCGATCAGTTGAAGCTGTCGTCCAACCTGCTGACCGCCGAAGCATCGGGCACATTGAACGGCAATGAGCTCACCGCATCACTGATCGGCGACATACCGGTGCTCGCGGCATTCCAGCCCGGCATTGACGGTAAGGTTCATGTCACAGCCGATCTATCAGGCCCGCTCTCTATGCTCGTCGTCAAGGCCGGTATCACATCCGACCAGATCATGGCCGCCGGACGCAAGCTACAGACGGTGGATGTGAAATTCGACGGCACGCTCGATCCGGCCAGACCGTCCGGCAAGCTGACAATGGGCGCCGTGCTGGATGGCCAGCAGATCGACATCGCGAGCAATTTTGTCCGCGAAAATGGGCTCATTTCACTCCCGTCCATCACCGCAGATATCGGCCAGAACCTGATGACCGGCTCGCTCAATCTCGGCCCGGATTTCCTGCCGACGGGCAAGATCAATGCCGACCTCGCCGACCTCTCGGCACTGGCGAAGCTAGTCGGCCAACAGGTAGAAGGCGATCTCAAGCTCACGATCGACCTCAACGCCCGCAGCGGCGCGCTGGCGACAACAATCGACGGGACGGGTTCGCGCATCGCGACCCGGGGAGTGGTGGTATCCGATCCGATTATCGACATCGAAAGCGCCGACCTGTTGACCCAGCGCATCGGCGGCGTGGTCCAATCCCGAGAGATCGCGGCCGGCGACAACCGTCTGGAAACACTGGAGGCGACATTCGACCATCAGACAACCAGTACGACATTCGACGTGAAGAGCAGTTTCGACGGCGCGCCCCTTACCGTCACTGGCGTCGTCGATCAGACGCGAGATGGAATCCAGCTGACGGTGAATACACTGGCCGCGTCGCCACGCAAAATCCCGCTCGCGCTCGCCATGCCCGCAAAAATCACCGTCTCCGGCGGCACGACGACGATCGAACCGGTCATGATCTCTGCGGGATCTGGCACGATCACAATCGAAGGCACTGCGGCCGACGCACTCAATCTCACGGTCGATGCGAATGCCGTGCCCGCAAGCCTGATCAATGGCTTGGCGCCTGATCTTGACGCTTCCGGCACGATCTCGGCCAAGGCCGACATCTCAGGTAACGCAGCGTCACCCGCTGTCAGCTTCGACGTGTCCGGCACGGATATCTCCGCCAAGCCCCTGAAGCAGGCTGATCGTGCGCCATTGCAAATTTCGTCCAAAGGCACGTTCGCCAACGCTCTGCTCTCGGCGCAGACCACGATATCAGGCATTGCCGAGCTCGGCGACCTCACGACGGATGCCGAAATACGGGTTGGCGAAGACATCCGGATTGAGAAACTCGCAGTTAACAGCAACGCCCTCAATGGCTCCGTCACAGGCACATTTTCGCGCGCGACACAGGCTGTCGCAACAGAGTTCAGCATCAATGTCATGGGCCAGGGCCTGATCCCGGAATCGATCGCAGCCAGGCTCAAGGGCCCCTTGCGGCTGACCGGCAAGCTGGTAGGCACGCCCGACGATCTCGCATTCTACGACATGAAGCTTGCGTCCGGCATCGTCAACGCAGACGCATCCGGCACGCTGAAATCAGGTGTGCTGCAGGCCAGCGTGACGGGTGCCCTGCCCGACCTCTCGGCTTTCCGGCACAATGTCACCGGCACGGCGCAATTCTCCGCCGAATCCTCCGGCCCCACCTCTGCCCTCACCGTTAAGGCCCGGCTCACTTCTGCGGAAGCTGTGCTCGCCGGCCGGCCGCTGAAAGATCTCGCCGTCAATCTCGATGGCGTCTTCGATGCGGCGAGCCCGAGTGCCAAGCTGACCGCGACAGGCACGCTGGAAGGCCAGGCGATCAATGTCGCGGGCGACCTCGTCACCACGGAGGGACTGGTCTCGATCCCATCGCTCAAGGCGGATATCGGCCGCAACACGCTGGCTGCCGAGCTAACGTTCGACCGCACCTTCCAACCGACGGGCAATGTCACTTTCGACCTCCCCGATCTCGGACTGCTTGCGGCGCTGGCCGGTCAGCAGGCTACGGGCGATCTCAAGGGTCAAGCCGATCTCGCGACCACCGATGGCACGATGAGCGCCCGGGTCAAAGCCTCGGGCACCGGCATTGCCGCCCAGGGCCTCTCGATCCGCAGCCCAGCCGTCGATCTTGATATCCCAGATCTGCTGACCGGCCAGATCTCGGGCACCGTCAAGGCAGCCGAACTCGCCGCCGGAACCAACCGTCTCGCCAATCTCGACGCGGGCTTCGCACTCACCGGTAACCAGACGGATTTCACCGTCAACGGCATGCTCGACGAAGCGCCTCTTGTCGCCAAGGGTGCCCTCAACCGGCAAGCTGGCGGCATGGAAATTGCCCTCACGGAATTCTCGGCCGCGCCGAGCAAACTGCCGATCAAACTCTCCGCTCCCGCAACGATCCGGATTACCGACGGCGTAACCGACCTCGGCGATATCCGGCTCTCGATAGGTTCCGGAACCGTGCAACTGTCCGGCACATCAGGCGACACGCTGGATATCTCAGCGACCGCGACCAATATCCCCGCAGCGCTCGCCAACACATTTGCCGCCGAGCTCGGTGCCGATGGCACGCTTTCAGCCAATGCGGAAGTTACCGGCACTGCAACGGCACCGTCCGTCACCTTCGACGCCACCGCGAAAGGCTTGATCGTCAAGCAAATCCGCGATGCGGGGCTCGGGAGCCTTGATGTCACCTCCAAGGGAACGTTCACAGGCAACGTGCTTTCGGCCGAAACCATCATCGACGGCATTGAGACACTGGGGCAGACACGTGTCCTGAGCGATGTCGCCCTCGCCGACGATCGCATCTCGGTGCAAAAGCTCGAGCTCGCGAGCGAAATGCTCAATGGCACGCTGACCGCCGACTACACTCTCGCCACCAAGCGCCTCAATGCCACCTTCGACCTCTCGGCGATCGCCGACGGCCTGTTGCCACCCCAGATCGCCGCCAAGGTCAAGGGGCCGCAGGCGCTCAGCGGCAGGATCGCCGGCATGGTGCCCGGCGACATGACCGTCAGCGACCTCAAGCTGAAATCCAATGTCCTGACCGCCGATGGTACCGCCGCACTCAAGGGCAACGAACTCCAGGCCAAGCTCGCCGGCGATATTCTAGACATCGCCGCTTTCCACCCCAATGCCTCGGGCAAGGCACATTTCGCCGCGGAAGCATCAGGTCCGTTGACGGCATTGCAATTCAAGGCAACACTCACATCATCCGAAGCCATCCTCGCCGGCCGCCCTCTCCGCAATCTCGACCTGACGATCGACGGGGTCGCCGATCGCGCCAAGCCAAGTGGCAAGATCACGGCATCGGGCACGCTCGACAATCAGAGGATCGACGTGTCCGCCGACCTTGTCACCGAACAGGGACGAATCTCCGTCCCGGCGTTGAGGGCCAATATCGGCCGTAATTCGCTGACCGGCGCGATCCAGCTCGCTGAAAACTTCCTGCCATCCGGCAATCTGAAATTCGGTTTCCCCGATATCGCCCTGCTTGCTGCCCTTGGCGGCCAGACGGCGACTGGCGACCTTTCCGGACAAATCGACCTGACCGATGCCGATGGCAAGATCGGGGCGAAGCTCAAGGCTCAGGGCACCGGCATCGTCGCACAGGGCATCACGATCAGGAACCCGGTGATTGACCTCGACAGTCCCGACCTCCTCTCCGGGCAGATCTCCGGCACCGCCAAGGCCGGCGAACTGGCGAGCGGCCAGAACCGCCTCGCCAACCTCGACGCCAGGTTTGCGCTGGCCGGCACGAAGACCGATTTCGACATCAAGGGCGATTTCGACGGTGCCCCATTGATCGCCAAAGGCGCGCTCGAAAAACAACCGGATGGGCTGGCCATCAAACTCGCCAATTTCGCGGCAACCCCGAAAAAAATACCGGTCAAGCTGTCCGCGCCGGTCACGATCCGCATGGTGGACGGCACCGCCGATATCACTGATCTGACCATCGCCACCGGCAAGGGCACGATCACCATCAATGGGACCGCCGGCGACAAGCTCGATCTTAGGGTCAAGGTGACCGCGCTACCGGCAAGCCTTACCAACACGTTCGCATCAGGCCTCGATGCCAGTGGCACGATCTCCGCCAACGCTGATGTCAGAGGCACGTCGGCGAGCCCCTCCGTGAATTTCGACGTCAACTGGCAGGGTGCCATGACCAGCCAGATTCGCACCGCGGGCATTTCCGCGCTCACGGTCAACGCCAAGGGCAAGCTCGAAAACAACGTGCTGTCCCTCAACACCAATATCAGCGGCGGCGGCGGGCTGACGCTGTCAGCCAATGGCACGGTCGGCATCACAGGCAGCCAATCGCTCAACCTGAGCGTCAAGGGCCAGTTGCCCTTCGCAGCAGTCGCGGCGCAACTAGCCGCCCAAGGACTGGCGCTGAAGGGCAACGCAAGTTTCGATCTCAAGATCGGTGGCAGCGCGGCCAACCCGCAGGTCTCGGGCCGCATCATGACATCTGGCAGCCAGTTCATCGCCATCCGCCAGAACCTGATCGTCAATGGCCTCGGTGCCACGGTGACGCTGTCGGGCCAGACCGCGACGATCAGCAATCTCTCGGGCCGGCTCGAAGGCGGCGGCAGGGTCAGCGCATCGGGCACGATCGGCATCCGCCCGGGCTCTAATTTTCCCGCCGACATCAAGATCAAGCTCGACAATGCCGTCTATGCCGATGGCCGCGTCGTCGTTGCCAAGATGAACGGCGACCTCAATGTCACGGGACCGCTGCTTGGCGACGCAACGCTCGGCGGATCCATTCGCCTGCGCCGTGCCGACATCACGGTGCCGGAACGGCTGCCGGCCTCGCTCGCCAATGCCAATGTGAAGCATAAGAATGCGCCGCGCGACGTCATCGAGCAGAGCAGGGAGATACGAGCCGACGCGAATTCGACCGCCGACAAGAACAAGGGCGGCGGCATGCGCCTCAGCCTCAAGATCGTCGCGCCGCGCCAGATCTTCGTGCGCGGTCGCGGCCTCGATGCCGAACTTGGCGGCGAGGTGCTGATCTCGGGATCGGCGAGCGCACCCAGCGTATCGGGCGGCTTCAAGATGCGGCGCGGCAGGCTGGCGATCATCGGCAAGCGCCTGGATTTCACCACCGGCCAGATCACCTTCGGCGGCGGCCTGGTGCCAGCGCTCAACATG
>Ga0164290_1002152_pt1 | contig 16531 bp, 13 predicted proteins | sample Micstemetagenome_FD_108782 | JGI IMG/M metagenome (GOLD analysis project Ga0164290, IMG submission 108782) | Contaminated culture microbial community from soil near Moab, Utah, USA - Microcoleus steenstrupii SON62 (Illumina Assembly) | ecosystem: Environmental > Terrestrial > Soil > Soil crust... | reverse complement strand
CGGCACGCATTTCACCGTCAACCGCATGCTGGCCTTCGACTCGGTCAAGCTGCGGCTGGAACGCGAACAGCCGATGACCTTCCTCGAGTTCAACTACATGCTGATGCAGTCGGTGGACTTCCTCGAGCTGAACCGGGCCCGGAACTGCACCCTGCAGATGGGCGGCTCGGACCAGTGGGGCAACATCGTCTCGGGCGTCGACCTGGTGCGCCGCGTCGACCACAAGGCCGCCTTCGGCCTGACCACGCCTCTGCTCACCACCGCCTCGGGCGGCAAGATGGGCAAGACGGCCCAGGGCGCCGTCTGGCTGAACGCCGAACAGCTGTCGCCGTACGACTACTGGCAGTTCTGGCGGAACGTCGACGACGCCGACGTGGGCAAATTCCTGCGCCTGTTCACCGACCTGCCGCTGGACGAGATCGCCCGTCTGGAGGCGCTCGAAGGCGCCGGCATCAACGACGCCAAGAAGACCCTCGCCGACGCCGCCACGACCATGCTGCACGGCGCTGACGCCGCCGCCACGGCCCGCTCCGCCGCCGAGGGCGCCTTCGAGCGCGGGACCCTGTCCGCCGACCTGCCCACCGTCGAACTCCCGTCCGCCGAGGTCATCGGCGCCATGATCGCCGCCGTGACCACCAAGGCCGGCCTGACCGCCTCCAACGGCGAGGCGCGCCGCCTCGCCCAGGGCGGCGGCCTGCGCCTCAACGACGAGCCCATCGCCGACGGCGCCCGCCTGATCGAGGCCGCAGACGTCAACGCCGACGGCGTGCTGAAACTGGCGGCCGGCAAGAAGAAGATCGTGCTGGTGCGGCCGGTCTGACGGGGAGAAGAGCGTTGGAAGTCACCGAAGGCCGGAAGGCCCCCGCATTCGACATGGCCACGGACGGCGGCGGCCGCGTATCGCTGGCCGGGCTCGAGGGAAGGAAGATCGTCCTCTTCTTCTACCCCAAGGCCGACACCCCGACCTGCACCAACGAGGCGCAGGACTTCTCGGCCCTGTCCGACGATTTCGCCGCCGCCGGCGCCGTGGTCACCGGCGTCTCCCGCGACCCGGTGCGCAAGCTCGACCGCTTCAAGGCCAAATACGATCTGAAGGTCACGCTCGCCTCCGACGAGCCCGAGGATGTTACGAACCGCTGGGGCGTCTGGGTGCAGAAGAAGCTCTACGGCCGCGAATACATGGGCGTCGAGCGCGCCACCTTCCTGATCGACGCAAGGGGCGTCGTGCGGCGGGTCTGGCGCAAGGTCTCGGTCAAGGGTCACGCCGCCGAAGTCCTGGCCGCCGCGCAATCGATCTGACCACGGACTGTTCTTTGCAACCAGAGATGTAACACAGGTTACATAGATTCACGCACTCGCCTGTCAGGCGAGTTTCAGCCCCGAATACGGTCTTCGTTCGCGCGAAACCGCGCCATCGTGGTTAACAATGCGTGAAGAGACTTGTCGCGCGGGCTTCGACGGGCGCATAAACCCGCCTCGTACGTGGGGGCGTTGCGTGATGACCGAACACGAGCCGACCGTCAGGCGGTCTCTGATCGGAAGGTGGTTTCCGACCCGATACCTGTATCTGCGCGACGGCGACGCCGTCCGCGCCTGGGCCCTCACGCCCGGAAAACAGGCCGCCGCCGCCATCGCCGCCGTCCTGATCGGCGGCTGGACCCTGACCGCCTCGGGCAGCCTGATCTTCGACATGGCGGCCCGCAGCCAGCAGGACCGCACCGTCGCCCGCGCCCGCGCCGCCTCCGAGCGGATGAACGCCGACCTCCAGGCCCGGCTGGACAGCGCCGTCGTCCGCATGAGCGCCACCACCGGCTCGCTGGACGAAATGGCCCGGATGGTCGAGCGCCGCCACGCGGCCCTGACCCAGGTCATGGGCATGTTCCGCGGCGTCGAGGGCGCCCAGGCCGCCCTGCGCCCCGCCATCGCCCTCGATCCCGCCAAATCCTCGCCGGTCCAGCGCATGATCGCCGTGCGCATGGATCAGGAGCGGCTGATCGCCCGCGCCGAGAACGAGGCCCACACCCGCGCCGAGCGCCTGCGCCTCGCCTTCCGCCTCGCCGGCCTGAACCCGGCCGCCTATTCCCCGCACGACGCGGCCCTGGGCGGCCCCCTGGTCGAGGCCCGCGACCCCCGCGCCCTCGCCGCCGTCCTGGACGTGGACGAGGCCTTCGCCGTCCGCATCCGCCACGCCGCCGACAATCTGTCCGAGATGCGCACCCTGGCCAACGCCGCCGAGGGCATGCCCTTCCGCCGTCCCACCCAGGCCCGTACCACTTCGGGATTCGGTGTTCGTTTTGACCCGTTCAACGGCCGTCCGGCGCTGCATCAGGGACAGGATTTCGCCGCCCCGCTGAACACGCCCATCTACGCGCCGGCTCCCGGAATCGTGTCTTTCGTCGGCCTGCGTTCAGGCTATGGCAAGACGGTCGAGATAGATCATGGCCGGGGTTTCAAGACGCGCTACGCCCACCTCAACGCCACATCGGTTGCGGCTGGCCAGAGAATTGCATTGGGCCAGCGTGTCGGCGCCATGGGAACCACAGGACGCTCAACCGGCGTTCACCTGCACTACGAGGTGTGGATGAACGGCCGCCCGCAAAACCCAGCCCGCTTCATGAGAGCCGGAGACCAACTTGTTCAATAAAACCAAATCCCCCGTTCCGTCCCCCGAGCCCCGCGCCAACAGCGGCTCGGCCATTCCGCCCCTGCCCGATCTGCCGACGCCCGGCGGTCCCGCCGCCGCCCCGCGCGCCGCGGCCCCCGCCCCGGCCGGCCAGCGCGGCCTGTCGACCCTGTCGGCCGACCTCCAGTTCGACGGCAATATCTCGGGCTCCGGCGATCTGCAGATCGACGGCGCCATCAAGGGCGACGTCCGCGTCGGCCGCCTGATCGTCGGCGAGACCGGCGCCGTCGAGGGCAATGTCTCGGGCGACTATGTCGAGATCCGCGGCCGCGTCGTCGGCGCCATCTCGGGCAAGCAGGTCAAGCTGATCGCCACGGCCTATGTCGACGGCGACATCACCGCCGAACAGATGTCGATCGACATCGGCGCCTACTTCCAGGGCCGCGTCCTCCAGGGCCGCCGCGAGGCTCCGGCCCCGACCGCCGCCCCGCGCCCGGCTGCGCCCGAGCCCGCGCCGCAGATCATCGACATGAAGCCCCCGGCCTGATCGCCGCGGTCTGAAAACAGAAGGCCCCGGAGCGATCCGGGGCCTTTTTTTCATGGCCATGCCGCCCACGCTTCGGGGCAGCCGCCCGAGCCTTTCGAATTCAGCACAAGAGACGCGCCGCCCGTGCCATAGGAAACGATGTTCTCCCGCCAGCAAATCTCTGTCGCCGCCATGATCGCCCTCGCCGCCTGGTGCGCCGCCGCCCCCGGCCGCGCCGCACCTCAGGACGAGCCCACGCAGACCCCCCGGGAGGCGCTCGCCCGCGTGGCCGGCGGCGATCCCGTGTTGCATGACGCGGCGTCGGCCAGGGTCTTCACCAATCTCGCGCCCGGGGCGGTCGTAACCAGTCCGCTGCACATCACCGGCATCGCCGAGGGTGGACTGTTCCAGGAAGGCGTCTTTCCGATCTACCTGATGGGCGAGGAAGGCTGCGTTCTGGCGATGGCTCCCGCCATGCCTTTGACGGACTGGATGACGGGGGGCGAGGTCGCTTTCAAAGCGACCCTGGTGTTCAGCGCCCCGCCCGGATCATGGGCGACGATCGTGTTCGAGGAGGACGTCGAGTACGAGAATGCGCCCGAACCCCTGGACGTGCGAATGCGGGTGACGATCGCCGGCGCCGAGGACCCCGACTACCTTGTTCCGCGGCCCGAGGACTGCACCGGATTGACGGGGCAGTAGGACGTTCGCCGTTCCCGGCGCCCTCCCTGGCGATGCCGCGCCTCCCTAGTCCACCGTGCTTCCGCGCGTCTCGCCCACCCGGGCCGCCAGCGCCGCCCCCATGAAGGCGTCCAGATCGCCGTCCAGAACCCCCTGGGTGTCCGAGGTCTCGACGTTGGTCCTCAGGTCCTTGACCATCTGGTACGGCTGCAGGACGTAGGACCGGATCTGGTGGCCCCAGCCGATGTCGGTCTTGGCGTCGGCCACGGCCTGGGCCGCCGCCTCGCGCCGCTGCAGCTCCAGTTCGTACAGCCGCGCCCGCAGCATCTTCCACGCCTGTTCGCGGTTCTGGTGTTGCGACCGGCCGGCCTGACAGGCCACCACGGTGTTGGTCGGAATGTGCGTCAGGCGCACCGCCGAATCCGTCTTGTTGATGTGCTGGCCGCCCGAGCCCGAGGCGCGATAGGTGTCGGTGCGCACGTCGGACGGATTGATGTCGATCTCGATGGCGTCGTCCACCACCGGCGAGACCCCGATCGAGGCGAACGAGGTGTGCCGCTTGGCCGCCGCGTCATACGGACTGATGCGCACCAGCCGGTGCACGCCCGATTCCGACTTCAGCCAGCCATAGGCGTTCGGTCCGCTGATCAGGATGGTCGCCGACTTGATCCCGGCCTGTTCGCCCGATTCCTCGGCCTCGATCTCGACCTCATAGCCATGGGCCTTCGCCCAGCGCGAATACATGCGCAGCAGCATCCCGGCCCAGTCGTTGGACTCGGTGCCGCCGGCGCCCGAGTTGACTTCCAGATAGGCGTCGTTGCCGTCGGCCTCGCCGGACAGCAGGGCCTCCAGCTCGGCCCGCGCGGCGCGGTCCTTGATGGCCTTCAGCTGGGCGCGCGCCTCCTCCAGCGTCGCCTCGTCGCCTTCCTCGTCGGCCATTTCGGAGAGCATGACGCCCTCCTCCAGACCGGTTTCCATCTCGCGGACGGTGTTGATCTGGGCCTCGAGGCGCGAGCGGTCGCGCGACACCGCCTGCGCGGCCTCGGGGTCGTTCCACAGCGTCGGGTCCTCGACCCGCGCGTTCAGCTCATCGAGCTTCCTGAGTGCGACATCCCAGTCAAAGACGCCTCCTGAGCAGAGCGATGCTCTGCTCGATGTCGGCCTTCATGGCCTCGACATCCGGTCTCATCGCATTCTCCAGCGATACAAAAGTGAGGCGCGGACATAGAGCGCGCCGGGGGAAAGGGGAAGTAGGGATTGGGGATTGGGGATTGGGGATTGGGCGCGAGCAATGTCGCGGGAACAGCTAACCCCTAATCCCCAGCCCCTGGCCCCTGCCTCAGTACAGCCCCGTCAGATCCTCTTCCTTCTTCGGAGGCGGCGGAGCGGTGACCGGCGGCGGCGCGGACGGGGATGCGGCGGCGGGGCCTTCCTGCTCGCGGCGGACCACATCCTCATAGGTCTGCGGACCCGTCGGAATCTGCTCCACGGGCGCGCGCCGCTCTTCCTCGCGGCGGCGTTCGGTGCCGGGGCGGAAGGCTTCCTCGATGCCGTTCACGGTGCGGAAGACCGCGTTGCGGGGCCTCACCCACGGCCGCGCCGGGCGTTCGCGCAGGGCCACGCGCATGAAGTCGGCGAACACCGGCACCGGTCCGGTCGCCCCGGTTTCGCCCGAGCCCAGCGGCCGGTTGTCGTCGAAACCGATGAACACGCCGACGACGATGTCCGACGAGAAGCCGACGAACCAGGCCGAGCGGTATTCGTTGGTCGTCCCCGTCTTGCCGGCGACATAGGGGCCCAGGCTGGCTGCGCCGGCGGCGGTGCCCCGCCGGACGACGCCTTCCAGCATCGAGCTCATCTGATAGGCGGTGATCGGATCGATCACCTGCCGCCCGCGCTGTTCGAGGCGCGGCGACTCCTGGCCAGTGAACGGCCGTCCGCAGTCGCGGCAACGGCGCGTATCGGCGCTGAAGATGGTTTCGCCGTCCCGATCCTGGACCATTTCGATCAGATACGGATCGACCCGGCGCCCGCCGTTGACGAAGGCGGCGTAGGCGGCCGTCAGCCGGTAGGGCGTCGTCTCGCCGGCGCCCAGCGACACCGACAGGTTGGGCTGCAGATTGTCCGCCACGCCCATCTTCTTCGACAGGTCGACGACGTTGCGCATGCCGATGGCCTGGGCCAGGCGCACGGTCATGACGTTGCGCGACAGCTCCAGCCCGCGCCGCAGCGTCTGCGGGCCATAGTATTCGCGGCTGTAGTTCTCGGGGCTCCAGCGCGTGCCGTTCGGCCCGCCGGCGAAGCTGATCGGGGCGTCCAGCACGATCGAGGCGGGGGTGTAATCCCCTTCCAGCGCCGTCGCATAGACGAAGGGCTTGAACGCCGAACCCGGCTGGCGCTCGGCCTGGGTCGCGCGGTTGAAGCTGGACAGGGCGTAGGAATAGCCCCCGACCATGGCCAGCACCCGGCCCGACTGGGGTTCGATGGCCACCAGGGCGCCGTTGACCCGCGGCACCTGCTTCAGGGCATATTGCCCGCCCGTCGCCTCGACGAAGACCAGATCGCCGCGCCGCAGCGGGCGGTTGGCGTTGGCCCAGGCGGCGTCCTCGGTCAGCAGATAGCCGGTCCGGTCGTCGCGGGCGGTGCGGATGCGCACGCTGTTGCCGGACGCGTTCTCGACGGCGGCGGCTTCCCAGGCCCGGCGCTCGGGCGGACGCTGGCCGCGCACGGCGGTCTCGCGCCAGCCCTCGGCGAAGTCGGTCGTGCCCCACGGCCCGCGCCAGCCATGGCGGCGGTCATAGTTCTCCAGCCCCTTCATCAGGGCGTCGCGCGCCGCCGACTGCAGGCTGGGGTCCAGGGTGGTGCGCATATAGTAGCCGCCGCGGTTGACCTCCTCCTTGCCGAAGCGGGCGATGGCCTGACGGCGCGCCTCCTCGACGAAGAAGTCGGCGTCGGCGTACTGGGCCCGGCGCGGCGCGTCCTGGGTCGTCAGCGGGCGGGCGCGGGCGGCGACCAGGTCCGCGTCGCTGATCCAGCCGCTCTGGTTCATCTCGCCCAGCACCCAGTCGCGCCGGCCCTTGGCCGCGCCGGGATGGCGTTTCGGATGATAGTTGTTCGGCCCCTTGGGCAGGGCCGCCAGGAAGGCCGCCTCGTCCGGCGTCAGCTGGCTCAGCGACTTGCCGAAATAGTTGTAGGCCGCCGCCGCCACGCCATACGAGCGATAGCCCAGGAAGATCTCGTTCAGATACAGCTCGAGGATCTGCTGCTTGGTCAGCGTCGCCTCAAGCCGGTTGGCCAGGATGGCTTCCTTGACCTTGCGGTTGATGCTGCTCTCGTTGGTCAGCAGGACGTTCTTGGCCACCTGCTGGGTGATGGTCGAGCCGCCTTCCAGCCGCCGCCCGGTGGCCGCGTTGAACACGTTCTTGAACATGGCCCGGCCCAGGCCGCCCACGTCGATGCCGCCGTGGTTGAAGAAGTTGCGGTCCTCGGCCGCCAGGAAGGCCTGCACCACCGGCAGCGGGATCTGCTCATAGGGCACATAGATGCGCCGCTCGTCCGAGAATTCGCCGATCAGGGTGCCGTCGCCGGCATAGACCCGCGTCGCCGTCGCCGGCCGGTAGTCGGCCAGTTCCGAGGCGTCCGGCAGGTCATGGAACAACCAGGCCGCATAGACGGCGACGATCAGTCCCGCCAGGGCGATCGCGCCCAGCAGGGCGACACCCGCCATTACGAACCAGCGTTCGGCAATCTTCACCGCAGTCTCCGAATGGCGGGCCCCTGTGACGGGTTTAGCTTGCGTCGTCGGCGTCCGCCATAGCGTCCGTGCGACGGGTCGCTTCCTGTCGCGCGACGGCCACGACGTCCGCGCCGTCCCGCCTCAGTCCACCCGCCGCGGTCGCCGCGGCAATCCTTCCTCGCATTCCAGCGCCGCACGGTCCCACCCGGCCAGATCGGAGGCCGCCTCATAGGTGCTTTGCAGGAATGACAGCAGGGCGGCGTCCGGGTCCGGGGCGGTCCGCACCGCGTCATAGGGCAGCAGGAACTCCCCCAGGCCGGGATCAAATCGCGCCTGCGCCGGCGACACGGAGGCGGATGCGAATCCCTCGGGGGTCGGATAGGCGTAGGCGTAGAAGCTGGGCCCTTCGACGCCGGCGCCCCCCGGCCAGAAGCCTGCGCTTGAAACCTCGTGCGAATAGGCTTCGCGGGTGATGTCGTCCGGCAGATTGGGGATGCCGCCCGGATGCAGCGGCGCCCTGCGGCCCGAGAACCGCGTCACCGCGATGTCGAAACCGCCCCAGAACAGATGCACCGGACTGCATTTGCCGAGGAACGCGGACCGGAAGCGGTTCAGCACCCGATCCACCTGCACCAGGGCGCGCCAGTAGTCCCGGGCGACGTCGGCGTCATACTCGCGCCGGCGGGTGTCCTGCGGAAATGGCGTCGCCTCGGCCATCTCGTTGGGCTTCGGCACGATCGTCGTCGCGACGCCGAGCTGCGCCAGCCCGTCCATCACCGCGGCGTGGAAGTCCGCCGGACTGCCCGGCGCCAGTTCGATCCGGCGCTCTCCGCCGTCGCTCACCCGGATCACCAGCTGGCCGGCGGCCAGGTTGAACTCCAGGTCGAAACCGACCGCGCCATGCGGGATCAGCGCCGTGGCCAGCCCCCGCGCCGACACATGAAGGGTCGTGTGCCATGAGTGGTTGAGCCAGGGCGTCCTGGCCAGCCGCACCTTGCCGACGATCTGCGTCCAGATCTGCAGGGTTTCCGCCGTCGACGCCAGCAAGGGCGAGGACAGGTCGGGCCAGACCTGAGTGCTCCCGTCCCGCTTCATCCCGGACCTCCCTGTGAATCCGAACGCCGCTCCAATTCCTGTCGCGCCGCGGCCACGACATCGGCGTCCATGTCCCCCTGCCCGGCCATCCAGCGCAGATAGTCGTCGGGCGGCTCGGACCAGGCCTTGCCGCGATGCTTCCCGAACGGAATGCGATTCACGGGCCGGCGCTCGGCCGTCCAGGCGATCATCTGCTCGACCGTCGCCTCCTTCAGCAGATCGATCAGCAGATGGGCCGTCACCCAGGCGTCCGGCCCCGCCCTGTGCGCCGGATTGGCCAGGGCCGGATCGAGCTCCAGGCCGCGCCAGTAGCGCAGCACCTGGTTCGAATGCCCCGGCGCCTGCGGCCACACCGCCTTGGCCGACCGCACGGTGCAGATCCACGGCAGGCCGCCATGGGCCGTATCGGCGATGAAGCCCCGCTCGAACCGCGCCGCATGCGCCACCATCACGTCGGCCGGCTCCGGCAGGAACATCTCCCTCAGCGCATATTCGTCGCAGTGCGGATCGTCGTCGCAGAAATGCGCCGGCGTCAGATGATGGACCGCCATGGCGTGGAACGAGATCTCGCCCCGCGGCCGGAACAGCTTCGACGCCGGCGGCAGGGCCTTCCAGCCCTCCCCTTCGCGCACGTCGTCGACGATGCCGACCTCGATGATCTCGGCGGTCCGATCTCCCCCGGTGGTTTCAAGATCGACGACTCTCAGGCGCATGGGCCGGAGATAGGCAATCTCCGGCCGGAACGCATCAGCCCCCCGTCGGCGCCGCCGAGAAGTCGAACTGCGGGTCCTGCTGCCGGCGCGGTCCCTGACCGAAGGCGTAGGTCAGGCCGACATACCAGGCCCGCCCGCCAAACGTGCGCTCGGTCCGGTCGCGGAAGGTCGGCGTCTCGAAGGTGGTGACGTCGCCGAAGTTGTCGAACACGTCGCGCACGGTCGCCTGGAAGGCCCAAGCGTCGCTCAGCTTGCGGCGATAGCCCAGGTTGATGATCCCGCTGGCCTCGCGCAGGCCCTGGGCCTGAAGCGTGTCGCCCTGCCAGACGCCGCTGACCTGCAGGAAGTCCGCCTGGGTCGGCTGCCAGTTCAGGGTGGCGCGGCCCGAGACCACATCGGCCTCGCTGTCCTGCGCGCCCGGGATGCCGGCCGCGTCGATCTCCTGCCGGAAGAGGTTGACGCTGGCGTTGTAGCGCAGGGTGGAATGCAGCCGCCCGTGGGCGACCAGCTCCAGGCCCATGTCGCGCCGCGCGCCCAGGTTCTCGGGCCGGGTCAGCAGCACGCCGCCGCCCAGATCGGTCGCCACGTCCGTGAAGGCGCCCGAGGTGTCGCGGTAATAGCCGGTCGCCTGATAGAAGGTCTGGCCGGCGCGCATCTGCCACATCACCTCGAACGAATCTGTCTCCTGCGGCTCCAGATCGGGATTGCCCGACCGCAGGTTCAGCGGATCCTGGTAGTTGATCGCCGGATTCAACTGGAACGGCAGAGGCCGTTGAATTCGCTGGCTGTAGCTGCCCCTGACCGACTGGGTCTCCGTCAGCTGATACGTCGCGTGCAGCGTCGGATAGGCCCGGAAATAGTCTTGGCTGGCGGTCGCCCCCGCGGTGATCGCGTTCAGCTCGATATCCGCATACTCGAGCCGCAGCCCGAGCTGGGCCGACAGCTTGCCGAACGGCCGCTCATACGTCGCATACAGGGCGTGCACCGCCTGGTCCGCCTCGAACTCGCTGGTCGCGAACGGGATGGGAACCAAGGTGTCCGGCGTCGGCCCGCGGGCGGCCGAGTTCTCGAACGCCGCGTCGCGCACCTCCAGCTCATAGCCGGTCCGCAGCCTGCCCTCGTTCGGCATCGGCCGGACATAGGCGCTGGTGAAGCCCAGCAGGTTCAGGCGGTTGCGGTTGTCCAGCTGCTCGAACGCCGAAGGCCCGGCCGGCAGGGCGTAGTCGTATTCCGACGCCAGGGAGAAATGCCCCTTGTTGCGGTCCAGCCGCAGCTCCGTCGTCCAGTCGTGGCCCTGTTCGCCGAACCGGCGCAGGACCCGGCCGGTGATCCCGTAGTTTTCGCCTTCGAACTGGAACTGGCCGTCCCGCGTATACTGGCTGATCGGCGCGCCATTGGCCGACCGCGTGTCATAGGTCTCCAGCCCGCCCCCGCCGTTGTCGATGACGTTGCCGCGCACTTCCGTCGTCAGCTGCAGATTGTCGGTCAGCCGGTATTCGGCGCCCAGCCGCAGGAAGCCGACGTCGGCCTCGCCGTCGATGTTCTGGCTCTGATAGGTCGTCTGGGTCACCACCCCCGCCGGATCCAGGCTTTCGCGAACCCGGTCGAAGGTCTGCAGCGCCAGGTCGTGCCGGACGCCCACGTCGCCGCTCAGCGTCAGCTTGTCCTTCTGCCACGAGCCGCTGCCGCCCAGGTTCCAGCGCCCGCCTTCGCCGACGTTGGCGCGGATCGAGCCGGTGGTCACCGCGCCCGGCCGCACCGTCGTCGGCTTGGTGATCAGATTGATCACCCCGCCCGAGCCCTCGGGGCTGTAGGCGGCGGACGGATTGGTCATCACCTCGATGCGGGCGTACTGGTCCGCCGGCAGCTGCAGCAGCGCCTGGGCCCGCCCCTCGCCGGTCAGGACGCCGGACGGCCGGCCGTCGACCAGTATGGTCACATTGGAATCGCCGCGCAGCGAGACATTGCCCTGCGGGTCCACGTCCACCGACGGAATGTTGCGCAGGGCGTCGGCCAGGCTGCCGGTCTGCGCCTGCAGATCGTTCGCCAGGCTGTAGCTGGTCGAATCGATCGAGCTGCGGACGTCGGTCTGGCGCGCGTTGACGACCACGTCCTCGACCTGCGCCGCCTCGCCCTCGGGCGCCGGAGTCGCGGGCGGCGTCTGCGGCGCCGGCTGCGGCCGGGACTGAGCCGGCGGCGGCGCGGTCTGCGCCAGCGCCGGTCCGGCCGAAACGGCGATCGCCGCGCTCGCCAGCAGCAGCATTCTGAATGAAGTCATGGCGCGCTCCCCCGGTGAGCTTGGGGGACTCGGCCCCGTATTGGTTGTAACGGCTATAGAGCCGCGCTGTGTCGGTGTAGTTACTTCTCTGCAATGATGAGGGCAGGATCAGGCCCGTCCGAACATTACAGATCGGTCATCATTACTTTTCGTTCATCTCAAACGGCGCGCCCGGACCTGGACGCGCAGGACCCGGCCCTGCGCCGCGCAAGCCGCCGCGCCGTCATGCCGTGAGCAAGCCGGATCGCCGGGTGAGCGGCATGAGGGGGATGTGAGCAATCGCTGAAAAGCGCCCGCGGGCGCCGTATTTCAGACCTTCGTCAGCCCCTGGACTGGCTGTCCGTGAACACCGCCAGCTGATCGGCGAACGCCCGCTTGTAGGCGGGTCGCGCCTCGCCGCGCGCGATATAGGCCGGCAGGTTCGGCCAGTGCTCCAGACGGCCCGAAGTCTCCGCCCGGCGCAGCACTGTCACCATCATCACGTCGGCGGCGCTGAAGTCGCCGTCCAGCCACTCCGCCTCGCCCAGCCGCCGCGACAGGTCGCCGATCCGCGCGTCGATCCGCGCCTCCAGCATCGGCAGCCGGTCCGCATACCAGGGCTTGTCGCGCTCCATCAGCCAGGCCGCGCTCCACTCCACGATCGGCGGCTCGATGGTGTTCACCGCCGCGAACATCCAGGCGATCGCCCGCGCCCGCGCGTTCGGCTCGTCCGGCAGCAGGCCGGGATGCTTCTGCGCGATATGCAGGATGATCGCCCCCGTCTCGAACAGCGCCAGATCGCCTTCTTCGTATGTCGGAATCTGCCCGAACGGCTGGATCGCCCTGTGCGCCGGCTCCTTCATCGCCGTGAACGACACCAGCCGCACCTCATACGGCTGCCCCACCTCCTCCAGCGCCCACCGCACGCGCATGTCGCGGGCGAGCCCGCGGCCGCGGTCGGGGGAGGCTTCGAAGGCGGTGATGATGGGGGTCACGGGGAGGCTCCGGCTGGGGGCGGTATTATCTGGCAGGCGGCAGCCTTCCACAATTCCCACGGGCTTTGCATCCTGGTCGGGCTCCGACCATGAATCCCATATGGAACTTGTTCAGATCAACAACGACCCGTGCCGATTCGTCGTGCGCCTGCCTGATCTTGACCAGCCGGTGCGACGGATATTCGATCTCCAACGGTTGATCGAGGCGATCCGGAAGCGAGAGATGGGCCTTGTCGCGCCGCGGCGTTGGGAGGACCCGCGAGAAGACCCCGCAGCGCTCTGCATGCTCGACGGATTTCCGCGGGTCCCCGACAAGCCACAGCAGCCCCTATCGGCCTATCTGGCGCCGGCTTGGGCTCAATGCTGGTCGCTCAATCCCGGATCGGACACCCTGCTTCGGGCCTATTCCCGCGTGCGGCTGGATCCGGAGAGCCGCTGCAACACACTTCGCACGGAGGAAGGGGTGACAGTGACGACCACAATCCGCCGCTTGTTGTCCGCAGCCGAGAGCTGGCACGCCGACGGCGCGGACAGTCATGTCGTGGTCGGCCGCGTCGAATACTTGGACGATCAGGCGATTGGTCAGCGTATCGTCAATGTCTGCAATGGCGAGAAAGGACCGAACTTCTTTCGGACAGTGCAGGGCCGGGCGGACTCGCTGATGTGGAAACGACGCTATTTCGACCATGAGCAGGAGGTCCGCCTGCTTCTGATAGCCCGGGCATGGGAGAAGAAGGAGACACCGCCCCTCGTCAGGCCGATGCGAATTGACCCTGAAGTGGTGTTCACATCCGTCAGCTTTGATCCGCGATTGCAGACATTCGAAGTTAGGGAGCGCGAAGCGGAACTACGCGAGGCGGGCTACCAGGGAGAGGTTCGTGCCGATCCGAGCTACCAGAAGATATTTTGGCAGCTGGCTATGAAACGCGACTGGCCCAATCCCTGATCTGCACGCCTATGCGCTTGGCGCTTGTATGCTCGGCATTCTGCCTCAACCCGACTATCTCCAAGCCACCAACTTATTGATCTATCTTGCTTTCCCCAAAGCCGAGCGTCATTTCGTAGCCATAGGAAGCCCCCGTCCTACACTCTCCCCGTCCCGTCGCAGGGAGGGCGCAGAGGCCTTGCGTGATCTGGCGGCGGGATGTGGAGAAGCGGGGGCCCGGTTCCCGGCTGTCAGAGCAAGACAGCCAACGCCCGGGGTTCGATCGGTCGCACAGTCGCCGATCGGGAGGTCAGGGACGAGGGGGATACTCGTCCGGTCCGGGGACCGTGTCGCAAGCACGGCCCGCCCGCCGGAGGCGCTGCGGTAAGGCGATAGGACCGCCACCGGACGCAAGCTTCCGACCAACTCTCCGCGCGGAGCGTCCGGCCCGTGGCCGAAACGGTTCGTCTCATCTGATCTCCGGGCTCCGGCCCGGCGCTCCGCACGCCTTCCCGCCCCTCGCGCCGTCCGGCGCGGGGTCGTTTCCGCATGCCGCACAGGAGCCTGACATGCCCAAACCCCGCCCGTCCCGGCCTCCGGCCCCGCCCCGCGCCGATCCCGAACTGGTCCGCCTGGTGCGCGAGGGCTGGCCGATCATCCGGTGGAAGGACGCCGTCAACGACGAAGCCTGGCGGCTGGTCCGCGCCGTCGGCGGAAACCGCTGCGGCCCGGATCAGTACAATGCCGCCCGGCGCTCGCTGATCGAACAGGGGATCCTGCCGCCGCCCGGCTTTCCGGAAGACGACTATTGAGCGCGTTGCGGTGAGCCCTAGGGCTGCCCGCCCGCCGCCCCGTTCGACGCCATCTGCACAGCGCCCTGGGGCTCGCGGAAATAGCGGTCGATGCCCTCGGCCACGGCGCGCATCAGGCGGCGGCGGGCGCGGCTGTCGTTCAGCAGCCGCTCGTCCTCGGGATTGGTGATGAAGCCCATCTCCAGCAGCACCGCCGGCACATCGGGGGCCAGCAGCACGGCCAGGCCGGCGTCGCGGTGGCTGCGGCGCAGCATCGGATGGTCGGCGTCCTCGAGCTCGCCCAGCAGCGTCCGGGCCAGCTGGGCCGAGCGGTTCTGGGTGGCGCGCTGGGTCATGTCCAGCAGGATGCGGTCCACCGACGGGTCGCGGCCCGGCAGGTTCAGGCTGCGGTGCCAGTTCTCGCCGCGCGTGAACTCGCGCACCGCCCGGCCCGCGCCCTGTTCGGACAGGGTGTAGACGCTGGCGCCGCGCGTGGCCGGATCGGAACCGGCGTCGGCGTGCAGGGAAATGAACAGGTCGGCGTCGGCCTGACGGGCGATGGCCACGCGGCGGTACAGGGCCACATAGGCGTCGCTCTCGCGCGTTAGCCGCACGCGATAGCGGCCGGTGCGCTCCAGCTCCTGCTTCAGGGCCTGGGCCGCCGCCAGGGTCACGGCGCTCTCGTTGGAGTTCGCGCCATGGGCGCCGGGATCGTTGCCGCCATGGCCGGCGTCGATGAAGATCAGCGGCCGTTCGGCGCGGCGCGTCGGCAGGGTCGGCGCCGTCCGGGCCGGGGCGCGCGTCGGCGCCCGGCCGGTGGCCTTCAGGTCGATCACATAGCGGTAGTGGGAAACGCCGTCGCCGGGCGGCAGCAGGAAGCGGCGCTCGATCTCCGCGCTGGTGGCCAGATCCAGCTCGACCCGCGAGGCCACGCCGGCCCCGGCGACCCGCCATCCGCGCACCAGTCCCGCGCCCGTGCCGTTCAGTCCGCGCTTCGGCGAGACCCCGGCCAGCGACACCACCACCTGGCCCTGATCGCCGGACTGGATCACCTGTCCGCGCGCGGTCCGGTCCAGATCGACCACCACCCGCGTGTGCTCGGCGTCGCCGCCGAAGCGGACGCGCAGCACCTCGCCCATGGCGCCGGACGCCAGGCCCCGCCCGGCCGCGAACACGGCGACGCAGAAAACGACGACGGCCAGGGCCGTCACCGCCCACTCGCGAGCGCGCCAGTGCGCCAGGTTGATACGCGACAGTCCGTGCATTTCGACGGGAACCCACCTTCTTGGTTGGCTCCATGATGACTCAACAGGGTCGACAACGGGTTAAAGCGCGCAACGCTTTTAATTCACGGCCGTCCTGCCTATGCTTGTTCCGTCCGCGAACGATCGCGCCCCCTGACTTCAGGCCGGGCGCGCCCTCCTCGCGGCGTGTTTTCACTGATCCGAGGACTGGCCGGGGTAGCACCCGCCGGTTTGAAGACGGGATCGGGACGCCCTCAAACGGCGCGTCCGGCCCCAGGACTTACCGAACCCCCATGGGCCCCATCGCCTGCGCTCCCTTCCGGTCTGAACTGACCGACACCGCCCGCGGCCTTCGCCGCGGCGACGGGACTGCGTCTGCGCCTGCCCGCAATCCCATTCGGCGAGCCGCCTGCCCCCTTCGCGGGGATGGCCGAGCGCGCCAGAGAGAAAATATCCATGTCAAAGACCATGTTGATCGATGCGGCGCACGCGGAAGAAACCCGCGTCGCGATCGTCGAGGGCCGCCAGGTCGAGGAATTCGACTTTGAATCCCGCGCGAAGCGTCAGCTTCGCGGCAACATCTATCTCGCCAAGGTCGTTCGCGTAGAGCCCAGCCTCCAGGCTGCGTTCGTCGAATACGGCGGCAACCGCCACGGCTTCCTCGCCTTCAGCGAAATCCACCCGGACTACTATCAGATCCCCGTCGCCGACCGCGAAGCCATCATGGCCGAGGCGCACTCGGAAGATGACGAGCACGACGAACACGCCCGCGACCACGCTGACGACGAATCCGAAGGCGGCATGGCCGAGGAGGAACGCCTCAAGCGCCGCCTGATGCGCCGCTACAAGATCCAGGACGTCATCAAGCGCCGTCAGGTCATGCTGGTCCAGGTCGTCAAGGACGAGCGCGGCGGCAAGGGCGCGGCCCTGACCACCTGGCTGTCG
>Ga0164290_1002151_pt1 | contig 16533 bp, 13 predicted proteins | sample Micstemetagenome_FD_108782 | JGI IMG/M metagenome (GOLD analysis project Ga0164290, IMG submission 108782) | Contaminated culture microbial community from soil near Moab, Utah, USA - Microcoleus steenstrupii SON62 (Illumina Assembly) | ecosystem: Environmental > Terrestrial > Soil > Soil crust... | reverse complement strand
GGCCTGCCCCTTGGCCGCGTCGCGCGCGAACACGGCAGCCAGGTGCGCGCCCGGCACGGCGGCCAGCGCGCCGGCAAAACGGTTGGCGATGCCGCCGGGGCCGATGACGCCCCAGCGGAAGATATCGTCACGGGCCATGGCTGAGTGCCTTCACGAGGTCGGATTGCGTGAGGATGCCGACGAGCCGCGCCTGCTCGCCGACGATGGGGATGTGGTGGTGGCCGGTGTCGGAGAACAGCGGCACCAGCTCGGCGATGGCGCGCTCGGCGCTGGCCACGCGCACCTGGCGGCTCATGATCTGGCCGACGACCTCGGGCTTGCTCGAATGCGTGGTGGGCGAGGGCCGCAGCAGGGCCTGCAGCCGGCCGGCCAGGCCCTCGCGCTGCTGGTCTTCCGCGGCGCGCATGAAATCGGCCCGCGTGACGATGCCGACGATGCGCTGCACGCGGTCCACCACCGGCAGGGCCTTGATGCGGTGCCGCTGCAGCAGGGCCCAGGCCTCGGCCAGCGGCGTGCCGAACTCCACCGTGATGACGGGGCTGGACATGATGTCGGCGCAGCGCAGCCCGCCCAGCCGCCGGCGATAGGCGAGCAGCTCGGCCTCGTGTAGCAGGTCGGCGAGGTCGTCGCGCGGCACGTCCAGCACCTGGTTGTAGCGGGCCAGCACGGCGTCCAGCTCGGCATCGCCGAAGCGTGGCGCCGCCACCGTCGCCCCCGCCGGCGCCTGGACGTGCTGGGCATGCGGGTAGCGGCGGCCGGTCAGGCTGTTGTAGGCCATGCCGGCCAGCACCAGCAGCAGGGAGTTCAGCGCCACGGGCTGGGCGGCGAAGTGCCAGTCGGTCGTCGCCGTCAGCACCATCAGCAGGGCCGCCGCGCCGCCCGGCGGATGCAGGCAGCGCAGCAGGAACATGGCGGCGATGGCCAGGGCCACCGCGATGGCGGCCACCGCCTGCGCCGGCAGCGCGAGACCCTGCAGGCAGGCGATGCCGATCAGGGCCGACACCGTGTTGCCGCCGACGACGGCCCAAGGCTGGGCCAGGGGGCTGGCAGGCAAGCCGAAGACGAGGACGGCGCTGGCGCCCAGCGGCGCGACCAGCCAGGGCAGGCCCGGCGCCATGACGGCCTGACTCAGCGCAGCGGCCAGGCCCATGCCCAGTCCCGCGCCGAGCAGCACGCGCAGGCGCTCGCGCGCATTGACGGCCTGCGGCGCAGGCCGCAGCGCGTTCAGCAGGGCGAGGAGTCGGTCAGACAGGGAGGCGGCGGAAGGCATCGGCGGTGGCCGGACGGGAAAGCCGGCGCCGCCGATTGTGTGCGCGGCCGGCGCAACCGCCGGTTCAAACCGGTTTCAGCCGCGCCGCCAGATGACTCGCGTCAGATCTTGCCGAGCAGCCCGTTCATCTTCACCTTCAACGCCTGGGCCTGGGCGCGGCGCTCCTTGGTGGCGGCACGCTGGTAGGCCGCCTCGGCCTTCTCGCGCAGCTCCACGGCGCGCTGCAGCGCCTCCTGGTAGCGCTCGATGGTGTAGGTGTTCTCGGTGCCGATGTAGACGCTGCGCGCCAGCGGGGTGTCGCCGAAGCGCGGCAGGGTCACGGCGAAGCTGCAGTCGCGCACGCGGCTGCCGGCGCGCTGGCGCACGATGGGCCCGGAGATGCCCGAGGGCAGGTCGCTCTGCTTCTTGCGGCTGGGCGTGCGGCGCAAGCGCGACGGCGCGGGCAGCGTCGCGATGCGCTTGAGCAGCTCCTTGGTGGCCATGGCGAGGGCGCGCCGTGCGCCGCTGCCGTCCTGGCTGTGGTCGGAGAACAGCTTGGTGCCGCCATAGCGCAGCTGCCAGCCATGAGTCGACAGATGGTCGATTCTTTGAATGCATTGCGGCACGACAAAGCGTTCGCCGCTGAAGATCACCACGTCTCGCGTGTTCATCATCGCCCCCAATCTTCCAGCCCGGCTGCGCTCCGTTGCGCGCCAAGTCTACTAACGCCCCTCTGATACGGACTGAGTTTAGGGGCTTTATGGGCGGCGTCGCTAATTTATGACTTCATGCAAACAGTTTCGCCACCAACGCGTCAGCTTGCAGACAGCTTGGCCTAACGCCGCGGGCGGCCGGGCCGTTGGTGGGCCAGTGCAGGCGCGAACAGCTCCATGACGCGCAGCTGCGCGCCGCCGCGGCTGAACACCGAGTTGCGCGACCACAGCATCTGCGGTGAGGCCGGCATGCCGGTGGCGGCCTGCCATTGGCGCGCGGCATGGCGGCGGGTATGGCCGTGGCGCGAGAGGCGGCGCGGCTGCAGCTCGCTGCGGCTGATCAGCGGGTCGTCGTAGAGCAGATGGGCCAGGGGACGCGCGCCCAGGCCCTTCAGCGCCCGCCAGGGGCCGGTGGTGGCGCGCTGATGCACGGCCGAGCGTGCCCAGACCAGGGGCTGGCCGTCGACGCGCAGGATGACCTCGCGCACCACCGTCAGCCCGCGCGGCGGCAAGCCCAGGGCGGCGCGCTCCAGCGCGCGCAAGGGCGCCACGCCCTGGCGCAGGACCTGCACCTCGAAGCGCTCGCCCAGGCGGGCCAGCCGACGGCTCAGCGAGCCGGGGGCGCGCAGCCAATCGCGCAGGCTGTTTCTGGTGGCGATGCCCATGTCAGCGGCGCACGGCCGCCCGAAGCCGCTGGCGCGCCCCCTCGGGGGGCACAGAGCGAAGCGAGCTCGAGGGCTTCATGTCTTCAGCCGAACTCCTTGCCGAGTTCGGCGGCGCGCTTCTGTGCGGCCAGGACGGCACGGCGGATCGCAGCATCGACGCCATCGCCCTGCATTGCCGTGATGGCCGCATGCGTCGTGCCACCCTTGCTGGTGACGCGCTCGCGCAGCTGCGTCGGCGACTCGTCGGAGCGCAGGCCCAGGGCGGCCGCGCCGGCGCAGGTGGCCAGGGCCAGCCGCCGGCCCTGCTCGGCCGTCAGGCCCATGTCGACGGCCGCGGCCATCATGGCCTCGACGAAGAAGAAGAAATAGGCCGGGCCCGAGCCCGACAGGGCCGTCACGGCATCGAGGTCGTCCTCGCGCTCGACCCACAGGGTCTGGCCGGTGGGGGCAAGCAGGCGCTCGACGGTCGTGCGTTCCTCGCCCGACACGGCCGGCCGCGCGAACAGGCCGGCGATGCCCTTGCCGATCAAGGCCGGCGTGTTGGGCATGGCGCGCACGACACGCTCGCTGCCCGTGGCGGCGACGATGGACTCCGAACGGATGCCGGCCATCACCGACAGATGCAGGGCCGCGCCCAGCCAGGGCTTGAGCGGCTCGGCGGCGGCGCCGAAGAGCTGGGGCTTGACGGCCCAGACCATGGTGGCCGCGCCCGCCAGCCTGGCGTCGCCGGCGGCCAGGGCCGTGACGCCGAACTCGCCGACCAGCTTCTCGCGCTGCGGCGCATGGGGCTCGACGATGAGAAACTGGGCGGGCGCCATGCCGGCGCGCAGCAGGCCGCCGATGATGGCGCTGGCCATGTTGCCGCCGCCGATGAAGGCGATGGTGTCTGCAGTCATGGGCGCGAGTCTAAGGGCCACGCCGGCGCCGCCCGCGCGAAACAAGGCAGCCACCTCGCGCCGCTATCGTTGCGGCTCATGGACCTGCGCCGCCCCGACCGCCGCCTGTTGCTGCTGACCTCCCTGGCCCTGGCCGCCTGCGCTGGCGGCCCGCCCACGCCGCGCCCCTGGCCGGAGACCGCGACGCGCGAGCTCGGGCTGGCCCTTGCCAGCTTCGAGCTGCAGGGCCGGCGGGTGACGCTGACGCGCCGCGTGGCGGCAGCCGCCGGCCCGCTGCCGGTCGTCGTCTATCTGCCCGGCCTCGGCCAGGAGGGCGACGCCGGCCAGCGCTGGGTGGCGGCCTGGGCCTCGGCCGGCTATGCGGTGCTGGCCGTGCAGCCGCTGGAGGCCGACGCCGCCGCCTGGCGGTCGCCGCTGGCGCGCACGGGCGAGTTCCGCGCCCTCGGCGAACTGCACTATGGCGAAGCGATGCGGGCCGAGCGCGGGGCCGCGCTGCGCCGCCTGCTGGCCGGCCTGCAGGCCCTGCCGGTGACGGGCGGCGTCACGCTGGACTGGCAGCGCGCGGCGGTCGCCGGCTACGAGACCGGCGCCCAGGCCGTCCTCGACCTCGGGCGCGACGCCAGCACCTGGCTGCCACGCGCCGTCATCGCCATCAGCCCGCCCCCCATGGATGCGGCCGCCGCCACGCCGCCGGCCCTGGTCGTCACCAGCGACGCCGATGGCGACGCCCTCGGCCTGGTGGCCCACCCGGCCGAGCGGCGCCGGGCCATCGACGGCCTGCGCCCCGGGGCAGGCTGGCTGCTGAGCCCGCCGGGCCTGTCGCATGCGGCGCTGTCCGGCACGCTGCCGCCGGCGGGCTGGCATGTCCAGGACCAGCACGGCGGCCGCGGCGGCATGGCCGGGCGCACCCAGCCGGGGCAGCCGGGCCCGATGGGGCCGATGGGCGGCGCGCCGCGCGGCCCGCGCAGCGGCAGCGCCACCGAGGCGGCCCAGGCCGACCTGGACCAGGCCCTGCGCGACAGCACCGCCTTCCTCGACGCCCAGCTGCTCGGCCGGCCGCTGCGCGCGCCGGGGCTTCAGGCGCGCTAGCCGTTGTCGAACTCCGGCGTGCTGCCGGGCACGCCGCGCAGGTCCAGGGCCAGGCGCAGCGGCGGCTCGCCGGGCTTGACGACGACGGCGCCAACGATGAAGGCGCCGCTGACCTGGACCTGGTAGACGCTGCGCTCGGGGCCGATGGGCATGGCGACCGCCAGCTCGGGGCTGAAGGAGTTGTGCGCCAGCCAGACGATGCGGCCGCCCGGCACATAGGGCCCGTGCAGGCTGACCTCGACCTCGTACCAGCCCGGCCCGGCCCGGCGCACGACGGCGTCCAGCCGGAAGGGCTGGGCCACGGCGGGGCCGAAGTCGCGCATGGGCTCGTCGGTCCAGCGCGTGGCCTTCTCGTAGCGGCTGCAGATCTCGCCCACGAGCTCCCCCGGCACGTCGGCCGAGCGCAGCTTGTCGGCCAGGGCCTGCAGGGCGGCCGGCGGCACCGTGAACACGGGACTCTTCTTGAAGTCCTCCAGCACCGAGGCGGCCTTGTCGATCTTCTGCTCGATGTGCTCGGTCTTGTCGCGGATGCGCTGGAAGGCGGCCAGCAGCTCATTGGGCAGGAAGCGCAGCGACCACAGGTAGACGAGCAGGAAGCCGGCGATGGCCAAGCCCAGCGCGATGACGATGCCCGGCGTGCCGTTGGGCGACGCGTCCAGCGTGATGGCCTGGGTCAGGGCGAGGCCCAGCGCGCCGGCCTCGGTCTTGATGCGGCCGAGATGAACCAGGCCGAGGCCGACGATCATCGTCGTCAGCCAGTCGGCGATGCGCTCCAGGCTGGTGTTGTGGCCGACGCCCGGCGCAGCCGCAGCGGCGGACGGGTCGACGGCGGCTTCCTTGTAGCGGGGCGCACCGAACAGCAGGCCGAGCAGCGCGCCGACGGCGAAGGCGCCGGTCGCCGCCAGCACGGCAACGAGGCCGCCGGTCAGCGCGCAGCTCCAGCCGGCCGCGCCGCATTGGCGGCCCAGCAGGCCGTAGAGGAAGCAGCCCACCAGGCCGCTGGCGGCGGCCCACTTGATGGCGGCGATGGCCTGGGCCACCTGGGATTGCGGCTCGGGCTTGCGTTCGTCCATATCCCCTCGCGGCTGCACGCGCCGGTGCGGCGCGGCCCCACCGTAGCGCGCCCACGTGGGCGCAGCCTCCTCAATCGAGGGGAGGCCGTCAGTCCTCCAGGCCGAGGAAGCCGCCGCTCTGGTGGGCCCACAGCCGCGCATAGATGCCGCCCTGGGCGAGCAGCTCGGCATGCGTGCCCTGCTCGACGATGCGGCCGGCGTCCATGACAACCAGGCGGTCCAGGGCCGCGATGGTGGACAGGCGGTGGGCAATGGCGACCACCGTCTTGCCCTCCATCAGCGAGTACAGCGACTGCTGGATGGCGGCCTCAACCTCGCTGTCCAGGGCGCTGGTCGCCTCGTCGAGCAGCAGGATGGGCGCGTCCTTGAGCATCACGCGGGCGATGGCGATGCGCTGGCGCTGGCCGCCGGAGAGCTTGACGCCGCGCTCGCCGACATGGGCCTCGAAGCCGGTGCGGCCCTTGGGGTCGGAGAGCTGGGCGATGAACTCGCTGGCATGCGCCCGCTCGGCGGCGCGCTGCATCTCGGCCGGCGTCGCATCGGGGCGACCGTAGAGGATGTTGTCGGCCACCGACCGGTGCAGCAGCGAGGTGTCCTGGGTGACCATGCCGATGTGGCGGCGCAGCGAGTCCTGGGTCACCGTGGCGATGTCCTGGCCGTCGATGAGGATGCGGCCACCGTCCGGCGGCAGGTCATACAGGCGCAGCAGCAGGTTGACCAGCGTGCTCTTGCCGGCGCCGCTGCGGCCGACCAGCCCGATCTTCTCGCCCGGCTTGATGCGCAGGTCCAGGCCGTCCACGACGACCTTGCCGTTGGGATAGGCAAAGCGCAGGTCCTGGAAGTGGACCTCGCCGCGCGGGACGGTCAGCGCGGTGGCGCCGTTCGCATCGCTGATGGTTTGCGGCTTGGTCAGCGTGGCCAGACCGTCCTGCACGGTGCCGATGTGCTCGAAGAGGGACGCCATCTCCCACATCACCCAGTGCGAGATGCCGTTCAGCCGCATGGCCATCGCGGTGGCCGCGGCAACGGCCCCCACGCCGATGGCCGACACGCCCCACAGCCACAGCGCCAGCAGCGCCGTGCTGCCGACCAGCAGGGCCGACAGGATGGTGTTGACGACCTCGAAGCCGGTGACCAGGCGCATCTGGCCATAGGCCGTGACCATGAAGTCCTGCATGGCCGCCTTGGCATAGGCGGCCTCGCGCCGGCCGTGGGCGAACAGCTTGACGGTGGCGATGTTGGTGTAGGCGTCGGTGATGCGGCCCGTCATCAGGCTGCGCGCATCGGCCTGGGCCTGGGCGATCTTGCCCAGGCGCGGCACGAAGTAGCGCAGCGCGACGAGGTAGAGGGCCAGCCAGGCGGCGAAGGGCGCGATCAACCAGGCGTCGAAGCTGGCGACGATGCCGACCAGGGTGCCGAAGTAGACGGCCACGTAGACGAGGATGTCGACGACGATGAGCCAGGTGTCGCGCACGGCCAGCGCCGTCTGCATGACCTTGGTGGCGATGCGGCCGGCGAACTCGTCGCCGAAGAAGGACAGGCTCTGGGCCAGCATGCGGCGGTGGAAGATCCAGCGCAGCCGCATGGGGAAGTTGCCGAACACGCCCTGGTACTTGGTCAGCGCCTGCACGGCGGCCAGCACGATGCTGACGCCGAGCACGCCCAGCAGCATCATGACGACGGGCTGGGGCCGGCTCCACAGCTCCGCGGGCTGGATGGTGGACAGCCAGTCCACCAGCGAGGCCATCAGGCTGAACAGCAGGGCCTCGGCCGCCGCGATGCCGGCCGTGAACAGCGTGACCGCCAGCAGATGCGGGCGCAGTCCGTCGGCGCAGCGCCACAGGAAGGCGAAGAAGCCGGGCGGCGGGGCGCTGCCGGCGGTCTCGGGGTAGGGGTCGACGAGGCGCTCGAAGCGAGCGATCAGGGGTTGGAACAGCGAAGCCATCGGGCGAGTTTCGCCGGACAACGTTGTCCGGCCACAAGTCTGCTGCGACGGCGCCAGGCCGCGAGGCCGACCCGGCCCTCGGCGCCGCGGCTCAGGGCGGGACCCTGGCCGACAAGCAGCGCCGGCTGCTACTGGCTGGCAGCCGAGGCTGGACGCACCGGCACGACGACACCGGGCGACAGCGAGATCTCGTCGACCGGCGTGACGCCGGTGACGAAGTGGCGCGTCTCGCCGAAGCAGGAGGTCGGCAGGCCGACCTTCTCCTCGTAGTGCAGGTTGACGCGCCGGCCCATGACCTTGTTGATGGCCTGGGCCGTGGCCTCGTCATGCACCGTGAAGTAGAACTTCTCCACGGTGCTGGAACCCGGCAGCGAGACCAGGGCCTGCTCGCCTTCCCAGGTCTTGCAGATCCAACCCTTGCGCGAGAACTTCTGCACCCAGCCGGCGCGCTCCCCAGTGGAGTAGCTCCAGTGCCAGGCAAAGGCGAACCAGGCCGCGACGAGCAGCAGCAGGGCGACGACAACCAGGGCGAGCTTCAGGCGCATGGACTTGGGGGGAGCCGGGGCGCGGCGATTGTGCGTCAGCGGGCGAAGCGCTCGGCGGAGCGCGCGCGGGCCTTGGCCGCCTCGATCTCGCGGTTCTTCGGCTCGGCCGTCGTCACCAGGGCCGCGATCAGCGTGCGGGCCTCGGCGGCGATGGCGGCGACGGCCTGGTCGAAGGCGGCTTCATTGGCCTTGGATGGCACGTTGAAGCCGCTCAGCTTGCGCACGAACTGCAGCGCCGCGTCGCGGATCTCGACCTCGGTGGCGGGTGGCTCGAAGTTGAAGAGGGTGCGGATGTTGCGGCACATGGTCAGTCCTTCAGGCGGCGTCGGGATGGCGCTCGCGCCAGGCCTTCAGCGCGCGGCGGTAATCGTCCTTGGCGAGGTCGTGGAGGTCGAAGATGCAGGGGTCGCAGCCATTGCCGCAGCAGGCCTCGAGGTCGGGCTCGGGCGGCGGCAGGGGCATGGGATCGGGATCGGGGTCGGGGTCGGCGCTCATCGCCACCGATTCTGCGGCAGGGAAGATGCGCCCCATGTCCGCCATCAGGACCGAGATCGCCACGGCGCTTCGCTGGCCCGGCGGCGCCTGGGCCGCGCCGAACTCAAGCCGTTCAGCGACTGGGCCGATGGCCGGCCCGGGACCGAGCTGAATCTCAAGTTCTACCGGCAGGCGACGAACAAGCTCGTCCGTCTGTCGGAGCCGCGGCGGCTTTGCTGGACAGCTGCTTCTGACCGGCACGCGCAGAATCCGCCTGATCCTCTTCTCGCACCGCCGCATGACCGCCCCGCTGCCGCACCGCCTGACCGCCGACATCGTCCGCACCGAGGAGCAGCTGCGCGCCCTCATCGGCACGCCCGCCGCTCTTGTCTGCGCCAAGATCACCGACCGGCTGAACGCGGCGACGCGCGTCTTCGTCGAGCGCGCGCCCCTGGTCTGCCTGGCCACCAGCGATGCGAGCGGCCGCTGCGACCTCAGCCCGCGCGGCGACCCGGCCGGCTTCGTGCGCATCCTCGACGAGCGCACGCTGCTGATCCCCGAGCGGCCGGGCAACCGGCTGGCCGACTCGCTGCGCAACATCATCGCCAACCCGCATCTGGGGCTGCTCTTCATCGTGCCCGGCGCGACCGACACCTTCCGCGTGAACGGCCGCGCCACGCTGACCACGGAGGCCGGCCTGCTGGCACCCTGCACGCTGGAGGGCAAGCTGCCGCGGCTGGGCATCCTCGTGGACATCGAGGAGGCCTACACGCAATGCTCCAAGGCGTTGCTGCGCTCGCAGTTCTGGGACCCGACGCGCTTCATCGGCCCCGGCGTGCTGCCCAGCGGCGGCGAGGTGCACCGCGCCATCCAGGGCGAGGGCTTCGACGCCGCCGGCTACGACGCGGAGCGCGCCGAGCGCTACCGGCGTCGCGAGGGCTTTTATTGACAGCGACTCAATGCACGCCGGCCAGCAAGGCCGCGTTGCCCCCCGCCGCCGCCGTGTTGACGGTCAGCGTCTGCTCCGCCGTGAAGCGGTAGAGCTGGCGCACATGGCCGGCCGCCGTCACCAGCGGCAGGATGGCGCCGGGGCGCTGCGCCAGGGCCTGGGCGAGCGAATGCGCCGCGGCGGCGTCCGACGAAGCCAGCGCGACGCCGGCCAGCCGCGGCGCGGCCAGCAGGCCGGGCAGAGCCGCGTCGGGCAGCAGGGTCAGCGCATGCGTGGGCAGGCCGGCGCGCAGCAGGGCCTGGCGGGCGCGCTCGTCGCCGCCCAGCCAGATGGCGCTGTTGCCGGCCAGCAGGGCGCTGACGACGGCGGCAAGACCGGCCTCGCCGCGCCCCAGCACGGCGAAGACGCCGCGCGCATGGTGGCGCAGGGTGTTGCTCTCGCCGGTGGGACCGGGCAGGGTCTGGTCGGCGAACAGGGCCTGGGCGGCCGGGAAGAGGCCGCGCAGCGTCAGCGCGGCAGGCGCGTCCAGGGTGTCGGCGGCGCGGCGCAGCAGGGCGATGCGCTCGGCCAGCGGGGTGTCGCGCCAGCCGATATCGGCCGCGACGGCCAGGGCGTCGGACGCCGGGCCGAGGGCGAGCGGCGGCGCCGCGGCGTCCAGCACCGGCTCGGCGCAGAAGCGGCGCAGATAGTCGGGGCCGCCGGCCTTGGGACCGGTGCCGGACAGGCCTTCGCCGCCAAAGGGCTGCACGCCCACGACGGCGCCGATGATGTTGCGGTTGACGTAGACATTGCCGATGCGGGCCTCGTCGGCCAGGCGCTGGGCGCGGCTGTCGATGCGGGTCTGGATGCCGAGCGTCAGGCCGTAGCCGAGCGCATTGATCTCGGCGATCACCTCGTCGACCGAGTCCTCGAAGCGCACGACGTGCAGCACCGGGCCGAAGATCTCCTCGCCGAGGTCGGCAATGCGCTTCAGCTCGAAGGCGACGGGGCGGATCTGGCGCGGCAGGGGCTCGGCAACCGGGGCCTCGGCCAGCAGCCTGGCCTCGCGCTTCAGGCGTTCGACATGGCGGCTGATGTTGGCATGGGCCTCGTCGTCGATGACGGGGCCGACGTCGGTCGCCAGGCGGGCGGGTTGGCCGACATGCAGCTGCTCCAGCGCGCCCTTGAGCATCTCCACCACGCCGTCGGCGATGCTGGCCTGCACGCACAGCAGGCGCAGGGCCGAGCAGCGCTGGCCGGCCGAGCGGAAGGCGCTCTGCACGACGGCGTCGATGACCTGCTCGGGCAGGGCGGTCGAGTCCACGACCATGGCGTTCAGCCCGCCGGTCTCGGCGATCAGCGGAATCGGTGAGTTGGGCTTGGCGGCCAGCGCCTTGTTGATGATCTGCGCGACCGCGGTGGAGCCGGTGAAGCACACGCCCGCCGTGTGGGCATGGGCGACGAGGCCGGCGCCGACGGTCTCGCCGGCGCCATGCAGCAGGGCCAGGGCGTCGGCCGGCACGCCGGCCTGGTGCAGCAGCTCGACCATCTTCAGGGCGACATAGGGCGTCTGCTCGGCCGGCTTGGCGGCCACCGTGTTGCCGGCAACGAGGGCCGCGACGACCTGGCCGGCAAAGATGGCCAGCGGGAAGTTCCAGGGGCTGATGCAGACGAAGACGCCCCGGCCCTGCATCAGGCTCGCGTCGCCCTCGGCCTGATCCGCGTAATAACGCAGGAAGTCGACGGCCTCGCGGACCTCGGCGACGCAGTCGGCCTGGGTCTTGAAGGCTTCCTTGACGAGCAGGGCGCAGAACTCGGCCAGGCGGGCGTCGAGGTCGTCGGCGGCGCGCCGCAGGATGGCGGCACGGCGGGTGACGGGCGTGGCGTTCCAGGCCGGGAAGCCGGTGTGCAGGCGGTTCATGGCCGCGTCGACCTCCGAAGCCGTGGCCTCTGCGACGGCGTGCACCGGCGTCGTCTCCAGCGCGGCCTGCAGCGGCGCGCGCTGGGCCGGCGCGGTCAGGTCGGCGCCGGTCGAGTTGGCGCGGCCGCGGCCCTGGTCGTCGAGGTACAGGGCGGGCGGCAGCGGCAGGGCACTGCTGTCGCGCACCTCGGCCAGCGGCGAGCCGAGCAGTTCCGGCACCTGCACCGTGGGGTCGGCCAGCTGGTGGACGAAGGAGGAGTTGGCGCCGTTCTCCAGCAGGCGGCGCACGAGGTAGGCCAGCAGGTCGCGGTGCTCGCCGACCGGCGCGTAGACGCGGCAGGGGATGGAGCCGTCCTTCAGCACCTCGCGGTAGACGCCCTCGCCCATGCCGTGCAGGCGCTGCATCTCGAAGGGGGCGCCGGTGGCGCGGGCCATCTGCACGATGGCGGCGATGGTGCCGGCGTTGTGGCTGGCGAACTGCGGGTAGATGACGTCGCTGTGCTGGATCAGCGCGCGGGCACAGGCCAGATAGCTCACGTCGGTGTGCTGCTTGTGCGTGAAGACCGGGTAGTGGCTCAGGCCCAGCTCCTGGGCACGCTTGATCTCGCCGTCCCAGTAGGCGCCCTTGACCAGGCGCACCATGAAGCGCAGACCATGCTTGCGGGCGATGGCGGCCACTTCGTCGACCACGGCCAGGGCGCGCGTCTGGTAGGCCTGCACGGCCAGGCCGAAGCCGCGCCACTGCGGGTAGGTCGTCGCGATGCGGGCGGCCAGCGTGTCCAGCACGTCCAGCGACAGCTCCAGGCGGTCGACCTCCTCGGCGTCGATGGTCAGGTTGATGTTGGCGGCGGCGGCCAGCTCGATGAGCTGCCAGACGCGCGGCAGCAGTTCGGCGAAGACGCGCTCGCGCTGCAACACCTCGTAGCGGCTGAACAGGGCGCTGAGCTTGATGGAGATGCCGTCCGAGCCTTCAGGGCTCTCGGCGCGGCGGCCGGCGCTGATGGCCTTGATGGCGTTGACGTAGGCGGCCTGGTAGCGGCGCGCGTCGTCCTCGGTGCGGGCACCTTCGCCCAGCATGTCGTAGCTGAAGCGCAATTGCTTCTGGTCCCGCCGCGCCTTGTCGGCCTCGCCCATGGCCTCCTGGATGTTGCGGCCGAGCACGAACTGGCGGCCCAGCAGCTGGATGGCGCGCACGGTGGCGCCGACGACGGTCTGCGCGCCCAGCCGCTTGAACAAGCCACCCTCGTCCTCGGCGCCGGGCAGGAAGCGCTTGGACAGGGAGATGGCCGAGGCGGACAGCGCGGCCAGCATCTTGTGCGGGCTGCCCTCGCTGGCGCCGTCGAAGTCGGCGCGGCCGAGCTGGTCGGCCGTCAGCGCGATGGCGGTGGGCGCATCGGGCACGCGCAGCAGGGCCTCGGCCAGGCGCATCAGGGCCAGGCCCTCGGCGCTGGTGATGGGGTATTCGCGCAGCAGCGACTCCATGGCCCAGAAGGGCGCCGGGTTCCTGCGCACCTGCTCGACCCAGGGCGCGGCCATGGCGATGACACCGGGCCAGTCCAAGGCACCGCCGACGCGTTCGGCCAGGGCTTGCACGACGCCGGCCTCGGCCCGGTAGGGGTCGGGCAGGCGGGGCTGTTCGGGCGGGGCGACGAAGGGCGTGGACATGGCGGTCTCCTGGTGAGGATTCGCACTGTATCGACGGTGATCTTGGATTAAATTCCAAGGATCAATAGATCGACCGAGAAAAATCCAGATGACTGACGAAGCAGCCCGGCTCGACAAGATCGACGAGCGCATCTTGCGCGTCCTGCAGGCCGATGGGCGAATTTCCAACCTCAAGCTGGCCGAGACGGTGCACCTTTCGCCCACCGCGGTGCTGGAGCGCGTCAAGCGGCTGACGCGCGACGGCTTCATCCTCGGCTACGAGGCGCGGCTCAACCCGGCCAAGCTGGGCGCGGCCATGCTGGTCTTCATCGAGGTGCACCTGGACCGCACGGTGCAGGACGTGATGGACACCTTCAAGGCCGCCGTCCAGGCCCGGCCCGAGATCCTGGAATGCCATCTGGTGGCCGGCGGCTTCGACTACCTGCTCAAGACGCGGGTGCGCGACATGAGCGCCTATCGCGAGTTCATCGGCAGCGTGATCTGGAGCCTGCCGGGGGTGCGGGAGACGCGTACCTATGCGGTCATGGAGGAGGTCAAGTCGACCAATGCGCTGCCGATCTGAGCCTGCCCCTGTGGTCTGATTCAGCCATGACTGCAAGTCTGCCGCGCCTTGTCGCCGCCGTGCTGCTCGCTGCACTGGCGCTTTCGGCCGTGGCCGAGCCGGCCCTGCAGCCCCAGTTCGCCAGCGTGCCCGTGCCGCGGGACGTGGTCGGCAGCCTGGCCCAGGACCGGCAGGGCCTGATCTGGGTCGGCACCAGCGACGGCCTGGCGCGCTTCGACGGCTACCGGCTGCGCCCCATCGAGCGCGAGGGCGCCACGGCCGTGCAGCGCAACCTGGGCTGGGTGCGTTCGCTCGCCGCCGCGGCCGACGGCGGCATGTGGATAGGCACCGAGGTCAACGGCCTGGCCCGCTACGACCCCGGCTTCGACCGGGTGCGCCTGCTGGGCAGCGGCAGCGAGCGCCCCACGCCCATCCGCGCCCTGGCCGAGGACGGCGCCGGCCAGGTCTGGGTCGGCACCCTGGGCCAGGGCCTGCTGCGCTACGACGCCCGCTCGGGTCAATTCACGAACGAAGCGCTGACCGTGGACGGCGAACCCGAACGTCGCGTGCTGGCCCTGGCGGTGGGCCGCGACGGCGCGTTGTGGGCCGGGCACTGGCGCGGCCTGGCCCGCCGCGCGACCGATGGCCGGTGGTCGACGCCGGCCCTGGCCGGCGGTGCCGTCGGCATCAGCACCCTGCTGGAGGACCGCGGCGGCCGGCTGTGGTTCGGCAGCGTCGACGGCCGCGTCGGCCGCCTCGAGGCCGACGGCCAGCCGCGCTGGCTGGCGCCGCACTTCAAGGGCGGCGTGCAGGCCCTGGCCCAGGGCCCGGACGGCACGGTCTGGGTCGGGCTGACCGACGGCATCGCCTGGCTGGACGGCTCGTCCGGCGCGCTGCGCCGCCAGTTGCGCCACAACCCCCATGTGCCCGGCGGCCTGGCCGGCAACGACGTCAATGTGCTGCTGCGCGACCAGACCGGCGCCATGTGGGTGGGCGGTTATGGCGTGGGCCTGCAGCGCCATCTGCAGCACCCGGCCCTGGCCGTGCGCGGGCCCGACGCCGACCCGGCCAGCCCCCTGGCCAGCAGCGACCTGCGCGGCCTGCTGCCCCGCCGCGACGGCCTGCTGATGGTGGCCACGCACAGCGGCCCGGTGGCCCTGCTGGATGGCGAGCTGCACACGGTCGGCCGCTGGCCCCGCGAGGCCGACACGCCGGTGGACAACCTGGCCGAGGGGCCGGACGGCAGCATCTGGCTGGTGGCCAACGGCCGCCTGGAGCGACGCGAGCCGCGCAGCGCGCGGCTGCTGGCCGGCTGGGCGCTGGAGGGCGGGCGGGCCCACCGCGTGCTCGCCTTGCCGAACGGCGAGGTCTGGGTCGGCATGCAGGACGGCCTCTACCGCCTGCCCTCCCCGCAGGGTCGCATCGAGCGGGTGCGCCGCGCCGACGGTGAGCCGCTGCGCGGCGGCGTGCATGCACTGCGCCCGGACCCGCGCAGCGGCCAGCTCTGGGTGGGCGCCCTGGCGGGCCTGTTCCGCTGGGACGGCCGGGCCCTCGTCGAGGTGCAGGGCGCGCCCACCGAGGCCCTCGGCTTTCCGGCCGTGCTCGGCCTGCTGTGGACGCGCGACGGCAGCCTCTATGTGGACACGGCCGTCAGCGGCCTGCACCGCCTGCTCGGCTATGACGACCAAGGCCGCGCCCGCTTCGAGCGCATCAGCGAGCGCATGGGCGCGCCAGGCCGGCCTTTCGGCGTCAACCTGCACGAGGACAGCAAGGGCCGGGTGTGGACCCAGCAGTCGGTCTACGACCCCGGTGCCAAGCGCCTGGACGAGCTCAGCGGCTCGGAGGGCCCGCCCATGGGCACGCCGCGCTTCTTCGCCGACGCCGCCCTGCCCGACGGCCGCCTGCTGTTCAGCGGCAGCCGCGGCCTGCTCGTCATCGAGCCGCTGGCCTTCCAGCCCTCGCGCTATGCGCCGCCGGTGGTGGTCAGCAGCCTGCGCCGCGACGGCCAGGCCTTCCAGCCGATCCAGCACCTGGCCCAGGGGCTGCGCCTGCCGGCCGGCACGCGCAGCTTCGCCGTCGAGTTCGCCGCCCTGGACTACATCGACCCGGCCCGGCTGCGCTACATGCTGCGACTCGACGGCTGGGACGCCGGCTGGACCTTCACCGACGCCAGCGCCCGTTTCGCCAGCTACGGCGGCCTGCCGCCGGGCCGCTACCGGCTGGAGGTCTATGCCACCAACCACCACGGCCTGTGGGGCGACCGGCCGCTGCTGCTGGACATCGAGCTGCTGCCCGCCTGGTGGCAGACGCGCTGGGCCCAGGCGGCCGCCCTGCTGGCCGCCGCGGGCCTGGCCTGGGCGCTGCTGCGCTGGGCCGTGGCGCGGCGCACCGCCCAGCTGGCGCGGCGCCAGACGGCCCTGCAGGCCGAGGTCGACCAGCGCACCGCCGAGCTGCGCGAGGCCAGCACCACCGACCCGCTGACCGGGCTGCGCAACCGTCGCTACCTGGACGGGCGCATCGCCTCGGACCTGCAGCTCAGCCTGCGCCACTACGCCGAGCCGCGACGCAGCAGCCGGGCGCCCGACGACGAGGCCGACCTGCTCGTCATGCTGATGGACATCGACCACTTCAAGCGCATCAACGACCGCCACGGCCATGCGGCCGGCGACCAGGTGCTGATGGAGTTCGCGCGCCGGCTGCGCAGCGTCTTCCGCGAGAGCGACGTGCTGGTGCGCTGGGGCGGCGAGGAGTTCCTGGCCCTGGCCCGCGGCGGCGCACGCAGCGGCGCGGCCGAGCTGGCGGCGCGCCTGTGCGCCCGCGTGCGCGAGC
>Ga0164290_1002149_pt1 | contig 16568 bp, 16 predicted proteins | sample Micstemetagenome_FD_108782 | JGI IMG/M metagenome (GOLD analysis project Ga0164290, IMG submission 108782) | Contaminated culture microbial community from soil near Moab, Utah, USA - Microcoleus steenstrupii SON62 (Illumina Assembly) | ecosystem: Environmental > Terrestrial > Soil > Soil crust... | reverse complement strand
CGCGGACCGGGCGTGCCGGCCGGTGTCGCCGAACACCTCGACCATGAGGTCCGACGCGCCGTTCGCCACCTTCGGCTGGTCGGTGAACGCGGGCGTCGACGAGACGAAGACGCCGAGCTTCACAACGCGGGTGACGCGGTCGAGCGTGCCGAGCGCGGCTTTCATCTGCGCGAGCAGGTTGATCGCGCACAGCCGCGCCGCGGCCTGGCCCTGCTCGAGGTCGTAGTCCTCGCCCAGGCGGCCCTTGAGCAGGCTGCCGTCGGCTTGGAAGGGAATCTGGCCCGCGATGTGGAGCAGCCCGTTCTCGAGTACGTAGGGCACGTAGTTCGCGGCCGGCGCGGCCGCCTGGGGAAGCTCGATGCCCGCGGCGCGCAAACGTTCTTCGATGGTCATCCGGTCGCTCCGATTTTCGCCGGTCAAAGCATTTGACAGCACAAAGCGCAAGGCTCAGGCAAGCACGCCGCGAATATGTTCCAGCGCCGCCGGCCAGTCGTCGATGCGGACGTGCGCGTCAGGTGCGGTGGGGATCAGGGCGCGCAGTTCCGGATCGGCGATCATGTGGAGGCGGTAGACGTCGGGCGCGTGCCGGGCCACCGACCCGTGGTGCGGCGGCAGGTCGTCGATGAAGACCGCCCGGCTCGGCCGCCGCTCGGCGATCAGCGCGGCGATCGGCGGGCCCTTGGGGCCCTGGTTCGTCATCACCTCGTAGGGCATGCCGTGCCGCGCGAGCTCGGCGCCGCGTCGCGTGCGGACCATGTCGCGGACGTTCGTCAGGACGACGATGTCGGCCTGTTCGCTCAGGCGGCGCAGCGCTTCGACCGCGCCGGGCGCCGGATATTGGGTTTCGAGGCGGGTTTCGAAGAAGCCGTCGAGCAGCGGCTCCAGCTCGCGCTGCTCGAGCGGCGTGCCGCAGGCGCGCCGTCGGATCGAGCCGGCGAGCGAGAAGGTCTCGAACCTGAGCTCCATGTCGTGCTCGTTCGCCAGATAGAGGCGGAATGGCTCGGCGAAGTGCAGCAAGACCTCGTCGCAGTCGCAGATGATGAGGGGGCGCGTCATCCGGCGTCCAACGCCCGGCGCGCCGCGACGAGTTCCTCCGGCGTCGTCTCCAGCGCTTCGGCGCAGGCGAGGAGGCTCGGCTCGTGGCCCTCGAGGAAGGCCAGCGTCGCACCGAGGAGCTGGGGGTCGCCCGCGCGGGTGCGGAGCGTCGCCACGTCGAGGCCGGTGATCGAGAGCAGGCGCGGGCCGAGGATCGCATGGCCGATGACGAAGGCGAGCGCGCGCAGCGCCAGCGTTTCGGCGTCGAGGCGGGCAACCTTCATTTGGCATAGCTTGTCATGGCGATTGGCGTTCTATTGGGGCAGGACGGTCGTCGGCGCGGGTCCGGCGGCCGTTCCGTGCGTTTCGTAGAACAAAGGATGTTTCGGCATCATGACGAAAACCGTGCTCGTGGTCGAGGACAACGACCTCAACATGAAGCTGTTCTGCGATCTGCTCCAGGCCCACGGCTACGCGACAATCCCGACGCGCGACGGGCGCGGCGTCGTCGACCTCGTGCGCGAGCGCCGGCCCGACCTCATCCTCATGGACATCCAGCTGCCCGAAGTGTCGGGCCTCGATATCACGCGCCAGCTAAAAAACGATCCGGAATTGAACCCTATCCCCGTGATCGCCGTTACAGCCTTCGCGCTGAAAGGGGACGAGGAACGCATCCGTCAGGGTGGGTGCGACGCCTACATCTCCAAGCCGATCTCGGTGGCCCGATTCATCGAAACGGTGCGCCAGTTCGCGTAAGGTCCATGGTGTGGGGTCGGTTGGCCGATGACGGCACGGGTGCTCATCGTCGATGACGACACGGAAACGCTCGCCGAGCTCGACCGCCTGTTGGGCGAAGAGTTCTTCGACACCCTGACCGCCGACTCGGGCGAGGACGCGGTGCGGCTCGCCCGTCGCGAGGCGCCCGACCTCATCCTCGTCGATACCTCGATGCCGGGCATCGACGGCTTCGAGACCTGCCGCCGGCTCAAGGCCGACCCGGAAACCGCCCACGTCCCGGTCGTGATGATGACGTCGGTCGACCAGCCGGCGGCGCGCCTGCGCGGCCTGTCGGTCGGCGCCGACGATTTCCTCGTGCGGCCGGTGCAGCCGGTCGAGCTGTTCGCGCGCGTGCGTTCGCTGGTCCGGCTAAAGACGCTGTTCGACGAGATCCGGGCCCGCGAGGCGACCGGCGGCGCGCTGGGCCTGAACACCGTCCTCGACGTGTCGACGGCGGAGGACCGCGCGACGATCATCGTCGTCGACGACGGGAACGAGCGGATACCCGAATTCCTCACGATGCTTCGCAGCTTCGGCACGGTGGCGACGGTGCCCGCCGACCGCGCGATCGACCGTCTGCGCAAGACGCCGTGCGACATCATCGTGGTCGGCCTCGCCGGCAGCCGGGTCGACGGGCTGCGGCTGGTGTCGCGCCTGCGCTCCCACTCGGAGACGCGGCGGGTTCCGATCCTCGCCTTCGTCGACGCCGCCGACAGCTCGCCGCTGGTCAAAGGCTTCGAGCTGGGCGTGAGCGACTGCGTCAAGCTCCCCGTCGACATGCTCGAGGTCGTGGCCCGCGTTCGCACGCTCCTGCGCCGCAAGCGGCTCACCGAGCGGATGCGCCAGAACGTCATGCTGTCGATGCGGCTGGCGACCACGGACGCGGTGACCGGGCTCTACAACCGTCACTACATGATGCACCATCTTACGACGACGATCGCACGCGCGCGCGCCAACGCGCGGCCGATGGCGCTGATGATGATCGACATCGACCATTTCAAGGCGATCAACGACACCTACGGCCACGCCGCCGGCGACAAGGCGCTCCGCGTGGTCGCCGACCGGCTGGCTTCGAACGTGCGCGGCGTCGACCTCACCGCCCGCTACGGCGGCGAAGAATTCGCGGTGGTGATGCCGGAGACCGATATGGCGGCCGCGGCGGCGGTCGCGGAGCGGCTTCGGGCGACGGTCGCCGCCGAGCCGGTGGCGACCGAGGGCGAGCGGCTGCCTGTGACGATCAGCATCGGCGTCGCCGTGCTCGCGGACACCGACGAGGACGGCATCACGCTGCTGTCGCGCGCCGATCAGGCGCTCTACGCCGCCAAGCGCGGCGGGCGGAACCGCGTGGTGCAGGCCTCGACGCAGGACGCCGCCGCCTGAAAACGCGAACGGCCGCCCGAAGGCGGCCGTCGTCGAGATCGCCCCAAGCGAACCGCCGAGCTACTTGATCTTCGCTTCCTTGAACTCGACGTGCTTGCGCACGACGGGGTCGTACTTGCGGAAGGTCAGCTTCTCGGTCTGCGTGCGCGGGTTCTTCTTCGTCACGTAGAAGAAGCCGGTGTCGGCCGTGCTGACGAGCTTGATCTTGACGGTGGTCGGCTTGGCCATCGCGGCGCCCTTTGTTCTTCGAATCCGAGAAAAATAAAGCGGCGAAGCCGCCGCAATCGGCGCGCTATCTGGCGCAGGGCCCCGCCGAAGTCAAGACCGCCGACGCTTAACGCGCCGGCAATGTTGGCCGCGTATTATGCGATCGTTCACGACGCGGGGGACGACGGCATGCGACAGGATATCGCTCGGCGGATCGATCGGCTCGAGGGGGATCTCGTGCGCCTCGCGCCGCGCGAGGTGATGGGCCAGCTGGGCGCGATCCGCACGCTCGCGCACGGCCACGGCCTCCAGGCGGTCGCGGCGCTGGCGCACGCGCTGCAGGACGAGCTCGTCGCGCGCGGCCGAGAGGTGGCGGTCCGCGCCTATCTCGAACGGATGCGCGACGCGGTGGACGTCGACACCGAAGCGCAGCCGCGCTTCGTCGGCCTAGCGCTTGCGACGATCGGCGCGGGGCTGGCGTTCGCCTGATCGGCGACCGGGCCGCTGCCGGTCGCGGCGCTGGCGCGGGGCGCCCCGCGACGGCGCGGACTCGGCGTCGGGCAGCTCGAAACGCAGCGCGCCGGTGATCGGGTTGGCTTCCGCCAGCCGCAGATCGAGGCGCATGCCGGGCGTGTAGGCGGTGCCGGTCTCGATGCCCTCCAGCACCTGCGTGCCTTCGTCGTAGACGAAGCGCTCCGCGCCGAGCGTCGACACGGGCACGAGCCCGTCGCCGCCGACCCCGTCGACCGTGGCGAAGAAGCCGAACTTGGCGACGCCGGTGATGCGCGTCGGCAGCACCTCGCCGACCCGTTCGGCGAGGAACGCCGCGACGTAGCGGTCGATCGTGTCGCGCTCGGCCTCCATCGCGCGGCGCTCGGTCATCGAGATGTGCTCGCCGGTCTGCGCCATGGCGGCGGCTTCCTCGTCGCTCATCGCGCCTTCGCCGAGCTTGTAGGCGCGCACGAGCGCGCGGTGGACGACGAGGTCCGAGTAGCGCCGGATCGGCGAGGTGAAGTGGCCGTAGGAGCCGAGCGCGAGACCGAAATGCCCGAGGTTGTCGGGCGAGTAATAGGCCTGCGTCTGCGTGCGCAGCACCTGCTCCGAGATCTGCGCCTTCTCCGGCCGGTCGCCGACCTGCTCGAGGAGCCGGTTGAACGTCCCCGGCCGGACGACCTGACCGAGCGCGAAGCTCATGTCGAAGGTCTCGAGATACTCCTTGAGCGCCGTCAGCTTCTCGCGGCTCGGGGGCTCGTGGACGCGGTACATGCACGGCGTCCGCTTCGCCTCGAGCGCCTTGGCGGCCGCGACGTTGGCCGCGATCATGAAGTCCTCGATCAGCCGGTGCGCGTCGAGGCGCTCGCGCACCGCGACGTCGGTGATCCGGCCGGCTTCGTCGAGCTGCACGCGGCGCTCGGGCAGGTCGAGCTCGAGCGGCTCGCGCGCTTCCCGCGCCCGGAACAGCGCGCCCCAGGCGCCCCACAGGGGTCTGAGGATGGTCTCGGTGTGCGGGCTGTCGAGCCGGCCGTCGATCGCCGCCTGGGCGTCCTCGTAGGCCATGTTGTCGATGCAGCGGATCACGGCGCGGCTGAAGCGCCAGCTCTTGAGCTTGCCGTCGGGCGCGATCTGCAGGTGGCAGGCGAGCACGCCGCGATCCTCGTTCGCCACCAGCGAGCAGGCGTCGGCCGACAGCGCCTCGGGCAGCATCGGCACGACCCGGTCGGGGAAGCAGACCGAGTTGCCGCGCTTGTACGCCTCCTTGTCGAGCGCGCTCCCCGGCCGGACGAACCAGGACACGTCGGCGATGGCGACGATGGCGCGCCAGCCGCCGGCGTTCTCCGGATCGTCGTCGGGCGCGGCCCAGACGGCGTCGTCGTGGTCTCGGGCGTCGGCAGGGTCGATGGTGAGGATCGGGACTTGCCGCAAATCCTCCCGCTCCCCGAGCGTCCGGTGCGCCGCGCGCTCGGCTTCGCTCAGCGCCTCGTCCGGGAAGCGGTGCGGGATGCCCTTGGCGTGGATCGCGATAAGCGAGAAGCTGCGCGGCGCGAAGGGATCGCCCAGCACCTCGACCACGCGGGCGGTCTGCCGGGGCGGTCGCCCGGCGGGTTCGGCGAGCACGAGATCGCCGGCCTGCGCGTCGCCGGGGTCGGAAACGTTGATGTCGAGCCGCGCCTTCTTGTCGACCGGCACCAGCCGCCAGACGCGCGCGGTGCCCCCGCGCCGGTCTTCGCGCGTCGCCTCGCGCAGAATCCCGAGGATGAACTCGGAGCTGCGCGACAGCTTCTTCATCGGGTGGCCTTCGAAGCCGCGCCCGGTCTCCTCGATGCGCGCGAGCACGCGGTCGCCGATTCCGAGCGCGCCTCGCCTGCCGCGCTCGACGATCCGCACGCGCGGCGGCACGCCGCCCTTGTCCCAGGTGTCCGGTACGGCGACGGCGCCCTCGGCGACGTTGACGACGCGCAGCACCGTCACCTTCGGCAGTCCGCCGCCCTTGTGGAAGGTCCGCCCGGGCGCCTGCTCGAGGTCGCCGGCGTTCGTCAGGTCGCGCAGCAGCGCCTTCAGCGCGACTTTGTCCTGGCCGTGAAGCCCGAACGCCCGCGCGATGTCGCGCTTGCCGACGGGCGTCGGACTCTCGTCGATGAAGCGTCTCACCTGCTCGGGCGAGGGGAGACCGGGGGTGGAACGGCGGACCATAAGCTCGTTTCGGCTAACTGCGTCGGCAAGACAACCCGCGTCCGCCGCCGACGTTGCAACCGACGATCAGGCTTTCTTAGCCGTCGCCTTCTTCGCCGCAGGCTTCTTCGCGGCGGGCTTCTTCGCGGCGGGCTTCGCCGCCGGTTTGCGCGCCGCGGCCTTGCGTCCCTTGCCCTTCGCGGGGGCCGCCGCGGCGCGGGCGTCGATCAGCGCGGCGGCGTCGTCGAGGCTCAGCGTCGCCGGGTCCTTGCCCTTGGGCACCGTGGCGTTCGTGGTGCCGTCGGTGACGTAGGGGCCGTAGCGACCCTCCATCAGCCGGATGCCGGCACCGCTCGTCGGATGCGCGCCGAGCTCGCGAAGCGGGGCGGGGGCCTTGCGCTCGAACCGGCCGCCCTTGGGCTCGGCGAGCTTCACCACCGCGGCGTTCATGCCGGTCTCGAACACCTCGGCGGTGCTCCCGAGCTTGGCGTACTTGCCGTCGTGCGCGAGGTAGGGGCCATAGCGGCCGATGCTCGCGGTGATCGGCTTGCCGGTCTCGGGGTGCGCACCGATGGTGCGCGGCAGCGACAGGAGCTTGAGCGCCATCTCGAGGTCGAGCTCGTCGGTGCGCACGTCGCGCGGCAGGCTGGCGCGGGGCGGCTTGTCGCCCTCGCCGCGCTGGACGAAGAGGCCGAAACGGCCCGAGCGCAGCGTGATCGGCTCGCCGGTCTCCGGGTCGTTGCCCAGCTCCTTCGGCCCGGTGTCGGCCGCGCCGCCGTTGCCGTTCGCGTCGCCGCCGAACTGGCGCGTGTAGCGACAGGCCGGGTAGTTCGAGCAGGCGATGAACGAACCGAACTTGCCGCCGCGGAGCGACAGCCGCCCGTCGCCGCACGCCGGGCAGCTGCGCGGGTCGCCATCGGACGGCGGGAAAAGGTAGGGCGCCAGGAACTCGTCGAGCGCCTGCGTCACCTCGGAGGGCTTCAGCTCGATGATCTCCTGCGTCTTGGGCTGGAAGTCCTTCCAGAAATCGCGCAGCACCGCCTTCCAGTCGATCTCGCCGCCCGCGATGTCGTCGAGCTGCTCCTCGAGCCCGGCGGTGAAGTCGTAGGAGACGTACTTCTCGAAGAAGCGCTCGAGGAAGGCGGTGACGAGCCGACCCTTCTCTTCGGGGAAGAAGCGGTTCTTCTCCATCCGCACGTAGCTGCGGTCGCGCAGCGTCTGCAGGATTGACGCGTAGGTCGAGGGGCGGCCGATGCCGAGCTCCTCGAGCTTCTTGACGAGCGACGCTTCGGAATAGCGCGGCGGGGGCTGCGTGAAGTGCTGCTCGGCGCGCGCGTTCGTGAGGTTGGGCGTGTCGCCCTTCACGAGCTTCGGCAGGCGCTGGCCGTCCTCCTCGTCCGACGGGTCGTCGCGGTCCTCGGTGTAGAGCGCAAGGAAGCCGGGGAAGAGCACGACCTGTCCGGTGGCGCGCAGCGTCGCGCGGCCGTTCTCGTCGCGCAGGTCGACGGTGGTGCGCTCCAGCCGCGCCGACGCCATCTGGCTGGCGAGCGTGCGCTTCCAGATCAGCTCGTAGAGGCGCCGGTGCTCGCCCGACAGCCCGCTCTGGTCGGGCGCGCGGTTGAGGTCGGTGGGCCGGATCGCCTCGTGCGCCTCCTGCGCGTTCTTCGCCTTCGACTGGTATACCCGCGGCTTCTCGGGGACGTGATCCTTGCCGAAGCGCTTGTAGATCACGTCGCGCGCCTGGGCGATCGCTTCGCCGGCGAGGCTGACGCCGTCGGTGCGCATGTAGGTGATGGCGCCGTCTTCGTAGAGCTGCTGCGCGACGCGCATCGTCTGCGTCGCCGTCATGCCGAGCTTGCGCGCGGCCTCCTGCTGCAGCGTCGAGGTGGTGAAGGGCGGGTAGGGGTTGCGGCCGACCGGCTTGGTCTCGACCGCGTGGACGCGGTAGCGCCCCGCCAGCACGTCGGCCTTGGCCTCGTTCGCGAGCGCGGCGTTGCCGAGGTCGAACTTGTCGAGCTTCTTGCCCTGCCACTCGACGAGGCGCGCCGCGAACGACCGGCCGTCGGCGGTCGAGAAGTCGCCGTCCACCGTCCAGTATTCGCGGGTGACGAAGGTCTCGATCTCGCGCTCGCGGTCGACGATCAGGCGCAGCGCCACCGACTGCACGCGTCCCGCGCTCTTGGCGCCCGGCAGCTTCCGCCACAGGACGGGCGAGAGGGTGAACCCGACGAGATAGTCGAGCGCGCGGCGGGCGAGATAGGCGTCGACCAGCGGCTGGTCGAGCTCGCGCGGCCGCGCCATCGCGGTGGTGACGGCATTCTTAGTGATCTCGTTGAAGGTCACGCGGCGCACGTCCTTCGGGAGCGCGCGGCGGTTCTTGAGATACTCGTAGAGGTGCCAGGAGATCGCCTCGCCCTCGCGGTCCGGGTCGGTCGCGAGGATGACGCGCTCGGCCAACTTGGCCTCGTCGGCGATGGTCTTGAGCTGCTTCGACCGATCGGCGGACACTTCCCAATGCATGCGGAAGTCGGCATCTGGCTCGACGGAGCCGTCCTTCGGCGGCAGGTCGCGCACGTGACCGTAGGACGCGAGCACCTTGTAGCCCGGCCCCAGATACTTGTTGATCGTCTTCGCCTTCGCCGGCGATTCCACGATCACGAGCTGCATGCGGCAATTCCCCTCGACGGCCCGGCGGGCGCGTGCCTCTACTCTTTATATATGGTGGCCTGCAAGGCGCGGTTCAGTGGGACAAAGCCACGCGGCCGCCGGCGTGGCGCACCAGCCGCCCGGCGATCTCGAGCTCGAGGAGCGCGGTCTGGACGATGGCCGGCGGCAGTCCCGTCTGCCGGACCAGCTCGTCGACCGGCACCGGCACGGGGCTCAGCCGCCCGAGAACGGCGGCGCGTTCGGCGTCGTCGGCATCGAGCGCCACGGGCTCCTCGAAAAAGCGGTTGGCGGGCATGGCGGCGCGGCCGCCGATCGGACCGATCGCCTCGAGCACGTCGGCGGCGGACTGCACCAGCGTCGCGCCGTCGCGGATGAGCTGGTTGCAGCCCTGCGCCCGCGGATCGAGCGGCGAGCCCGGCACCGCCATCACGTCGCGGCCCTGCTCGCCGGCGAGCCGGGCGGTGATCAACGAACCCGATCTCGTCACCGCTTCGACGACGACGACGCCAAGCGACAAGCCGGAGATGATGCGGTTGCGGCGCGGAAAGTGACGTGCCTGCGGCTCGGTCCCGAGCGGCTGCTCGGCGACGACGAGGCCCTGTTCGAACAGATGCCGATGAAGCTCGGCGTTCTCGGGCGGATAGACGACGTCCAGGCCGCCGGCGATCACGCCGATCGTGCCGCCGTCGAGCGCGCCCACATGCACGGCGGCGTCGATGCCGCGCGCCAGCCCCGAGACCACGACCACGCCGGCGGCCGCGAGGTCCGCCGCCATGCCGCGGGCGAAGCGGATCGCGGCGGCGGACGCGTTGCGCGCGCCGACCATCGCCACCGCCGGCCGGTCGAGGAGCGCGAGACGGCCGCGCGTCGCGACGACGGGCGGCGCATCGTCGATCTCCGCGAGAAGCCGCGGGTAGGGGGCGAGCCCCCAGAAGAGGAAACGGCCGCCGAAGCGCTCGACCGCCGCCAACTCCGCCTCCGCCTGCGCGGCCGTCGCGATGCGCAGCGAGGAGCGGCCGCCGCGACGGGCGAGGTCGGGCAGCGCGTCGAGCGCCGCGCGACCGGAGCCGAAGCGGGCGACGAGCTGGCGGAAGGTGACCGGGCCGACATTCTCCGACCGGATCAGGCGAAGCCGTGCGATCTGCTCGGCCGTGCCCGCGCTCGGGGCCGCGTCGTCGGTCCGCCGGGTCGCCGACCGCGGTTCAGCCATCCGCCTTCTTCCGACCGATCTTGGGCTCGGTGCCGGCGCGCAGGCGGGAGATGTTGTCGCGATGCTTGACGAGGACGAACAGCGCCATGCCCCAGCACATCGCCGCCGCGCCGAAATTCTGCTGCGCCAGCGGCACGATCGGGGCGGCCACCGCCGCCGCCATGCCGCCGACCGAGGAATAGCGCGTCGCGGCCATCGCGCCGATCCAGACGAGCGCGAACACTAGCCCGGCGAGCGGCAGCACCGCGAGCGTCACGCCGAGCATCGTCGCCACGCCCTTGCCGCCCCTGAAGCCGAGCCAGACCGGGTAGAGGTGCCCGAGGAAGGCGAAGATGCCCGCCACGACGTCGAAGTTGGTGCCCGGCGCGAAGTGCCGGGCGAGCAGGACGGCCGCCGCGCCCTTGCCCGCGTCGAGAAGCAGCGTCGCCGCGGCCAGTCCCTTGCGGCCGGTGCGCAGCACGTTGGTGGTCCCGATGTTGCCGGAGCCGATCTTCCGGATGTCGCCGGCACCCCCGGCCATCGCCAGCAGCAGCCCGAACGGGATCGAGCCAAGCAGGTAGCCCGCGGTGATCCAGAAACCGACGGTGTCGAACATCGAAGCGGCGGGCCTCCCCCTGATTCCGCGCGAGCGTAGCGGCGGCGGCCGGGAACGCAACCGGCCCGCCTCGCCTTGTGCACCTGGGGGCACGGCGATAGGAGGCGCGCATGACCGACCGGCTGACCATCGCGCTCGCGCAGTTCTCGCAGACCGTGGGCGACCTGCGCGGCAACGCCGACGCGATGCTAGTGGCGCGGGCCAAGCATCCGAGCGCCGATCTCATCGCGTTCCCGGAACTCCAGCTGATCGGCTATCCGACCGAGGACCTGATCCTGAAGCCGGCGATCCAGCGCGAGGCGGAGGCCGAGCTCGCCCGCATGGCGAAGGCGACGGCCGACGGCGGTCCGGCGATGCTCGTCGGCACGACGCACGTCCGCGACGGGCGGCTCTACAACGCGGTGGCGCTCCTCGATGCGGGCGAGGTCGCGGCCGTCGTCCTCAAGCACGAGCTCCCCAACTACGGCGTGTTCGACGAGAAGCGCGTGTTCGCGTCCGGTCCGCTCCCCGGACCGGTCAATTTCCGCGGCGTGCGCCTCGGGGTGCCGATCTGCGAGGACATGTGGCTGCCCGCGGTGTGCGAATGCCTCGCGGAGACGGGTGCCGAACTGCTGGTGTCTCCCAACGCCTCGCCCTACGAGCTGGGCAAGGACGATCGCCGCCTGTCGGCCGGCGTGTCGCGCGTCACCGAGACCGGGCTGCCGCTCGCCATGCTCAACCGGGTCGGCGGGCAGGACGAGGTGGTGTTCGACGGCGCGTCCTACGTGATGAACCCCGACCGCAGCCTCGCGGTGGGTTTCCGCGAGTGGGACGAGCAGATCGTTGAGACGGTCTGGACGCGCACCGCGCAGGGGTGGCGCTGCGCGCCCGGCGAGGTCGTGCCCCACGAGGACGACGAGACCTCGATCTACCACGCGATGGTGGTCGGGCTGCGCGACTACGTCACCCGCAACCGCTTCCCCGGCGTCGTGCTCGGGCTGTCGGGCGGTATCGACTCGGCGCTGTCCGCCGCCGTGGCGGTGGACGCCTTGGGCGCCGACAAGGTGCGGTGCGTGATGATGCCGTCGCGCTTCACCTCGCGGGAGAGCCTCGACGACGCCGCCGAATGCGCGCGCCTCCTCGGCGTGCGGCTCGACAGCGTGCCGATCGCCCCCGCGATGGACGCGTTCGATGCCATGCTCGAACCCCTCTTCGAGGGGCGCGGGCGCGACATCGCCGAAGAGAACATCCAGTCGCGCATCCGGGGCGTCGCGCTGATGGCGCTGTCGAACAAGTTCGGGCCGATGCTGCTCACCACCGGGAACAAGAGCGAGATGTCGGTCGGCTACGCCACCATCTACGGCGACATGGCGGGCGGCTACTCGGTGCTGAAGGACGTCTACAAGACCACCGTCTTCCGCCTCTCGCGCTGGCGAAACGCCAACAAGCCGCGCCTGGGTCTCGGGGGACCCGGACCGGTGATGCCCGAGCGCGTCATCGACAAGCCCCCGTCGGCCGAGCTGCGCGAGAACCAGAAGGACCAGGACTCGCTGCCGCCCTACGACGTGCTCGACGCGATCCTCCACGACCTCGTCGAAGAGGAGCGCTCGGCCGACGAGGTGATCGCCAAGGGCTTCGACCGGGCGGTGGTCGCCAAGGTCGAGCGGCTCCTCAACGTCGCGGAGTACAAGCGCCGCCAAGCGCCGCCGGGCGTGAAGATCACCCGCCGAAGCTTCGGCCGCGACCGCCGCTATCCGATCACCCACGCGTTCCGGACGATCCGATGACCGTGGTGACCCGCTTCGCGCCGTCTCCGACGGGGCGGCTCCACGTCGGCAACCTGTTCACGGCGACGCACAACTTCCTGTTGGCGCGCAAGGCGGGCGGCCGGTTTCTCCTGCGCCTCGACGACACCGACCTCGCCCGGTCGACCGAGGCCTACGCCCGGGCGATCCGCGACGACCTCGCCTGGCTCGGGCTGGCGCCCGACGCCGAGTACCGGCAGTCGGACCGCTTCGCCGCATACGACGCGGCGATGGAGCGGCTGCGGGCGACGGGCCGCGTCTACCCCTGCTACGAGACGCCGGAGGAGCTCGAGATCAAGCGCAAGGTGCAGCTCTCGCGCGGGCTGCCCCCGGTCTACGACCGCGCCGCGCTGAAGCTCGACGACGCCGACCGCGCGCGCCTCGAGGCGCAGGGCCACCGCCCGCACTGGCGCTTCAGGCTCGAACCCGGCCGAGTCGACTGGGACGACCTCGTCCGCGGGCCGAGCCACATCGACCCAGGGTCGCTGTCCGACCCGGTGGTGCGGCGCGCCGACGGCGGCTACCTCTACATGCTGCCCTCGGTCGTCGACGACATCGACATGGCCGTCACCCACGTGGTCCGCGGCGAGGATCATGTCACCAATTCGGGCGTGCAGATCCAGATGTTCGAGGCGCTCGGCACCGAGCCGCCGCGGTTCGCGCACTTCGGCCTGCTGACCTCGGCCGAGGGCGAGCTGTCGAAGCGGTTGGGATCGGCCGGGCTCGACGCGTTGCGCGAAGCCGGCGTGGAGCCGATCGCGGTGGTGGCGCTGCTCGCGCGTCTCGGCACGGCGGACCCGGTGGAACCGGTGACCGGTCTCGACGCCCTCGTGGGCGGCCACGACATCGCGCGGCTCGGCAACGCGCACCCTCGCTTCGATCCGGCCGAGCTCCAGCAGCTCAACGCGCGGATCGTCCACCAGCTGCCGTTCGAGGCGGTGCGCGACCGGCTGCCGGCCGGAATGGACGCGGCGGCGTGGGAAGCGATCCGCCCGAACCTGTCGACGGTCGCCGAAGCGTCCGACTGGTGGCGCGTGGTCGAAGGACCGATCGATGCGTCGGTCGCCGCCGACGACCGCGACTATCTCGGCCACGCGGAGGCGGCACTCGCCGAGCTGGCGTGGCAGGGCGACGTCTGGCACGCGCTGACCGACGCGCTCAAGGCGCGGACGGGGCGGAAGGGCAGATCGCTGTTCCTGCCGTTGCGCCTCGCGCTCACCGGGCGCGACCAAGGTCCCGACATGGCGGCGCTGCTACCCGTGATCGGGCGCGAGCGGGCCCTGCGACGACTGGAGCAGGCGGCCAGCCAAGGTTGACGCTTGCGTTACCTATCAATCGAGATAGGTCATGCTATAACATCGTTGTCGCGCCGTTCAGCGGGCGACGACAAGCCGGCGGCCGGCGCGTGGTGCAACGACCTCTTGGGAGGGTCCCATGCCTACTGCCAACGGTTACGCCGGCGCGCGCAACGCGACCGGTCTGCTGGTCACCGCCGCCGTCCACGTCGCGCTTGGCGCCGCGCTCCTGACGCTCGGCGTCGTGGAACTCGTCGATCGCGAACCCGATCGCGGGCCGATCGTCACGAAGAACGTCCCGCTGCCGCTGGAGCCCGCGGAGCGGGTCGAACCGCAGTTTCCGGCCGATCCGGTGGAGCTGCCGACGATCCCGCCGCCCGTCGTGGACGTGGCGGAGCCCGCGCGGCCTGTCGTCGACCTCACGGTGGCCCGCGAGCCCGTCGGTCCGTCGACGGTCGGCCGGGGACCGCTGATCGCCGAGCCCTCGCCGCCGATCCGGGCCCCCGAGCCGGTGACGGTCGCTCCGCGGCTGGATCCGCGCTTCGCCGCGCGCTTCCAGCCGAATTACCCGGCGGCCTCGCGTCGCCTCGACGAGGAGGGGACGGTGCTCGTTCGGGTGCGGGTCGGAACCGACGGCCGCGTTATCGCGGCCGAACTGCTGCGCTCGAGCGGGTACCCGCGGCTCGACGAGGCAGCGGTGGCGCACGCGCGGCGTGCGTGGCGTTTCGTGCCGGCGACCCGGGACGGCGCCGCGGTCGAAGGATGGCGCGAGGTCCCGGTGCGGTTCGAGCTGAACAACAGCTAGGAACCCTCGGGCGCGCCGCCGGGCCGGCGGCGCGCCCGACGGAGCCCAGTGGAAGGGCGCGCGGCGAACGCCTATGTAAGGTCCGTGTTTCCCACGGAGTTTTGCATGGCCTCGCTGCGTACCCGCCTCGCGGGCATCGAACGGCACAAGCTCGTCATCGGCGTCCTGTCGCTGCTGTTCACGACGACGGTGATCGTCGGCTTTCTCGTCGAGAACCGGTGGGGCTACATGAAGCCCGATCCCATGCTGATCTACGTCGACAGCTGGCAGGAAGGCGAGCGGACGCCCGACCTGGTGAAGGAGCAGCAGGCGCGCGAGCTCGCCGAGCTGAAGCGCGCGATCGCCGAGCAGAAGGCGGCGGAAGCCGCCGCGGCCAAAGCGGCGCGGTGACCGACGACGAGCGCTGGATGGGGGCGGCGCTCGCGCTCGCCGAGCGCGGCGTCGGGCGGACCGCGCCGAACCCCGCCGTCGGTTGCGTGATCCTCAACGCCGGTCGTGTCGTCGGTCGCGGCTGGACGCAACCGGGCGGTCGGCCGCACGGCGAGCAGATGGCCCTGGCGCAGGCCGGCGACGCGGCCCGCGGCGCGACCGTCTACACCACGCTCGAGCCCTGCGCGCACCTCAGCCGTCGCGGCCCGACCTGCGCCGACGGCCTGATCGCCGCCGGCGCGGCGCGCGTGGTCGTCGCGGTTGTCGATCCCGATCCGCGCACCGCGGGGCAGGGGATCGAGCGGCTCCGCGCGGCGGGCGTCGAGGTCGCGACCGGCGTCCGTCGCGCGGACGCCGAGCGGGCGGCCGCCGGCTTCCTCACGCGCCAGTCGCGCGGGCGTCCATTCGTGACGCTCAAGCTCGCCATGTCGATCGACGGGCGGATCGCGCTCCCCGACGGCCGCAGCCGCTGGATCTCAGGCGAGGCGGCGCGCGCGCACGCGCACCTGATCCGCGCGCGCTCCGATCTCATCGTGGTCGGACGCGGCACGCTCGAGGCGGACGACCCGGCGCTCGACGCGCGCCTCCCGGGGCTCGAGGACTGGTCGCCGCGCGTCGCCGTGATGAGCCGGACGCTCGCTGGGGTGCCGGCGACGTACAGGATCGCCGACCGTTCGCCGATCGTCGTCGCCGATCCCGCCGATCTGGATGCCGTCGACGACGTCAACGACGTTCTGGTCGAAGGCGGAGCCGGAGTCGCGGCGGCGTTCCTCGCCGCCGACCGGGTCGACCGGCTGCTGGTCTACCGGGCGCCGATCGTCGTCGGCGAGGGGCGGCCGGGCGTCGCGGACATCGGCCTCGCCGACCTGTCCGACGCGCACGGACGCTGGCGGCCGGCCGAGAACCGCCGGCTTGGCAACGACCGGCTCGAAGTCTACGAGCGCAGCCGATAGGGCGACAGAGCATGTTCACGGGCATCCTCACCGACGTCGGCACCATCGAGGCCGTCGAGCCGCGCGGCGACCTGCGGGTGCGCGTCGCGACCGCCTACGACACGACGGGCGTCGCGATCGGCGCGTCGATCGCCTGTTCGGGCGCGTGCCTGACGGTCGTCGACAAGGGGCCGGGCTGGTTCGCCGTCGACGTCTCCGGCGAGACCCAGACGAAGACCGCGCGGGGCATGTGGACCGCCGGTCGCGCGCTCAACCTCGAACGCGCGCTCAAGGTCGGCGACGAGCTCGGCGGGCACATCGTCACCGGTCACGTCGACGCCGTGGCGGCGATCGTCGAGGCGCGCGCGGACGGCGACTCGACGCGCGTGACGTTCGAGGCGCCGGCGAGCGTCGCGCCCTACGTCGCGCCCAAGGGGTCGATCTGCATCGACGGCGTCTCGCTCACGGTGAACGAGGTGGCTGACACTTCCGTGGGTGGCGTCCGGTTCGGCATCAATGTCATACCGCACACCGCCCAGGTAACGACGCTCGGGGGGCTCGAGGTCGGGCGCGAGGTCAACATCGAGATCGACGTGCTCGCGCGCTACCTCGGCCGGATGCGGCAGGTGATGGAGCAATGGACATGAAGCGGCACTTCCTGGCCTCGGTCGAGGAGATCATCGACGAGGCGAAGAACGGACGCATGTTCATCCTCGTCGACGACGAGGACCGCGAGAACGAAGGCGACCTCGTCATCCCGGCGCAGATGGCGACGCCGGCGG
>Ga0164290_1002148_pt1 | contig 16587 bp, 12 predicted proteins | sample Micstemetagenome_FD_108782 | JGI IMG/M metagenome (GOLD analysis project Ga0164290, IMG submission 108782) | Contaminated culture microbial community from soil near Moab, Utah, USA - Microcoleus steenstrupii SON62 (Illumina Assembly) | ecosystem: Environmental > Terrestrial > Soil > Soil crust... | reverse complement strand
GACGGACGGCTACTCCGGCTCAGGCAAGTTCGCACTGTCCGACGACGGCAGCTCTTTCGACGGCAGCTACAGTTTCGGCGACAACCCCGACGAGGCCGAGGGCAGTTGGAGCGGCACGCGCAACTAAAGCATGTCTCCCGAAAGTGTCCGCGGTTTCGGGACAAAGACATGCGTAAAATCAACAGCCTAAAGCGTGTCGCGTGAATCCTTTTTCACGCGACACGCTTTAGAGCAAATTCGGAAAAAGTGGACACCGGTTTTCCGTCCGGATTTTGCGACAAGCAAAGACTTGCAGCATGTCTCCCAAAAGTGGCCCCGGTTTTGCGACCAGGACATGCGCAAGATCAAAAGACCTGAAGCATGTCGCGTGAATCCCGTTTCACGCGACATGCTTTGGAGCATTCGCGGCACCGCGGCGGGACGGTAAATCGGCTCTTTCCGCACAAGCGAAAATTAAGCGCGATTCCGCACCGAAGCTTAATGTCTTTTTCGTAAGTTACCTGCCGAACGACCCGGGAAACGGGCGACAGGGGCAGGGGTCATGCGTCACAGATATGTTGCCATAGCGGCGGCGCTCGCAGCGCTCGTCCTTTCCGGCTGCACCGCGAACTCGATCGACGTCACCGAGACCAAGGCGATCACGCCCGTCTCGCAGGACGTCAGCGCGGCCGATCTTTCCGCCGGCAAGCAGAATTTCCGCCAGGCGAATTACGGGCTGGCCGAAAAGCATTTCCGCAAGGCGGTGGAGCTGCGCGCCACCAACGCGGAAGCCTGGATGGGGCTCGCTGCTGCCTACGACCAGCTCGGTCGCTTCGACTTTGCCGACCGCGCCTACGAGCAGCTTGTGAAACTCGCCGGCCGCAAGCCGCAGATCGTCAACAATATGGGCTATTCGCAGCTGTTGCGCGGCAACAGGAAGAAGGCCAGGGCGCTGCTGCTCGAGGCGAAGAAAGGCTTGGCCGACACGACAGTCGTGGACGCCAATCTGGAACTGCTCAAGAAGAGCTAGGTTTCGCCAACGTTGCCGTTTGGCGAAAAACAGAGCGGCCGCCCGATCTCCCCCCTTGTGGGGGAGATGGCCGGCAGGCCAGAGGGGGCGCCTCGCGCCGACGCTCACCGCAAAGCGTTTACGCAGCCACTCCATAAAGGTCATACGCGTCGGCGCGGTCGATCTTGACGGTGACGATCTCGCCGGCGCGCAGCGGCCGCCGCGCTGAAAAATGCACGGAGCCGTCGATCTCGGGCGCGTCATAACGGCTGCGGCCCTTCGCCGAGGTTCCGTTCGCCTCGTCGATGATGACGGGCAGGCGTTTGCCGACCCTCTTCTTCAACTGCTGCGCGGATACCTTCTGCTGCCGCTGCATGAAGCGGTGCCAGCGCGCTTCCTTTACCTCTTTCGGCACTTCCGGCAGGCCGAGCGCGTTCGAGCGCGCGCCGCTGACCGGTTCGTAGCGGAAGCAGCCGGCGCGATCGATCTTCACCTCGTCGAGCCAGTCGAGCAGCATCTCGAAATCTTCTTCCGTCTCGCCCGGGAAGCCGACGATGAAGGTCGAGCGCAATGCCAGATCGGGGCAGATCTCGCGCCAGGCGCGGATGCGCTCCAGCGTCTTTTCCTGGTGCGCCGGGCGCCGCATGTTCTTCAGCACTGCCGGCGAGGCATGTTGGAAGGGAATGTCGAGATAGGGCAGGATCTTGCCCTCCGCCATCAGCGGGATGACCTCGTCGACATGCGGATAGGGGTAGACATAGTGCATGCGCACCCAGACCCCGAGCTCGCCGAGCTCGCGCGACAGGTCGAGGAATTTTGCCTTGACCTCGCGGTCCTTCCACACGCTCGCCTGGTATTTCACGTCGACGCCGTAGGCCGACGTATCCTGCGAGATGACGAGGATTTCCTTGACCCCGGCCGCGACCAGTTTTTCCGCCTCCTTGAGCACGTCGGCGGCCGGGCGTGAGACGAGGTCGCCGCGCAGCGCCGGAATGATGCAGAACGAGCAGCGATTGTTGCAGCCCTCGGAAATCTTGAGATAGGCGTAATGGCGCGGCGTGAGCTTCACGCCTTGCGGCGGCAGGAGGTCGACGAACGGGTCGTGCGCCGGCGGGGCGGCCTCGTGCACGGCGCGCATGACGCTTTCATAGGCCTGCGGCCCGGTGATCGCGAAAACGTTCGGATGTTTCTCGCGGATGAGCTCGGGCGTGGCGCCCATGCAGCCGGTGACGATCACCTTGCCGTTTTCCTTCAGCGCCGTGCCGATCGCGCTGAGCGACTCGTCGCGGGCGGAATCGAGGAACCCGCAGGTGTTGACGACGACCAGGTCGGCGCCGTCATGCTTGCGCGCGATCTCATAGCCTTCGGCGCGCAGCCGCGTCAGGATGCGCTCGGAATCCACCAGCGCTTTTGGGCAGCCAAGGCTGACGAAACTGATACGGGGTGCGCCCATTCGTGAAATTTCTCTTGGGATTGGGGATTTGGGCGGCGCAGTATCACACTTGCTGCACCTTGGATACCGGCGGCAATAGCGGCGCTTTTCCTGAATTGGCTCTCGTGGGGAGAAAAATGGCGGAACTTGGACTGCAGGCGATCGGCCACGTGGCGCTGAAGGTCGCAGACATCGAGCGCTCGCTGGCGTTTTACCGCGACAGGCTCGGCTTTCAGGAGATGATGCGCCTCAACCGCGACGACGGCTCGCTCTGGCTGGTTTATCTGCGCATCACCGACACGCAGTTCATCGAGCTGTTCCCGGGCGGGGAGGGCGCTCGCGCGCCCGGCGCGGCTGCGACCGCGATCAACCATTTCTGCCTCGAATGCCTCGATCTCGACGCGACCGCGGCAACGCTGCGCGGTCGCGGGCTCAAGCTCACGGTCGAGCCGAAAATGGGCGCCGACAACAACCGTCAGTGCTGGATCGAGGATCCCGACGGCAACCGCATCGAGTTCATGCAGATGATGGACGACAGCATGCAGGCGGCGGCGATACGCCGGCTGCGCAGCATGGCGTAGCTGCGTTTCGTCAGCCCGTGCCTGCGCCGCCGGCCAGATACGGCCACACCTCGATCGAGCCGCGATAGATCATGTCGAGCGAGACGTAGAGGATGATCAGCAGGCCGACATAGGCGATCCACGGGAAGCGGTTGAGCAGGCGTGCGATGAAGGTTGCCGCCACACCCATCAGTGCGATCGACAGCACCAGGCCGATGACGAGCACGGTGGGGTGGTCGCGCGCCGCGCCGGCGACGGCGAGCACGTTGTCGAGCGACATCGAGACGTCGGCGATGACGATCTGCCAGGCGGCCTGCGCGAAGGTCTTCTTCGGCGCCTTCGTGGCCACGGTGCCGTCGGCATTGAGATCCGACTCCGACAGCGCCTCGGCCGCCTCATGCTTGTGCTCGTGCGGCGTGCGCAGTTCGCGCCACATCTTCCAGCAGACCCACAGGAGCAGGATGCCGCCGACGAGCAGCAGGCCGAGGATCTGCAGGAGCTGCAGCGTGATCGCGGCAAAGCCGATGCGCAGCACGGTGGCCGCGATGATGCCGATCAGGATGGCGCGCCGCCGCTGTTCGGCCGGCAGGCCCGCGGCAGCAAGCCCGATCACGATCGCATTGTCGCCGGCAAGGACCAGATCGATGGCAATGACCTGAAGCAGCGCCGAGAAGCCTGCGGCCGTGAAAATTTCCATTGGTCGGCAAGCCCTTACGCTTGTATGAATTTCGGGTCCGGTGCGGCCTATCGTGCGGGCGATTGGGCGTCAAGGCGGTGGTCGATCGCGATATAGGCAAGCGCTGGCGGTTTTCCAGCCGCGGCAGCCCGCTATTGCAGTTTCGCGGGATCGACAGGCAGCGGCGGATTGTCGCCGCAGATCGGGGCCAGCGTCGAAAGCCCGTATTGCTGCTCGATGTCGGTGAGGTTGGTGTCGGCGCCCAGCCGGGCGCAGGCGAGGTTGAGTGCGTCAACTGATCCTACCGACGAGATGTCCCAGATCATGGGGGTGTCGGACAACGCCATGACGGTTGTCCCGTCGGACGCCCAGCTCGCCTGGCGGCAGGCTTTGCCGTGCGAGATGTCGTACGAAACGATCCGCTTGCCGCTTTCAGTGTTGGAAACGACAAGCTGTTCGCCGCACATCGCGATCCAGCGCCGGTCGGGAGAGAGCGCAACAGCCTCGATTTCACCGAATGCGAAGGCGGTGGCGACTGGACTGAGCGATTCGCTGTCCAGGATCCTTACGGTTCGATCGTCGCCAACGAAAGCAAGCCACAAGCCGTCACGAGAGTATTCGACGTCACTCGACACCGGGCCGACATAGTCGTTTCTGTTGGCCATGATCTCTCTGGTGTCTATTTCGATGATGTATATTTTGGACGTGATATTGAAAAGAGCGACGTTTTTCCCGTCAGGTGAGATGTCTCCTCTGAAAAGATGCGGAAACAGGTTGATTGTCACGGGGCTCTCCCAGCGATCGAGGTCGAAGACATAGGCTGCATTGGTGCCATGCGTCGTATCGATGGCTAACAGCCTGTCTGCTGTTCGAGCGAATGAAACCAGTATGTATGCTGCCGGGGAGTCGCTTTGCGCCAGTTCGAAACTCTGCTCCTGCAGGTTCGTTGCCAGGTTCCAGACCCGGACCGTCCGGTCCCGGGAAGCCGAGGCAAGCTTCATCGAATTGGCTGAAAACGCCAGGGACAGAACTCGGTCGCCGTGGCCCTGGAGCGTTGCGAGCCACTGTCTTTTGCGAACGTCCCACAATTTTATCGGTCCGTCACGTGTTCCCATCGCGACGACACTTCCGTCCGGCGAGATCTGGGCCGCTTCGATCGGCTCGCCTGCGATCAGTATTTCGACCGTCTTTGCCGCAACCGCCCGGCCGGTGATGTCGAGAACGTCCTCCAGCATGGGGCGCTCGGGATCGTTCGTCCGCGGCCACGCCGCAAGGGCAAGCTTCATCGCGTCGAAGGGGCGTCCTTCGTCCAGCGCTATGCGGGCAAGCGCGCCGAGGCTGATGGTCTCGTTGTGAAGGGCGCGTTGCCTGTCCTTTTCGGCCTGGCGAGCCGACGCTTCTGCGCGCCGCTTGGCGTCCTCGGCATCCTTCAGCGCCGCCTCGGCGCTCGCCTGCGCCTGTTCGGCGTTCCTGGCGGCGAGGTCAGCCACCGCCAGCGCTGCCTCGGCACGCGCCGTCTGTTCCTCGGCCCGCGCCTTTTCGGCGGCCGCCTTCGCGGTCTCCGCCATTGCCAGTTGCGTCTGCGCCATGGCGTACCAGGCGAGGCCTGCCATGACGCAGGCGACGGCCACCGCGACGCCGATCAGCAGCCGCAGCCGGTTGGCGGCACGGCGCGCGGCCTTGCGGCTCGCTGCGACGAGCCGTTGCACCGCCTCCCATTCGCCACCGTAGCGCTCAGCCCATGCGGCGTTCATCGGCGCGAAGACCCGATGCGCTTCCTCCGCCGTCGCCGGCGAAAGCAGGTCGGCGGCGTTGGCGGCGAATGCTTTCGCCGCCAGCCTCAGCGTCGTCCAGCGCAGGCCGTCGTCGGCCTCCTTGGCGAGCCAGCCGGTATCCGGATCGGCGATCCTGTCCCAGTTTCGGATCAAAGCCTCGTGCGAGATGTCGATGCGCGAATCCGCCGCGAGCGGCGCATCGCCGTAGGGGCGCAGGAACGAGGCCTCGGGCGCGCGAAAGGGGCGAAGCAGGCCCTGCAGGCGGGACGGCTTGACGCCGGTCACCGCGCAAAGATCGCCGAATTTCTGCGGCCGGCGGATCGCCTGCTTCTCGGCGTTGTGGTCGATCAGCGCGCGGAACGCCAGTTCGAGAACGCGCGCGTCGTCGCGATTGGTCGCCACGCTCGCAAGCACGTCGCCGGCGTGCCGGGAAAGCAGCCTCGCCAGGCTCCGGGCGCCGCCATAGTCCGTCGCGTCCAGCGACCAGCCCTCGCGGCCTGCATCGCCGCGCGTCTCCTTGCGCCACATCAGCATCAGGCCATGCTGGATAAGCGGGAGCTGATCCTGTCCGCTTCCGGCCTCCGCGATCAGGCGGTCGACGAGCGCGGGTTCGACGTTTCCCCCGTAGAGCGTCGCGGGCTCGCGGATCGCGCGCCACAGGGCGGGGCGTTCCATCCGCGGCACGAGGTACTGCGTTTCGTTGACGGTTTCGGCGAAGCCGCGATAGTGCGCGCACTGGCCGAGATAGTCGGAGCGCATCGTGATGATGGCGTGCAGCCCGGCAGGTTTGTCGCGAAGCAGGCCGGTCAGGAAGCCGGCGATGATTTCGGCTTCGACGCTGCCGTTCTTGCGCGCATGCTCGAACAGCTCCTCGAACTGGTCGAGCAGGATGCAGACATTGTTTTCGGCATTGCAGCCGAGCATCTCGGCGAGCGGTCGCGCGGCGCCTTCGGCGTGTGTGATGATCTGCTTGAGCGCATCGGCGCGGCTTGCGTCGCCGAAGGAGAGCGCATTGGCGAGGTTCCTGATGGGGCTGTCCTCCGGGCGCATCAGGACCGTTTTCCAGCTGCCGCCGAAGCGCGCGTGGTCCATCTCCAGGATCGGCAGCACGCCGGCCCGGACCAGGGACGATTTTCCGCAGCCGGAATCTCCGTGGATGGCGACGAGATGCTTGTCGACCACGCGATCGATGACGTCCTGCGTCATCGTCTCGCGGCCGAAGAAGATCGCCCATTCGTGCTTTTCGAACGGCCGCAATCCCGGATACGGCGCGGCCGGCAAGCCGAGCATGTCGTTTTCCGGCAGCGGATCGCGCAGCTCGTCCATCAGGCGATGGCTCCGAGCCAGTTCGTCGCCTGGCCGATCCATGCCGGGTCCTCGTAGGAGAACCAGCTCAGCCGGAAGTTCTTTGCAAAGAGCTTGCGGCGCGCAACCTGTCCCGGATCCTTGATCATGTCGACGACGGCGCCCGGGAGCATCTTGCGCGGCATTCCGAGCTCTTCGGCGCGGGCGGTGGCGAGATCCCTGTCCGCTTTGCCGAGCATCTTCAGCTCCTCGGCAAAGATGACCGGATCGTGCGGCGCGAGCATCAGCAGCGCATCGCAGGTGGCCATTGTCCTGACGCGCTCGTCGCGCGTGCGGCGCCGCTCCGTCGCATCCGTCGCGATCGGTTCGGGCTGCACCGGCAGGACGGGGAAACCTGCATTTTCGAGCGCCTCCTGGGCGCGGTGCCATTCCGCGGCGGCGTCGCTGCGGCCATGCAGATAGACGGTCGGCTTTTCGCCGCTCGCCTCGCGGCCCTCCGAGCCCGCCGCATGCACCTTGTGCAGGCTGACGATCTCCTTGAAGTCGCGCAGCTGCCTGCGAAGCTGGATGCTCACCTCGAGCACCGCGTCGTGGAAGCGTTTGTCGCCGATCTCCTCGCCGATGGCCGGCCATCCGTAGGGGTGCGGCCGGTCGCGGGCCTGCTCGGCATCGTAGAAGGACGCCGAGAGGATGTTCTCGATCCCGGTGCCCTTCAGCGCATCCACCCAGTTGACCGTGCCGGCCGGCGGGTCGCCCCACATGATCACCGGCGCCAGCCGGCGCCGGCCGTCGTGCCCGAGCTCGGCTTGCCCGGCCTGCCACCATTCGCGCTCGCGCGTGCAGTATTCGGATTTCAGATATTGCTGGGAGATCAGCGCCAGCAGGATCGCCGACCGCGACACGCTCTCCTTGAGTGCCGGGTCGATGGACTCGAATAACGCCAGGCCGCCGCCCTGCCGCTTGTTGTCGTCGAAGAAGGTTCTGATGCCGGTGAGGTCCGGATACGACCGCAACTGGCGATCGAGCGCCTTCCAGAAATGGCGTGACCAGAGCTTGTAATAGGTCTCGGGCCCGCCGTCGCCGGAATCGCCATGACTATACGAGATAAAGATGTCGATGGCGTATGGATCGCCAATGAAGGACATCGACCTTTCCCACCCAGTTGCCTCGATCTTTGTCCAAAAAGTCAGCTTTGGTAAAGTCTAAAGCTCAACTGCCCGCCTGACGGGCGAGGGCGAAACGTATCCTGAAAGCGGGGGACGATCGGCCGCAGCCGGCCGTCTTTGCTTTCGACGCCTGCCTGGCCTGTCTAGAATGGCCTGCCATGCTGTTTCATGCCGATCTGCACATCCATTCGAAACATTCGCGCGCGACGAGCCGCGATCTCGATCTCGAGCATCTCGCCTGGTGGGGCGCGCGCAAGGGTATCGCCGTCATCGGCACCGGCGATTGCGTGCATCCCGGCTGGCTCGCCGAGCTGAAGGACAAGCTGCAGGCCGACGGCAGCGGGCTCTTCCGGCTGAAGCCGGAGATCGAGGCGGAAGTCTTGCGCACGCTGCCGCCGGCTTGCCGCAACCCGGTGCGCTTCATGCTCTCGACCGAGATTTCGACGATCTACAAGAAGGGCGACAAGACCCGTAAAGTCCATCATCTCGTCTACGCTCCCGACTTCGCTGCGGTCGACCGGCTGGCAGCGAGCCTCGCACGCATCGGCAACATCGCCTCTGACGGCCGGCCGATCCTTGGCCTGGATTCGCGCGACCTCCTCGAAATTGCGCTGGAATCCGGCCCGGACTCCTATCTGGTGCCGGCGCATGTCTGGACGCCCTGGTTCGCCGCGCTCGGCTCCCAGTCGGGCTTCGACACGATCGCCGAATGTTATGGCGACCTCGCCGATCGCATCTTCGCCGTCGAGACGGGGCTCTCTTCGGACCCGGCGATGAACTGGCGGGTATCCTTCCTCGACCGCTACCGCCTGACCTCGAATTCGGATGCCCATTCGCCCGGCAAGCTCGGTCGCGAGGCAACGCGCTTTTCCTGCGAGCCCGGCTACGTTTCGATCCGCAGGGCGCTGGAGACCGGCGAGGGTTATGTCGGCACGGTCGAGTTCTTTCCGGAGGAAGGCAAGTACCACATGGACGGGCACCGCGCCTGCCAGGTGCGCCTGTCGCCGAAGGAGACGCTGGCGCTGGGCGGCCGCTGTCCGATCTGCGGTGGTCGCGTGACGGTGGGGGTGGCGCACCGGGTCGAGATGCTTGCCGACCGGGCCGAAGCTGACGCGCTGCCGCCGCCGACGGCCGGCGAGGCGAAAAGCCTGGTGCCGCTGCCGGAGGTCATCGCCGAGCTCGCCGGCGGTGGCGTCGCGACCAAAGCGGTGACGAACGCCTATGATCGGGCGACCGCCACGCTTGGCCCTGAACTGGGGCTGCTGCAGGACGTGCCGGCCGAGGAGATCTCGCGGCTCGACCCTCTGCTCGGCGAGGCGGTCACGCGGCTGCGCTCGGGCGCCGTCATCCGCCAGCCGGGATATGACGGCGAATACGGCATCGTCCGCCTGTTCGAGGAAGGCGAGCTTGCGCGCCGCGCCCGCGGCGATCTTCTGTTCGACGCCCCGACCATCCGCAGGGCGCGCGCCGCCGCCGCACGCAAGGCCGAGCCGGCCCCGCAGCATGAACCGGAAGCGCCGGCTGTTTCACCGATCGGCGGCAGCGTTCTCGACCTGCTCGACCCCGAGCAGAAGGCGGCGGCCGCGGCGGTCGAGGGCGCGCTGGTGGTCGTTGCCGGTCCCGGCTCGGGCAAGACGCGCATGCTGACCCACCGCCTGGCGCATCTTGTGCTCGAGCACGGCGTGCCCGCCGCATCCTGCCTCGCGCTCACCTTCACGCGCCGTGCGACGGAGGAACTGCAGGCCCGCCTCGCGGCGCTGCTGCCGGCCGAAGCCGGCCGTTGCACCGTCCACAGCTTCCATTCGCTCGGCCTGGCGATCCTGCGCGAGTTCGGCGCCCTGGCCGGCCTGCAGCCGGGTTTCCGCATCGCCGACGAGCGCGAGCGCACCAGCCTTCTAGCCGCGGAGCTCGGCCTGTCGGAAAGCAAGGCGGCCCGCAAGGTGAAGGCGGTGTCGCTGCTGAAGCGCAGCGGTTCCAAGGCCGAAGGCGATCTCGCGGCGGCGCTCGATGCGCTGCGTCGCCTTGGACAGGAGCGCAATTTCATCGACTTCGACGATCTCGTCGGCCTCGCCGTCGAGCTGCTCGAAGTGCAGGCCGACCTGCGGGCGCAATTGCGCGGCCGGTTCCGCCACATTTCGGTCGACGAGTTCCAGGATCTGGACGAAGCCCAGTATCGCATGCTCGTGCTGCTCGCCGGCCCGGGCGGCAACATCTGCGCGATTGGCGATCCCGACCAGGCGATCTACGGCTTCCGCGGCGCGGACGCGACCTGCTTCGAGCGTTTTGCCGCCGACTTTCCGGCCGCGCGCACGCTGCGGCTTGCCCGCAACTACCGCTCGACCGGCACCATCGTGACCGCCGCATGCGCCGTGATCGGCCGCAGCGCCGAGGGCATCGTGCGGCCGATGCAGGACAAGGTGGTCGTGCATGCCGCACCGAACGAGCGGGCGGAAGCCGAATTCGTGACGGCCACGATCGAGGGCATTCTGGGCGGCCATGACCTGATCGCGGCCAACCGGGCCGGGTCCGGCAGGAAGCAGGCGCTCGGCTTTGCCGATTTCGCGGTGCTCTATCGCACCGATGCTCAGGCCTCGGCGCTGCGGGAGGCGTTCAACCGGGCCGGCATTCCGTTCAAGAAGAGCTCGCCGGCGCCGATTGCCGCCGAGCCTGCGCTGCGGGCCTTGCTGAAGGAGTTTGAGAGCGCCGGCACGGGTGCATCGTCTGCCCGCCTCGATGCCGCCGCCGAAAGGCTCCGGTGCCGCGACGACGCGCCGGATGCGGCAGCGCTTTCGGAAGCCAGGCGCTGGCTGGGCGCGCTTGCCGGGACCGGCGGCGAAATTCCCCTGCGCGAGCGCGTGGCGCTTTCGACGGAAGCCGATTTCTGGGACCGCCGCGCCGACCGCGTGTCGCTCACCACCATGCACGCGGCGAAAGGGCTGGAGTTCCGCGTCGTCTTCGTGGTCGGCATGGAGGAGGGGCTGGTGCCTTTCTCCTGGGGCACGCCGGGAGAGCACGATGCCGAGGAACGGCGCCTGTTCTATGTCGCGGTGACCCGCGCCAGGGACCGGCTCTTCCTGACCCGGGCGCTGGAGCGGAATTGGCAGGGCCAGGTACGGGCGCAGCAGCCCTCGCGCTTCCTCGGCGACATCCCGGACGCGCTGGCGACGAAAACGCAGCAGGTCGCCCGCAAGCCGAGGCCGCAGGCGCATCAGTTCAGCCTCTTCTGAAATCTCCCCTGGCGCGACGCTCGCCACGAAGGAACCAGGCCAGCGCGCAGCACGTTTCAGCGTGATCCTTCAAGGTGCTGCAGGGATTAGCATGGAGCGCCATTTCACCCGCATCGCCAGCATGGTCGCGCACGCCGCCGGCAAGCCGGTCACCTTCATCGTCTGCGTCGGCGTGATCATCCTGTGGGCTGCGAGCGGCCCGGTCTTCGGTTTTTCCGACACCTGGCAGCTCATCATCAACACCGGCACGACGATCGTGACGTTCCTGATGGTGTTCCTGATCCAGAACACCCAGAACCGCGACGGCGTCGCGATCCAGGCCAAGCTCGATGAATTGATCCGCGTCTCGGACGGGGAAGACCTGTTCATCGGCATCGAGCATCTTCCGGAGCACGAGGTGGAAGAATTCCGGCGCCGCTGTGAGGAAGCCGCGAGAAAGGCCGAGCGGGAGGCGGACGAAGCCGAGGCGGAAGTCGAGGAAGCGAGGCAAGACCTGAAGCAGGTCAGGAAGAGGCTGGACAGGCAAACCGAGAAGGCCTGACGCAGCGATCCGTCGCGCCCCCTCCGGCCGGCGGGCCATCTCCCCAAAAAGGGGAAGATTTGCTGTCATCGCCCGCTTTCGCCAGTCTTCTACGCTGAAGGTTGGCGAAAGAGGCGGAGCTGCCAATCTCCCCCCTTGTGGGGGAGATGGCCGGCAGGCCAGAGGGGGGCGCCTCGCGCAAAGCTGTCCGCAACATGCGCCGCAACCGGCGCCGGCCCCTCTCCGTCAGTGCGTCTGCTTTGCGAGCCAGGCTTTCATGTCGGCGATCTCCTGCGTCTGCGCTTCGATGACCTTCTGCGCCAGCTCCTTGACCCACGGGTCGTCGCCATGCGCCAGCTCGGCTTTCGCCATGTCGATGGCGCCCTGGTGGTGGGGGATCATGCCGCAGACGAAGGCGACATCGATGTCTTCGGCCATCATGCCCTGCATCATCTGCGAATGCATGCTGTCCATGCCTTTCATCAGGTCGCTGTGGGCCTGGTCCATCTGAGCGCCATGGCCTTCGGCGGCCGGCGCCGCCGCGTGCCCGGTGTGCGCCTTGCAGATTTCCGGCAGGGCGCTGTCCTGGGCGAGCGCCGGATAGCCGCTCGAAAGGAGCGCGATTGCCGCGACGGCGAAGGGGGCGAGCTTCATCTTGTTTCTCCTCTTGGGTGGGGTGTTCAATCGAGGGACGCCGCGCGCAGCCGCAGTGCATTGCCGATGACGCTGACCGAAGACAGCGCCATCGCGGCGGCAGCGATCATCGGCGAAAGCAGGATGCCGAGCGCCGGGTAGAGCACGCCGGCTGCGACCGGCACGCCGGCCGCGTTGTAGATGAAGGCGAAGAAGAGGTTCTGGCGGATGTTGCGCATCGTCGCCCGGCTCAGCTTGCGCGCCCGCACGATGCCGTCGAGATCGCCCTTGAGCAGCGTGACGCCGGCGCTTTCGATGGCGACGTCCGTGCCCGTGCCCATGGCGATGCCCACATCGGCAGCGGCGAGCGCCGGCGCGTCGTTCACGCCGTCGCCGGCCATGGCGACGACCCGGCCCTGGCCGCGCAAGCGCTGCACCGCATCGCTCTTGTGCTCGGGCAGCACCTCGGCCTCGACTTCGGTGATGCCGAGCTCTTTCGCCACGGCCTCCGCCGTGGTGCGGTTGTCGCCGGTCAGCATGACGACGCGCACGCCCTCGGCACGCAGCGCCGCGATCGCCTGTGCCGCGTTCGCCTTGATCGGATCGGCAATGGCAAGGACCCCGGCTGCCTTGCCGTCGATGCCGGCGAAGATCGCGGTGGCCCCGTCCTTGCGCAATTCATCCGCCTCGGCGGCGAGCGCGGCTGTCTCGATGCCGTGCTCGGAAAGGAAAGCCGCACTGCCGATGACGAGCGCACGGCCGTCGACCTTGCCGGTCACGCCCTTGCCGGTCGGGCTGTCGAAGTCGGCGGGCGGCGACAGTTGCAGGCCGCGCTTTTGCGCCGCCTCCACGATCGCGGCGCCGAGCGGATGCTCGCTGCCGCGCTCCAGGCTGGCCGCGAGCCTGAGCAGATCGTTTTCGCCGAAGCCGGTGGCCGGATGAATGGAGGTGAGCGTCGGCCGCCCTTCGGTCAGCGTGCCGGTCTTGTCGACGACAAGCGTGTCGATCTTCTCCATCCGCTCCAGCGCTTCGGCATTCTTGATCAGCAGGCCGGCGCCGGCGCCGCGCCCGACGCCGACCATGATCGACATCGGCGTCGCCAGGCCGAGCGCGCACGGGCAGGCGATGATCAGCACGGTGACGGCCGCGACCAGCGCATAGGCAAAACTCGGCTCCGGGCCCCAGGTCATCCAGGCGGCAAAGGCGAGGATGGCGACGGCGATCACCAGCGGCACGAACCAGCTCGACACCTGGTCGGCCAGGCGCTGGATCGGCGCGCGGCTGCGCTGCGCCTCCGAAACCATCTGGACGATGCGCGCGAGCAGCGTGTCGGCCCCGACCTTTTCGGCAGTCATGACGAGCGCGCCGGACCGGTTGATCGTGCCGCCGATGACTTTTTCGCCGACGCTCTTGGTGACCGGCATGGACTCGCCCGTGACCATGGATTCGTCGAGCGATGAGCGGCCTTCGGCAACGGTTCCGTCGACCGGCACTTTCTCGCCGGGGCGGATGCGCAGCCGGTCGCCGGCATGGATGTGATCGAGCGGCACCTCTTCGTCCGACCCGTCGGCGCGGATGCGGCGGGCGGTCTTCGGGGCGAGATCGAGCAGGGCGCGGATCGCGCCGGACGTCCGGTCGCGCGCCCTGAGCTCCAGCACCTGCCCGAGCAGCACCAGCACGGTGATGACGGCCGCCGCCTCGAAATAGACGGCGACCGAATCCATGTCGCCCATGCGGCGCAGGTCGTGCGGGAAGATGTCGGGCGCGATCGTGGCGACCACGCTGTAGAGCCAGGCGACGCCGGTTCCGAGTGCGATCAGCGTGAACATGTTGAGGTTGCGGCTCAAAACCGAATTCCAGCCGCGCACGAAGAACGGCCAGCCGGCCCACAGCGCCACCGGCGTGGCGAAAGCGAGCTGCAGCCAGTTCGACAATTGTCCGCCCAGCGCTTCGGTGAGACCGGTGATCTCCCCGCCCATTTCCAGCACCAGCACCGGGATGGTCAGCACCAGCCCGATCCAGAAGCGGCGGCTCATGTCGGCGAGCTCCGGATTGGGCCCGGAATCGGCGGTGACGGTGAGCGGCTCCAGCGCCATTCCGCAGATCGGGCAGGAGCCCGGCCCGACCTGGCGGATCTCCGGATGCATGGGGCAGGTGTAGATCGCGCCAGGCTTCGCCGGGGCGGCGGGCTGCTCGGCAGCCTTGGAGGCCAGAAACTTCTGCGGCTCCGCCTCGAAGCGCTCGCGGCAGCGCGCCGAGCAGAAATGGTAGGTTTTCCCGTGATGATCGGCGCGGTGCCTGGACGTCTCCGGGTTCACCATCATGCCGCAAACCGGGTCCTTCACCTTGCCTGCACGATCCGCCCCGTGGCCGGCATGCTCGTGATGGTGGTGACCGGCGTGCTCGCCATGCCCGGCATGTCCGTGGCCGTCGTGCTGCTTGTCGTTCATCGTCGAGATCTTCCGCGTCTGTCACAACCGGCCTCATGCCGGTTTGTTCCTTGACACCTATACCCGGTATGGGTATACGTCAACCCATGCAGAACGACACCAAGACAGCCATCCTGAAACGCCTGAGCCGCATCGAGGGCCAGGTGCGCGGTCTCTCCCGCATGGTCGAGGAGGATCGCTATTGCATCGACATCGTCACGCAGATCGCGGCCGTCCGGGCAGCGCTGCGCCGTGCCGAGGACGAGATCCTGCGCGATCACGTCGGCCACTGCGTCGAGCATGCGATCGCCAGCGGCGACAAGGCCGAGCAGCGCAGGAAGGTCGCCGAGATCATGGACGTGCTCGCCCGCGCCGAGCGCTGAGCGCGCGAAGCCATGCAGGCGCTATCTCCCGCCCTGGCGGGCAGGGCAACCGCATATGGCGATCGCCTCCCACTCCGTCGCCGCTTCGCGGGCGCCACCTCTCCCCCCTGAGCTTGTCGATGGGGCGACCGGCGAGAGGAAGACCTGCCGCAAGCTTGACGCCCTTCCTCTCCCCCGGGCAGGGGGAGAGGTGGCACGCGAAGCGTGACGGAGTGGGGGTGCTTCGCCTCACGATGTCATATGCGATTGCCCTGCCCTGGCGGGGGAGATAGCAATTCTGGGCTTGGCAGAGCCAAGCCCAGAATTGCTTGAGAGAGGGTCTGCTGCGCGTGAGCAAGCCAAGTCCAGCAGCGCAAGCTCCCCGGAGCGTGCAGTGCTCTCAAGCGGCCGCTCCTAATACTTGAACTGCTCGGCCAGAATGCGCTCGTTCCAGGAATGGCCGGGGTCGAACAGCAGGGTCGCCGTCGCATCGCGCCTTTCGCGCACGGTCACCGAGAGGACGGAGCGGACTTCGGTGTGATCGGCCACCGCGTTGACCGGCCTTTTTTCGGTTTCGAGCAGGTCGAAGCGGACTTCCGCCTTGTTGGAAAGCAGCGCGCCGCGCCAGCGCCGCGGGCGGAACGGGCTGATCGGCGTCAGCGCGAGCAGCGGCGCATCGAGCGGCAGGATCGGCCCGTAGACGGAGAGGTTGTAGGCGGTGGAGCCGGCGGGCGTGGCCACCATCACGCCGTCGCAGATCAGCTCGTCGAGCCTGACCTTGTCGTCGACCGTGATCTTCACCTTGGCGGCCTGGTAGGTCTGGCGGAAGAGGGACACTTCATTGATGGCGAGCGCCTCGGACACTTCGCCGTTGACGCCGACCGTGCGCATCTCGAGCGGCCGGATGGTTTCGGCTTCCGCGGCGGCGATGCGCTCGATCAGGCCGTCGGCCCTGTATTCGTTCATCAGGAAGCCGACGGTGCCGCGGTTCATGCCGAAGACTTTACGCAGCTTGCCCATCGCCTCGCGCAGCGTCTGCAGGAGAAAGCCGTCGCCGCCGAGCGCCACCACGATATCGGCCTCGCCGAGATCGACCTGGCCGTAGCGCTCAGCCAGCTCGGCCGCGGCGGCGCGTGCGTCGGCTGTGTCGGACGACACGAAAGCCAGGGCAGGGGCTTTGCTCATGCTGCTGTTTCCACCGGGGCAAAGGTGTCGGGCGCGCCGGGTTAGCATGCTGGGCAGACCGCTGCAAAGGCGGCAGGCGCTAACGCTTTTCGGACATTTGACTTTACTGGCCGCGCAGATGTGCTACCTCGCGCGCGTGCCCTTGTAGCTCAGCTGGTAGAGCAGCGGTTTTGTAAACCGTTGGTCGCGGGTTCGAATCCTGCCGGGGGCACCATTTTCCGTATCTCACGCGAGTTCGCTTCGCTCACCGCTCCGATGGGGCGGCCTGGCCGGCCGACGGGCGGTCGCCCTTGCGAACCCTTCGGGTTCGAACTCGCTCCTGAGAGGGG
>Ga0164290_1002147_pt1 | contig 16592 bp, 13 predicted proteins | sample Micstemetagenome_FD_108782 | JGI IMG/M metagenome (GOLD analysis project Ga0164290, IMG submission 108782) | Contaminated culture microbial community from soil near Moab, Utah, USA - Microcoleus steenstrupii SON62 (Illumina Assembly) | ecosystem: Environmental > Terrestrial > Soil > Soil crust... | reverse complement strand
TGAGGCTTCTCGACGACGTGCTGAGCCTGAACGGCCGCGCGCAGACCTTCACCCGCGACACCGCCCTGCTCGGCGCCCTGCCCGAGCTGGATTCCATGGCCGTCGTCAGCCTGATCACGGCCCTGGAGGAACAGCTCGGCCTGGTGGTCGACGACGACGACATCGACGGCGACACCTTCGCCACGGTCGGCTCGCTGGCGGACTTCGTCGCCGCCCGCCTCGGTTGATCCCCCACCCCGACGTCTTCTTCCTGCCCGCCGCCCATGGCGAGCAGCGGCTTTGCCTGTTCCATGCACCTTCCCCGGAGTTTCGGGGCGCACCGCGCAGCAAGGTCCTCTACCTCCATCCGTTCGCGGAGGAGATGAACAAGTCGCGCCGCATGGCCGCCCTCGCCTGCCGCGCCCTGGCCGAAGCGGGCCATGCCGTGCTTCAGATCGACCTGCGCGGCTGCGGTGACTCTTCCGCGGATTTCGGCGACGCCGGCTGGGCCGACTGGCAAGCCGACGTGCGCCTCGGCCTCGAATGGCTGGATGCGAAGGCGCCAAACGCGCCGCTGTGGCTGTGGAGCCTGCGCGCCGGCGCCCTGCTGGCCGCCGCCGACTGGGGTCGCCCCGTCAACCACCTGTTCTGGCAGCCCATGACCAGCGGCAAGCTGGCCCTGCAGCAGTTCCTGCGCCTGAAGCTGGCCGCCGAGATGGCCGGCGGCGCCAGCAAGGGGCTGATGGAGCAGCTGAAGTCGGAACTGGCCGCTGGCCGGCCGGTCGAGATCGCCGGCTACCGGCTCTCCGCTGCACTGGCTTGCGGCCTGGAGGCTGCAAAGCTGGCGCCCGGTGGACCTGCCGGCCGCGTCGAATGGCTGGAGCTCAGCACGCGCGAAGACGCCACGCTGACACCGGTCAGCGAGCAGGCCATCAAGGGCTGGAGCGACGCCGGCTGGGCGGTGCGCCCGCGGCTTGTCCAGGGCCCCGGCTTTTGGGCCACGGCGGAGATCGAGCTCGCACCGGCGCTGATCGCCTCCACCGTGGAGGCCTTGGCATGAAGGAATCGGTGCTGAGCTTCAGCTGCGAAGGACTGCCCCTGGTTGGCATCCTGGCGGAACCCGACGGCACGCCCGCCGACGTCGGCGTCCTCATCATCGTGGGCGGACCGCAGTACCGCGCCGGCAGCCACCGGCAGTTCACTCTGCTCGCCCGCCACCTGGCCGCCAACGGCTTCGCAGCCCTGCGCTTCGACTACCGCAGCATGGGCGACAGCCCGGGCGAGGCGCGCGACTTCCTGGCCGTCGACGCCGACATCGAGGCCGCCATCGATGCCCTGCTGGCCGCCCGGCCCGCGCTGAAGCGCGTGGTGCTGTGGGGCCTGTGCGACGCCGCCTCGGCCGCCCTGCTCTACCTGGACTCGACGCGCGACCCCCGCGTCGCCGGCGTTGCGCTGCTGAACCCCTGGGCCCGCTCGGCCGCGACGCTGGCCCAGACCCACGTCAAGCACTACTACTGGCGCCGCCTGCGCGAGAAGGAGTTCTGGCTCAAGCTGCTCAAGGGCGGCGTGGGGGCCAGGGCCTTGCGCGGCCTGGCGAGCAATCTGCGCCTGGCCCGCGGCGCCGGCAAGGCGGGACCCGATGCGCGCAGCTTTCAGGACCGCATGGCGGCGGGCTTGCGCGGGTTCAGCGGGCCGACGCTGCTGGTCCTCAGTGGGGATGACTACACTGCCCGTGAATTCAGCGTGCATGCCGCCTCGTCGCTCGCATGGCAAGGGGTGCTGACTTCCGAGCGCGTGCAATGCCATGCCCTGCCCGACGCCGATCACACGTTTTCCGACCCGTCGCGGACAGCCGAAGTTGAACAGCTCACGCTCGGCTGGCTGCGCATGAACTGCCACCCGCTATGAAGGCTTTCCTCACCGTTCCGGCCTTTGCCATCCTGTCGATGCTCGGCGCCAATGCGGCGGCCCAGTCGGAGCAGGAATGCGGCTCGTTGAAGAACCACTACGGACCCTTCGACTACCGCACGGCCAACCCCCAGCAGCGCTCCATCGTCGAGGACGCCCACTTCACACCCGGGGTGGAGAACCTGACCGAAGGCAAGACCGGCCCCTTTGGCGGAGACATCGCCTACACCTTGAGGGTCTTTCCCAACCACCACCGGGCCTTGCTCGCGATGGAGCGCCTGGTCGCCAAGGAAAAGCGCAACCCTCCCCAGGATGCCAAGCGGACGATCGAGTGCTATTACGAGCGCGCCATCCGCTTCAAGCCCGATGACCACATCGCCCGTTTGCTCTACGTCAACTTCCTCATCAAGAAGAAGCAGCAGGACGAGGCACTGCGCCATCTCGACTATGTGGCCGAGTCGACCCGGGACAATCCGTTCGCGCAGTTCAACGCCGGCATGTTCTATGCCGATCTGAAGCTGTACGACAAGGCGCTGGCGCAGGCCCATCGCGTCATCGGAATGGGCATGGAGCGCCGCGAGTTGCGCGACCGGCTGGTCGCCGCCGGCCACTGGATCGAGCCTGCGCCGGCCGCCAACGCGGCCTCCGCCCCGGCGTCTGCCGCTTCGCAGTGACGCATGTCCGCCGCGCCCCGCGTCAGCGTCGTCATCCCCTGCTTCAACGCCGAGCGCTACATCGCCGCCACGCTGCGGTCCGTGCTGCAGCAGACCGACGTCGAGCTCGAGATCATCGTGGTCGACGATGGTTCGACCGATGGTTCCATTGCCGTGGTCCAGCAGCAGTTCCCGCAGGTCCGCCTGATCCCCGTCGCAAACGGCGGCGTCGCATCGGCTCGCAACGCCGGCATTGCAGCGGCGACCGGCGAGTGGGTTGCCTTTTGCGACGCCGACGACATCTGGCTGCCAGGCAAGCTCGCCGCACAGTTCGACGCCATGGCCCGCGTGCCGGGCTGCCGCATGAGCTACACGGCCTGGCATGTCTGGACCTGCGCCGAGCCGGAGCCGGATGCGGCGCTGCTGCACAGCCTCGCCGCGCAAGCCGGTGACATGCAACACTGGACCGGCGCCACAGGCTGGCTCTACCCCGAGCTCTTGCTCGACTGTGTCGTCTGGACCTCCACCGTTCTCATGCAGCGCAGCCTGCTCGCCGAGATCGGCGACTTCGACACCAGCCTGCGCATTGGCGAGGACTACGACCTCTGGCTGCGCGCCTCGCGTGTCACGCCCATCGAGCGTGTCGCCCGCCCCCTTGCCCTGTACCGGCAGCATCCGGCGAGCATCACGCGCAGCGCGCCGAAGGCCAACTACAAGGGGCGCATCGTGCAGAGCGCCCTGGCTCGTTGGGGGTATGCCGGCCCGGACGGCCGACGTGTGGACGAGTCCGCCGTCAGGCGGATGCTGGCAAAGACCTGGAGCGACTATGCCGCTGCCCAGCTGGCCGCCGGCGAACGGGCCGCAGCGCGCAGCAGCGTGCGCGAGGCGCTGTACCGGCAACCCGCGCACATCGCCGGCTGGAAGCTGCTGCTGCGCTCCTTGCTGCCCGCTCGCAGGGCCTGATCAGCGTCGCCGCGAGGCGCTGCGTTCCAGCACCTCGCGATAGACGGCGAAATGCCCTTCGACGCTGCGCCGCCAAGAGAAACGCCGCGCCCACTCGATGCCCTGAGCTGCCTTCTCGGACCGGGTATGGGCAGGCATGTCCAACACCTCGCGCAGCGAATGTAGCCAGCCGTCGAAATCCTGCGGCGCATTGGTCCAGGCCAGCGGGCCGACCAGATCGACCAGGCTGCTGACCGGACTGAACAACACCGGCGTACCGGCGGCCTGCGCTTCCACGGCAGGAAAGCCGAAGCCTTCATAAAGGGTCGGATAGAGGGCTGCGACAGCGCCGCGGTAGAGGGTGACCAATTCGCCGTCCTGCACAAAGGGAGCGAAATGGACACGGCCGCGCAAGGACTCGGGTACGCGATCCAGCGGTGCCGTGCCGGCGCCGAAGCCGCAGCCGATCAGGTGCAGGTCCTCGCGGCCGCAGCGACCGAGCAACTCCAACGCCCAGTCGAAGCGCTTGCGCGACTGGGCGCCGCCCAGATAGAGCAGATAGGGCGAGCCGCCCAGGGCCTGCTGCAGCACGGCCGGCAGCGGCGCGCGCTCCGGGCTGAAGAATTCGTCGCCGATGCCATGGGGCACAACGGTTAGCCGGTCGGCCAGGAAGGGCCAGCGCGCCGCGATGTCGCGACGCGACGACTCGCTGATGGTGATGACGGCGGCACAGCGACGGTAGGCCAGCCCCTGCACCTCGTGCAGATAGTGCCGGTCCAGGCCATGCCGCTCCTCCTCCCACAACACCGTATCGTGGATGGTGACGACACTGGGCACGGGCTGCCAGATGGGCAGCGTGTTCTCCGCGCCGTGCAGCAACTGCACACCCGAGCCACGCAGCTTCAACGGCAGGCCCAGTTGTTCCCAGAGGTGGAATCGGTCACCACGGAAGTCGAAGACTTCGGTGCGCCCCTGCAAGGGCTGCGGCACCTTGAAGGGCTGGGATGGGTCATGCCCATAGGCAGTCCAGCCGACGCCGTCGTCCGGGCGCGTGTTGCGCAGCAGTTCCTGCACGTAGCGCCCCGTGCCGCGGAGATGGGGAACGTTGAGCGTTCTGGCGATGATGCCGATTTGCATGGTCATGGACGAAGGTTCGGCGCCGGGCCGCGCAGATGCGAAGCCAGGCGCAGGGCCAGGGCGGCGATCGTCAAGCCGGTATTGGCGATGCCGCTGGCCGGGATGACGGAGCCATCGCAGACATAGAGATTGGGAATGCCATGCACTCGGCAGTCGGCGTCGCAGACGCCCTCGGCCGGCGTGGCCGCCATGCGCGCCGTGCCGGAGTGATGGGCGCCGGTGCGCAGGTCGTCCAGCCAGCCCTTGAACTCGCGGGAGCTGCGCGTAACAGGTGCCAGCCAGGCCAGCACGTCCTGCACCGAGGCGCGCAGGTCGCGCTTGTAGTCCTCGTCCAGGCTCCAGCGGCGCTTGCGGGTCTGGCCCTCGCTCCAGACCGAAAGCTCGTCCGACGCCGGCATCTGCGCGCACATCAGCAGCGTGTAGTGGCGGGTCGGCAGGCGAATGCCGAACTTGAAGGACAGGATGTCCAACACGTCGTCCCAGTGCTTGAGCAGCTTCAGATAGGTCACCGGGTTCCAGGGGTTGCGGCGCAGGTCGTTCAGCACGCTGCCCACCCGCTCGCGGCGACTGTCGCGGTAGTAGGCGGCTGCAGGCCTCAGCTGGAAGGAGATGTGCATGCCACCGCGCTTGACGACCAGCGGCAGGCGCAGATTGCCGTCGGTGCCCGGCACGCGGTAATTCCACAGCCGGTACAGCGGCACGGTGACCTGCACCTCGCCGACGAAGCCCATCGGATGGTCCTCGTAGTGCCGGCCGGCATGTGCCAGGGCAGGCAGCGGCAACCGCGTGGCGAGCTTTTGCAGCAGCACCGGCGAACCCAGGCCGCCCGCGGCCAGCACGAAATGCTCACCGACGACTTGCTCAAGCCGTCCCGCTACGCTGACGCTGAGGCCGCCAATCGCGCCATGCGCGTCCACGTCGAAGTCCACGACGTCGCCTCGCACCACGGTCACCCGGCCCTGCAGCTTCAGCGATTCCCAGAGGTTGCGCGGCCATTGCGGGTAGTACAGGCCTTGCAGCAGGCCATTGGGCAGGCCGAGTGCGAAGTAGCGCTGGCGCAGCGCCGCGATCGCTTCCCGCACAGGCGTGATCGGGATGTCCGACAGGAGAGGGAAAACCTGCTCGTAGAAGGGATCCAGCGCAGCCTTCGGAATGGGCCACTGCGTCGCGAAGATCTCCTCATCGATCTCGATGAGGCCGTTGTGCCACAGCTGGGTGCTGCCGCCCAGGCCGGCGCCGAAGTGCGGCTGGAGGCCCGCCGGCAGGCCGACATCCTTGAGCGGATAACGCGGATCCTCGACGGCGGCACCGCGCTCGACGATGACGACGTCATGGGTGGCCAGCAGCGCATGGGCCAGCACGCAGCCGCCCAGGCCGGCGCCGACGATGACGACCTTGGGCTTCATCGCACCACCTCGCCATGCGCCTTCAGCCAGTCGCGGGTCAAGGCGACGCCCTGCTCGAAGGTCACGCGGGGCTGCCAGTCAAGCAGGCGTCGCGCTTTGGCATTGCTGAAGGCGATGGGGAAGGTCTCGCGCATGACATGGCCGAGCGGCGGCCAGGGTGCCACCGGCGGCTGCCAGCCGCCGAGACGCTTCAGCTTGCGCCACACCCGTGTCGGCAGCCCGCCGACGGGTTCCGGCGGATGCTCGGCCCAGTAGCGCCGGGCCGCCTCCGACGATCGATCCAAGACACGGGGCGCCGGCAGCACCAGGCCAGCGAAGGCGCTGATGAATTGCCCCCAGCTGACCGGGTGGTCCGCGGCGACGAACATCGCCTGGCCCAGGGCCTGGTCGCGGGTCAGCGCCGCCATGATGGCATCGCAGACGTCATCGACGAAGACGGCATTGCAGACGCCGCGCCCACCGTCGAACATCGCCACCTCGCCGCGTCGGGCCTGGGCCAGCACCTGCTGCTCGAAATAGCCACCCAGGCCATAGACCACCGTGGGCCGCAGGATGACGACCGGCAGGTCGCCGCGGTCGCTAGCGGCCTGGACGATCTCTTCCTGCTCAGCCTTGGAATCGGAGTACGGCTCGTCATAGCGGCCGATCCGGGCGGTCTCCTCGCGCGCCGCCTCCGGCCCGGGTGCCGGCCCGTGGACGGACATGGTGCTGATGTGCACGAACCGCCGCACCCGCTTCTGGATGGCCGCCTCGACGAGATGGCGGGTTGACGCCGCGCCGCGGTCGCCATGGGCCAGATGGATGACCAAGTCGCAGCCTTGTAGCGCCTGGGCGACGAGCCGCGGGTGCAGCAGGTCGGCGGCGACGGCGGCACTGCCGGCGGCCTGCAGGGCGGCCGCTGCAGCGGGATTGCGTAGCATGGCCACCGCCTCGAAGCAATCGTGGCGCTTCATGCGCTCGCGCAAACGACTGCCGATATACCCGCCCGCCCCGGTGATCAGGCATCGGGCGGTGTGCGGGTCGGGAAGGCTCATTCCGTGGCGTGCGGGCGAAACGTGGGGAGGCGTCCGAGGCGCCTGGCCCCGGGACTGGAGGGCGGCCATGATAAGTGAGCGGATCAGCCAAAGCCGCGCCGGGACTGCCCAATCGCGGGGTGGACAGCGGGGCAGAAAAGACATGCCCCGGACTACACTGCGCCGCCCCGCCTTTCCCGGGTTGTCGCGCCCGTCATGCCTGCCCGTATCGCCGTCATCATCTGCACCTGGAACCGCGCCGACGTGCTTGTCGGAACGCTGGCAAGCCTGGCGCTCGTGCGCGCACCGGCCGACAGCGAAATCGACGTGCTCGTGGTTGACAACAACTCTGGCGATGCCACCGCAGATCGCCTGCATGCCTTGCAAGCCGGCTGGCCACTCGGCCGGCTGCATGTCCTGTTCGAGGCGCGTCAGGGCAAGCAGTTCGCGTTGAACACCGGCATTGCCAAGGCGCGCCAGCTCGGCAGTGAGTTGCTGGTGTTCACGGATGACGACATCCTGTTCCATGCGGACTGGCTGGAGCGCGCCAGCGCCGCATTTGCGGCCGGCGACGTCGCCCTTGCCGGCGGCCGCACACTGTTGCAATGGCCCCAAGAAGGCCATCCATCTTGGTACCACGACGGCATGGCTGCCGTCGTCGGCGGCGTCGACCTCGGGCCGACCCGGCTCATGCCGCCCCCGCCCGGCTATGCCCCCGCGGGCGCCAACCTGGTCGCGCGCCTCGATCTCTTCGATCGCGTGGGCGGCTTTGCCGAGTCGTTGTACCGGCATATGGATCTGGAGTTCGGCCAGCGCTGCCTGGAGCGCGGCGAGGCGGTGGCTTACGAGCCGTCGCTGGTCGTGACGGCTCCGATCGAACCGGCCATGCTGACCAAGCGCTACTTCCGGCGCTGGTCGCTGAAGGCTGGCATCTCGCCCTGGCAGGAGATGACGCCCGGCGAACGCCATTTCGGCTGGGTGCCGCTATGGCTGTATCGGCAGATGCTGAAGGACGTGCTGGAATGGCTGCTTGCACCGCTACGCGGCGAAGCACCGGCCGACCGCTTCCTGCGCGAGCTGCGTCTGTGGCGCAGCTGGGGCAGGCTCACCAGCCGCTGGATATCCCGCCTGCACCCCGCCGCCTACCCGGCCTGGGTCGAGGCGCGGTCACAGAAACGCAAGAACGTCTACTGATGGCCAGTGTTCAACGGTCATTGGGATTTGCGTTCCTCGAGCGCTATCTGCTCATCGCCCTGCAGTTGCTGTCGTTCACGCTGCTCGCACGGCTGCTGACGCCGGCGCAGATCGGTCTCTACGCCGTGTCGTTGGCGCTGATCAGCATGGCCCAGGTTGTGCGCGACTTCGGCCTGGCCAACTACCTGATCCAGCGCAAGGATCTCGGCGCCGAGGACGTTGGCAGCGCCTTGGGGGTATCGCTGCTGCTGGGCATCGGGCTGTTTGCGCTCATCAATGCCGCCGCCCCGTGGATTGCCGGCTTCTACGCCGAGCCGGCGCTCGTGGGCATCGTGCGCGTCATCTCGTTGAGTTTCCTGATCCTGCCCTTCAACTCGATCTCGATCGCCTTGCTGCGCCGTGACATGCGCTTCGACCAGTTGATGCGCGTCAACGTCGCCGCCGGCGTGGGCGGCACCTTCACGACGCTGGGGCTGGCCTGGAGTGGCGCCGGCGCCGCCAGCTTGGCCTGGGGCGAGATCGCGAGCAGCTTGACCATTGCGGTCGGTGTCAGCCTGTCAGGCGCCTGGGGCCGACTGGCCCGGCCGCAGTTGCGGCGTTGGCGCGACATCCTGGGTTTCGGCGCCCCGGTCACGGCGGCCAATGTCGTCACCTCGGTCTCCATGGACATCAACGACCTCGCCGTCGGCAAGCTGCTGAACCTGACCCAGGTCGCCATCGCCAGCCGGGCCCAGGGGCTGATGAACCTCTTCCACCGCGACATCATGAACACGGTGCGTGCCGTGGCCTATCCGGCTTTTGCCAAGGCTCACCGCAACGGCGACGCGCTCGAGGCCAGCCATGTGCGCAGCCTTAGCGCCTGCAGCGTGGTGGCCTGGCCCTTCTACGGTTTTGTGGCCCTGTTCTCGCTCGAGGTGCTCAGGCTGATGTTCGGCCCGCAATGGGACGAGTCGGCGCCGCTGGTGCCCATCTACTGCCTGGCCGGCGCGGTCAGTGTCCTAAACGGCCTGGTGCCCACGGTCATGCTGGCCGCTGGTCATGCCCGGCTCGTCGCCATGGCAGACCTCATCATCCAGCCCGTCAAGGCGCTCGTGCTGATCGGCGTGCTGTGGCAATGGCGAGCATTGGAGCCGCTGGCTCTGGGCTTTCTGGGCATGGCTGTCGTCGCAGTGCCCTATTTCTACGCCTTCAAGCAGCGCTGCCTGCCGAGCGACTTCCTTGCGATCGGCCGCGAACTGGCACGCAATGCACTCATCGCTCTGCTCTGCCTGCTACCGTCCGGCGTCATCGCCGGCTGGTTGCGTCCGACGTCAGAGGTCCTGGCCCTGCCGGTCTGGCTGGGCTGCGCCGGCCTGACGTGCGTGCTGTGGCTGGTCGGACTGAAGCTGCTTCGCCATCCGCTTTACGCCGATCTGCTCGGATTCATTCGCCGGCGCCGCGAGCCGGCCGTCACGTCATGAAGGTCTTCACCGTCATCGTCACCTTCAACGGGGCGGCCTGGATCGGCCATGCGCTGCGCTCCCTGGTGGACAGCACCCATCCCTGCACGACCATCGTCGTGGACAACGCCTCCGCTGACGCCACGACGTCCATTGTGCGGCGCGACTTCCCCGGCGTCGTGCTGCTCGAAGCCGGCGGCAATCTGGGCTTCGGGCGGGGCAACAACATGGGCATCGAATATGCGCTGCGGCAAGGCGCCGACGCGGTCTTTCTGCTCAACCAGGATGCTTACGTCACCCGCGAGGCGGTCGGCCAGATGGTCGGCTTCCTGCAGACCCAGCCGGGTTTCGCCATCGTCAGCCCCCTGCACTGCAGCCCCGACCTCGGCCGCGTCGACCCGACTACGCAGAGCGCCTATCTGCAGCGCCACGCGCCGGAATACCTCTCGGATGCCTGCCTGGGCCGCATTCAGCCCTACTACGCCATCCGCGGCATCAACGCCGCCGCCTGGATGCTGCGCGCCGACGTGTTCCGCCAGGTTGGAGGTTTTGACCCCCTCTTCTTCATGTACGGCGAGGACGACGACCTGATCGACCGGTTTGCCCACCACGGCCTGCGCACCGCACTGCTGCCGGCGGCGCGCATCGTGCACCTGCGCGCCAAGGCTCCCCGGGCGCCGCAGAGCTGGTGGCACGCGCTGCGTGCGCGCAGCGAACGACTGCGCTCTGGCCTGCTGGTGGACCTGAAGCACCCCGGCGGACGCCTTCCCGGTCAGCTGCTGCGGCTGCTGGGCTCGGGCGTCGTCCGGCCGCTGGCCGACCTGCTCGCCGATCACGATTTGCAAGCCTTTCTCGCCCACCTGCTGGCCACTGGCCGGGTGCTCACCGAACTGCCACGTGTCCGCCGCCATGCGAGCCAGTGCGCCGGCCCAGGCCCCCATTTCCTGAACGTCGACCCCACATGAAGCCGAGCCACGACTGGCAACTCCACACCTTGAGGCCGGGCGATGGGCTTGGCGTCCATCGGGAGGAATGGAACCGGCTCAACCGGCAGCTGATGGGCGATCACGGCATGCTCGACGGCATCTTCGTCGACGCCCTGCTGCGTCACTTCGCCGAGCGCGAGACCCTGCTCGCCGTCGCGAGTGAGGGGGCGACGGTGGCCGCCATGCTGCTGCTGGCTCCGCAGCCGCGCGGTCTGGGAGTCTGGTCCAGCTTCCTGCCTTCGCAGACCCAGATCGGCCCCAGCCTGATTCCCCGGGGCCTGGACCTGCGCGGCCTGCTCGCCGCCCTGCCCGGCTACGCCAGCGAACTGGACCTGCTGTGCAACGACCCGCGCTTTGGCGATCTGCGCGAGGACCGCCGGCTACCGACCCGAAGCCATGCCCATGCGCTGACGATGAACATCAGCCTCAAAGGAGGCTTCGACGACTATTGGGCGCAACGGCCGCGCAAACTGATCCAGAACATGCGCCGCTACCTGCGCCGGCTGCAGTCCGAGTCGGGTGGCGAGCGGCTGGCCGTCATCGGCGATGCGAGCGCGATCGGCGCTGCGGTGGAACGTTATGCCGCGCTGGAAAGCCGGGGCTGGAAGGGGCGCGAGGGCACGGCAGTGGGCAGCGACAACCCCCAGGGGCGCTTTTATGCCGAAGTCATGCAGAGCTTCGCCGTGCGCGGTGAGGCCCTGGTGTACGAGCTGTGGCTGGGCGATGAGCTGCTGGCCTCGCGCATGCTGCTGCGCCGCGGCGACATGGTCATCATGCTGAAGACCAGCTTCGACGAACGGTTCGAGCGGTTCGCCCCCGGCCGGGTGTTGCTGCTGCGTACCGTGGAAGACCTGTTCGCACGCATGCCGGGCGGCGTCGTCGAGTTCTACACCAACGCAGACTCTGACTTGCTGGCCTGGTCGACGTCGCAACGCTGGATCAACCACGTCAGCATCTATCGCCATGCCGGCCTGCCGGTCCTGTTCGGCCTGCTCAGGCGCACGGTGCGGGCCTGGCCTCGCCGCGGTCATCGCGCGCCCGACGCCGAAACCATGGCCCACCGTAGTGGCGCGAGTGTGGAGACCTATGCTGACGTGCGCGAGCTTCCGGAGGATGCCCTGGCGCTGATGCAGCGCCGCGAGCGTGACTATGTCGAGTTCGGCGCCGACTGGTTCGGATTGCTGGCCAGCACCGTGTTCGACGGCGGCGCCGGCAGCGCCTTCCATGTGCTGCGCCGGCACGGCCGCACCTTGGCCGTGCTGCCCATCGGCGTGCAACGCGGCGAAGCCGGTTCGGAAGTGGGGGCGCTGGCGAACTTCTACACCACCCTGTATGCGCCGCTTCTCGAGGACGAACTGGTGGCGGAGGATCTCGTGCCGCTGGTGCTATCGCTGCGCAGCGCCCATCGCGCACCCGCCTATCGCTTCTGGCCGATGGACCCCGCCTCCAGCGCCTACCGGCTGCTGCGCGACGCCTTGCACCTGGCGGGCCTGAGGCCCCATGAGTACTTCGCCTTCGGCAACTGGTATCTGCAGGTCGGCAGCGACTGGCAGGACTATCTGAAAGGCCGCAGCGGCCAGCTGCGCAGCACCCTCAAGCGCATGACCAAGCGGTTGGCTGCCGACAGCGGCCATCTGGAGATCATTCGTGACGAGGCCGACGTCGAGCGCGGCATTGCGGCCTACCAGGCCGTTTACGGCGCCAGCTGGAAGGTTCCGGAGCCCTTTGTCGACTTCATTCCCGGCCTCATCCGACTTTGCGCCCGTCGCGGCTGGCTGCGTCTGGGACTGGCATGGATCGGCGACAAGCCCATCGCCGCCCAGCTGTGGATCACGCACGCCGGGCGGAGCCACATTTACAAGGTCGCCTATGACGAGGCCTACAAGGCCAACGCCCCTGGCACCCTCGTCACGGCCCTGTTGCTGCAGGCCGCCATCGAAGACGACCGCGTTGTCGAGGTCGACTACCTGATCGGCGACGACCCCTACAAGAAGACCTGGATGAGCCACCGCCGCGAACGCTTCGGCCTGGTGGCCTATGACCCGACGACGCCGCGCGGCCTGCTCGGGCTGGCTCGCCAGCTTGTCGGCAACGCCTGGCGCCGCCTGCGCGCGCTGCGCAAACCCTCGCTTACCGCAGACAATCCCGCGTCCTGATCGCCGACACGACCGCATGCAAGCCCACGCCCCGCTGCCCGACACCCCCTTCGCCTCTGGCGCCCCTCGCTTCATGACGCCCGCCACCGATGCGCTGGCCGCCTGGCAGCAGGCGCATGCCGCGCGCGGCCCAGGCTGCGCGGCCGACGTCGGCGGCGAGTTCGCCGTCGCGTTGGACCTGTCCGGCGGCGGCAGCTATCTGGCGGTCGACCGCTTCGCGGTGCACAGCCTGTGCTACGCCGTGCATGAGGGCCGGCTGCACTACGCGACACGTGCCGACGTGCTGGCCCGCCACCTCGGTATCCGCGAAATCGACCCGCAGGCCATCTACAGTTACCTCTTCCACCACTGCATCCCGTCGCCGCGCACGATTTACGCCGGCATCTATCGCCTGCCGCCGGCCCACTACGCCCTGTTCCAGAACGGTCAGCTGACCGTGGCACCGTATTGGGTGGCCCGCTTCGACGAGCAGGCCAACCCCAGCTTCGACGCGCTGCGCGATGAGTTCCGCGGAATCCTGCGCAGCGCCGTGCGCGAACGCCTGGACAGCGGCGGCCGTACGGCCTGCTTCCTCAGCGGCGGCACCGACAGCTCCACAGTTGCCGGCCTGCTCGGCGAGGTCACCGGCCAGGCGCCCGCGAGCTACTCCATCGGCTTCGACTCCGAAGGCTATGACGAGATGGCGTACGCGCGCATCGCCGCCAAGGCCTATGGCGCCGATCACCACGAGTACTACGTGACGCCGGCCGACCTCGTGAAGGCGATCCCGGAGGTCGCAGCGCATTACGACCAGCCCTTCGGCAACTCCTCGGCGGTGCCGGCCTTCTACTGCGCCAGCAAGGCGCGGGCCGATGGCTACACGCGCATGCTGGCGGGCGACGGCGGCGACGAACTCTTCGGCGGCAACACCCGCTATGCCAAGGAGCGTGTCTTCCACGTCTACAGCCAGATCCCGTCGCCGCTGCGCGCGGGCGTGCTGCATCCGCTCTTCATGAACCCGGTCACCGGCAGCATCCCGCTGCTGAAGAAGGGGACCAGCTACATCCGCCAGGCCCGCGTGCCCATGCCCGACCGCATGCAGAGCTACAACCAGCTCGAGCGGCTGGGCGTGGCGGAGGTGCTGACGCCGGCCTTCCTGGCCGCGGTCGAGACCGACGGCCCGCGCCAGCACCAGCGTGCCACCTGGAATGCCGGCCCGCATGACGCCAGCCTCGTCAACCAGATGCTGGCCTTCGACTGGCGTTACACCCTGGCCGAGAACGACCTGCCCAAGGTGGTCGGCACGACCGGCCTGGCGGGTGTGGACGTCAGCTTCCCGCTGCTGGACACACGGCTGTTGGATTTCTCGCTGAAGCTACCCACCCACTACAAGCTCAAGGGCCTGAAGCTGCGCTGGTTCTTCAAGGAGGCCCTGCGCGGTTTCCTGCCGGACGAGATCCTGACCAAGAAGAAGCACGGCTTCGGCTTGCCCTTCGGCCCCTGGGCGGTCAAGGACGCGGCGCTGAACGCGCTGGCCGCGGAGTCGCTGCGCGGCATCGTCGCCCGGGGCATCGTGCGCGCCGAGTTTGTCGACAGCCTGCTGACGCGCCGGCTCAAAGAGCATGCGGGCTACTACGGCGAGATGGTGTGGATCCTGATGATGCTGGAGCAGTGGCTGCGCCGGCATGCGCCGGACTACCGGCTGGGTTGAGCGACGGAGCCGTCCAGCTGCCGCAGCACCTCCGGGGCGACCAGGGCCGCACCCTGCATGCCGAGGTGGTTGTCGTCGAAGTAGAGGCTGCGGTCGCCCTGCACCACGGCACAGCGCGTCGCCCGGCACAGCAGCTCGTCCACGGCCACGCGCTGCGCCTGGCCGCCCGCCGTCAGACGCTGCACCAGGGCCAGGGCAGCGGCCTGGCGCGCCGCATACTGGGCCGGGGTCTGGCCCTGCTCCTCGAGCGCCTCGCCACGGCGCCAGCGCTGCGCGAGTGCAGCGGGAATGGGGTAGTGGTAGGTCGGCACCGGGTCCAGCAACAGCACCTGCTTGCCGGCCGCGCGCAGCCGCTTCACGCTTTCCGCCATGCCGGGCTCGAAGGCGGCGGCCCCCGAGGCCTTCAGATAGAACTCGTAGCGCGCCACCACCAGCACGGTGTCGACGCTCGCGTCCTGGATCAGGCCCTGGAGCAGCGAACGGTTGATGTCGGCACAACGCGGCCGCCCAGGGGGCGCGTAGTCCAGGGCCGGCGGGCAGCTGGAGCCGGTGAGCTGGGCGACGCGGCGGTCCGAGGCCAGGTCGCCCAGGGCGCGGGCGAGCTCGACGCCATGGCTGTCGCCCCAGACGGCCAGGGTCCTGGGGGCATGCTCGGGACCGAACAGGCAGCGGTCGTCGTAGCCCAGCCAGCGCCTGCCGCTGGAGTGGCAGCGCTTGCGGTCGACGCTGGAGTCGGCCGCGCCGGCACGCAGCACCGCGTCCGGCCCCGGTTGCGCGGCGCGGTGGTCGGCGGTCGTCGTCAATGCCCAGGCCGCGGCCAGGCTGGCCACTATGGTGGACGCGCCGGCCACCAGCATCACCGGCTGTGCCAGCCTGGACTGCCGCACCGGCGCCTCCACCCAGCGCAGCGACGCCCAGGCCAGGGCGACCGACAGCGCGACGGCCAGGCCTGACTGGGCGGGCGTGGGCAGGTCCAGCACGAGATGGCGCGTCAGCACCAGCACCGGCCAGTGCCACAGGTACAGGGAGAAGGAATGCGCGCCTATCCAGCGCAGCGGCGCCACCGACAGCCAACGGGTCGCCAGCGCCCGCCCGCTGCCGCCCACCCAGATGAGGGCCGCCGTCGCCAGGCAGGGCCACAGCGCCGAGGGCCCCGGAAAGCCCTGATCAGCGCGCATCAGCAGCAGCGCGGCCACCGCGGCGACCAGGGCCAGCCCGCCGACGGCCTGGTCCACCCAGGCCGGGCGCTTGACTGCGGCGGCGTCGCGGTTCATCCACCAGGCCAGGCCCGAGCCGATCATCAGCTCGAAGGTGCGCGCCGGCGCGGCGTAGAAGGCCCACTCCGGGTCATGGGGCATGAGGCGCAGGCACCAGGCCAGCGAGGCCAGGCCGACCAGCAGCAGCACGATGCCGATGCCGCGCCGCGCAAAGCGCCACAGCAGGGCCAGCAGCAGCGGGAAGACGATGTAGTACTGTTCCTCGACGGCCAGCGACCAGGTGTGCAGCAGCGGCTTGAGCTCGGCGGCGCCTTCGAAGTAACCCGTCGTGCGGTAGAGCTCGATGTTGGACGCGAACAGGCCGGTGGCGCCCAGCAGCCGCCCGAACTCGCGCAGCGCCTGCGGCTCCAGCAGCAGCAGGCAGGCGGGTGTCACCAGCGCGAGCATCGCGAACAGCGCCGGGAAGATGCGCCGGATGCGGGCCGCGTAGAAGGACGCGATGCTGTAGCTGCCGGCGGCCAGGCGCTGCAGCAGCAGCGTCGTGATCAGATAGCCCGAGATCACGAAGAAGATGTCCACGCCGACGAAGCCGCCGGGCAGCAGCGAGGGCCAGGCGTGGAAGACCACGACCGGCACGATCGCCAGGGCGCGCAGCCCCTCGATGTCGGGCCGGAACTTCATTCGCTGGCGGTCAGGCCAGCGCCTGCGCCAGCGCAGCCACCACGCGGTCCTGCTGTTCCTCACTGAGGTCGGCGCTCATGGGCAGGCTCATGACGCGCTTGGCGGCCGCGACGCTGTGCGGGCAGTCGTCGGGCTTGCCGTACTTGGCATAGGCCGGCTGGTGGTGCAGCGGGCGCGGATAGTGCACCGCG
>Ga0164290_1002146_pt1 | contig 16593 bp, 6 predicted proteins | sample Micstemetagenome_FD_108782 | JGI IMG/M metagenome (GOLD analysis project Ga0164290, IMG submission 108782) | Contaminated culture microbial community from soil near Moab, Utah, USA - Microcoleus steenstrupii SON62 (Illumina Assembly) | ecosystem: Environmental > Terrestrial > Soil > Soil crust... | reverse complement strand
TCCGACGATCCTCACGCTGCTTGGCATCCATCCGTGGTACGCGATACTCCATGACAGAAGTATCCCACCCATACACAGCCAGCGCCACTCAGAAGTCAAGAATATTTGCAGGTATCAGTAAAGACATGAACGAAAGAACCACGCACACGACGACAGCGGGCTTATTGGCGAGGTACATGCGTGCCATTCGCGTAGACTACCACCAGCACGAAGATTCACAAGTCGAAAGCGGCCGACGGGGCGACGAAACCTGACCTTGATGACTGCTAAACCCGAGAGCATCGCAGGTTGCTGAGCCAAAGGTAATGTGGTGATCCGGGAACGCTGTCACTCGTTCGCAAACGCCGTGGCCCACGCCGTCTTCATCGCCACCAAGCCTTCGGCAAGTCGCTGGTTTGCTTGTACAGTTGCCGCCATCGCGTTCGCGGCCGAGATCAAACTCACGTCCTGCACGCTCGCTGAAACTTGTCGACGTGAGGCCGAAGCTACACCCGCAAGAGCACTCTTCAATGCTGCCCATTCAGAATCAGTCCGGTCCACAACGCAATACTGGGCCGGAACACCGAACCTTGAGTTCCGAACGACTGTCCCAAGCAACTCTCGGACATCCTGTGGAAGCGCCGCGATAGTCTCGGTGGCCATTTGGCTCAGGAGCAGGTCTCGCTGAACCAGTGCCCCGTCAAGCTGCGATTGAGCCGAGGTAACGCTCTCGGGCGTTACCGATCCATCGTTCCGATTGACCTGACTTTGGAGTTCTGCCTTCCGGCGGCGAAGCGACAAACACTGTTCGTCGGAGGCACGAAGCTCAGCATCGTGCGAGGTAAGCTGTGCAGTTGCGGCAGCAACGATGCTTGGGAGGTCAGACGCAGACATTCCCGCGACAACCAGGCTATCCGCCGACAGACCAACGCGATTCAGAAATGCCACTACCTGATTCTTGCTCGCCCCTGGCGCCTCCGTCATCATCAGGCATTTCGCGATTGCTAACCCAACCCGGAACTCGAAAGCACCCAGCCCGAACGCCAGCACGGTCGCGATCAACAAGGCCTTTTGCACGTTCGTACTCCTTTGGCAGACCAATCCCGGGTTGCAAGTCCCAGAATCTCCAGTATACTCGCCGCGCAAAACTCCGCAAGCGACGCCACCGGTTTTCTGCGAGGTCACTGTGCACGACGCGTTCAAGGTGAACAATCGACCATTCTGGACCGCAATTTCGGCAGCATTCCTCGCGAGTGCCTGCGCCACGCATTGCGCTTCCCAAGTGGCGACAAGCGAGTCAGCGATGCGGGACATTCAGGATCGCATGCTCTTCGACGGAGTGTGCGGATCCGACGTTGCAGCGAGAGACATCCGTCGTAAACGCACGCTGGCAATGCCCCGACATGCGGAGCGACATTGGGATTGCACATTGTTCATTGTCTAGGCATTTACTCCGCGACGTTCATGCAAGTTCTCGTCGCGAATTAGCACACAGCAGCATTGGAGGCAGTCCCGTGTCGATCTGCACAAAGCTTGAGCCCGTCGCGATCTTGAAGGTGATGCTCTCAGTCGTGGTTTTGCTTGGTTCCAGCGCAGCGATGGCACAGCAAGCCACGATTGAGTCCGTAATGCGAGAGATCCAAATCCGGCGCGTTCACTGTGGCCTGACCGCTGCAGACTGGGACCCGGTGGATTCCCCCCCAAATGCAGCAATCGACCTGAGGTATCCGCCAGATGGTTACTTTGCCGAAAATCCACGTTCGCCGCAATCTCTCGCCAATCGCTTGTTCAAATACACCAATGGCGAGTCCGGAGCGCCTCCGTTATGGGGGCAGTTCGTAAAGGGTGGGCAGCTCCCTGAAAGTTACACAACTTTGTCAACGATACAAATGTACTCGTATTTGGATTTTAGCCTTCCGTCGGCTGCGCCCACCGCTAACTCAATGGAAGACGTCGCAAACTACGCATCGCTTCTCGCGGGGCCCGTTGCTCAACTGACTTGCTCTACCACTTCTCCCCAGGTGACATCCAACTTTATCTGGAACACCACCGGGCAACTTCTTGGCGGCTCAACCGGAACCTATAGATACCAGAACGTACTGGCGACGGACAACTGCGCCACGGTGCCCGACCCCGGCACTAGATCATTCGGAACATGGAAGTTGCCGGATAACGATCCTTCGTGTTCCGCTGCACTAGAAAATTCGATGGTGCGCAATTTTGTCATAACGACCGGAACGCTTCCTATCGGCAACTTCCGTCCTGCGGCAAAGGTCACTTTTTCACAAACGAATACGCTTGTTGGACTCGCAACGCACGACACGAGTCGTGAATCGACGAGCAGCTCGCGCGGCGGCCAATGCACAGTGACCACCATAGCTCCTGCAAACGGAATAGTCCCAACTCAGGCGAGGGTCTACGGAAAATTGACACCGAATGGCGAGACGTTTGACGCAAGCGGAGCGCCATTTGGTGTACCTGGAGTTAACTTCACACTTGCGGATATCTCCTTTCCGGCCGGTGCAACAAGCAGCACCTCGACATTTTCCATTGGGTCCGCGACCGCCGCAGGCCTCATCCTCGCTGCACCGGGCGACGTAAGTAGAGGATGGGCACTCGACACTGAGGCCGTCTTCTGGAAGTGCGATTTTCATCCGCAGGGATCGTTGACGGGTGGTCTTCAGGGCATGCCCCCGAGCGTCTCGCCAGGGACGGTGGGAGTCCAAATAGATGCAATGCCCAGTGACTGTTCATTTGATGTGGTTCCGGATCGAATCGGCTCAGGTGGTCCAGCACCGGCCTCAAAGCGGCCGGTAAACCTCGTTTCAGGGCATAAGGTCGAACCCGACGTAGACTTGACGATCCCGTGGAGCGGTGGAGATTTCGTAATTCGGAGGGGATATACCAGCGACGTTAATAGTTTTGCGAACGGAAGCAACGAGTTGGGCGGCAATTTGGTCGGACGCGGCTGGACACTCGATTGTTTCGAAAGTCTTCTCAAGGTGGATCGGACGGCGCGCGTGCGTGCCCCCGCAATTCCAAGCGATCTTGTTTATTCAAATGCGAATCGCGGCGTGCATACGCGTTTCGAAATCGCGCCGAGTTCCCTGACCGCGGTTGACGAGACTGGCGCACCGTTGGGCCCTGACGGGTGGGAATGGAGCCTTGCTGGGCCTGGTTCTACCAACGTTCGCGTGGTAACTTCAGGTCAGTACGAAGACCCTCGCATGTATCCCCCCCCGGGAAACAGTTATCTCGCACAGCACGAATATACTTACTATCGAATGTCCACGCCGGGTGTGGGCTATAGCGATTTTTTTGAACTCGATAATCGCCTCGTGACAACACGCTCAGAGGATGGTCCATGCTGGCAATACCGTGTCGGCAATGCGGATAGAATTCGCGGGCAGATCGCTCGCAAAAGCGACATATACGGCAATTTTTCATCCTATGTATACCAGCCCACTGGTGGCAGTTCACCAAACGATAATGATTCTCGCTTGTCACATATTTTGCTGAATGGCATCGCACAGTTTCCGCTCATTGCACGAGATATCGCTTGGAGCAATTGTTCCGGGAGCACTGGAGCGACTAACTCACGCGACGAGAACCAGGTTGTTGTAGCTGGGGATGCCCAGATTGAATTTTTTTGGAATAGTACGCCTTTCACAACTCCGGTGTCTGGCTATCTCGGCCGCATGGTCGCGAAGCGGTATGATCTAGCCACAAATCGCTCTATTGAGATCGCGAGAACGGAATACCTATACCGCTATCAGCTAAGCAGTACTCAGAAACAGAATATCGATCTCGGCTCAGACAAAGATCTTGTGCAGGTCGTAAAGATGTCGTCGGTCGATTCCGAGCCTGGTTCTCAGGCTCCATCAAACAGAACGATTACTCAGTACCGTTATCACGTCACTGGAAAGAATCCAACGGGCGATGTTCGGGCGACGCGTGGACTTACGGGTCAACTGAAGATGGTAATTCAATCCGAGCAGATTGAATACTATGCCCAGCTTATTGGCAAGTCACTCGATGAAGCAGCGCAGAACATCTTGATTACTGAGGATATTGTACAGCTTCCTGGCGTTTCGGGGCTCACGCTTACACCGACGGACCTCGCCACGAAGATCGTCGGCTATGAGACGAACACCAACTCTTCCGCATACGGCCGAGTTGTCACACAGTTCATCCAGTCAGCCTGCGGCTGCTCTGGCTCTTCTCAGGGTGTGCGCGAGGATTATTCCTACCTCGCCAAATCCGATGCCGGTGGGGTGCCGATTTGGTGCTCAACGAAGATCGTGTATTCAAGCGGTACAAGCGCTTCGGGATATGAGCCGTACCAGGCCGAATATAATGACATGACTTATCTTGACGGAGTGCCATATCTCACGAGCAAGGCCGCTGGGGAAGTCAACGCGAGCACGTTGGAGCCTAGCCGATACTGGGTCACGGCCTATGACTACGACTCCCGTCACAATGTGATCGCCGAGTACACCCCCGAGGCGATCGAGTCTTATTTACCCGCCACATCGTCTACGCCTGCCGTTGTTAGCAAACGTGCGAGCGACGGCAAGGTGCTCGAATACGCGTACAATGGTGAAAACCGGATGATCCGCACCGGCCTGAGACGTGGCGCAACCGGTGAGTACTCCCAGCTGACGGAAACTGTCTATCCGAATTCTGACGGTACTGACTCACGAAAGCACTTGCCCAGCTCGATCGTTCGCGTTCGGGCTGAGTCGAGCGTTGCGTCCACGGCACCAGCATCCGACCTTGAGGAGACTCAGTTTGCCTACAAGTTCCACTCGCCCAGCACGCGGCCTGGCTTGAGCGCAGATGCGATTGCAGCCGTGACAACTCGCGTTGAACGAGAGACCCCGTCGGAGTACGGCCCGTCGGCATCTACGCCGGCTTGGGTCGAGTCGACTGATTTGATCGACACGATAGGACACGTTCGATGGTCGTGCTTGCCGGACAAGTCGCTCATCTATCGGCAGTATGACCCACGAATTGGTGTCCTTACGCGTGTCGTGGCGAACGCTGATCAAAGCAATCCTGGCGGAGACACGGGTGCAGCGCTGCGGTCGTCTGACTATGCGGGAGTGAGCGTTGCTGGATGGGGGACCGAGAGCTCGGGTGGCGAGATTGTGACGGCGTACGCCGTCGATCTACTTGGTCGTATTACCTCTGAGACCGGGCCCGGCGGAGTACGGCATGATTTCCGCCGCGAGATGAGATCGGACGATTTGCGGCCAGGCCCGTTGTACTTCAGTGTTGTATCGCTTCCCCATGCGCTTGCCTCTGGTGGGTTCGATGGCCTGGCTCAAGTGGAGTGGTTCAACGCTGCGGGCAAGTCGACTCGGACGAGTGGATTCCGAGTGAACACGAAGACAATTGGAGCCTCCGGTGCGCTGACTGCGTATTCCCTCGGCGTCGAAGTTGAGAAATCCGCGCAGGAGCACTCCGTAAGCGGACTTGTGACTGCAACAAAAGCATGGCCGCATGTGGATCCGAATGGCCTCCGTTCGCCGTCGCCCGACGCGAATATCACGACAATGGCCTACGACAGTCGCGGCAGGCTCACAAGCGTGACGTCGCCGAACGGTTCGGTCACGGCGACCCAGTATGACTTCCTTGATCGCCCGACCCGGATTCGGTCGGGCGTCGTGGGCCAGACGCTGGACGACGTCACAGAGTTTCTTTACGACGTTGATTGGGCGGCCGGCGGAACAGGTCCGGTTTCGGGCGTTGGCAACGGAAAGCTATCGGTTGAACGCCACTTTACCGGGTCGGGAAGTCCCCGCGAGACCCGTTACTACCATGACTGGCGCGATCGGCTGGTGTACACGCGAAACCCGCTTCCCCCGGATAGTGCGATCAGCTACGACAATCTTGACCGTCCAGTCGCCGCGTCACTCTTTGATGGTTCTGGAGTTGCCCCCGTCGCCCCAAGTGTCGTGAGTGGCCGCTTGCAACTATCCGAAGCCCTGTACAGTCAACGCGGTCTTGCGTATGCGACACGCACTCGAATCGATCCTTCTGTATCGAACTCCGGCACTCTAGAAGCCACCAAGTGGTTTGACGCGAAAGGCCGGGTGATCGCAATTCGTGAGCCAGACGCCCCATGGCAGAAATTTGCGTATGACGCACTAGATCGAGTGACCGTGGCTTACTCCACAGACGGCGCTGGGGGGTTGTCGTATGACGCCGCCGCGTCCGTCACAAGTGATCATGTACTTGTGCAGGAAGAAACGCGATACTCGAAACAAGGAGACGGGAGCAACGATCCTGCCACACACTTGGCGTGGTTTAAGACGGTGCGGCGGGCGCAAGCAATCGATGCCACCATGGGATTCGGTCCGCTCAATGCCTTAAGCGCCATCAATACGTTTACCGGGTACGTCTACGATTCCGCCGATCGGCCTATCGCCGAGGTTGACTTTGGCACCAACAAGCCAGATGGCTGGTTTCCTGGCGGCGTTGCGCCGACGCCATGGCCTCCAACCTCGTTGCCTATGCCCACGAACCTCGTGTCGGTCACGCAAATCCAATATGACGAGCGCGGACGGGCTGATCGCGTCACCGATACAGCATCGCGAGTGTCGAAGACGCTCTTCGATGATCTCGACCGTCCGGTGGCAAGTATTGAGAACTACAAATCGGCCGCGCTTACATGGCAATCGGCGTCTGGACTGACACCGGGTCGTTGGAAGGTGACGACACGCAACGCGGGATCCGACGTCGACCGTGTGACATCGACAGTTTACGATCCGTCGGGCAACGTGGCGCTTCAGGTCGCGCATCGGGGTGACGTGGATCCCTCCGATTCCACGCCCCAGAAAACCAGTTTCAGCTACGACGTGTCCATTGCGAACGGATCGCTTTCTCGCTCGCGAGATCGCTTGTCTGAGATTACTTACCCGGATGGCCTGAGCGTAAGCTATCGCTACAACGTGCTCGGCGAACTCATCGGTCAGACGGATCAAAACAGCACCTCGCACACGCTGACACGCGACGCGCGAGGCCGCGTCACGCTTGACAGTGCGTCGGTGTCGAACGCCGCGGTCGATCCCAACCCTTCGCGGATTGCATACCAGTTCGATGCCGCCGGAAGGCTCGATGAAGTGACTACCTACCGCGGTTCTGATTCGCAGCCCACAACGCGAGTGGGCTGGGAGTTCGACTCACTGTGGAACGTCATCAAGTCGGTTCAGCAGCCCACTACCACCAGTTCCCACGCTCGCACGATCAAATACGGCTACGAAACTCTGCCATCGTCGAACCGTAATCGCATAAACGAGATGGTCTATCCGTTTGACGAATCAATTGGTGATACCAGTGCAAGCCGGCTCGTTTACGGCTACGGCAATGCCTCCGGCGTGAGCGATCAGGTTTCAATCGTCAACAACTTGTCCGTCAAAAACTCAGCAGCGGCTGTTCCCAACTCGTTGGTCACCTATCTCCACTCAGGCGATGGAACTCCGACACGCGTTCAAATTGGGTCAATCTCATCGGGAATCGCCAACATTGCGTCTCGCGACTTCCGGACTAATGCAGGCGTCGGTACGAGCAGCACCGGCTTTCCGGGGCTCGATGGTCGCGCGCGAATCAGCGTCCACAAGTGGAAGACCGCGAACGAAGGCTTTGAGTACACGAACGACAGCTACTCATATTCATCCGCACTGCCACTCATTGCCGTGAAAACCACCCTTGCAAACACGACTGATGGTGCCGGACGCGGAGTTGGCGACGCAGCGTATGAGTATGACGGGCTTGATCGTTTGATCACATACCGTAACGGCAAGAAAGACTTGGTTACCGGTAACGTCAATGCCGCGTTCGGGAGTCAGACGTTTACGCCTGACCTTCTCGGAAACCACACTAAACGCACTGAGTTCGAGTCGTCTGCGTCATCTTCGCAAGTCACGTTCTCTCGTTTCTACGGACCAACAAATGAGTTCCGATCTGAGGCGCTTGGTCCGAACGCGTCTGAACCTTCGCAGCCGCAGCGCGAGTATGCGGCAAATGGAAATCTATTCAAGAAAGACGACGGGCAACAGATCTTCGTGCATGATGCGTGGAACCGGCTCGTCAAGATCACTGATGCGTCTGGGGGTGTACTGCGCGAGTTTGAGTACGACGGACTGAATCGTCGGGTTGCCGAGTACTCTGGCCCGCGTACATCCAATGATCTGAAGCGGTTTTACTTCGATGAAAACTGGCACGCCGTACAAGAGTCAACGACGGGCAGCGACTACCAACAGTTCTGGGGCCTTTCCGGTTCTGACGATTCCGTCGCGCGACGGAAGCGATCGCCTGATGGCTCATTTTCCAACGATGAGTACTCGCTTGCGGACGCTCAAGGTCGTACCGTGGCAGTCATTAGCGGAACTGGAGGCTCGCCGATTCTGGCGCGGGCAACATATGACCCCTTTGGTCAAATGATGATGGTCAATGCCGACGTCAACCGGGACGGATTTTTGACGTTTGAAGACTTCGACGACTTTGTCGCGGCATTCGAGACCGGCGATCCGCTTTCCGATGTGAATATGGACGGATTTGTGACGTTCGAGGACTTTGATGACTTTGTCGCGATGTTTGAGGGGGGAGTACCCTCGAACCCGTATTGGTACTGCGGCTACTACGGCACGCCCTCCGACAGCGGCGACGAGTTCCTACTCGCCCGCATGCGCTGGTATGACTGGCGCAACGGCAGTTTCATCGAGCGAGACCCGGCGGGCTATGTCGATGGCATGAATCTGTATGAGTACTGCGGCGGGGATCCGGTAAATCTATTTGATCCATCGGGGCTAAGCAACCAAGCAATCGATGATTCAGTATCTCAACACCTTGAGGCCAATGCGGCAATTATGTCCGCCTTTCGTCGGGGTGAGATCTCGGCGAGCCAAGCGAGTGCCCTGCTCAATCAGCGTCTGGGCGCAACGACTGGCCAGCTTGAAACCGCGCGTCGCCTTTCCAATCGCTACGATATAAAGCTCCAAGCAAGCGCAAAGGGCATCGTAAACGGCTTGTCCAGTGCGGTAGTCTCCACCGCAACGCTTGGCTTTGTCGACAACGTGCAGGTCTGGAATCCCAACGCGTATCAGGGAGATGCCTATTCACTGGCGTACGGTTTCTCCCGTGTGTCCGGTGAACTTGGAGTCGGTCTCGCAGTGGGAGGAATCGCCAAGGGCGGGGGTTCGATTGCCAAGGCTGGCGTCTGGCTGTTCGACGCTGCTGGAAATACCATAGGTGCCGGCCGAGGAGTGCTTAACGCGTCCGAGTGTGGCTTGAACTGGCAAAACGGCGTCCAAATTGCTGGCGGCGCGATGGGCCTCGCCGGAAACATGGCGATGCGTCCGCAACTCAAGGGGTTGTGGGGAGATGCGTCAAGAAGCTCAATTTCGCGAACGAGTAGTGGCGCGGCAAGCGCTGCCGATTCCCAGCTGCTGAAGAACCAACTGGCAGCGAAGGAGATTGCAGGTGGCCATGCGTTTGACAAGCATGTCTTGACGCGAGGCGAGTATCCGGGTTGGATTCGCACACGGGCCCAATTCCAGTCGCTCCTGGAAGACGTGATCAACAATCCGACGTCGGTGCGGAATCTGCAGAACGGACGGGTCGCGTATTGGCAAGACGCAAGCGGAACGGTTGTGATACGTAATCCGGCGGCAGCTGATGGCGGCACGGCCTTTCAACCCGTTAGCGGGCGGACTTATTTCGAGGGACTAAAATGAAGAAATCAACCATAGATCTGAGCATAAATCGGGAGGAGATTGGAGAGCTAGGCAATGCGCTCAACGAGGTTTTGAATGGCTTTGCGATGCGAGATTTTGATCGCCACATTGGATCCCGTGCCGATGTGGAACGACTGATGCACCATGTCGGGGATGCTTACCGAACCTCCGGAGAGAATCAACACGTACTAATCCAACTCGACGCCGCGCAGGTCCAGATACTAGGCAATGCGCTCAGAGCAGTACTCGAAGAGTTCGATGGCGGTGAGTTCGAGACCCGGATGGGTTGCTCAAAGTTGCACGCTCGCGACCTTGTGGCACGGCTTGAAAGGGCTTGGGCGTGACGCGTAGGGTCACCGTTCGTTTCGTCCGGCACCATATTCGCAACAGCTTGTTCAACTGGCTCAGTGGAAACCGCCGGGCGAGCGCCGATTCCGCGAAGTAACGAGTGCAATCGACCTACACGGAGTCTCGTTGCGTTTCGCGCGCGACCGGGGCGGGTTGGCCCTTGTGCCAAGGTGGATGATGTGGCATGATGGAATCGGCAAGTAGGCCGACCATGAACATCCGCGAGCGCGCGTCGGGCGATGTGAAGAGTCTCAAGCAATGCATCCGTGGGGAGAAGGACGCTGGCCGTCGTTATCGGCTCCGCGCCGTAGTGCTCGCGATCCAGGGCGAGGATGCACCGACTATCGCGAGGTTGCTGGGCCGCAGGTAGCGTCCGTCAAGTTGCCCACATTTGAAGAGGCGATCTCTCACGGAAGAGCGGGTAAGTCTGCTGACGCAGCGCGTAGCCGCGGAGCCTCAGCAGCGTGAAGCGCTAAGGCCACAGCGGATGGGCCAGTTGGATGCTGGCTCTTGCCGGCGTCAGTTCTCGCAGTTTGTCCATATTCATGTACCTCTTCGCGCCCCCACTTGGCCCCCGCCACATGCCGCAGCCCGGCCGCCATCAGCACCAGAGCGATTTGTCCGTCCGGGAATGCGCCCACCACCCGCGTTCGCCTTCTCGGCGCGCGGTTCAGCCGCTCCAGCGGGTTGTCGGTCCACAGACCGCATCGGTGTTCGCTGGGGAAGGACATGTACGACAGGGTCTCTTCGATCCCTTCGCTCACGATCTGTGCCTCGGTGGGCAGCATCACGCACAGCTTCTCGACCACCTGGGCCGTCAGGGCGTGACCGTACGGCACACTGAATACTGCATCAGTTTGCATCACTTTTTCCGATTGCACTTGCGACGGTGTCTCTCAGATGCAGGGCGTCGGCGTTTTGAGCAGCCGCAAGCAAGGTCACAAGATCTATAAAGTACCTTTTGAGTGCGGCGTCCGCGGCAAGCTGATCTGAGGAATCCCGCCACACCAGTCGAAGCACTCGAATGAGCAGGTCGTCGATATCATCGCGATCGCGCCGGGATTTCGCGAGAGCCTGCGCCGCGCTTGCAAGCCACGGAATTGCCGCGACTCTCAGCGGCTTCGCTCCTGCCTGCAGGAGAAGTACACAAAAGGCCCGGACACTGATCGAATTCTGAAGCCATCGCTTTGCCCATCGCTCGTAGATCGGAACCATTCGTGCTAGGAACGGCTCATTCTCCTTCGCCCCGGCGACCTGCACACCAATTCCCATGCCGAGCAGGCCCTGCCACAGACCATAGAGGCGGTGGTGGGCATCTTTGGGCGTGGGATTCCAGACCGGAGAAGTTTCCGCAAACGCGATCATTTCGCTCCAGCGAGCAAAGAACGCTTCTCGCGATGGGCTCGATTTCAAGCCATCTACATGCCAATGGTTGCAAAAGCTTTCGATCCAATAGTGGGCTCTTGGCCCCAAGTTGAGTATGGGACGCCAGAGCCGCGCGGCTGGTTCACCATCGAGCGACGGAACAGCGCGAGCCACGAGGTCAAACACCCAGGTGTCGAAGCTGTAAGGAGTTCCCTCCATCTGTTCGTCACCATGGAGATCATCGTCGTCGTCGTCGGTTGCCAGCATGCTCAAAAAGACCTCCAGGAGATCCTCGACAAATACAAGGGCGAGTGCTTGATCAGCGCCGGCATTACCCAGCGCATTCGGAAGCCACGCAAACCCAGCAGTCAGAACGTGGAGGTCATATCCCGGGTGGACGCGAGGTGTGCGTTTACGGGTTGCGAGCGTTTGGTGGATACGCTCTTCTATCGAACTCTCCCGCGGAGAATCACCGCTGGCATCGGTCTCCCCTATTTCTTTTTCGTACTTGCCTGGGAATCTTTTACGGTCCAGTCGCAAATGCGACTCTCGGCAGATGCGACCGACTTCAGACCAGTTCAGTCGCTTGGCAGGAATCGTCCGGCGAATGAATGCACCGACCAATCGGTCGCAGCGTACTTCAAAGCGCTCGAGTTCTGCATCGGTCTCGAAAAAGTGGTGGCGTGCGCCGAGAAGTCCCGCGTACATCACCGCCAGGTTTGCCAGACGAGGAAAGTCTTCCCCAAGTGTGTCCCGCAAGCGGAAGGCTCGCTCCATAGCCAATCGTGTTGACGCGTGCCATCGACTCATGACAGCCGCAGCAGCCCAAGCGCGTGTCTGCACGCTATTGGAGTCTTGTGCCAGATAGAAGACCGCGAGTTCTGCGAGGAAACAGTGCCACGCGTCTGTCGTAACAGATTCAGGGCAATCGAAACGAGGCGGCGCAGGTGGATTATGCCAGATACTGACAATTTCATCTGCGCACCAACGAGCGTGACCTTCATTGCCTTCTAGCCACTCTGACGCGAGCATTACAAGGACGGTAACGCCAGCAGCAACGACATCTTCCCGCTGCCTGACGGGTCCGAAGGGCTCGTCTCTCTCCGACTCAAGCTGAAAGGTCGAAAGGTCGCGTAGTTCATTCCACAGCGCCTCAGCAGCTGCATCCGAAAGCGGTTCGTCCTTGTCCAGCAGTTGCCGGCACCGATGCGGAAAGCTGAGGAAGGCCAGCGACGTTTGCGCGTGAGCCCCTTGCCGCGTCGTCTCTTCTTTCAAGTCATGCGGCCAATTAAAGCTCACCAAAATGGTCTTGTCGTTCTGCTCCGCGACGGTGTAGTTCTTGGGGTCAAGTTTCGCGGACAGGCGACGAATGTCAGCGGCGGAATCTGGCTCCCGCTCGGCGTCGACCGCCCACCGCCTCCTTATGTCCTCGAAAGACGCGCGGACCTTGGACTTCGTGAGCAACGCACCAACGACCTGATGCAACAATTCCCGCTTTCGGTGCGGCAAGGTGTTCCACTTTACGAAGACGTCGAACTGTGCTTCGCCATACGGAACCCATTGATACTGCTGAAGCATCCACACTCGATCGTTCATAAAGAGGCGGTAGTTCCAATCGTGGAGATGCCACACGCCAAGAAGTGGCGAAAGCGGACCCTCAAGAAGCTCTGGGTGACGGCTGAAAACCGCTGTCAGCACCCCGAGCATTGCCACGGACGAACTCTCGTTCCATATCTGTTGAACGATCGTGTCGACTGCGTGTCCGGCATCCAACTCGTCGTAGAGGAACTTCTCGACTGCCATGAGCGCAGACACGATCGTTACTGAGCCAATCAGGTGATGGCGGTACCAGCCGAACACGCGCGAGTCGCCAATCCACTCTCGCTCGATGCCATCGACAAGAACGCGGACGGACTTCTTGGCGGGCTTGATTCCCTCGTCGGTCGAATCTGGTGGGATTTTTTGATTCTCACCCGCCCAATACTCGGTCGCATGATTGACGATTCGGAGAATGGCTCCGATTGCGAGAGCGGGCTCGGCTTCAAGCAGGGCCAACCAGGGCCCGCGTGAATAAAATGGCGGTTCCGACAGGCTCAGAGACGCAATCCCGTAACTCTCTAGTGGGTCAGGCCTGCCAAACATCACCCGATGCGGCGGTTCAATCGCGCACGCGAGAAGTACTTCGCGGGCGGCGTCCGGACGAACGGATGCGAGTGTCGTTATCGCAGTGCCCCCCAGTACAGCACGTTGAAGACCTCGATCCACACTCGCGGTAGGTCCGTCCGGGTTTGGCTTCGTCATCACGCCGTCGCCGAAGACCGGTAGCGAACCGAGCAGTTTCTTCGGAGTGTGTTTCGCCGTCCACTCGGCTATTCGCTTCCGCTCCGTCTCCTCAAACCGCAGCCTGCGCTTTATGACCTCTGTAGGTTCTGGCCGCCTCTGAGCGAGTTCGAGACACACTTGTGCGACCTCATCAGGAAGCTCAGGTGCCGAGTTGAGCAACGCCCGAAAGATCGCCTCTTCTTCGTTGTCTTTCGCACGGAAGTGTTCGCCTCGAGATGCCTGGATCTCCTTTGCGAGCGCGAGAGCAATCGTTGCGGCTTCCTTTCGGCACAAAGTGCCAACCGGCATCGAGCGGAGCCACAGGTCGAGAACTCTCCCGGTTTCCGTGGGAGCCAAAGGGCAGAGATCCGATACATGACGCGAAAGTGCCGTGAGCATCGGAAGCCAGTACGGCCAGTACGGGACCCGGACATTGGCTTCGAGCGTTGCTTGCGATTCTGGATTAGCGCTAATGCTTCGGATACGCGGATCAGGGGTGGTGGCGATAAAGCAAAATGCGTCGAGAAGCCGTCTCAGGAGTGAGCCATCATCCGCAATCAGGTCTGGCCACAACAGGTCGATCAGTTGTTCCGCGTTGCTCGCAAGGCAGACTCCCTCGATAAGCAGATTCCTGTACAACTTGCCTTCGGACAAAATGTCGTCAACGGCGTCAAACGCGAGTTTCCATTCGCGATTTCCGGCCCTGCTTCGTTCGGCAAGATGTTGACCCAGGAGACGCACGGCGGCGTGCCAGCGGGGATGCAGGACCTTTTGTATTCGTTGCGCCGTATCGGAACCCACGTCAAGCAGAACGCGCAGGCGTGCCAGATCGCCGATGAGATCGTGTGTAAAGAACAACCGCTCCACGTCCTCACGAATGAGGTCGAGGCGTTGCAGTTCCTCGACCACGGCCCCATCGATTTGTTGAACCGAGAGAAGGCCGACTCCAGACGAAAGCGATTCGGCCTCGATTCCGCCCAGTAGCTTGAGTGCGGTCGCCCGGTTGACTCGTCCAGCGTTGGTACCGATCCAGCTGTCCCATACCCAACTCAGAACATCCATCACCCCGACCCACGAATCAGGAGCCTTGTGGTCGCTACCTTGCGCCGCTGACGCTACCCAGTCGAAGACCTTTAGATTTCTCAGGGCATTCACTACCGTTGGTTGCGTCGCCAGATGTCTCAGCTTTGGAAGTCGAACAAGTGCGGCGCGGATGTCCGCCGTCACAGGTGGCTGCAAGGTGAATCCGGCAAAAAGCTCACCAACCCCCACTTGGCGAAGTCGGGAGGAAAGTTCCACGGTACTTTCAGCACGAGTCGTCGCAAGCACCGCCCATCCGGAACTTCCCAGCGGCTTCGAAAGAGAGTTGAGGAGTGATGCCACTGTTACCAGTGCTTTCGCGTTAAAGCGATCAAGGCCGTCTAGCACGAGCACCGACAGGGACGGGGTGGTCTCCGCAAAGAGGGTCGCCAAGGGTATCGCCGCACCGAGGCGACCTTGCAGTTCCGTCGGCGTGGCATCCGCCAAGGTGTCAGCGTCGAGCCACAGGAATCGGGAACAAAAACCGGTATCTTCAACAACAGCACGGGTGATCGCGGACTTTCCGCTACCGCTCGACCCACTAATGAGGACGGCGCTGTTGTCAAGGATCTGTGTCTTGAGCTGAGAGATCAGGTCTTGACGGTGAAGGCGCACATCTGGGCCGATGTGCTGCTTCACGCGAGAGGCGTATTCGGTGGAGAGTTGTTGAAGGCGAGCCCACGCAGCTTCGTGGTCAGGGGCATCCTTCAATTGAAATCGTTCGCGAAGCTCCGCCAGGAGCTCGGCTCGTGAGAGAGAACCGCCGGCGGTGCGTCTCCCCGTGCAGACACGACAGATGGATTCCCAGAGCGAGGCCGCCTCCATTGCGTCGCCACTCGCGAGCACCCGCTGAAGGACGTGAACGGCACCGGCTCTGTCGCGTGACGTGGGCGAGGTGAAGTCAAGGTGAATCAGTCGGACACACGAGAGCAGGGATGCCAAGTCCTGATCGGTTGACGCCGTGTCGAGCGATGGCGGACACCTGAGAGACGCGAAGATCGCTCGCCCGCCCGCGGAGCTGAAGTTCTCGCTGGTATAGCGATTCACCAACCGCTGTGGATTGGACCCAAGCTGTAGGCTTTGGCGAAGAAGTTCGTCCCAATCCTCCCGGACCTTTTCTCCGATCTCCCCAACGACCAGTCCCAAAAGGTCCGCCGCTGCGGAGAAGTCGCTGTGAGAAGTTCCCTTACCGAGTCGCTGCTCCCAGAGCGCGGTTACAAACGAGGCCGGAAAGCCTGATCCGGTCACCTGACGGTCGCTCTTTATCGAGAGGGCAAGTCGGGCCTTGGCGGGTCGGGCAAGGCTCACCAAGAGATCGTCCAGCAGCCATCCCGAGTCGCGAGTCTGCCAGTCGAGTTGACAAACTCCACCTACTCCGGCTCCTAGCGGCTGGGTGCCCGCGAGCATGGCGACAGCGAAATAGGCGGCGACTTGGTCTTCGAACTCGAAGCCAGCACCACCAGTCAGTTGCACGGAGGCAGGCATTTTGGCCATAGATATCTGCAACTATACTCAAACGCCTGGCGGCGTTCATAAACTCAATACCGCAATGTCGATGATGTTTCTGAATGTCCGAGACTTTTGCCCGAGGAGCACCGGAGTATTGACGTCGAAGGTGATCGGTTCGGCGCGTAGTGTGCTACTGAGCGCTGCATAAATCCCTGACGCATCAGGTGACTCCCGGGATGGTCAGGGGCGTGGCTTGGAAGAACGAGCGGAGGAGGTTCTGGCGTTGGCCGATGTCTTCCAGCACGCACGC
>Ga0164290_1002144_pt1 | contig 16632 bp, 19 predicted proteins | sample Micstemetagenome_FD_108782 | JGI IMG/M metagenome (GOLD analysis project Ga0164290, IMG submission 108782) | Contaminated culture microbial community from soil near Moab, Utah, USA - Microcoleus steenstrupii SON62 (Illumina Assembly) | ecosystem: Environmental > Terrestrial > Soil > Soil crust... | reverse complement strand
GCGCCGCATCACCCACATCACCGAGGTGGTCGGGCTGGAAGGCGACGTCATCGTCACCCAGGACCTGTTCGTCTACGAGATCACCGGCGAGGACGAGAACGGCAAGATCATCGGCCGTCACCGCTCGACCGGCATCGCCCGTCCCCGCTTCTGGGACCGCGCCCGCTACTACGGGCTGGAGCGCGAGCTGGCGGAAGCCCTCGACGCGGCGGAGTAGACCGCCATGCTGCCCATACTCGCCGCGGTCCTGGCCTTCATCACCATCGGCGGCCTCGGCTGGGCCTTCGTCGGCGGCGGCGATTCCACGGACGTCGCCCTCAAGCGCGCCGAAGGCTTCGGCGGCCAGAAACAGGCCAACGCCGCCTCGAAAAAGGCGGCCGCCGCCAACACCCCCGAAGCCCGCCGCAAGCAGATCATGCAGCAGCTCCAGGAATCGGAACGGGCGGAACGCAAGGCGCGCATCAGCCTGAAGGCCAAGCTGAAACAGGCCGGGCTGAAGACCAAGCCCTCGACCTTCTGGATCATCAGCGGCGTGCTGGGCGTGTTCGCCTTCCTTCTTCCGCTGCTGTTCGGCCTGAACCTCTTCATCGCCCTGGGGATCGGCTTCGTCGCCGGCCTGGGCCTGCCGCGCTGGTGGGTGAGCATGCTGGGCAAGCGCCGGCGCAAGAAGTTCTCGAGCCATTTCGCCGACGCCGTCGACGTCATCGTGCGCGGCATCCGCTCGGGTCTGCCGGTCCACGACTGTTTCAAGATCATCGCCCGCGAAAGCCCGCAGCCCCTGGGCGCCGAGTTCCAGAAGCTGGTCGAAGGCCTCGGGGTCGGCCTGAACCTGCAGCAGGCGCTGGACAAGATGTACGAAAGGATGCCGACGCCGGAGCTGAAGTTCTTCTCCATCGTGATCGGCATCCAGCAGAAGACCGGCGGCAACCTGGCCGAGGCCCTCTCGAACCTCTCGACGGTGCTGCGGGCCCGCAAGATGATGGGCGAGAAGATCAAGGCCCTGTCGTCCGAAGCCACCGCCTCGGCGGGCATCATCGGCTCGCTGCCGCCCGCCGTGATGATCCTCGTCAGCGTCACCACCCCGGCCTACATGGCCCGCCTTTTCACCGATCCGCGCGGGCAATTCATGCTGTTCATCGCCGTGGCGATGATGGGCTTCGGCATCTTCGTGATGAAGAAGATGATCTCGTTCAAGTTCTAGGAACCGCCCGTGATTGAGTTCTTCACCAACGTCCAGAACCTGCTGAGCCTCGGCGTGGGCGTGCTGGTGTTCGCCACCATCGTGACCCTCGCGGGTTCATTCGGCGGCGGGGCGAAGCTCGAGAACCGGATGCAGGCCGTGGCGGTGCGGCGCGAGGAGCTGAAGCGCCGCTCGCGTCAGGCGATCGCATCGCAGAACACCGGCCCGCAGGGCCTGCGGCACACCGACGAGGGGTTCAAGAAGCGCGTCGTCGAACGGCTGAACCTCAACAAGCTGCTGGAAGATCCCAAGGTCGCCGACAAGATGGCCCAGGCCGGCTATCGCGGGCCCAAGCCGCTGACCACCTTCTACTTCTTCCGCTTCTCCATGCCCTTCGTCTTCCTGGCGATCGCGGCCTTCTACCTGTTCATCTTCAACGACTTCGGCCTGCCCCTGATGACCCGGGTGACGGCCTGCATGTTCGCGGCGGTGATCGGTTTCTACGCCCCCAACATCTTCCTCTCGAACCGCATCTCCAAGCGCCGCGCCTCGATCATGCAGGCCTTCCCCGACGCCCTGGACCTGCTGCTGATCTGCGTCGAGGCCGGCATGTCGATCGAGGCGGCGATCCAGAAGGTCAGCCAGGAGATCGGCGGCTCGTCCATCGACCTGGCCGAGGAAATGACCCTGCTGTCGGCCGAGCTCAGCTATCTGCCCGACCGCCGCATGGCCTATGAGGGCCTGGCCAAGCGCACCAACCATCCGGGCGTCAAATCGGTCGCGACCGCCATGACCCAGGCCGAGACCTACGGCACGCCGCTGGGTTCGGCCCTGCGCACCATGGCCAAGGAAAACCGCGAGATGCGCCTGTCGGCCGCCGAGAAGAAGGCCGCCGCACTGCCCGCCAAGCTGACCGTGCCGATGATCCTGTTCTTCCTGCCCGTTCTGTTCATCGTCATCCTGACGCCGGCGATCATCAGCATCCAGGACACGATGGCCGCCGGCGCGGCGGGCGGCTGACGCCTCAGCTTTCGGGCGTCAAAGGCCACAGCCGGTCGACGGGCCGTTCCAGCACATCCGCCGCCACCGCGTGGAAATTGGCCGGAGCGAACCGGCCCTTCTGAACCGCATCCGCCAGCCAGGTCTCGAGCGAACCGCCGGTGCGGTTCCAGCGGTCCTGACGCAGCAGGCCGTAGATCCCCGCCGCGATCACATGGATGCCGTCGTCCGCCATGCGCCAGCGGTCGGCCGGATTGCGCGCCACGCCCAGGGCCTCGCTGACCATCTGGTCCAGCGCCTGGCACAGGTCCTCGTTCAGCATGCCGGGCAGGGTGGTGTAGCCCCAGCGCGGATCGTGGTCGGCGACGATCCGGGGGATGAGGGGGTCCTTCTCCAGCACCGCCAGCGCCGCCAGGGCCGCGGGCCCTTCCATGGGAACGGGCGGATGCAGCAGCTCATGCGCCGCAATCCGCACCGTGGTCGCCACGTCGTAGTCGGAGGACTGCAGGAACCGCTGCCCGTGCACCTTGATGCCGTGCGGTTTGACGAACTGGAGCAGGGTGATGTCGATCGCGGATTCGAAGGTCCGTCCCGTCAGCTTCTCCTCGACGCGGATGATGTCATAGGCCGCCAGGCCGCTGCGCAGGCGTTGCAGCCCCTCCTCCAGGGTCGCCGCGCCCCGCTCTTGCAGGAACTGGTCGAAACCGGCGGCCTTCAGGCCGGCGAAAACGGCGCGGATGCGCGGCGTCTGGGCCACGAACCAGGACCAGTCGTGCTCGTTCCAGTAGGTCCCCGCCTGGAAGGCCGGGCGGAGGGTCGCCTCGGGGTTTTCAAGCGCCGCCAGCACGTCGTCGAGGGTGGCGTCGCTGGCGGCGTGGGAGAGGATCAGCGCCAGATTGGGCGACAGCAGGCCAACCCCGTCCTCCTCGGCCTTCGCCCAGAGGGCGGGAACATCGGCGCGGACCTCTTCGGTCAGCCGCGGGGCGAACAGGGCGACGTCCTCGGCGTAGAAGCGGGTGTATAGCTCCCGGCCCGAGAGGGGTCCGAGAAAGGCGATGGCGTCCTGTCCCTCGGACCCGTGGACCCGCCAGACGGTGCGCATGGGCGGGCGCTCCTGCGCCCATGCGGGCAGGGCGGGGATGAGGGGAGCGGCGAGGGCGGAGAAGAGCAGCGAGCGACGGTTCATGCCGCCTGACTAGCCGGAGGCGTCGGCTCCGGATTGTACCGACTTGACCTCAACCGGCCCGGCGCGAAGCCGGTCAGGGCCGAGACCGCCCGGGTCATATGGGCCTGATCCACGAACCCCAGATCGGCGGCGAGGGCGGCGAGGGAATCGGCGCGGGTCGCCAGGGCTTCCGCCGCCTTCAGGGCGCGCTGTTCGGCGCGATAGCGGCGCGGGCTGGTTCCGAAGGCCTGGCGGAAACCCCGGCTCACCGTCGCAGGCGCCAGCCCGGCCGCCTCGGCCCAGACTTCCAGCGCTGTATGAGGGTCGCGGCGCAGGGCCGCGGCCAGAAGGTCGGGCCAGTCGTCGAGGGCGGCGTCCAACGGCCGCATCGTCTCGCGCAGCAGCGCCTCGGCCTCGGCGAGATTCCGCTCGGCCGCCCGCGCCACCGCGTCCGGATCGGCGGCCACGCCGGCGCCGAAACCGACCCGACCCGTCAGAGGCAGGTTCAGAACCCGGGCCCCGGCGCCCGAGAAGGCGTCCATGTGCGACTCCCAGGGGCCGTGGATCAGAACCTGACCAGGCCGCGCATGGAACCGCCCCCGGTCTCCGGCCTCGACATAGCCCCCGGCCAGCACCAGGGCGGCGTAGGCCTCGGCGTGGCGATGCCGCTCCATCCGGTCGCCGGCGGTGCAGGTCTGGAAGGCGGCGTGGTGCATGGGACCTCAGTTGGGCGTCGGTCTGGCCGAATCCTAGACCGGCAAAGCCCCCCGCTTCACCACCGTTCGCATCGCCACGCTGGACGAGACGCGCGTCACTCCCGGAATCCGCGTCAATTCGTGGGAATGTACGCGTTCCAGATCGTCGACATCGCGCACCACCAGCCGCAGCAGATAGTCCGAGCCGCCCGTCATCAGATAGCACTCCACCACCTCGGGCACGGTGGCGATGGCCGTCTCGAAGGCCGTCAGCGAGGCCTCGGCCTGGGACGACAGGGTCACGGTGACGAAGACGCTGATCGGCAGACCCACCGCCCGTTCGTTGATGATGGCGGCGTAGCGGCTGATGACCCCTTCGGTCTCCAGCGCCCGCAGCCGACGCAGGCAGGCGCTCTCGGACAGGTTCACGGTGCGGGCCAGATCGGCGTTGGTCATGCGGCCGTCGGTCTGGAGGGCGCGGATCATCTTCCGGTCGGTGTCGTCGAGGGCGACGGCGGAAATCGTCTTCATCGGTCGTCTCGTTCGCAGATTCTGCGAGTGTATGGCGTTCAGTCGCCGAAAAGAACAGGAACCTGCGGTGAAAGCGCCGCTAGATTGCCGCCCGAAACGGACTGGCAGAGGAAACGGTCATGCGCGTCGGCGTCCCGAAGGAAATCAAGAAGAACGAACACCGCATCGGCCTGACGCCGACGGCGGTTCGCGAATACGTCGCCCATGGCCACACCGTCTCGATCGAGACGGGCGCAGGTCTCGGCGCCGGCTTCACCGACGCGGACTACAAGAAGGCCGGAGCCGCGATCGTCGCCGATGCGAAGACCGTCTTCGCCGACAGCGACATGATCGTGAAGGTGAAGGAGCCGCAGAAGGTCGAGTGGGAGATGCTGCGCGAAGGCCAGATCCTGTTCACCTACCTCCATCTGGCCCCGGATCCCGAGCAGACGAAGGGCCTGCTGGCCTCGAAATGCGCCGCCGTGGCCTATGAGACCGTGACGAACGCGCAAGGCGGCCTGCCCCTGCTGGCGCCGATGTCGGAAGTGGCCGGCCGGATCGCCGTCTTCTCGGCCGCCGAGACCCTGCTGAAGCACAACGGCGGCATGGGCCTGCTGTTCTGCGGCGTTCCGGGCGTGGCCCCGGCCCGCGTGGTGGTCCTGGGCGGCGGCGTCGTCGGCCTGAACGCGGCCCGCATGGCCATGGGCCTGGGCGCCGAGGTCGTGGTGCTGGAACGCTCGATCCCGCGCATGGCCTATATCGACGAGGTCACCAACGGCCGCGTCATCACCCGCTATTCCTCGATCGGCGCGATCGAGGAGGAGATGGTCAAGGCCGACGTCATCATCGGCGCCGTGCTGGTTCCGGGAGCCGAGGCGCCCAAGCTGATCAAGCGCGAACACCTGAGGCAGATGAAGCCCGGCTCGGTGCTGGTCGACGTCGCCATCGACCAGGGCGGCTGTTTCGAGACCAGCCACGCCACGACCCACGAAGACCCGACCTATGTCATCGACGGCGTCGTCCACTACTGCGTCGCCAACATGCCCGGCGCCGCCCCGCGCACCTCGTCGGAAGCCCTGAACAACGCCACCCTGCCCTTCGGCCTGGCGCTGGCCAACAAGGGTCTGGACGCGCTGAAGTCCAACCCGCATCTGGCGCGCGGCCTGAACGTTCTGAACGGCGAACTGACCTATCCGGCCGTCGCCGAGGCGCTGGACATGCCGTGGAGCGATCCGTTCGGGGTCTGGGACAAGGCCTGATTTCAGACGCTCGCGAACACGAGGCCCCGGCGGAAACGCCGGGGCCTTTTTCGTACGCGGCGCTGGAGCGGCAAAAACACAGTGCAGAGCGTGCACAGAGTGCACTGCGTGCGACCGGAAAACACAGTGCGAAGAGTGCGAAGAGTGCGCTGGGTCCGCTTGGCCGGCGGCGGATCGGGGATTCGATTGTCAAAGACCGCAGGCGAAGGTCCGGGCAGTGTCGCACGGGCTGTTCCTGCGGCTAAGAAATGACGCTGCTTCGGCCGGCCAGGCCAATGGAGTCAGCGGGTTGGGCGCGCGAAGTCGTCTGGCTGGAGGCAAACCTGTAACGCCAACCACGATCCTTCTCCCTCTGGGAGAAGGTGGCGCGCAGCGCCGGATGAGGGTCGGATGGTTGAAGCGGCGAAGCCGCCCGCCACGGACGCCCCTCACCCTTTCGCGCAAGAACGACGGCTGACGCCGCGTGCGCTCAAGCCCTCTCCCGACGGGAGAGGGGTGTGCAAAGCCCGCCTGTAAATCGCCGCTCTCTTGCGGCATAAGCCCGCGATGAAGTTTCTCGACCAGGCCAAGATCTATATCCGCTCCGGCAACGGCGGGGCGGGCGCCGTCTCGTTCCGGCGCGAAAAATTCATTCCGAACGGCGGACCCGACGGCGGCGACGGCGGCAATGGCGGCAACGTCTGGATCACGGCCGTCGACGGCCTGAACACCCTGATCGACTACCGCTACCAGCAGCATTTCAAGGCCCAGACGGGCGTCCACGGCATGGGCCGGCAGATGCACGGCGCCAAGGGCGAGGACGTGATCCTGAAGGTGCCGGTCGGCACCCAGGTGCTGGACGACGACAAGGAGACGGTGCTGCTGGACATGGACGTGGCCGGCAAGACCGAGATGCTGCTCAAGGGCGGCAACGGCGGCTGGGGCAATGTCCATTTCAAGGGCCCGCAGAACCAGGCGCCCGCCTACGCCAACCCCGGTCAGGAAGGCCAGGAGCGCTGGATCTGGCTGCGGCTGAAGCTGATCGCGGACGTCGGCCTGGCCGGCCTGCCCAACGCGGGCAAGTCGACCTTCCTCGCCGCCGCCAGCGCCGCCCGGCCCAAGATCGCCGACTATCCGTTCACGACCCTGGTGCCCAACCTCGGCGTGGTCGACCTGTCGGCCACCGAGCGGTTCGTCATCGCCGACATCCCCGGCCTGATCGAGGGCGCCTCGGAAGGCGCGGGTCTGGGCACCCGCTTCCTCGGTCACGTCGAACGGTCGGGCTGCCTGATCCATCTGATCGACGGGACCCAGGACGACGTCGCCGGCGCCTATCACACCATCCGCAACGAGCTGGAAGCCTATGGCGCCGGCCTGGCCGACAAGGCCGAGGTCCTGGCCCTGAACAAGATCGACGCCCTGACCCCCGAGGCGCGCGAGGAAAAGGCCGCCGAGCTGGAGGCCGCCGCCGGCCGCCGTCCCATGCTGGTGTCCGGCGTCTCGGGCGAGGGCGTGACCGAGCTGCTGCGCGCCGCCTGGACCGAGGTCCGCAAGGACCGCGGCGAGATCGCCCCGGCCGAGGAAGACGAGACGGTCATGGAAACCCCGGGCGGCTGGGCGCCGTAGCGCTTCTGCCTTTCGTCATCCTCCGGCAAGCGGCGAAGCCGCGCAGACCGGGGGACCCAGCGGCGCGCGAGAGCGCGAACCTGTCCGGAGCGCCAATGCTGGACGCAGCGGTGTTTCGCCGCCGTCGCGGCGCCGCTGGGTCCCCCGGTCTCGCTGCGCTCGCCGGAGGATGACGAAAGAAGAAGGCCCCGCGCTAAACCCGCGTCCAGTTCATGATCCAGTTCCAGTCCCAGGTCGCGCCGCCGTCGCGCGACACGCCCTGACGCCAGCGGCAGGACGAGGCGGTGATCTGGTCCCAGCAGCCGCGGTAGATGACCGGCTTGCCGTCCTCCACGTCCTCGGCGTCGAAATTGCCCACGCCGTCCACGAACCGCCCGGGCGTTCCCGCCGCGCCCGGCACGCCGACCTTCGCATTCATCCAGTAGTCCAGCCAGACGCCGTTGGCCGCGTCGAGCGTGCGCAGGCCCATGCCGCTGAAGTCGCGGGCGGGGATGCGCAGTTCCTCCACGCTGGCGACGCCGCCGAGGATGCTCCAGCAGGTCGCCTCCCCCTCGAAATCGTCCCAGTCTCCTGGCCCCTTCAGGCGGCGCTGGGCGATCCTCCATTCGCCCGAGAGGAAGTCGAACTCGCCCGCCCGCGCCGGGATCGGCGTCGCGGTCTGCGCCGCGGCGGGAAGGGCGCCGGCCGCGGCCAGGGCGGCGGCGCCCTGAAGCACGGCGCGGCGGCGGGGTCGGGCGGACGAATGGCTCATGGGCGTCTCCTGTGAGACGGCCATCATGGGCGCGCATGGCTGACACCCAGCGTCAGGTATTCCGGGTTCGTGCGATTTTTCCGCCCGGCGATCACAGGCGACACCGGGCGGGCGGCGTGTTAGCTCCACGGTGAGCATAAGTCCGCGCGAGCCCTGCCGCCTTGCCCTTCTTCCACGCCGGTTCCGCGCCGAAAGCCCAGGGGCCCAGACCCGGCGCCCTGCGCGACGGGCTGGACCTTCAACCCGGAATGGCCGTCGGACTGTTCGGCGGCTCGTTCAATCCCGCCCACGACGGCCACGCCCATGTGGCCGAGACGGCGCTGCGGCGGCTGGGGCTGGACCGGGTCGTCTGGCTGGTGTCGCCGCAGAACCCGCTCAAGGACGCCCGCGACAGCGCCCCCCTGGCCGAACGCATGGCTTCGGCGCGGACGGCGGCGAAGCTGGCGGCCGACGGGCGGTCCATGGTCGTCTCGGATTTCGAGACCCGCGCCGGGACGCAGTGGACCGTCGACACCCTGCGCGCCCTGACGGCGCGGCACCCCGGCGTGCGCTTCGTCTGGCTGATGGGATCGGACAATCTGGCCAGTTTCCACAAATGGCGCGGCTGGACCGACATCATGCGGATGATGCCCGTGGCGGTCATCGCGCGGCCGGGCAGCCAGCTGGACAGCCGCACCGCCCCGGCCGCCGCGCGGTTCGCCTCGGCGCGGGTCCCGGCCGGCCGCGCGAGGTTGTTGCCGGACCTCGAGGCGCCCGCATGGACGTATTTGACGGCTCCGCTTAATCCCCGTTCCTCGACCGCGCTGAGGGCCGCGCGTGACGCCGCCGCCCATCTGTGATAGGCTTCCGCTTTAGTAATCCTCCCGGAGCCCTCCGCTGACCCCCTCGCCCGCGCACGATGCGCACGACACCGCCGTTTCGAACACGGCGCACGAGATGGACGAATTCGAACCCATCCGCTCAGAAGACGGTCCGCAGGCTCCCCTTCCCGTCGGCTCAACCGCGCTGGAAACGGCGATCCTTGCACGTCTCGACGACGACAAGGCGCAGGACATCGTCCTGATCGACCTGAAGGGCAAAAGCCCTATGGCCGACACCATGATCATCGCCTCCGGGCGGTCGCACCGTCACGTCGGCGCCCTGGCCGACCACCTGCAGCGCGCGCTGAAGGAACAGGGTCTGGGCAAGGTCAAGGTTTCGGGCCTGCCGCACTGCGACTGGGTGCTGCTGGATGCGGGGGACGTCATCGTCCACCTGTTCCGGCCCGAGGTGCGCGCCTTCTACAACATCGAGAAGATCTGGTCGGTCGAGAGCGGCCACCGCATCGACGCCCGCGCCTGATCCGCTGACAGCATGAAGCTGGCCGTCATCGCCATCGGCAAGCCGGGGCGGGGACCCGAGGCCGTGCTGGCGGCCGACTACGCCGAGCGCGCGACCCTGGCCGGGCGGGCGCTGGGCCTCGGCCCGCTGGAGCTCATCGACCTTGAGCCGCGCAAGCCGGGCAAGGCGCCCGAGGCCGAGCTGATCCTCAAGGCCGCAGAGGGCGCGCATCTGATCGCCTGCGACGAGCGGGGCAGGACCTTCTCCAGCCGCGCCTTCGCCGACCATATCGCGAGCTTGCGCGACCGCGGCGAGCGCCGACTGGTCTTCGCCATCGGCGGGGCCGACGGGCTGGACGAGAGCGTGCGCGCCGCCGCCGGTTCCACCCTGGCCTTCGGGCCCCAGACCTGGCCGCACGCCCTGGCGCGGGCGATGCTGGCGGAACAGCTGTATCGCGCCGTGACCATCCTGGCCGGATCGCCCTATCATCGCGACTGATGCGCCCGCTGATCCTGATCCTCTGTCTGAGCCTGACCGCCCTGCCGGTGGGCGCGACGCCGACCACCGACGTGGGGCGGCTGCAGGCCGAGTTTCGCGACGAACAGGCCCGCGCGCGCCGCCTGCGGTCCGAAGCCGCCGAGGCCGCGGCCGAACTGGCCGGGCTGGAACGGTCGCTGGGCCAGCTGCGCGCCTCGGTCGGCGAGGATGACCGGCTGATCCTGGCCCAGCGCGCCCGGCTGCGCGAACTGGGCGCGCGCGAGGCGGCGCTGGTCGCCCAGCTGTCGCAGGCGCGGGGCCGGCAGGGCCGGCTGCTTTCGGCGCTGCAGATGATGAGCCGCCGCCCGCCGCCGCCGCTGCTGGTGCCCGCCGACAAGGCGGTGGACACGGTGCGCGCCTCCATCCTGATCCGCGCCATGGCCCCGACGCTGCAGGCGCGGGCGCAGGGGCTGGCCGACCGGCAGGACGAGATCAACCGCGTGCGCCGCATCGCCGCCCTGAACAGCGAACAGCTGTTCACCACCGAAAGCGCCCGCGGCGACCGCCGCGCGCGGATCGAGGCCCTGACGTCGCGCAAGACCGCGCTTCAGGCCGTGCTGCGCGCCGAGGCCGAGACGGCCGAACGGGCGACGCGCGCCCTGGAGGCCCGGTTGAAGTCGCTGGGCGCCGCCGTGCCCGTCGCGGACGCCGAGGCCCAGCCCGTCGCCGCCCGCCTGCCCGCCGGCCGCAGCAGCCTGACCCCGCCCGTCGACGGCGCGCCGTCGCAGCGGTTCGGGCGCGGCTCAAGCGGCTGGCGCTGGCGCGCCGACCGGGCCGAGGCGCGGTCTCCCGCCTCGGGCCGGGTCGCCTTCGCGGGCCCGCTGGGCGGCTGGGGCCAGGTGGTGATCCTCGACCTCGGTCCCGGCTGGCGCGCCGTGGTGTCGGGACTGGACGAGGCTTCGGTGCAGACCGGCGAGCGGGTGACCGACGGCCAGGTCCTGGGCCGATCCGGCGCGGACGGCGAGATCGCCTTCGAACTGCGCCGCGACGAACGTCCGATCGATCCGGCGCCGTGGTTGCGTTAAGGGCGAAACCGCTTCCCAAGCCGCGATGACGCTGTTTTTATCGATGAACCGCCGGTCGGCCACGATTTCGTCGCCGGCCGGTCCGTAACTGATCCTGACGCCGCTGTTGCGGCCCGCCGACGACCGTTGAAAGAGACCCGATGCGTAAACTGCTTCTGATAGGCGCCGCCGCCGTGACGCTGGTGGGCGCCGGCGCCGCCACCGCGGTCGGCCAGACGCCGCGCAACGAGGCGTTCCGCATGCTCGGCCTGTTCGGCGACGTCCTGGGCATCGTCGAACAGGCCTATGTCGTGCCGGTCGACGACAAGAAGCTGATCGAGGCCGCGCTGCAGGGCATGATGACGGCCCTGGATCCCCACTCCAACTATCTGCCGCCCGACGGCTATGGCGATCTGCAGGAACGCACCTCGGGCGCCTATTCCGGCGTCGGCCTGACGATCCAGTCCGAAGCCGGTCTTGTGAAGGTCATCTCGCCCATGGACGGCGGCCCCGCCGCCCGGGCGGGCGTCAACGCCGGCGACGTCATCTCCTCCATCGACGGCCAGAACGCCGCGGGCCTGACGGTCAGCCAGGTGTCCGACAAGCTGCGCGGCGCCGTCGGCACCTCGGTCAAGGTCACCTTCCTGCGCGACGGGGAGGAGCCGAAGGAGGTCGTCCTGACCCGCGAGGTCATCAAGATCGAATCCGTCACCGGCCGGGTCGAGGGCGAGTTCGGCTATCTGCGCGTCTCGACCTTCAACGAGAACACCGGCCGCGAACTCAGCGAGACGATCGCGAAGCTCAAGACCGAGAACCCGAACATCAAGGGCTATGTCCTGGACCTGCGCAACAACGGCGGCGGTCTGCTGGATGCAGCCATCGCCGTGTCCGACGCCTTCCTCGAGCGCGGCGAGATCGTCAGCCAGCGCGGGCGCAAGGCGGACCAGATCCAGCGCTATTCCGCCCGCCCGGGCGACCAGACGGGCGGCCTGCCGCTGGTGGTGCTGATCAACTACGGCTCGGCCTCGGCTTCCGAGATCGTCGCGGGCGCCCTGAAGGATCACCAGCGGGCCACGCTGGTCGGCCTGACCAGCTTCGGCAAGGGCTCGGTCCAGACCGTCATCCCGCTGCGCGGCGGACAGGACGGCGCCCTGTCGATCACCACCGCGCGCTACTTCACGCCGTCCGGCGCCTCGATCCAGAAGATCGGCATCGAGCCCGATCTGGAAGTGTCGCGCTCGGCCGCCGAGGCCCGGATCGTGTCGCGGTCCAACTTCATCTATTCCGAGGCCGCCTACGCCACGGCCCTGGACGCCTCCATCGGCGCCGAGCGCAAGGGTCCGCACACGCCGCACGAGGCCCCGGGCGAGAGCTGGGACGAGGACAAGGACTACCAGCTGGAACGCGCCTTCGACGTGCTGCGCGCGGGTGGCAATCTGAGGCAGCTGGCCGCCGCGCCGGAAGGCATTGTGGTGACCGAGCCGGGCGCGACCCTGGCCGCCGTCACGCCGACGCCCGACCCGGAAAACTGAGGCCGGGCGCGGGCGTCCATGCCTAACACCGCGTTAGGCTTTCTTAACCGACGCCCGCCACTGTGGCGACTAAAGGAGTCCGCTTCGCGGACCCCCGCATCAAGCGTCCAGTCCTGCCCATGTTCGCCAAGCGCCAGTCCGTTCTAGCCGCCACCGCCGGGCTTCCTCCGGTGCGCCGCTCGATGCGCGAAAATCTCGCGCCCGTCCTCCGCTTCGTCAGCAAGCCGCCCGTGGCCGTCGCCGGGGCCGGCCTGATGCTGATGGGCGCCGCCGCCCTGTTCATCACCGTGCTGGGCGACCCCCGCGCCGGAGCCCCCTCGGCCCGCGCGGCGCTGAAGCGCGAGGCCGTGGCCGTCGCCCCCACACCCACCGGTCTTGAGGCCTTCTCCATGGGCGCCTACGGCTCGTGGCAGGATCTGGCGGCCGAAGGCGGCGCGATCGATCCGAACCTGTCGGGCGAGGCGGTCATCACCCTGCCCAACGGCGCCACCGTCTCGGGCGACGGCGCCCCGGTCACCGCGCCGCGCGTGGAGGCCTCGCCGCTTCCCGCCGCGCCCATCGCCGGCCTCAGCCAGCCCGGTCCCAACGGCCCCCTGCCGACCATCGCCAGCGACGGCCGCGTCCCGGCCCAGGCCTACGCCCGTCCGTTCCGCTCGAACGGCCGCCCGCGCGTGGCCCTGATCGTCGGCGGCCTGGGCCTGAACGCCGTCACCACCCGCGCCGCCATCGAACGCCTTCCGCCCGAGGTGACCCTCAGCTTCGTCCCCTATGCCGAGGGCCTGCAGACCTGGATCGACCTGGCCCGCGCCCAGGGCCATGAGGTCATGCTGGAAATGCCGATGGAGCCCACCGGCTATCCCGACAACGACCCCGGCCCCTACACCCTGCTGGCCTCGGGCCAGGCCGCCGACATCCAGTCCAAGATGAACTGGCTGCTGGGCCGGGCCACCGGCTATTTCGGCGTCACCAACTATATGGGCGACCGGTTCGCCAACTCGGACGCGGGCATGAACGCCTTCCTCGGCATCCTGCGCCAGCGCGGCGTGGCCTTCCTCGACGACGGCTCGATGAGCCGCCGCCCGGGCGCCTGGGCCCGCGCCAGCGCCAACCGCGTCATCGACGAGCAACAGACCCCCGCCGCCATCGTCGGCCAGCTGAACGCGCTCGAGGCCCTCGCCAAGGGCCGCGGCCAGGCCCTGGGCACGGGCTTCAGCTACCCCGTGACGGTCGAGGCCGTAGCCCGCTGGACCGCCGAGCTCGACGCCCGCGGCCTGCAGCTGGCCCCCGCCTCGGCGATGACCCAGCGGCCGGGACGGTAGCGCGACCGCATCCTTGCTTGCTAAGGCGGGCGGATGACGCCTGCCGACCTGTCCCGCTACCGCCCCAATGTCGGCGTCGTGCTGTTCCATCCGGACGGCCGCGTCTGGTATGGGCGCCGCGCCGGGACCGAGGGCCCGCATAACTGGCAATTCCCCCAGGGCGGCGTCGACGACGGCGAGGATCTCGAAACCGCCGCCCGCCGCGAACTGGGCGAGGAGACGGGGGTCACCTCGGCCGAACTGATCGCCTCGACCGACGACTGGATCGTCTACGACTTCCCCGCGGGCTACGGCGGGACCAAGGCCGCGCGCGGCTGGGCCGGGCAGAAGCAGCGGTGGTTCGCCTTCCGCTTCACCGGCGACGAGTCCGAGATCGACCTCGAGGCCCATGGCGAGATCGAGTTCGACGCCTGGCGCTGGGGTCCGCTGAGCGACGCGCCGGACCTGATCGTGCCGTTCAAGCGCGCGGTCTATGAGCAGGTCGTGGCGGTGTTCGCGCCTCTGGTCGTCTAGGCCGCCGCGCAGCCCTGCGGCTTCAGCACCCGTTTCGTCGAGGCCGGATATTTCGCCATAAGCGAGGCGGGCCGGATCGGGCGGGCGACGAAGCCGCCGCCGCAGTTGGGGCAGACGCCCTTCAGCACCCCGTCCGCACAGGCGGCGCAGAAGGTGCATTCGAAGGTGCAGATGCGGGCCTCGGCGCTGTCGAACGGCAGGTCGCGGTCGCAGCACTCGCAGTTGGGGCGCAGTTCCAGCATGAGAGTCTCTCCCTGCCGCGATCCTGAGGCGCCCGCTGCCGCCGTGCAATAATCAGTGCGTCGCGCCGCCCGGGGCCAGACGGAACATCACCAGTCCGGCGAGGACCAACACGGCCGCGACGACCCGCATCACGCTGAGATGTTCGCCCAGCAGCACCACGCCCACGATGAAGGCGCCGACTGCGCCGATGCCCGTCCACACCACATAGGCGGTGCCCATGGGCAGAGTCCTCATGGCCAGCGACAGCAGGGCGAAACTGACCGCCATGAAGCCGAGCGTCGCCACGCTGGGCCACAGCCGGGTGAACCCGTGGGACTGTTTCATGTAATAGGCCCAGACGATCTCGAGCAGTCCGGCGATGAGAAGATAGATCCAGGCCATGGCTGCGGCCCTCCTCGCAAAGGGCCGGGCCGTCCCGGACTTTGCCCGCGATCAAGGATCGCCGGGGCGAGGACGTGGCCTCGTCTGCAGGGGCTATCTAGAGCGCCGCAGCCGCCGGTCAAGGCCTTGCGGCGCGCAGGGTGACGATGACGATCTCGGGCGGGGCGCGGAACCGCACCGGCAGGATCGACACGCCGACGCCGCCCGTCACGAACAGCTTGCGTCCGCCCTCGTCATACAGGCCGCAGGCCCAGCGTTTCGACATGCGCGAGGCGTGCACCAGCCGTCCGAGGACCGGCAGTTTCACCTGTCCGCAGTGGGTGTGGCCGGCCAGGGTCAGGGCGACCCGGTCGGGAACCTCCACGAACGGGTCGGGCCAGTGGGTGAGCACGACGACGGGCGCGTCGTCGGCGACCTGACGCAGGGTGGCGGAAACGAGGGGCGGCTCGCGGGGCGAATGCATGTCCGCCAGTCCGGCGAGCCAGAAGGCCCCGCCCGGGCGCGAGATCCGCTCGGCCCGATTGTCCAGAACCGTTACGCCCGCCCGCGTCAGAGCGGCGCTGATGGCCGCGTCGTCGTACCAGGAATCGTGGTTGCCCAACACGCCATGGACGCCCAGCGGCGCGGACAGTCCCCGGAAAGCCTCCACCCCTCGCAGGATTTCCGACTGCTCCGGCCGGGCCCGCATGGCCGCCGGCTCATGCCCCCCGGCGTAGTCGCCCAGCAGGACGACGACGTCGGGCCGCTGACCGTTCATGCGCGCCACCAGTCGCTCGATCCGGGCGACGTCGGTGTGAGGCGCGGCGACATGGGTGTCGGAGATGACGCCGATCCGCAGCGGCGGGCCTCGCCATGTCGCGCTCTCCACCGTGACATGGCGCACGGTCAGGGTCGCGGGCTCGATGAAGAAGGCCTGGACGCCGAGACCCCAGCCCAGGGCGGCGATCACGCCCAGACCCGCGGCAAGAAAAATCCGGCGGCTGCGCAGCAACCGCCGGATCAGAAAGACGCAGACTACGGGTCCGAGGACCGCGCTGATCCAGGCCAGAACCAGAACCGCGCCCGGTCCGGCCATGGTCAGATCAGGCCGCGGCCACTTCCGAGGCCTGTTCGGCCAGGATGGTCAGGCCGGCCGGCGTCACGTCGGCGAAACCGCCGTGGACCTCGAACTGGCGGCGCGAACCGCCGTCGATGACCGTGACCACGCCTTCGCGCAGGGCCGTCATGAAGGGGGCGTGGTCGGCCAGAACGCCGAAGTCGCCCTCGACGCCCGGCGCGTCGACCTGGTCGACGAGGCCGTTGAAGACCTCGCGCTCAGGCGCCACCAGCGAGAACTGGAGCTTTCCGGCCATCAGGCTTCAGCCGCCATCTTGCCGGCCTTTTCGACGGCCTCTTCAACCGTGCCGACCATGTAGAAGGCGGCTTCCGGCAGGTGGTCGTATTCGCCGGCGACGATGCCCTTGAACGAGCGGATGGTGTCGGCCAGCTCGACGAACTTGCCCGGCGAGTTGGTGAACTGCTCGGCCACGAAGAAGGGCTGCGACAGGAAGCGCTGGATCTTGCGGGCGCGCGAGACGACCAGCTTGTCCTCTTCCGACAGCTCGTCCATGCCCAGGATG
>Ga0164290_1002143_pt1 | contig 16634 bp, 16 predicted proteins | sample Micstemetagenome_FD_108782 | JGI IMG/M metagenome (GOLD analysis project Ga0164290, IMG submission 108782) | Contaminated culture microbial community from soil near Moab, Utah, USA - Microcoleus steenstrupii SON62 (Illumina Assembly) | ecosystem: Environmental > Terrestrial > Soil > Soil crust... | reverse complement strand
GCCGGCCCCCCAAGCGGCTACGCTAGTTTTGGGAGACGACGGGGCGGGGCATGGCGCCCCGCTCTTGCATGTTGGCTTATCGGAACAGGCCGAGCAGGACCGAAGGCGACTGGTTGGCGATCGACAGAGCCTGCACACCCAGCTGTCGCTTGGTCTGCAGCGACTGCAGTCGTGCGCTTTCCTTGCCCAGATCCGCATCGACCAAGTTACCGACGCCGGACTCCAGCGCATCCTGCAGCTTGCTCACGAACTTCAGGTGGGTGCTGAGGGAGTTGGAGCCGGTGCCCAGGCGGCCCAGAGCAGCCGCGACTGGAACGAGCCGTCGGTCCGCTACAAAGAATACGGGTTCCGCTTCGCTCGAACGCTTTAACCGCCCATATCTCCACCTCTTTACCTCTTGGGGGGTGTCAGCCCCCTGGAGTCCGGCCAAGGCCACAGATCATGTCTTCCGATTCCAAAGTTGAACGGGTTGCGACGGCGAAGCGCGACGGGTCGGCCCAGCTCTGGAGGCGGCCTATCGGTTCCAGCTCCCCAGCAGCTTGAGCCTCGGCGATCCGATCCGTCGGCATCGCGATCTAAGGAACGGTCGCGATGACAGGCGAGCCACAAGGCGCTCCTGCGAGGTCTTTATCCCCAACGGGCGCTTTACCGAAAGAGTCCGTTTTTGGCCGATCCTTCAACTTCCGCAGCTGACGCATGGCTGCCACTTGTCCCGTTCCAAGGGCAAGTCCGCTATCCACCGAGGCTGTGTGAAAACCCCCGCACATTTGACCAAGGCAGGATTCCCCGCGTGACGAAGCGGGGTTAGAGTCCAGGATCAGCTGCCTCGGGGTGTTCGATGGGTCGCTTCGTCGAGGGTACCCTTGGTGCGCATATACATCACACGCCCCTACTTGCCGGAAGGCACACCCAGCAGGAACCCACGCGGGTCTAATCGCAAAGGCCCTCCGCCCAACGCCCGTCGATTTCCTAGCTAGAAGAATGGTGCCGCTTACAGGACTCGAACCTGTGACCCCCTCATTACGAATGAGGTGCTCTACCAGCTGAGCTAAAGCGGCCTGACAGACGGGTCTGTCTTCTGGAGGGGCGCTATTTAGCTGGACGCGGGGCCGTTGCCAAGCGGCGGCGTTTCGCGGGCGGCTTTGCGGGTGGAGGTTCGTCCGGAACGCCCTCGTAGAAGCTGTCGATGCCGGGGTCGTCCGGGATCGGCAGGGCCATGGCGCCGGTCTCGGCGGCGGCCAGGAAGGGCGTCGATTCGACGTAGGAGACCGGCAGCTCGGGCAGGTCGCTCATCGCCCGCTCGCGGCGCTCGAGGCGCGGGTGGATCAGCTCGCCGGTCTCGGCGTAGGTCGAGACAAGGCGGGCCCAGTCGTCGGGCTGGTAGGCGAAGGCCTGGCCTTCGGGATCGAGGTCGGACCAGTCGGCCTCCTGCGGGGCGGCGGCGCCCCTCGTCATCCAGGCGCGGGCCTCGTCGAGCGCCCCGGCGGCGTTGGCGGTGCGGGCGAACAGGCCGGCCAGGCGGGCGGTCAGGGGCTCGACCTGCAGCGCGGTGGCGGCCGAGCGGGCGGCGCCGATTTCGCCGGCGATCAGGGCCTGTTCGACCATCAGGATGCGGCTCTCGCGATCAGCCGGGTTGAGAGCGGCCAGGGCGGCCAGGCGGCGGGCCCGTTCGCGCGGCGTCTCGGTGGTCTTCAGGTCGCGGTAGGCCAGCCACAGGGCCGGGTGTGGCCGGCTCTTCCAGGCGGCCTCGATGAAGCCGGTGGCGCGGGCGGCGCGGGTCTCGCCACTGAGCCGGGCGGCCATCACGGCGCCGGGCGCAAAGTCGGGGGCCAGCTTTGCCGACTGGGCGGCGTAGTCGGAGGCCTGACGGCGGGCGCGTTCGTCGCCGCCTTCCAGACTGGCGGCCGAGGCGGCCAGCAGGGCGGCCCGGGCCCGGTCGGCGACGATCGGCGAGACGATCTTGCGCTCCAGCGCGCTCTTGACCAGCTCAAGCGCCCCGGCCCAGTAGCCGGCCTCCAGCCGGGCCTCCAGCACGGCGCGCCAGGCCCAGCGGGCGGTGCGGGCGAGGCCATAGGCGGCTTCGGCGTGTTTCAGGGCGGCGGCCTTGTCGCCCTCGGCCAGGGCGGCGGTCATCAGACCCTTGTGGCCGGCCAGGCGCATGTCGGGGAAGGCGACCATGGCGCCATAGGCGCCCTTGGCGGCGGCGACGTCGCCGGCCGCCTCCGCCGCCTGGGCGGTCAGGATGCGAACCAGGGCGGGGCTGTCGTCGGCCAGTTCGCCGGCCTTGAGGGCCAGGCGGCGGGCCTCGCCGCCATCGCCGGCGGCGGCGGCCAGGAAGCCGCGCGCCAGGGCCTCGCCGGCCTCCTTGCGCTTGCGCTCGATGCGGGCCAGCTCGGCGCGGCGGGGGAGCTCCAGCAGCCAGATCGCCAGGCGCCACAGCAGGGTGGCGGTCAGGGCCGTGAAGATGACCAGCAGCACGGCCGTCGAGGCCGTCATCTGGACCCGCCAGCCCAGCCAGACCAGATGCGCCTGGCCGGCGTCACGGGTCAGGGCCATCAGGGCGACGGCCGCGGCGGCCAGGATGAAGACGACGATGGCGGTGCGGATCACGGACGGACGCCCCCGATGGAGGGGCCGTTGGCGGCGGCCAGGTCGCTCAGCGCCTGGGCGCGGATGTTGGCCAGGTGCTGGTCGACGGCGACCCGTTGCCGGGCGCGGACTTTCCAGGCCTCCATCGCCGTGGCGGCGACCGGCGGCAGGGCCCGCAGGGTGGACAGGGCGCCGACAAGGTCGCCTTCGGCGGCCTGTTGTTCGGCCCGGGCCAGGACCGCGTCGGGCGAGTTGCCGGTCGTCTCGTCGATCCGGCGGATGCTGACGATGCCGGACAGGGCATGCAGAACGCGGTCGACGATGCCGGCCCCTTCGCCGGGTTCGCGGGCGGCTGTCGAGGCGCGGGCGGCGATGTCGGCATACTCGGCGCCCAGGGCGGCCCGGCTGGGTACGCCCGTCTCGGCCATCGGGCGCAGGGCGCGGGCGTCGGGCGACAGGGGCAGGATGCGCTCGAGGGCGGCCAGTTCGGCCTCGAAGGGCCGCGAGGTCTGGGCCGCCTCGGCCAGGCCGGCGGCGGCCAGGGCGGCGCCGGCGGCGACCAGGGTGCGTTGCTGGCCGGCCTCGATATTGGCCAGCCGAAGCTCCAGGTCCGCATAGTCGGAGGCGGCGTCCGCCGGCGGCGCGCCCGCCAGGGACGGCGCGCCGGCCAGGGGCAGGGAAGGGGCGCTGGCCGGTCGCTCAGGCGCGGGCGGCGCGGCGAGGATGGGTTGCGGCTGGGCCGCCTCCCGGGGCGCGAGCCAGTCGGCGATCTGCTTTCCGGAGAAGCCCAGCGCGACGCAGATCACGCACATGGCGATGATGGCGACGATGCCGATGCCGCGTCCCCGGGGCCTGGCGAAGGCGGCCGGATCGCGGGGCGGGGTGATGTCGTCGGTGTCTTGCGCGGTCATCGGTGAGTCGAATCGTTCCGGCCAGCCTTGGCGGCTTTCAAAGCAGATTAAGCAGGGAAGTCTCGTTGGGAAACGGGGCGACGGCGATCTTCGAGTTTTCTATGGCGCGAAGGGGCGCGGCGACGGCGTCTGAGAGGGCCAGCAGGCGCGGCGGCGGGGCGGGACGGTCGGCCAGGATCCCGGCCAACAGGGTGGCCGCCCGGGGTGAATGGACCAGGACGGCGCCGATCTCGCCCAGCCGGCCCAGGGCGACAGCGGGCCGCACAGGCAGGGTGTCGTAGAGGGCGACCGCGCGGGCCACCAGGCCCCGGGCCGCCAGGTCGCCGGTCAGGTCGCCGGCCGGATGCAGGGCCCCGGCATGAAGGACCGGGCCGGGGTCGGCGCCGGCGATGAGGTCGGCCAGGGCGTCGACGTCGCCGTCGGCCGACCGCACGGTCTCGAACCCGGCGGCGCGGGCCGCCTCGGCGGTGGCCTCGCCGACCGTGAAGGCGGGCAGGCGGGCGCCGGTCAGGGCCGCGAAGGCGCGAACGCCCTGGGCGCTGGTGAAGGCGACGGCGGCGATGCCGCTCAGGTCGAGCGTCGCGGGCAGGGCGCGCGCTTCCAGCAGCGGCGCGACCAGGGGCGTCCACCCCATGGCCCTCACCCTGCCGGCGGTGGCCGACGCGCCCGGCTCGGCGCGGCTGATCCAGACGAGAGGCGCGGAATTGGACACCCCGGCAGGCTGGCCGCTCCGCATCCCTCGATCAACCCCCGATTCCGCCGCCCTTATCGAAGCGACCTACGATTATACCGCGTGCTCGAGGGGGAAGGGGCGGGTTGTGTCTCAAGGGCCTGAAATCACGGGCGGTTGTGTGCCCGGCGCGTTGGTCGAGGGTCAGGGATTGTAGGCCGGGGCGTAGGTCGGGGTGTAGCCCGACTGCCTGCGAATGTAGGTCGGAATGTTGGGCGTGGAGGCTACATCCTGCCGTCCGGGGCGCCGCAGCGGGCGAGGCGGGGTTGGCGGGTGGAAAACGGATATGTCTAGACATATTCATCGACCGGATGACCCGGCGGGTTGATGTGTCTGGACCTGCTTCTGAGGCCCTCCCTGCGACAGCCTTGGCAAAGGGCTGTGGATCGCCGCTAAAGTGAGACCAACCTGCGCATCGACCCGCAAGCGCGAGAGGAGAGACCGGATGATGAAGCTCTATTCCGGAGACCTGAGCCCCTATTCGGCGCGGGTGCGCATGCAGATCTACGCCAAGGGCATCACCGATATCGTGCTCGAGCGGCCGGCGACCTTCGGCATGCCGGCGTTCAGGAAAGACAACCCGATCGGCCGCATCCCGGTCCTCGATATCGACGGCGACCTGATGCCGGAGTCGGAGGTGATCGCCGAGTACCTGGAAGAGATCTATCCGGAACCGCGGATGCTGGGCGCCACGCCGCGGGAGACCGCCCACATCCGCACCCTGGCGCGGGTCGGCGACATCTACCTGATGAACAACATGTTTATGCTGGCGGGTCAGTCCTACGCCCAGACCCGCAACGAGGGCGTGGTCGATCTGCTCGCCGGCCAGGTGCTGCGCAACATCGAGGCCCTGGACCGGATCATCGGCACGGACGGCTTCGCCTGCTGCGGGCGCCTGACAATGGCCGACTGCGCCCTGGTCCCGGCGCTGTTCCTCATCGAGAACACCCTGCCGGCCGCCGGGCGGGATAACCCCATCCCGGATCACGCCAACGTCGCCGCCTACTGGGCGGCGATCCAGACGAACGCGCACGCCGCCAGGACCCTGGCCGAGCTTCACCGCGGGCTGGAGGAGCGGCGCGAGCTGATCCGCAGCGGCGCATTCGCCAAGATGATGGCGGCGGCGAAGGCCGCCATGGACGCGGCGGAGGCTTAAGCGCGCCTGTGGTGGTCGGCTGTAAGGGGTACGGCAAGGAAGAAACCTTCCCCTTGTCGCCCGGACCGCAGCTGGATGATTTACTGAACGTCCGGCCTTCCGAACCCGGTGAGCCGTTCAAGCTGTAGCGGCGTCGATCCAAGCGATGAAAACGTTATCGAGGGCCGAGGCCGAAGCAGGCAGTCTGGTGGACGGTCCGTCATCCTGTTGATCGACGCGAACGGAGCCCGGCCCGGACCCGATGGGCCGTAGCCTCGCGGGCTGGTTTGCAAAGTTTATAATCGCCACATGTTCATCGGCTGTACGGCCGGCGGATGGATGGAGCGTCCGCCCGTCTCGATCCTCTGCGGACAGGCCTCCGCGCCTGCGCTAGCCTCCCGCCATGCAGACCCTCGTCATCACCGTGCCCGCCGACCGCATCACCGACTGGGACAGCTTCCACGCGGTCTTCGCCGACTGCCTGGGTTTCCCCGGCTACTACGGCGCCAACATGGACGCCTGGATCGATTGCCTGACCTATGCGGACGATGCCGAGGCCGGAATGGTCAGCCGGCCGGTCCCCGGGGGAACGCTCCTGACCCTCCGCATCGACGAGGCCGCCGCCTTCGCCAGGCGCTGCCCGGCGCAGTACACGGCCCTCGTGGAAGGCGCGGCGTTCGTGAACCACCGCCGGGTGGAGATGGGGCAGCCGCCGGTTCTGGCGCTGCTCATGGTTGGGGGGTTCTGAGGGGCAGCGGGAGTATGCTTGCGGATGAAGATAGTCTTGGGGGCGCAGCCTAGGTTCGGGCTTCAAGGCAGACGGCAGACCGCACCAGCCAGACCGACATCAATAGTGGGCGCCTGGAGTTCGATAGTGACTGTCCGCTTCTGGGCAGCCTGGCAAGGACTGCTTTCAACCGATTGTGTTGAAAAAGGCTGGTGCGTCCCGAAGTCGGGGTCGGTCTTACCTCGCCCGAACTGAACTGCGGAATAGCTCCCCCCGCTAGATGAGCGGCGAGCAAGAACGTTGCTCATTTTCGCGCCCGATGAACGCCGCGGCGACTTTTTCAACAAAATCCACCCAAAACGGACGCTTGTCAGTTAGCCACCGGCCCCAATTGCGGTTTGGGGAATCAATAAACACTCCTGCCCACCAGCCCCGGCGCAAAGGTCAGATATCGCGAACCTTTTCGTCACCACTCCTTTCATTTCATATTCTGGATAATCCGTGCGGCCGCGTCGTGGCCGCTCAACAAGGCACCGTGCACGGTGCCTGGATAGAGTTGGCTCTGCGCTTCCCCGGCAAAGTGCAGCCGTTTCGCCTCGCTCGTGGCGATCTCTTCGCGGTCTGACCCGCCCGACCCGGTCGCGTAGAAAGAATAGGAACCACCTGAAAATGGATCTGAGCGCCAGCGTGTGATCTGCGCCTCCACAGGATCGGGAATGTCGTTGCCGAACATCTGCTTCGCCGTTCCCATAATGCTGGCCACTATGTCTTGATCAGTCATTTGTTCGACCCGCTCGGCGTGGTCCGCTGCGCTGAATACAAGCAGGACAGGCGCATCATTGACGTTTGCGAGGCTTACCCACTCGGACCATTCACCTTTCCGCCAGGACAAAAATTCGTGCCAATCATATTCCCGGGGCCAGAACGTGCGATCAAAGCGTAGCCAATGCTTGTTCAGCAAACCCATGCCAAGTTTTTCGATTGCCCGCTGTTTTGCTCGGGGAAGCGGTGGATCAAAGGCGATCCCGCCCGCCTTCAGGACGCCAAGTGGAACGGTGATGAGAACATGATCGGCATCGAGCGTCGTTTCATCAGAAAACCCAAGCGTGACCCCGCCTGACCTCAAGCTGACCGACTTCACGATGTGGTTCAGCCGAACATCGAGTTCCCTGGCAAGGTGGGTCACAATCTGGCTGTACCCACCCGGGAACAACGCATCCTCACCGCCAAATTCCTCGTCTTCGTACAGCGACCATGCCGACAGCTGCTCGGCCCCTCCCGAATACTCCTGTTCATAGGTCGAGCTGACGTGGAAATCGAGCTGCGCCCGCCGGACCGGATCGAGCGAGCCGCGAGGCGCAACGGCATCAAGCGCGGCTTGCACCGACGTGTCAGCCTCCTGATTCCCCGCCCATGCCATGGCGCGCGCAAAAATGTTGTCCGCAGCTTCCGTGCCGCGCCCCCTCAGGCCGAGCGCCAGCGCGGCCGGGTCAATGTGGAGCAGCGTCCTGTCATAGCTGGTGCCAACCAGGGTCGCTCCCGCCTGTTGGGCGAGCGACGTTACTGGATTGCCATTGATCCCGTGGATCCAGGACGCGCCAAGATCCATAGGCAGGCCTGGCCAAAGCCTGCTGGTGTGGATGCTGCCACCTATCCGGTTGCGCGCTTCAACAACAACTACTTGCAAGCCTGAATTGCGGAGCGCGACCGCCGCACCAAGTCCAGCGATACCTGCGCCGACGACTGCTACGCGCTTTTGGTTTGGCGAACAGTCGGCTGCACCAGGAAGCAGGCCGGTCATCAGCAGCGCTGAAAGCAGATTTCGTCGAGGGATCACCGCGTTTGCCTAACGGAGATCGATCATGCCTCCAAGCAGAAGATCGGTGAAACTTCCGGTCCCAGCCCCCTTCGTTTTGGGAACGTCCGCTTTTCGGTCCGATGCCTATGGCTGATCCCGACCCAAAGGGGGCACTATCGCCCCCTGAGAGGTCGTCAAACGCCATCATCGGCCCGCCTTGACCGCCACAAAGGCCAAGCCAAGGAAACACCGCCAGCCAGAATCCAAACATCGCCGAATAGGTGATGAAGGTGTGCTGGCTCATGTAGTGCGTGAAACAGCATTACGAGGCCGTGCGTGAAACTCGAGATCGCTACAAACCAAAGGAAACTGCCGTGTCGAATGGGGTTTTTGACGGCACGCGCCGCACAAACACCCAGCGCGAAATATACGCTCACGATCATCTGATCGTAGATTGCATTGTACGGTGGCCAGCGCCAGCCACCCAGCAGGTCGAAATAGACTGCGGCAGGGATGCCAATGAGGCCGGAAAACGCCCACAGAATAACTGCAGGGCGTAGCGCGCGATTGGCCTGATCGTCTGTCGTCACCTGATTGACCGTAAACCCTTCGATGGTCCGATAATCGCACGATACATGTATCGCAGTTCATGGCCAATCGTGGACGCGAAGGAGCCGGTACTACGGTCCGGTTTCCACCCGTAGCCGTCATTACAAGCGTCCGATTCCGGTCGGCGCCCTCGCCGCCATCTTCAACGTCTCCTTGGGCTTCGGGGGCTCTACTCGCTCAAGGCCATCCTCGCTTCCAAGCGCGTCTGTGACGAACCCGACCACCACACGTCGCCGTGCCTTGAAGGCCCGCATTTCAGGCAGCGGAGCCCTGCAAAATGGGTCCCGGCGTTCGCCGGGAGGAGCGGGTGGGAGGGGGCTGAGGGGTGGGGGTGCCTTACTCGTGCAGCACGATGGCGTCGCCGCCCTCCAGCCGCACCGCGTCGCCCAGTTCGCGGCCCAGCGCCCGGGCGGCCGCTTCGGCGCCCTCTTCGGGGAGCATGACGCCGCCTTCCTTGCGGAAGCGGGCGGATCCGTCGGGGGTCAAGGCTTCGACGATCAGGGTGAGGTGGCGGTCGTTCAGCAGGGCGTAGGCGCCGATGGCGGTGCGGCAGCTGCCCTCGAGGGCGGCCAGGGCGCCGCGTTCGGCGGCGACGGTGAGAACGGTGGCGGGGTCGCGGACGGCGGCGAGCCAGTCGGCGCCGATGTCGGCCTCGCGGGTCTGGATGGCCAGGGCGCCCTGGCCGGGGGCCGGCGGGTTGATGACCGGGTCGAGGAAGCTCTTCACGACACTGCCCAGGCCCAGGCGGTTGAGGCCGGAGGCGGCCAGCAGGATGGCGTCGGCCTCGCCATTGGCCAGCTTGGCCAGGCGGGTGTCGACGTTGCCGCGCAACATGATGATCTGAAGGTCCGGCCGGGCGGCCAGGCACTGGGCGGCGCGGCGCAGGGAGGCGGTGCCGAGGCGGGCGCCCCGGGGCAGGTCTTCCAGCGTCTCCCACTGCTCGCTGATGAAGGCGTCACGGGGATCCTCGCGCTCGGGGATGGCGGCGATGGCCAGGCCCGGCGGCATCTCGGCCGGGACGTCCTTCATCGAGTGGACGGCGGCGTCGATGCGGCCGTCCAGCAGGGCCTCCTCGATCTCCTTGGTGAACAGCGCCTTGCCGCCGACTTCCAGCAGGCGGCGGTCCTGGATGCGGTCGCCGGTGGTGGTGATCCGGACCAGCGGAGCGATCTCGTCGGCCCGGTCGGGGGCGCCAAGAGCGGTGGCGATGCGGAGCTGCATCATGCGTGACTGGGCAAGCGCCAGCTTGGAGGCGCGGGTGCCGATCCGGACGACAGGTTGCGGCGACATGACGGGAGGGCTACCTCGGGCGTTCAACAGGAGCGTGGCAGGCAGGGTGGAAACCGGTTTTGCCGACCGCCACGCGCCAACTAGAGACACAGGGCTGCTACAGGAGCCGCCCCGGAACCGCAAATCCGTATGACTCCGCAGACCGTTCTCGGCCTTGAAACCAGTTGCGATGAGACCGCCGCCTCGGTGGTGCGCCTGCACGCCGACGGGCGGGCCGAGGTGCTGTCCTCGGTGATCGCCAGCCAGATCGCCGAACATGCGCCGTTCGGCGGGGTGGTGCCGGAAATTGCCGCCCGGGCCCATGTCGAGAGCATCGACGGCATCGCCAGGCGGGCCATGGCCGAGGCGGGAGTGGGCTATGGCGACCTCAGCGGCGTCGCCGCCACGGCCGGGCCGGGGCTGGTCGGCGGGGTGATGGTGGGGCTGTCGTTCGGCAAGGCCGTGGCCCTGGCCCGGGACCTGCCGCTGGTGGCGGTGAACCATCTGGAAGGTCATGCGGTCTCGGCCAGGCTTGGGGCCGACATTCCCTATCCCTTCCTGCTGCTGCTGGTCAGCGGCGGCCACTGCCAGCTTCTGGCGGTCGAGGGCGTTGGGGCCTGCAGGCGGCTGGGCTCGACCATCGATGATGCGGCCGGCGAGGCCTTCGACAAGATCGCCAAGGCCATGGGCCTGCCCTATCCCGGCGGGCCGGCGCTGGAGAAACTGGCGGAAGGGGGCGATCCCAAGCGCTTCCCCCTGCCGCGCTCGCTGCTGGGCCGCGACGATTGCGACTTCTCCTTCTCCGGCCTGAAGACCGCCGCCGCCCGCATGGCCGAGAAGGTCACCGCGCCGGAGGATCAGCGCGATCTGGCCGCATCCGTGCAGAAGGCCATCGCCCGTCAACTGACCGAACGGTCGGAGCGGGCGATGAAGGCCTATGCCGGGCGTCACGCCGGGGACCTGCGCTTCGTCGTCGCCGGCGGGGTGGCGGCCAACAGACATGTCCGCGCCCGGCTGCAGGCGGCGGCCGAGGCGCATGGGTTCAGCTTTACGGCCCCGCCGCTGGCCTATTGCACCGACAACGCCGCGATGATCGCCCTGGCCGGGGCCGAGCGGCTTCAGCTGGGCCTCAGCGATGGTCTCGATGCGGTCGCCCGGCCGCGCTGGCCGCTTGATCAGGCGGCGGCGGCGGCCAACCCCATGCATATCCCCGGACGTAAAGGCGCGAAGTCATGAGTGCTGCTGGCATGAAGCGGGCCGCGGTGATCGGCGGCGGAGCCTGGGGCACCGCATTGGCCCAGGTGGCGGCGCGGGCGGGTCTCGAGGTCTGCCTGCAGATTCGCGAGGCCGAGGCCGTGCGGCAGATCCGCGAGACGCGCGAGAATGCGATGTTCCTGCCGGGGGTGACGCTCGATGACGCCATCGCCGCCACCACCGATATGGCTGATCTGGCCGGCGCCGACCTGGTGCTGCCCGTGGCCCCGGCCCAGTTCCTGCGCTCGGCCCTGAGCGAGTTCGCCCCCCATGCGCGGCCCGGCCTGCCGGTCCTGCTGTGCAGCAAGGGGGTCGAGCAGGGCTCGCTGAAGCTGATGACCCAGGTGCTGGCCGAGACCCTGCCGGGTTGCGCGCCCGCCGTGCTGTCCGGCCCCAGTTTTGCGGGCGAAGTGTCGCGCGGCCTGCCGACGGCGGTGACCCTGGCCTGCCCGGACGAGGCGCTTGGCAAGACGTTGGCCGCAGCGCTGGCGACGCCGACCTTCCGGCCCTATCTGGCCAGCGACATGATCGGGGCCGAGGCCGGGGGGGCGATCAAGAACGTCCTGGCCATCGCCTGCGGCATCGTCGAGGGCAAGGGCCTGGGCCGCAGCGCCCACGCCGCCCTGATCACCCGGGGCTTTGCCGAGATGACCCGCATGGCCGAGGCGCTGGGCGGCGAGGCCGAGACCGTGGCCGGGCTGTGCGGGCTGGGCGACCTGGTGCTGACCTGTTCCAGTCCTCAGTCCCGCAACATGAGTGTCGGCCTGGCGCTGGGCGGCGGCATGACCCTGTCGGAGGCGCTGGCCGGCAAGCTGTCGGTGGCCGAAGGGGTGGCCTCGGCCCCGGCGGTGCGCGACCTGGCCGCCAGCAAGGGTGTGGAGATGCCGATCTGCGCGGCGGTGGCGGCGATCCTGGCCGGCGAGGTCGGGGTCGATGAGGCCATTCTCGGCCTGCTGTCACGGCCCTTGAAGGCGGAGCGCTAGCTCAGCGCCTCTCCGCAAGGATCAGAAGCCGGGCCGGGTTGGCCGCGTCATCCACATACAGTTGCAACAGGGCCTGAGTGCGCCGGATATCGAAGGTGAGGATCTCCACGCCCTCGCTGTCGGTGACGGCCATCCGGCTGCCGGGGCAGGGCAACAGGCCGGTGAAGACCTCGACCATGTCGATCGCGGGTGAGAAGCCCATGGGCTGAACCTCGATCCGCAGGGGGCCTTCGAAGGCCGGGCGGGCCCAGACCGACAGGCAGTTGGCGCTCGCGCAGACCAGCGCCGCGGTGGTGTCCGGCGGAACGTCGAGCTTTGCGCCCGCCTCGCCGATGAAGATGACAGGGTGGGGGAGATTTCGAGCCGTCGCATGCATGACGCCTTCATCCCACCTGGAGTATGACAGCGCAAATCACTGGAGCGCTCCCATGGCCCTGTTCGTCATTTCCTGGCTCGATCGCGAGGGCGGCCTGCCTGTCCGGCTGGCGACCCGTGAGGCGCATCTGGCCTATGTCGCCGCCCATCCCGGGGTGGTGAAGCTGGGCGGGCCGTTCCTGAACGGGGACGACATGGCCGGGTCGATGATCATCGTCGAGGCGGAGGATCTGGCTGCCGCCCAGGCCTTCCACGACGCCGACCCCTACAAGGCCGCCGGCCTGTTCGAGACCAGCACCGTCCGGCCCTGGCGCATCACCATCGGGGGGCTGGCCTGAACCCGGCCCCAGGCAATCCGGCAAGGCCGCAGCCCGGCACGCCGCTCTGCCCGCTGGAGGGCATCGACGAGCCGGGGGCCAAGGGTTTCCGGTTCCGGCAGGGCGACGCCCTGTTCGCCGGCTTTGTGGTCCGCAAGGACGGGGCGCTGCACGGCTATGTCGATGTCTGCCCGCATGCCAGCTGGCCGCTGGCCATCATGGACAACTATCTGACCCGTCAGAAAGACCGGCTGCTCTGCGCCGGCCATGGGGCCCTGTTCCGGATCGAGGATGGACACTGCACCTCGGGCCCCTGCGCCGGCCAGGGGCTTGAGGCCTGGCCCGTCGAGGTTCGTGACGGGGTGATCGTCACGGCCTGAGGGTCAACGCTCGGCCCACAATTTTCCGCTCATCCCGGCGAATGCCGGGACCCATTTCCTAGGGCTCGGTGTTGCAGTTTGTTCCCCATTTGAAGCGCTAGAGGCGTTGCGCGTCAGGGCATGTGAACGCCTTCTCCGCCAACTGAACCGAAAGCCAATCACGCCTCACCGAGCTTTACGAAATGGGTCCCGGCATTCGCCGGGATGAGCGGATTGTAGGGGGAGAGCAGAACTTCGATTTGGCCTGACCGAGCCCGGAAACGACAAAGGGCGGCCCGAGGGCCGCCCTTTGCGATGGTCTCGAAAATGGAGCGGGCGAAGAGATTCGAACTCTCGACCCCAACCTTGGCAAGGTTGTGCTCTACCACTGAGCTACGCCCGCCTCCAGGGCCGCTTGCGCCGCCCGAATTCGAGAGCGCGGCTTATGGCAGAGGGTGCAAATCTTTGCAAGCGGCGCCTGAGAAAGAATCTTTGTCGGCTCAAAGCGCGTTCCGATAAGTGGCGACCGGTTATCGGATTGAACGCGCGACCACGAAAAACCTGGAGCGGGAACCGCTCTAGAATCCCATTTTCGGGGCCTTCAGGCGCCGCTTGTTGACGTGCTTGGTGGGGGCCGCGCCGACCTCCTCGGGGATCTCGCCGCGGAAGTAGAACCGCTGCCAGGCCTCGCGCATGGTCTCGGGGTCCTGCTTGGCCAGTTTGGCGTTGAACTCCGAGCGCGACTTGTACCAGGCCTCGTACTGGTCCCGCAGGTCGGGGTTCTTGTTGAGGCTTTTGGTGATCGGCTGGGTGACCTGCAGGGCGCTGCCGTTCATCAGGGTGATGAAGCAGAAGGGCTCGCCCTTTTCGAAACGGATGCGGCCCGGGCGGGTGAACATCCAGTTCATGGTGAAGGGGAAGGGCAGCCAGTCGGTCTCGACCAGGCCGGTCAGCGGCTGGATGCCGTCCTTGATGTGGTTGGGGGGACCCGCGCACCACATCGACCAGCCCGGCGGGGTCTTGAACAGATAGCCGGTGTGGAAGGTGATGATGCCGCGCGAGAAGTGGCTCTTCACCAGGTCGTGGAATCCCGGGTGCTGCTGGTCCGGGGTGAAGGTGATGCAGTCCTGGTGCGCCCCGCCGTTCCATTCGGCCGTGAAGCCGACCGGGTTGAGGATTTCCCAGCCGGTGGTGTTGGCCATGGTCAGGGGCAGGCAGCGGTAGGGGTGACGCTCGGCGAAGGCGTCCATCCAGGCCCGCTGCGGGCGGCCGGGCACGATATCCGGCGGCCGCTCGTTGGTCGGATAGCATTCCAGGATCAGGGGCGGCTTGATCAGGTCTTCGCTCATGGCCCTATCCTCTCGCGCCCCGCTCGAGTTTTCGCAAGAGGGCGCGCGACGCGGTTGAAGGCAATGACCGGCGGAGCGTGTTCATCGGGGCGCCTTGGTTGCGGCGAAATCCGGCGCCAGACTGGACCCAATTGGTGGAAATGGGCGATAGATCGCCGCTCCGCCCGACGACCGGTTGCCCAAGGACTTCGATGACGCCCGCCGACACGCCCAAAGACCCGGACGACCTGAACCCGAAAGAGACCCCGGAAACGGCGAAGGACGCAGCTGCTCCCCAAACGGCTGCTCCCCAGACCGCCTCGCTTGGGACCGCTCCGCCGGAGGCCGACCGCACGCCCGGCAGCTGGGCGCGGGCGCGCGGCGTGGCGCTGACCATGGGACCGCTGCCCAAGGCGCCGCCGCCGAAGCCGAAACCGCACATGCAGACCAGCACCGTGCCCAGCATGGCCCCGCCGACCCTGCGACGCGCGCCCGAGCCTGCCGCACCGCCGCCGGCGCCGCCGCGCGCGAGCAGCATCCTGACCGGCTCTGCCATTCCCAACGCCCGGCCCTGGGCCCCCAGCAAGCCGACAGGGGTGGTCCCGACCGCGGGCCCCATCTCCCTGGACCGCGCCCTGGACGAGACCGCCCTGCACGCCCTCGGCGTGGCCGGCCGTCCGCAGCCCGTCCAGTCCCGCCCGGCCTTCAGGGCGATGCCGGCCGCATCGCCCCTGTCCTCGCCCCAGCCGGAGATCCCGGCCCCGCGTCCGGCGCCGCGGCCGCGTCCGGCGCCGCAGCCGGCGCCGCCGCCTGAACGCATGGTGCGCGGTCCGGCCGCGCCCGTGCCGATCGCCGAGGCGCCGCCATCTGCTCCTGAGCGCGTCAGGACACCGATGCCCGAGCTGGCCCGTCGGCCGGCCGAGCTGGCGCCGGAAGAGGCCGTTGTTCCGGTCCGCCCGGCGGCTGCCGCCAAGCCGGGACGCAAGATCGGCCTGCTGCCGATGGCGGCCGGCGGCCTGGCCCTGGCCGCCATCGCCGCGGTGATCATCGGCCTGTTGCTGCGCAAGGACCCCGACGCGCCGCAGGTGGTTCCCGCCCCGGTCCAGCAGACGGTTCCGTCCAGCCAGCCGCCGCTGACGCCCCAGACCGCGCCGGCCCCGGCCCCGATCGACCTGCGCCCCGCCCAGGTTCCGACCGCGATCCCCGCTCCGACAAGCCAGGCTCCGGCCACGCCGGCGCCCGCGCCGAGGGCGGCCGTCCCGGCTCCGAAGGCTGCCGTGCAGCCGGCGCCCAAAGCCGCCGCACCGCCGCCCGCCCTGCAGACGCCGCCGCCGGTGGTGATCACCCCGCCGCCGCTGCCGGTTCCGGAACCCCCGGCCGCCAAGCCCGCCGCGCCGCTGCCGCCGGCCGCCAAACGCCCGCCGGCCGATCCTGACGCGCCGCTGTCGACCCGCGACCCCGGCGGCCGCTGATCATGCGGGGCAAGGCTGAGCTGCTGGCCTTTCTCGAAGGCCTCGGCATCGCGCACAACACGCTGGACCATCCGGCTGTCTTCCGGGTGGGCGAGGGCGACGATTTCAAGGCCGGTCTGCCGGGCGGCCATACGAAGAACCTGTTCCTGAAGGACGCCAGGGACCGGCTGTGGCTGATCTCGGCGCTGGGCGAGACGCAGATCGACCTGAAGCGCCTGCACCCGGTCATCGGCTCGGCCCGGCTGTCGTTCGGCTCGGCCGAGCTGATGGAAGAGACCCTGGGCGTGACGCCGGGCTCCGTCACCGCCTTCGCCCTGGCCCATGATGCGGATCACCGGGTGACCTTCGTGCTCGACGCGGCGCTGGCGAACAGCGACCCGGTGAACTTCCACCCGCTGACCAACACCGCCACCACCGGGATCAGCCAGGCGGACTTCCGGCGGTTTCTGGCGGCGCTGGGGCGGGAACCGATCATCGTCGATTTCGCCGAATTGAAGCGGATCGACGCCTGACTGCGTTGAACAGGCGCATTCCAGCGACCATGTTGCACGCCAGACGCTTACCTATGGACCCCGCATGACCCTCATCGGCGAAACCACCCCCGGCCCTTCGAAAGAAGACCTGATCAAGGAAGGCTCCGACGCCGGCTTCATGGCCGACGTCATCGAGGCCTCGAAGGTCCAGCCGGTCATCGTCGACTTCTGGGCCACCTGGTGCGGGCCGTGCAAGCAGTTGACGCCGGTGATCGAAAAGGTCGTCGCCTCGATGGGCGGGGCGG
>Ga0164290_1002142_pt1 | contig 16650 bp, 16 predicted proteins | sample Micstemetagenome_FD_108782 | JGI IMG/M metagenome (GOLD analysis project Ga0164290, IMG submission 108782) | Contaminated culture microbial community from soil near Moab, Utah, USA - Microcoleus steenstrupii SON62 (Illumina Assembly) | ecosystem: Environmental > Terrestrial > Soil > Soil crust... | reverse complement strand
GGCCTCTACCGGGCCAACAGGGACGCCTATGTCAAACTGAATGGCGGGCTGGTCTATAACGGCTATTGGGATGTCGCGAAACAATACTTTTTCCGCGTCCATCACAATCCCGTCCACCCGCATCACCCGGAAACGGTGGACGCGCGGGAGCCGGTATCAACAGTTCGGGCGGATCAGGCGACCTTCGGGTAGCCCAGTGCGATCGCCTCGTCGCGGAGGCACTCCAGCTCGGCGTAATCACTGTCATCGAGGATTTCGATGCCAGTGAGACCGAGCACCTTGACCGCGTTCCTGATCGACGGATCGACCAGTGCACCCGAGATCGCGTCCCGCAGCGCCGCCACGTCCGCATCGCTCGCATCGGCACGCGTAATATAGGGGAGACCCGGACCCATCGGGGTCTGCGCCAATATCCTGACGCCAGCAATCTTTTCCGGCGCGTGCCTGGCATGCAGGCCCCAGGTGATGCTGTCGATCGCGGCGACATCCGCATGATCCTCGCGGACTGCGGCAATCGAACCGAGATGACCGCCGGTCACGACGACATCCGAAAAGAACGGTTTTCCGCCCGCAAGCGGTGCCACTGAAATGCGCAGCAGGTTCATTCCGGAATTCGAGAGCCAATCGTTGATCGCGACGCGTTTTCCGCGCAGATCCTCAAGGTCACGCACAGGACTGTCCTGACGCACGACGATGAAGCTTGCCCGTTTTGCGCCCTCGCCGCCGGGGTAGGAAAATACAGGCGTCGCCACCAGCCGCACCTGACCCCTGAGTTCGCTGACATAGGGATAGCCGCAGGTCTGCGCCAGCACCAGTTCTGGCCGCAGCCAGTAGCTGTGATAATCGTCGCCACGGTCGAGCGCATCCGGCACTGCCAAGCCCTTTGCCCGCAGACGATCGCGGATCGCGATCCAGAGCGCGTCATTGGCGCTCCGGGCCTGATCCGGCTGGTCATACATCATCAGGCTTGCCGTCATGGGCGGCTACTCGTTGATAAGGCGCCGCAGCAGTTCGATCTCGTGCGACAGCTTCTGGTCGGCCGTAATCAGCTCCTCGATCTTGCGAACGGCATGCAGCACCGTCGTGTGGTCGCGGCCGCCGAAGCGCCGGCCGATCTCGGGGAAGGAGCGCGGCGTCATGGTCTTGGAGAGATACATTGCGATTTGACGCGGTTTGACGATGACCCGGGTCCGGCGGTTGGAGACGAGCTCCTGACGCGACACATTGTAATGCCGTGCCACGACCCGCTGGATATCCTCGATCCGGACACGCTTGGGTTCGCCCGTGCCGACAAGATGCGCCAGCAGTTCGTCGACACGCTCGAGCGTCAGGTTGGGCTCGAAGGACAGCCGGAAGATCAGTTGGTTGAAGGCGCCCTCAAGCTCCCGGCCCGAAGCGGTCACGTTGGTCGCAACATGTTCGAGAATGGCGTCGGGAATATCGATGCTCGCATCCACCTGCTGCGCCTGGGAAAGGCGGAGCTTGAGCATTTCGAGCCGCATGGCGAAATCGGGCGCTTCCATCTCGATATTGACGCCGCCCTGCAGGCGCGAGCGCACGCGCGGGTCGAGCGATTCCAGCTCCCACGGAGCGCGATCCGCCGCCACGACGACCTGCTTGGCGCTGTCGAGCAGCATGTTGAGCAGATGGCAGAATTCGTTCTGGATCATCTTGCCTTGCAGAAACTGCATGTCGTCGATGATCAGTACGTCGATATTGCGCAGGGATTCCTTGAGCGTCAGCGCGTCATTGTCGCGGATCGCGGTGGCGAAGCGCCACATGAAATATTCCGCCGTCAGATAGACGACACGGGGACTGCGTGGATTGGCAAGTGCGGCGGCGGCAATCGCCTGCAGCAGATGCGTCTTGCCTAGGCCGACGCTCGAATGAATGAAGAGCGGATTGAAACGCACGGCGCCCGCGCCGGATTCGGCGATCGTGCGCGACGCGGCCAGCGCCACGCGATTGGAAGCGCCTTCCACGAAGCTGTCGAACGTATAGCGGCTGTCGAGCGGCGAGCCGAAAAGCGGCGTGTGGTGGTGGACCTTCGGGCTTTCCTTCGGCGTGACGTTCGTCGCGCTGAAAAACGGTACCGACGGCTTGCGCGCCGTCTGGGAAATCTGTGTCTCAGGCAAAGGCAGGGCCTGCTCTTCGGAGCGCCCGGCCCGCGCAGCGCTGCGCACCAGGATCTCGACCTTGAGGATATTGGCATCCTCTTCCTGGAGAAGCGATGTCATGAGATCGAGGTATCGGTTGTTGATCCAGGATTTGAGGAAGGTCGTCGGCACCGTGAAGCGGATGACGCTCTTGGACGCCGAATGAAGCTTCAGCCGACCGAACCAGCTCGCATAGACATCAGGTCCCACCTTGGCCTTCAGTTTCGCGCCGAATCGCTCGATCAAGGCCTCCGGTTTCATGCCTGCAATCCCCCCATCGATTTCGGATGATTTTGTTATGGACATCGGCGCAGTTTCCGCCAAGGGAAATGCGCTCTTCTCTAGAATATTCATCTGCATGTCGCCGCCTTCTACATGTCGAATTCATCGAAACCTGCATTGGTTCCGCTCGTGTCATTAGAAACCGTGCGCATCCGCCCGCATTGCTCCATCCCCGAACAATATCTGGCGAACCTCGTTGGCAGGTCCCGGGACATCTTGTCCTCTTCATTTCCTCGGAACGTTTCGCCCGGCTCATCGCCACGCACTACGCTCCGGACTTTCCCCAATCCGTTCTCCTTCTCCTTCCTCCGATCCCCATTCACCGCATTCGCGAAACGAATAAATCGCCTTCCGGGAAACACATGGTTTCCCGGTTGATCGCGAATGCCCGCCGGTCAAGGATGGATCGGAATGCCATCATTCCGCTATGATCGGGTGTTTGAAATGAGTTACGCGCCTTCCGTCGACCGGTTGACAAGTCCCGTTTCCAAGCCCTCTCTGGAAGTCATTTAGGCAAGTTCAGAGGCTCAAATCAACAGGGATTTTTACCGCCCGTTAACAGAAAGGCATTGACATTTGAGACCTGATTTTGCCGGCTGGAAAGCGAGAATGAGAATCACAACTGAATCAAAGGGATTCGGTTTTTGGTGCTATCGAGTGAGAGATATTGGCGAAAAATAAAAATTTTTCTTGACCGATGATTGTGACGAACTTCCCTTAGGTGAAGCGGGATGAGAAAATCGAACCTCTCGCAAGCTGTTGATTTATCTCAAAGAATTTTGTCACACAAATGTCAGCAAACGTCAGGAAAGAGTCAACCTTTTCAACCACTCGCCAAAAACGAGAAAAAGCCCGGCTCGCGGCCAGGCTCTGTCAGTTTCCGTGCCAAACTCAGAAATCAGGCGCTGATTGCCTTGACGCGGGAGGCCAGACGGGAGATTTTGCGCGACGCGGTATTGCGATGAACGACGCCCTTGGTGGCAGCGCGCTGCAGTTCCGGCTGGACAGCCTTCAGAGCCGCTTGGGCGGCCGTCTTGTCGCCTGATGCGATTGCTTCTTCAACCTTGCGGAGGAAGGTGCGAACGCGCGAACGGCGAGCCTTGTTGACTTCGGTGCGGCGCTCGATCTTGCGGGTCGCCTTCTTCGCCGATTGGGTATTGGCCATTTCTGTCTCTCTCTAATCCATTCGATCCAACATGCCCCTTTCGCCGCAGCCCCGAAGGGGCGGCCTCATGCGAGGCATTGAGGGAGCATCAGAAAAGCCGATAACAGGCTTTTCAATCTGTGGGGCGGCGTATAGCTCCAAAGTGCCTGCCCGTCAATGAGCGGCCGAAAAGATTCTGTTCGCCCAGCGGACATTCCCGCTCGGTCGCGGGAGACCGCTCCAGAGATCATTTCTGGCACACGGGGCAATAGAAGGTCGACCGGCCCGACTGGGTGATCCTGTGCACTATTCCGTCGCAGCCCTCCATGAGGCAAGGCTTGTCTTCGCGGTCGTAGACCCGGAAGCGATGCTGGAAATAGCCGAGCGACCCATCGGTCTGGATATGATCCCTGAGCGAAGAGCCACCCGCCTCGATCGCCTCCGCGATCACGTCGCGTATCGCGCGGGTCAAATCATCAAGCTGCCTGGACGGCCTGCCGGTCGGCGTCACCACCGACATGGCGGAGCGTGTCGGCTTGATGTGAGCGCGGTAGAGCGCTTCGCAGACATAGATATTGCCAAGACCTGCAATCACGGTCTGGTCGAGAAGAACCGATTTGATCGGTCCCTTCTTGGCTCGGAACCGCTCGGCCAGGTATTGCGCCGAGAGGTGATTGCCTGTCGGCTCGGGCCCCAGAAGCTTGAAGGCCGGATAGGTGTCGATCGCCGATGTCTCGATCAGGTCCATGAAGCCGAAGCGGCGTGGATCATTATAGATAATGAGCGTATCGGGCTCCGCGTCCCGGCCGATCCTGAGAACAACGTGATCATGCGCCTGGTCCTTGGAGCGTTCATGGTAGAAGGCGCCAGGCTGCACTGCCTTGTATGGCTCCTCGATGCGGAACGAGCCGGACATGCCGAGATGGGCGATCAGCGAGAGATCACCTTCCAGGTTGATGACGAGATATTTCGCGCGCCGTGACAACTGCTCCACCTGGCGGCCCTCGACCCGGGCCTTGAAGTTCTCAGGCAGGGGAAAGCGCAAGTCCACCCGATTGAGCGTCAGTTCCCTGATCCGCCTTCCCTCCATGAAAGGCGCCAGCCCGCGACGGACGGTTTCCACTTCGGGCAATTCGGGCATGAAGACATCCTGTTTGGCAGTCCGTGTATATAGAGTCCCGTAACCGACCGGGTCCAGCGCCAAGTTCAGCGCCTGCGGGCGATCTCCAGGATCACATCGATGGCCGTCATTGCATCGTCCTCGGTCATGTCGAACTGCCCCGCCTGGAACCGGATGGCGATCGCGCCATCGACGCGCGTCTGGGTGAGATAGATGCGGCCGTCGTCGTTGATCGCATTTATGAGCGCGAGGTTGTGGGCGTCCAGATCGCCAGATCCTTTGTGCCGAAAGGAGAAAAGCGACAGGAAAGGCTCTGTGACGATCTCGAAATCGGCCTCCGCCGCCAGACGCACTGCCACCATTTCCGACCATCCAACGTGATTGCGGATCATCGTCCGCAGGCCTTCCAGCCCATGATAGCGCAGCAGGAACCAAAGCTTCAGCGCCCGGAACCGGCGGCCGAGCGGCACCGACCATTCGGAATAGTTGATGATGCCGTCATGGCCATGGGTCTTGAGATATTCCGGCTGGATGGCGAGTGTCCTGACCAGATCCTCCGGCTTGCGAATGAACTGTACCGAGCAATCGAAACTCGCACCCAGCCATTTGTGTGGATTGAAGACGATGGAATCGGCGCCTTCTATGCCATCCCAGAACACCCTGTATTCCGGGCAGATCATCGCCGACCCCGCCCAGGCCGCATCGACATGAAGGTAGAGCCCGTATTTGCGCGCGACAGCCGCGACCTCCGCGATATTATCGCAGGCGCCGACACTGGTACCGCCGACGCAGGCGATAATGCCCGCCGGCAACAGCCCAGCCTGCTGGTCGGCGATGATGGCGCCCTCCAGCGCCGCGATATCCATGCCGCGTCGTTCGCCCGTGACGGGAATTCGCACGAGGTTCCGCTCGCCGACGCCGGACACCCAGATCGCGCGATCGATGGATGTGTGGACCTGGCTCGACGAATAGATCCGGATCTGCCCACTGCCCGCCAATCCCTCGGCATTACCCTTCCAGCCGAGCGCCTTCTCACGCATCACCAGCACGGCGTTGAGCGTCGCCGAAGATGCCGAATCCTGGATGACGCCGGTGAAATCCGCCGGCAGCCCCAAGGCTTGCCGCAGCCATTCCATCACCCTGGTTTCAAGTTCCGTTGCCGCCGGCGAGGTCTGCCACAGCATGCATTGCGCGGCCATGACGGTTACGAGATATTCGGCGACCACAGAGACCGGCGCGGCATTGGCCGGAAAATAGGCGAAGAAGCGCGGATGCTGCCAATGCGTCATACCCGGCACGATGATCTCCTCGAAATCGGCGAAGATCGTTTCCATGTCATAGCCGGTTTCAGGCGCACTCTCAGCGATCCGGGCAGCGATCTCGCCCGGCCTCGTCTTCGCCCGCACCGGTCGCGCGCGCAATGTATCGCGATACTCGACGCCCCATTCCGCAACCTTCTGCGACCACATGCTGAACTCGTTTCCGTGCATTTCCGTCCTCCTGCCTATTGCGGACAATCGTAACTGCCTGACAAATATCAAGGATCAACCAATCGACCCGAAAAAAGTCTGCTCGTTAGGGTACGCTCTGTATCCTACTGATATTCCACATGCTATGCCGATTCCACCGTCCGCGGATTTGCGGCGGGTCAGGGGGATGCCATGAAATTCAGAACTTTAACCGCGGCAGCGGCAATGATGCTCGCCGGCCTTATGTTTGTGCAGTCGGCGCTTGCCGCCGAAGTCACTTTCACGATGCGCAACAACCATCCGAACGCGCTGGAGGTCGAGCTTTACAGTCAGGATCGCAATCATGTCTGGCCGGGCGGGGGCGAGGTTTATGTCCTCGACGACGGCGACGCCAAGTCGATGGCGCTATCCTGCAATGAAGGCGAGAAGATCTGCTATGGCGCCTGGATCAAGGGCGATCAGGAAACCTACTGGGGCGTCGGACCCAGCAATGCGCAGACCTGCGACGATTGCTGCTACACCTGCACGGGCGGCGCCACCGAGACGATCGATCTCGTTGAGTAGAGGCGCGGAAGTAGCCGCGATTGAGGCGCTTCCGGACTGGCCGGGAGCGCTTTTTCAATGGTTGCCGGAGCACGACAATGCGGAAGCAACGGCTCCCTCAACATTCCATATTGACCGGCATCAGTACGCGCTATATTTAGAACAATTCTAAAATAGGTAACCGATGCTCTCGCGATTTTTGCGTTACTCCAAACGGCCACTGTCATCCCTGTCGGAACAGGAAACGCTGGCGCTTGCCATCTCGAACGAAGAGGACGACGGCCGGATTTATCTGAGCTATGCCGACGCATTGAGGGACAATTTTCCTCATTCCGCCCGTGTCTTTGAGGATATGGCGGCTGAAGAAAGCCAGCACCGGCAGATGCTGATCGACCTCCACCGGCGCCGTTTTGGCGAACGTATCCCTCTGATCCGTAGGGAGCATGTCCGCGAATATCCGGACCGCAAGCCCGACTGGCTGGTCGCCTCGCTTCCCATATCCGAGATCCGAAAGCAGGCCGAGGCAATGGAGAAGTCGGCACAGGAATTTTATCTCCGCGCGGCAACGCAGGTTCAGGACGCCCAGACGCGCCGACTGCTCGGCGATCTCGCTTTGGCGGAAGAAGCCCATGAGAGCCTGGCGCGACGGCTGGGCGATATCCATACACCGCAAGACGTCCAGGCGGAAGAGAACGAGGCTGCCCGGCGGCAGTTCGTCCTGACCTGGGTTCAACCCGGCCTGGCCGGTCTCATGGACGGTTCGGTCTCGACGCTGGCCCCGATCTTTGCAGCGGCATTTGCGACCGGCGATACGATGCAGACTTTTCTTGTCGGGCTTTCCGCATCGATCGGGGCCGGCATCTCGATGGGATTTACGGAAGCGGCCCATGACGACGGCGTGATCTCGGGCAGAGGCTCACCATGGAAGCGCGGACTGGCGTCCGGAATCATGACCACGCTCGGTGGGCTGGGACATGCCCTTCCCTATCTGATACCGGATTTCAGATTGGCAACGGGATTGGCGATCGGCGTCGTGTTCGTCGAACTTTGGGCCATCACCTACATTCAGAATCGGTATATGGAGACGCCGTTTTTCAAGGCGGCGCTTCAGGTCGTGATGGGAGGCGCACTCGTGCTCGCAGCCGGAATCCTCATCGGAAACGCATGAGAGGGTGCGGCGGACGCACCTCGCCGCATCTATTACTTCTCGACGGCGCCGACCAGCACGTCCTGGGCGTTCTCGATCTTGACCCAGCGGCCGGTATTGTATTCGGCTTGCCGCTTCATGAAGCGGTAAGGGGTCTCCGACCAGAGCCGAACACGGTCGTCGAGATTGTCGAGAATGAAGTCACCATCCATGGTACGGACAGTCAGCACCGCATGGCCTTCGCCATCGGGTTTGCGCACCACGGTAATCAGCAGGTTGGAAAGGGTAAAGCCCTTGGCCATCAGTTCCCGACGCTTTTCGAGAACGAAATCCTCGCAGTCGCCCACGTCGCTTGGATAGGTCCACACCTCGTCACGGCCGAAAATGTCCTGGTCGGTCATCGGCATGATTTTCTGGTTCACGCCGGAATTGACTTCCTTGATGACGTTCCAGCCGAAATCGGTGACCCGCGCCGGCCCGGTATTCTCGGAAATGATGGAACATTCGTCCTTGTGAATCTGACAGAACTGGTAATGGCCGATGGGCTGCGACGTCACGGCACCCGTCTGCATGAAGCGCGAAGCCGCTTCCGCATATGACCCTGAAAACGCACTCACCCCGAACGCCAACACCGCAAACGCGGTCCTGCAGATACTTCCCGACATCAGTTTCAGTCCCCGCAATCCTTAACAAACAGTTAAAAGGATTTCCGGCTGGGGTGTCAATCATCAGGTAGGGGTTAATACTCATCAATGAAAACTATGGTTAAGACCTGCGTCGAAAATCAGGCAGGCGCCGCCATGGCAGTCACGGCGGCTTCTATTCGCTCAAGATCCTCGGGGCGCGACAGGCGGTGATCACCATCGCGGACGAGCGTCAGGATCGCGTCGTCACCGACAATTTTCTCCATGATTTTAAGGGCATGACCGTATGGGACATCCGGGTCCTTCATCCCTTGAATTATGTGAACCCCGCAACCCGTCACAATCAGGCCGTTCATGACGAGATTGTGACGCCCGTCCTCGATCAGATTTCGTGTGTAGCGATTTGGTTCCGCCGAATAGTCCGATTTTTCTTCGAAATAGCCCCTCTCAGCGAGCGATTTCAGTTCTTTTTTGGTCAGGTGCGGCTCAATGAGCACATGCGTGAAGTCGGACGCCGGGGCAATCAGCACCAGTCCGGCTATCCTGTTCGAATCACCTGATTTCCTGAATTCTTCGATGGCGCGCAAGGCGACCCAGCCGCCCATCGAGGAACCTACCAGAACCAGCCGCCCGGTCGCGAACCTGTCGATCACCGCCAGCGCCTCTTCAAGCCAGAGCGATATTGTGCCCTCCGTGTAATGGCCGCTCGACTGGCCGTGGCCGGAATAATCGAAGCGGACGAAGTTGACGCCGATCTTTCTTGCCAGCGCTTCCAGGGCTACGGCCTTGGTGCCGCTCATGTCGGACCTGTAGCCGCCAAGCCACACGATCGTCGTGTCGCTTTGCCGTTGCGGCCCGGTTGCAATGACGGCGATCCGCCTTATATGAGGTGTCTCGCCGACCTCAATGAACGTGACGCCGTTTTCGCTGTCCTGCATCGAAAAAACTCCATCATGCCGGGGTGGGCCACCAGGTGCGAAATCCCGTGATTTCCAGATGATTTCCCGGAAAAACCGTGCTAAATACACGGCCTTCTGCGTCGGCGGTTGCTTTCGAGGGTCGCTGATGGCAGAAAGAGCCCGCAAAGTAAACTATTGAGGAGAATACGACCATTCGCAGACCCTTCAAGGCGGAAGGCCCCACCAAAGACGGCCCGCGCTCAAACCGGGAAATTCGAGTTCCACGTATCCAGCTGATCGGCGCCGATGGCGTCAATGTGGGGATCGTGAACACCGACGAGGCGCTCGCCATGGCCGAAGAAGCCGGACTCGATCTCGTCGAGATTTCGCCGAACACCGAGCCGCCGGTATGCAAAATTCTCGACCTGGGCAAGCTGAAATACGCCACCCAGAAGAAAGCCGCGGAAGCCCGCAAGAAGCAAAAGATCATCGAGATCAAGGAGATCAAGATGCGTCCGAACATCGACACCCACGACTACGAGGTGAAGATGCGGGCGATGCAGCGCTTCTTCGACGAAGGCGACAAGGTCAAGGTGACACTGAAGTTCCGCGGCCGTGAAATGGCCCATATGGAGCTCGGCATGAAGCTCCTGCTTCAGGTCAAGGACGACACGCTGGCAATCGCCAAGGTGGAAGCCGAGCCGAAGCTCGAAGGCCGTCAGATGATGATGGTGCTCGCACCGAAGTAAGAAATTTCCGCATTCGTGAGAATGCAGGCCGCCGTGAGCCCCGCTCCGGGCGGCTTTCTTATGGCGTGTTGGCCTTCGGATAGATCCAGGCATAGCTGAAATGATAGACGTCGCCCGGCTTGCCGTAATGATAAGGCTCGGCGATGTCCTGCGGCACCGGCACTGTTTCGCCTGCCTCGACCTGTGACACCCGCCACTGCCTGAGCGTGTCCGGCATTTCTGCGTCCGCCACGCCCTTGTCGCGCCAGATCAGCAGCACCGGATGCCCCGCATCGAACGGGTAGCTCTTATGGAAGCGCTCATAGCCGGGAACCATGACCGGAACGCCTGGTGCATTGAGCCTGATATTGCCGGCCATCTGCATATCGGATGTCGCGATGAGCGTCGGTCGGTCCCTGCCCGAGGCGAGAATGGCCTCGATCGCCGGACGATAGGGCACATTGAGCTTCTCGTAGTGCCCGAGATATTGCGCGGCCGGCACGCGGGCGAAGAGCACGAGGGGGACCGCGACCATCACCATTACCGCAATCCAGCCGAAGCGATTGGGCGCATTGCCGATCGTCTGATTGAGCGCGTCCAGCTTCAGGCTGAGATAGAGCGGCAGCATGAAGAAGAATGGCGTCAGCCAGCGATCCTTGATCTGCGACGCGCCGCCGAAGATCACCAGCAGGATGAGTGCCGCGATAAGGATCAGGAACATCCGCCCGATCAGCCGCGTCCATGGGCTGGACGCAATCCAGGATTCATGGAAGCGTCGGCCGAAGGAAATCCAGTATGCCAGCACCGTCAGCGCGCCGAAGGCAATCAGCGCCACGGCCAGCGAGAACAGGCCGCCGGTGATCTGCGACGCGCGATCGGCAGCCGCATCCTGCGTCAGTTTGCCGAGCGTACGGCCCGTCGCGAGATCGACATTGTCGAGGAACCATATGGCATGGGGCGTGACGATGGCAGCTGCGGCGATGATGGTGAGAGCCATGCGCCAGTTGATCAGCCGCCCCCGGAACTCGGCCTCGAACAGGATCGCGATGAAGGCGGCCGCTGGCAGTAGCGCGAAGTTGTATTTCGAGATCATGCCGATGCCGATGGCGATGCCGGTAAGAAGATAGCTGAAGACATTGGGGTGCTTCAGCGCGCCGAACAGGGCATAGATGAAGAGGCATGCGGCAAACAGCACGGCCACCGAATGGGTCAGATCACGCTGGGATTCGAAGACGATCTGCGGGATGGTCAGCAGGCCCAGCACGGCGATGATCGCCAGCGCCTTGTTGCGGATCACCAGATGGGCCGCCGCGCCCACCAACGCGTAGCAGCAGAAAAGCATCAGGTTCTTGAGCAGGCTGAGCGCCAGAACCGTGTCGCCCAGCACCTGCACCACGCCATATTGCAGCCAGTTGTAAAATGGCGGCTGGGTGTCGTAGCCAACGGCCAGCCATTGCGCGAGGAACAGTTGCTGGCCCTCATCGAGTTCCAGCGAACTGGGCAGCGCCAGCCGCAGCGCGACATTGACGGCAAAATAGATCGCAAGCAGCAGATAGAGCGTGCCGCTATCACGCATCATCCTCGCGATCATCAGTCTTCCCGCTCATAGGTCTTGCGCACGACATAATTGATATCCGTGCTCTGGGTGCGAGCCAGCATTTCGGCGAGGATGCCGGTGGTGATCATCTGCACCGAGGCGATGAATAGCATGACGGCGGTGATGAACATCGGCCGGGTGCCGATATCCTGGCCGAGGATGAACTTCACCCAGGCGAGATAGACGAACATCAGCCCGCTGATACCGCCGAACATCAGGCCGATTGAGCCGAAGAACTGTGCCGGCCGCTGGCGAAAGCGCATGAAGAACAGCACCGAGAGCAGGTCGAGAAACACCCGGAAGGTGCGCGAAATGCCATATTTCGATTCGCCGAACTGGCGCGGATAATGGTTGACCACCATCTCGCCAATTCTTGAGGTCGGCACCACGCCGGCAATCCAGGCCGGAATGAACCGGTGCATGCCGCCGAGGATGCGGATCTGCTTGAGGATATTCGTGCGGTAGAGTTTCAGCCCGCAGCCGTAATCGTGAATATGCACGCCGGTGATCTTGCGGATCAGGCGGTTCGCGAAATAGGAGGGGATCAGCCTGAGCCAGAGACCATCCTGCCGCGCCTTGCGCCAGCCGCAGAGCAGGTCGAGATCGCGCTCTTCGAGTACGGCCATCATCTTGGGGATGTCATAGGGATCGTTCTGCAGGTCGCCGTCGAGCGTCACCAGCAATCGCCCACGCGCGGCATCGATGCCGGCCTGCAGGCCCGCCGCCTTGCCGAAATTGCGCTGGAATTCGATGATCCGGAGATCGAGGCCGGGGCGGGCATATTCCTTGCGGACATTGGTGAGCGTGCCATCGGTCGAGCCGTCATCGACGATGATGAGCTCCCAGGGCTTGCCGAAGTCCTTCAATGCATCGCAGATACGCTCGAACAGCGGCGCGATGCTCTCTTCTTCATTGTAGACCGGAATGAGCACGGAAAGTTCGATTTCGCCCGCCACATCGGGGATGACCTCGAAGGCGGATTGGTTTTGCAGCACGTCGCGGCACTCCGGAATGGCTGGTATTGGTCGGGCCTTCTGTTATAGCAGGCGCCGGATCAAAGCAATCGGGGCGGAAAGTCACGGGTGGATGTATCGAAACAACGTGTCTTTTGCGAGCGGGCGCAGATCCGGCACCCTCTTCTCCCCAGCGGGGAGAAGGTGGCGCGAAGCGCCGGATGAGGGGGTGGGCGGAGCCCCCTCATCGCCTCGCATTCGCTCGGCACTTCTACCCGCTGGGGAGAAGAGGGAGTTCGTTGCTGCCCCTTCGACAAAATTCGATAGGCCATGGCCGTGACACCTGGCAACTGGTTCCTCCGCAACAGGATCACCCTGCTCACCGCTGCGGTGATCGCGCTCTACGCTGCCTTCATCGAATGGTTTTTCGGCTGGGCCACCATCCTCGCCGGCTGGCAGTCCGTGGGCATCGGGACGATCCTGTTGGTGTTGGCGCTGCTCGTCGGCACCTATTTCATCCGGACCCACCGGATGCAGGATTACTTTCCGCGAGAGACGCGTGGCCAGTTCCTGAGGCTCTTCCGCGTCACGCAAGTGCATAACCTGCTCAACATCATGCTGCCGTTCCGCGCCGGCGAGACGAGCTTTCCCTTGTTGATGCGCTCGGAATTCGGCGTACCGCTGGCGCATGGCGCTTCGGCGCTGCTCGTGCTCAGGCTGCTCGACCTGCATGCACTGCTGGCCGCCGCCGGGCTGGGATTGGTCGCAAGTGCCAGCCGGCCCTATCTCGCGGCGGCGCTCTGGGCGCTCTTTCTGCTGCTTCCGCTGATCCTCTTCCCCCTCAAGAACCGTCTGATCGCAACCATACGCCAGCGCCTGCCGGAGCGGCTCGCGACGCTGGTGGATGAAATCGATGACGGCCTGCCACGCGATGTCTCCGCCTTCACACGTGCCTGGCTGCTGACCGTGGTGAACTGGGGCATCAAGGTGCTGGTGCTCGCCTGGGTTCTGGTCCTGATGGGCGTGCTGCCGCTGGCTGCCACATTCGGCGGCGCGCTGGGTGGGGAGATTTCCTCGATCCTGCCGGTGCATGCGCCGGCGGGTGTCGGCACCTATCCGGCAGGCATCGCCGCCGGTGCCGCCGCCTTCGGTTCGGCCCGCGATGCCGGGACGCTCGACCTGCTCGCCAAGGCCAGTATCAACACGCATCTCCTGATGCTCGTCTCGGCGCTTACCGGCACCGGCCTATCCCTCGTGCTGCCTGCAGTCCTCAGGCGTTCGCCTCATTCCTGAGCGACCGGAGGTCGCTCTTCCCCACGCCGGTCCCGGACGGTGGTGTAGAGGAAAGCCACAATGAAGATGAGGGTCATCAGGAGCACGATGGTCGGCGCCGGCGCGCTGTCGATGAAGATCGACAGGTAGACGCCGAAGAAGGATGCGCCCACCGCCACCACCACCGCCAGAAGCATCATGGTCGAAAATTTGCGGGTGAGCAGGAAGGCAATCGCGCCCGGGGCGATCAGCATGGCGATGGCGAGGATGATGCCCGCCGCCTTCAGCGCCCCGACGATCATCAGCGACAAAAGGCACAGCAGGCCGTAATGCAGCAGCCGCACCGGCAGGCCGGCCACCCGAGCCTGGGCGGGATCGAAGGCGTGCAGCAGCAGGTCGCGCCATTTGATCAGGATCGTGAGCGTCACCACGGCAGCGATCACGGCCGTCTCCAGCAGATCGCGCAGACCGACGCCGAGAATGTCGCCGAAGAGGATGTGATCGAGGTGAACGTCGGACTGGATCTTGACATAGAGCACCAGTCCCAGCGCGAACATGCCCGAGAAGACGATGCCCATCACGGTGTCCTGCTTCACCCGGCTGTTGTCCTTGAGATAACCGGTGGCAAGCGCGCAGATCATGCCGGCAACGAAGGCGCCGATGGAGAAGGGAAAGCCGACGATATAGGCGACCACCACGCCGGGAAACACGGCATGGCTGATCGCATCGCCCATAAGCGACCAGCCCTTGAGCACGAGAAAGCAGGAGAGCAGTGCCATCGGCACCGCCACCATGACAGCGATGGCCATGGCGTTGATCATGAAGTCGAAGCGGAATGGCAAGAAAAACGTCTCGAAGAAGCTCATGCGCCCACTCCCGCGTCTCTCGCCGCCCGGCGGCGCGTGGCGATCATGCCGTGCTTGGGTGCCAGGAAGAAGGCCGCAAGGAAGATCAGCGTCTGGAGCACGACGATGATGCCTCCGGTCGCACCATCGAGGAAATAGCTGGCATAGGCGCCGACGAAGCTCGTCGCGGCCCCGATGACGACGGCGATCACCAGCGGGCGCGGGAACCTGTCGGTCAGCATATAGGCCGTTGCACCCGGCGTGACGACCATGGCGATGACCAGGAATGCCCCGACCGTCTGCAGCGCCGCGACCGTCGAGGCCGAAAGCAGCGTGAAGAACAGCACCTTGAGAAAGGTCGTGTTGATGCCGATCGAGCGCGCATGCGTCTCGTCGAAGAAAGTCACCATCAGGTCCTTCCATTTGACGAACAGGACGGCCAGCGACACGAAGCCGATGATCGCGAGTTGCAGCGTATCTTCCGGCGTGATCGCCAGGATATTGCCAAGCGCGATGGTCTGGATGTTGACCGATGTCGGCGACAGCGACACCATAAACAGGCCAAGCCCGAAGAAGGACGAGAAGATCAGCCCGATGATCGTGTCTTCCTTCAATCGGGTCCGCTGATTGAGGAAGAGCATCGTCGCCGCTGCCAGACCGCCGGAGAAGAAGGCGCCAATGGAAAAGGGCAGGCCGAGCAGATAGGCCCCGGCGACGCCGGGCACGATGGAATGTGAGAGCGCATCGCCGATCAGCGACCAGCCCTTTAGCATGAGATAACAGGAGAGAAAGGCGCAGACGGCACCGACCAGTGCCGACACCCACATGGCATTCACCATATAGTCATAGGTGAAGGGCTCGAGGAGCAGCGCCGTCATGGACGCTCGCCCTCGTTTGTCAGGGTCTCGGCAGGTTGCTCCGTCTTGCGGCGCTCGCCGTACAGAACGAAAGGCCGCTCGTCGTCGGTGAGCACGCCTACGGCGCGGGGCTTGCCGATCTCGACCTCGCCAAGCACGAAGTGGCGCAGAACACCACCGAAGGTGCGTTCGAGATTGGCCTGGGTGAAGGTCTCCTCGGTCGGGCCGTAGGCGTAGACCGTCCGGTCCAGCAGCAACACCGTGCGGTCACAGAAATCAGGCACGCTGCCGAGATTGTGAGTGGAGACAAGGATCACCCGTCCCTCGTCGCGCAACGCCCTCAGCAACACGACGATCGCGTCCTCGGTCTTGACATCGACGCCAGTGAAGGGCTCGTCGAGCAGGATGACGCGCGCATCCTGCGCCAGAGCGCGGGCAAGAAACACCCGCTTCTTCTGGCCGCCCGAGAGTTCGCCGATCTGGCGCTTGCGGAAATCGCTCATGTCGACGCGGGCGAGCGCGGACCCGACCGCCGCATGATCGGCAGGTTTGGGATTACGCATCATGCCCATATGGCCATAGCGTCCCATCATCACCACGTCCTCGACGAGTACGGGGAAGGTCCAATCGACCTCCTCGCTCTGCGGCACATAGGCGATGAGGTTTCGCTTGAGCGCCGTGTTCACGGCCATGCCGAGCACCGCAATCGTTCCACGTGCGGTGCGCACGAATCCCATGATCGCCTTGAACAGCGTCGATTTGCCCGAACCGTTGACGCCGACAAGCGCCGTGATCGTGCCGGTCGGCGTTTCGAACGTGGCATTCCTAAGTGCAGTCGTGCCACTCCTGTAGGTGACGGTGACACCCTTGACCGAGATGCCGGAACCGGCGTTTTCGGTCGCGTGCCCTACCGAGGCGTCCATCACTTGAGTCCCTTCACGATGGTCTCGGTCGTCACGCGAAGCAGGTCGATATAGGTCGGCACCGGCCCGCT
>Ga0164290_1002140_pt1 | contig 16658 bp, 19 predicted proteins | sample Micstemetagenome_FD_108782 | JGI IMG/M metagenome (GOLD analysis project Ga0164290, IMG submission 108782) | Contaminated culture microbial community from soil near Moab, Utah, USA - Microcoleus steenstrupii SON62 (Illumina Assembly) | ecosystem: Environmental > Terrestrial > Soil > Soil crust... | reverse complement strand
TTGTGAGCGTTCATCCGGCTGAGCTCCTGGAGGTCTGGGTGTTTGGCGACTTCCAGTCTCCCAGACTCAGTCCGGGTGAACCACAGAAACAACGTATTGAAGCTTCACAGTTAGGGTGGGGGCCCCCCGTCCGGAAGAACCCCGCGCTCAGAATTTCCTGACGCGATCCAGCTCGAACACCCGCCCGCCGCGCATCGTGATCGTGGTGGTGAACGGATCGCTCGCGGTCGGGTAGTAGAACCAGCTCTTGCCCATGCGATACGCGTCGGTGGCCTCGTAGTCGGGCGGCCCGGCGCGCAGGATCACTTCGCCTTCGGTCATCCCGCGGTCGATGCGTGCGAACACGTCGAAGGTCATGCCGCGCGCGGCCGGCTGCTGGGCGGCGCGTTTGGCGACGGATTCACGCTCGGCGCGGCGCTCGGCCTCCTCGACCATGCGATCGTCGCGCAGCCGTTCGTACTGGCAACGGATGGAAACACAGTCGCCGCCCGAGGTCGCCTCCCGGGTGGTGCTGGATTCGCGGCCGACGTCCACCGCGCGCGCTGCCCGGCCTTCGGGCGGTTTCTCGCCGTAGTGCGTGACACCGTTCGCGTCCTTCCATTTGTAGACCGGCGACTCGCCGGCGGCCGCGGCAAGCGCCAAGCCGATGCTGCAGAGGGCGAAGAGGATGCGCATCATCGCCCGATGCCGCCGGAGCCGCGCGCATTGCCGATCGCCACGCTGGGCTCAGGCACCGGCGGCGGTTGCAGGGGGCGGGGCGTCGGCAACGGCGACGGATGGGGTCGGACACCCGTGATCGGGCGCCCGTAGATCGGTACATAGCTGTCGAGGATCACGCTGCTCGTGGCGGGGGTGCCCGGCACCATCGGCGGTGGCGTCAACGCGGCCACGCGGGCACTGGCTTCCTCCTCTTCGCGGCGGTCGGCCTCGCGCAGCAGGCGATCGCGCCGCAGCCGTTCGTACTGGCAGCGGATGGTGCTGCATTCCTGCTCCGACACCGGCGGATCGTTGCCGCGCAGCGTGATGTCGAGCTTCCGGGTGGGCTTGGTCTTGACGGCTGCAGGTGGGCGCTCGGAATAGTGCGTGACGCCGCGCTCGTCGACCCACTTGTAGACCTGGGCCCCCGCAGGGCCCGCGCTCAGAAGGAGCGCCGCGAATACCAGACGGATCCGCATGGCGGCTGCGCCCGGCGGCCGAGACCCGCGCTCAGCGTCCGCCGTTGCCGGGATGCAGTCGGCTGCCGGCCGGTGCCTGGGGACGATTCCCGCCGAACGCGGGCCGCTGGTTCACGATCACTCCGCCGTAGACCGGTGCCCGCGAAAATACCCGGTCGCGCTGCAGACGCACATCCATCGGCGTGGGACCGAAGCGGAACGCATCCCACTCGGACTGGCGGATGCGTTCGCGCTCGGCCAGCGCGGCATAGTGGTCGTTCCAGGCCTGGGTGCTGCGGCGCTGCATGTCGTAGCCGGCCACCAGGTCGCGGCGACGGTCATCCTCCTCGCGCAGCCGGTCGGCGCGCATGCGCTCGTACTGGCAGCGCACGCTCTGGCAGGTACCGTCGGTGGGCGGGAATTCCGCACCGCGGGTGGGAATGGCCAGCGTTTCGCTTGCCCGGCCGTTGGGGGCCTGGTCGCCGTAGTGCACCCGGCCCTCGTCGTCGACCCACTTGTGCACCTGCGCCGTCACCGGAAATGACAGCAGAATCAGGCAGGTGAAAATCAGCTTGGAGGTGATGGCGGACATGGCGGCCTCGGCACGGTGGCGGGCGGGACCACAGTATGACCGTAGTCCCGGCGCCCCGTTCCGGCGGGTGAAATCCTGCCCCCGGCGTCAGTCCTTCAGAGCCTCGATCTGGATCTCGATCTTGACCTCGTCGTCGATCGCGGGCACGTACGTCGACATGCCGAACTCGCTGCGCTTGATCGTCGCCGTCGCATTGGCGCCGCACATCGGTTTCTTGGTCATCGGGTGGTTGGCGCACTTGAAGTAGGTCACCGTGAGATTGACCGGCTTGGTCACGCCGAGCAAGGTGAGTTCGCCGTCCACGGCGGCCAGCTTGTCGCCGTCGAACTTGAGTTTGCTCGACTTGTAGGTCATGGCGGGAAACTTCGCGACGTTGAAGAATTCCTCGCTCTTCAGGTGGTCGTCGCGCTTCGGCCAACCGGTATGCAGCGACGCCGTCTCGATGGTGATGTCGATCGTTCCCGACTTCGCCGCCGGATCGAGCGTGATCTTGCCGCTGGTCTTCTCGAACACGCCGCGCGAGGTCGAGAAGCCGAGGTGACCGACCTCGAAGTTCGGATAGGTGTGCGCCGGGTCGGCCGTGTACGAATCGGCGGCGAACGCGGGCGCGGCGAGGGACGACGACAGCAGGACAGCGGCGAGGGAACGTTTCATGGTGGGCTCCTTGGAGGCTGGGGTTGTGCGGTCGCAACGCGACCGCTTGAGAACGGTCAGTCCTTGAACGCTTCGACCGGCACGGTGAGCTGCACGTCGTCAGCGATGCCGGGGAGGCTCTTGGTCAGTCCGAATTCCGAACGCTTGATCGCGGCCGTTGCGGTACCGCCGCACACGGTCTTCTTGTTTAGGGGGTGGGCGATGCAGTTGAAGCTCGCGAACTTCACGGTTAGCGGGCGGGTCACGCCGAGCAAGGTGAACTCGCCCTCGGCACCGGTCACCTTGTCGCCGTCGAACGCGAGCTTCTGCGACTTGAACGTCATCGTCGGAAACTTCTCGACGTTGAACCAGTCCTCGCCGCGCATCGCCTCGTCCCACTTGTCGATGCCCATGTCGATGGACGCCGGGTCGATGGCGATGTCGATCGAACCGGATCGCGCCTCGCGATCCACCACGATCTTCCCGGTGGTCTTGTTGAAGCGACCGAACTGCATCGACAGGCCCAGGTGGTGCACCTGGAACGTGGGAAAGGTGTGCCGCGAATCGAGCGTGAAGCTCTCCGGTGCCGCGAAGGCGGGGGCGGCCCACAGCAGGGCGAGCAGGGCGGGCAATCGGGTCACGGTCGGTCTCCTCCGGTCGTTGTCTTCGTTCATTTCGGCGCCGGATTGGCCAGCACCTTGAAACGGATCTGCACCTCGTCGGCCACGGTCTCGGTGGCGGCCCACGCACCCTCGCCGATCTTGAAGTCGAGACGTTTCAGCACGAAGGCACCCTCGAAGAGCTGGGCATTGCCCTGGGTCTTCACGGTGAACGGGGCGCTGAGATCGCGCGTGTTACCCTTGATGGTCATCTTGCCGGTGACCTCGTAGCGGCCGCCGGAGAGGGTCTTCACCGAGGAGGACACGAACGTGGCCTTCGGGAACTTGGCGGCGTCCATCCAGCCGCGCTTCACGAGTTCGGTGTTGGCCTCTTCGCTGCCCGCGTCGATGGACGCGGCGTCGAGTTCGATCTTCACACTGCCCGTTTCCGGTTTCTTCGCGTCGAAGTCGAGCTGCATCGCGAACTTGCGCACCCGGCCGTCGACCGGCACGCCCATCTGCTTCGACTGGAACGTGATCTCGCTCTTGGCGAGATCCACGGCGAGCGGGGCAGCGCCGGCCGGCAGTGCGACGAGCGTGAGGAGGGCGTACCAACGTTTCATGACTTGGCTCCGGAACCGGACCGGCCGAACGGCCACATGCGCACGAGCACGTCGTCGCGGTCCATGAAGTGGTGTTTGAGGGCGGCGGCCACGTGCAGCAGCACGAGCAGCGCCATCACGTAGTTGAGCGACAGATGCCACAGCTTGAGGACATCCGCGAGCGGCGGATTCTTGGCGAGCAGGTCCGGGATCGGGACGACGGCGAAATAGACCGTCTTGAACCCCTTGGCCGAACTGAACAGCCAACCCGACAGCGGGACCGCGAGGGTGAGGCCGTACAGCGCGAAATGTGATATGCCCGCGGCCATCCGTTCCCACCCCGGCATGTGCGCCGGCAGCGCCGGCGGGCGATGGCCGAGGCGCCAGGCGATGCGCACCAGCACCAGCAGGAAGACGCTGACGCCGAGCCATTTGTGATACGAGTAGTAACGCAGCTTGGCGGGGCTCAGGTCGAGATCCACCATCCAAGTGCCGAAGACGAAGTTCGCCAGGATCGCCAGGGCGATCAGCCAATGCAGGACGGAGGCGACTCTCGTGTAGCGCGTCATCGAGCGGCTCTGGACGTGGTGCGGTGGGATGCGGCGATCATGCGGCCCTTGGGGCTCGGAACCTCGGCGGCGGCGCCGCCGTCGGCCACGAACCGCCGGGTCAGGCGGCCGAGCAACGCTTCGAGTGTCTCGAGCTCGCGAGCGTTCAATTCCCCGAACGCGGGGCGCAGATGAGTGAGGTGGCTCGGGAACACCTTCGCGAACAGCGCTTCGCCCGCGGGCGTGAGCTGCACGAAGACGCTGCGGCGATCCTGTGCGCTGGGCGAGCGACGCAGCAGGCGGCGCGCTTCCAGCCGGTCGAGCACACCGGTCAGGGTGCCCTTGGTGATGAGCGTGCGTTCGCCCAGTTCGCGGCACGACATGCCCTCGGTGTTTCCGAGGGTCGCCAGCACGTCGAACTGCGGCGGCGTGAGGCCGAGCTGCCGCACGTGCGTGGCCGAGTAGGCTCCGAACGCCTGATAACAGGTCACGAGGCTGCGCAACGTCCGCAGGAACGATTCGGCCATGCCGATCCTTCTATTGTTCTAACCAGAACCATATTAGTTCTAGGACGAACAAATGGTCAACGGATCGACCAACGCGGCCCGGGCCGTCGCCGTTGACCGACGGCGGGGCCGGGTGTCGGCGCCCCTAGAACCGGCCGACGACGTTGAGCGAGATGAAGTCCACGTTGGTGCGGACCTGCACGCTCTGATCACCCACGTGCTGGAACCGCTCGTACTGCAACCGCAGGCCGACCTGGGGCATGAGCCACCAGGTGCCACCGGCGCCCAGCACGCCGCTGAAGCCGCGGTCGTTGACCTCGCCGCTCGCGGTGGTGGCCAGCGTCGACTTGATGTCCCAGAACGCGACGCCGCCCTTGGCGAAGAGTTCGAAGTAAGGTCCGAGGGGCAGGAACCCAATGGCGCTCAGGTCGACACCGTAGCCGTGCCAGCGGCCGATCTGGGGCGTGCCGTTCAAGGTGCCGTCGGCGCGTGCTTCACCGAAATTGGCCACGCCGGCCTCCAGACCGAAGTTGCGATGCAGTTTCCAGCCGGCGAAGGCCTTGAACCCTGCGGTGGTCTCGTCGCAGGTACCGACGAACCCCTGGATGGAGTTGATCGCGTCGCAGTACCCGCGCATCTTGGTGGCGCCGCCACCGATGCCGGCGTAGTACTCGTAGTCGCCGATCTTGGCGCTTTGGGCGGCGGCCGTCTGCGCGAACAGTGCGGTCGCCATGACGACAACCAGTTGGGCGAATCGAGTCATCTTGCCTCCTGAAGGGCAGGTGGTTCCAAGTGAGCTGCCACGACCATGACCTTGCGACCGACCAGGATTATGGCGAGCCCGTCGCAGGCGCTCAATAGCAGGGCAATTGACGGAGAGCGCGTGCTAAACTTGATTTGCATCACGAGGAAGGCATGGCCGAAGACAGCGATCTCGAGAAAACAGAGCCAGCGTCACCTCGACGACTGGAGGAAGCGCGGGCAAAGGGCCAGGTGCCCCGATCGCCCGAGTTGGCCACCTTCGCCGTTCTGCTGGCGGCGGGCGGCGGGATGTACTACCTCGGTCGCATGCTGATCGGGAGCCTCGAGACCATCATGACCTTGGGGCTCACCGTCGATCGCAATGCCGCATTCCGGACCGATGCGATGACCTCGCGGTTATTCGACGCGGCCGTCGGTGCGCTCACCGGCTTTGCGCCGTTCATGATCCTGATGGTGCTTGTCGCCATCCTGGCGCCGCTCGCGTTGAGCGGTTGGCTCTTCAGCACCGAGGCGCTGGTCCCGAACTTCGCGCGGATGAATCCGATCGCGGGACTGGGCCGGCTGTTCTCCGCTCACGGCGCCATCGAACTGGGCAAGGCGCTCGTGAAGGCGGTTCTGGTCGGCGGCATGGCGGCATGGGTACTCTACTCGGAGATCGAGCCGATCCTCGGTCTCGCCACCGAACCGACCGGTGCGGCCCTCGGTCATCTCGGACGCTTGCTCGCGTTTTCCTTCCTGATCGTCGTGGGCGCCATGGCGGTGATCGTCGCCATCGACGTCCCGTATCAGCTGTGGGATCACGCGAAGCAGCTGCGCATGACCAAGGACGAGGTGCGCCAGGAAATGAAGGAGCAGGAGGGCGACCCGCAGATCAAGTCGCGCATCCGCCAGTTGCAGCGCGAAACCGCCCGCCGCCGGATGATGGCGGAGGTGCCCAAGGCCGACGTGGTCGTGACCAACCCGATCCACTTCGCCGTGGCGTTGCGCTACACCGAATCGTCGATGCGCGCCCCGGCGGTCGTGGCCAAAGGTTCCGAACTGATCGCCGAGCGCATCATCGAGATCGCCCGCGAAAACAGCGTGCCGGTGGTGCGCGTTCCACCGCTCGCGCGGGCGCTGCACGCGCACGCGGATGTGGGACGGGAGATTCCCGCGCCGCTCTACACCGCGGTGGCGGAGGTGCTGGCCTACGTGTACCAGTTGGAGCGTCACTCGATCTACGGCGGTGTCTTGCCCGTGGCGCCGAGCGACATTCCGCTGCCCCCGGGCTTCGATCCGGCGCTCGAGAGAGAGGACGTCTGAGGTGGCCTCCCTACCGATAGGCCTTCGGCCTTTCCCCTTCAGGGGGCCAGCCCTTTGGGGGCGGCCCGGCGAGGGCTGCTGACGCATGGCCGAGGCCCCCACCACCGTCGCAAGCGGCGCTCCGCGACTGTCGGTCCAGGCGCTCGCAGGGCCGATCCTCATCATCCTGATCCTCGGGATGATGACGCTGCCGCTGCCCACCATCCTGCTCGACCTGCTGTTCACGTTCAACATCGCGGTGTCGATGATCGTGCTGCTGGTCGCGCTGCTGGCGCTGAAGCCGCTCGATTTCTCGGCGTTTCCGACGGTGCTGCTGGTGACCACGCTGCTGCGCCTGTCGCTCAACGTGGCTTCCACCCGTATCGTGCTGTTGCAGGGGCATCAGGGCACCGGTGCGGCCGGGCACGTGATCGAGGCGTTCGGCAACTTCCTCGTGGGCGGCAACTACGCCGTCGGCATCGTCGTGTTCGTGATCCTGGTGGTGATCAACTTCGTCGTGATCACCAAGGGTGCGGGTCGCATCGCCGAAGTGTCGGCGCGGTTCACCCTTGACGCGATGCCCGGCAAGCAGATGGCGATCGACGCCGATTTGAACGCGGGTCTGATCGGCGAGGACGTCGCGCGGAAGCGCCGCGCCGAGATCGCGCAGGAAGCCGACTTCTACGGCTCCATGGATGGTGCCAGCAAGTTCGTCCGCGGCGACGCGATCGCCGGTGTGATCATCACGATCATCAACATCCTCGGCGGGCTCGTGATCGGCATCCTGCAGCACGATCTCGATTTTGCGACGGCGGCGCAGACCTACACGCTGCTCACCATCGGCGACGGCCTCGTGGCGCAGATTCCCTCGCTCATCATCTCGACGGCTGCCGGCGTGGTGGTGAGCCGTGTGGCGACCGAGGAGGATCTGTCGCAGCAGCTCGTGTCGCAGATGTTCATGCGGCCCCAGGTGATGTTCATCGTCGCGTCGATCCTCGCGCTGCTCGGCATCATCCCGGGGATGCCGCACGTCGCGTTCATCCTGATCGCGGCGGCGTTCGCCGGCGTGGGGTATGCGGTGTCGCAGCAACAGCGGGTGGAGCCGCCACCACCGCCACCACCGCCGCCGCCGAAGGAAACGGAAGAGGTCGGATGGCAGGACGTGGCGCCGGTTGACGTGCTTGGCCTCGAAGTGGGTTATCGCCTGATTCCGCTGGTCGACAAGGCGCTCGACGGCGACCTGCTGCGCCGCATCCGCGGCATCCGCAAGAAGGTGGCCCAGGACATGGGTTTCCTCGTGCCGGCCGTGCACATCCGCGACAATCTCGAACTCAAGCCGAACGGCTACCGCATCACCCTGAAGGGTGTCCAGGTGGGTGCGGGCGACGTGATCGTCGGCCAGTTCCTCGCCATCAATCCCGGGCGCGCGGTCGGGACGCTGCCCGGCACCCAGACCCGCGACCCGGCCTTCGGACTCCCGGCAGTGTGGGTGAATGCCGAGACGCGCGACCAGGCCGTCTCGATGGGTTACACCGTCGTCGATGCCGGCACCGTGATCGCGACCCATCTGTCGAGCGTGATCCAGTCGCACGCAGCGGAACTGCTGGGCCGCGAGGAAGTGCAGAATCTACTCGATCATCTGGCGAAGGAATCACCCAAGCTCATCGAGGAAGTGGTGCCGAAGCTGGTGCCGCTCGGCACGCTGCAGAAGGTGCTGGCGAACCTGCTTTCCGAAGGCATCCACATCCGCGACATGCGCACCATCCTCGAAACGCTGGCCGAGCACGCGCCGCGCACGCAGGACCCCGACGAGCTCACCGCCGCGGTGAGAGTGGCCATGTCGCGTGCTATCATCCAATCGGTCCAGTCGGGAACCGGAGAGTTGCAGGTCATCGCGCTCGACCCGACTCTCGAGCAGGTGCTCATGCAGGCCGCGCAGGCGAGGGGACCGGAGGGCGCGGGCCTCGAACCCAACCTTGCGGAGAACCTGTTGAAGCAGGCAGCAAAACTGGTGCAAGACCAGGAGAGCATGGGCCAGACCTCGGTGCTGATGGTGCCCGCGCCGCTGCGATCGCTCCTCGCCCGCTTCCTTCGCCGCGCCGCGCCGCAGCTGAAGGTGCTGTCGCACGCGGAGATACCCGACAACCGGACCATCAAGGTGGTTGCCGTGCTCGGAGGCCGCGCGTGATGCGGCGGCGCCATGGTGGTTAGGAAATTCTTCGCGGCGAGCACGCGCGAGGCACTGAAGCACGTGCGCGATGCGCTCGGCGCCGATGCGCTGATCCTCTCCAACCGCCAGGTGAAGGGCGGTGTCGAGATCATGGCCGTGGCCGAACCGGAAGTGGCCAGCGTCATGGCGACGGCACCGGCAGCCGCGGTGGGGAATGTGCAGATCCCCGAGCGTTACATGGCGCGCGACGCGGTCACCACCCAGGATCTCGTCAACGAAGTGCGCCTGCTGCGCGGCATGGTCGAAGGCCAACTCGCCGGTTTTGCGTGGAAGGATCTGACGCGCGGCTCGCCGGTGCAGGCGGAGTTGATCCGTGAGCTGCTCGGACGCGGCTTCAGCCCCGGCTTCGCACGCGCCCTGTCGACCCGCATGCCGACCCTGTACGACCGCACGCGCGCGCTGCGCTGGGCGCGTCAGGTGCTCGCCAACAGTCTGCGCTGCGTCCGGGCGGGCGACGACATCGTGTCCAAGGGCGGCGTGTATGCACTCGTCGGTCCGACCGGTGTCGGCAAGACCACCACGGTCGCGAAGCTCGCTGCGAGCTGCACGTTGCAGCACGGCGCGCATCAGCTCGCGCTGGTGACCACCGACAGCTACCGGATCGGTGCCGTGGACCAGCTGCGCATCTACGGCAAGATCCTCGGCGTGCCGGTGTTCTCGGTGAAGGACGAACAGGACCTCGCGGTCACCCTCGCCGAACTGCGCGGCCGCAAGCTGGTGCTGATCGACACCGTCGGGATGAGTCAGCGCGACAAGCGCATCGCCGACCAGATCGCACTGCTCACCGGACGCGGCAAGGGCGTGCAGCGGCTGCTGCTGCTGTCGGCCGTCGCGCAGGGTGAAGCGCTCGAGGACACGGTGCAGCGCTATCGCGGCGAAGGTCTCGCCGGTTGTGTGCTCACCAAGGTGGACGAAGCGTTGTCGCTGGGCGGGGCGGTGGACGTGATCGTCCGCTCCAAGCTCCCGCTGCACTACGTGACCAACGGCCAGCGTGTGCCTGAAGACCTGCATCTCGCGAGCGCACTCTACCTGGTGGAGCGCGCGTTCCGCGGCGAGGCACCGCCAGGCGCGTTCCGGGTGGGTCGCGAGGAAACGCCGCTCGCGTTCGCAGCTCGACGGCGCTCGCCCGCCGCGGTTCCCGGAGGCTGATGGCGTGGCCGAACTGATGCCTGACCAGGCGGCGGGGCTGCGGCGCCTCTTCGCGCGGAATCTCGTGCGGACCGTCACGCTCACCGCCGGCAAGGCCGGCACCGGGCGCTCCGCCATTGCCGCGAACCTCGCGTGCGCGCTGGCGCGGCGCGGACAGAGCGTCTGCGTGCTCGATCAGAACGGCGATCGCCGCGGCGTTGCCGACCATCTCGGTGTACGCGTGACCCACGACCTGGCGGACGTGGTCCGGCGCGATCGCGCGCTCGCGGACATCATCGTCACCGGGCCCGAGGGCATCAGATTCGTGGCCGCCGCGGAAGCGACGCGCCTGCTGGGCAGTCTACCCTCGGAGGAGGAGACACGGCTCGTGAAGACCTTCGGCGCGCTCGAGCCCCAGATCGACATGATGCTGGTGGATGCCCCTTCGGCCGAAGCCGACAGCGCGCCGTGCTATTCGCTCGCCTCCACGGAAGTGATCGTGGTGGTGTCGGGCGCCGCCGATGCGATCACCGAAGCCTATGCCCTCATCAAGCGCCTCACCTGGGATTTCGCGCGGCGGCGCTTCCATGTGCTCGTCAATCGCGTCCGCAGCGCCGAGCAGGCCGAAGCCATCTTCGCCAATCTCGACAGCACTGCCGAGCGCTACCTGGGCGTCAAGCTCTCGTCCATCGGCTGGGTGCCGGAGGACGAGGCGCTGCGCAAGGCGACCAAATTGAAGCAGGCGGTGGTGAGCGCGTTCCCCGACGCACCGTCGGCTGCGGCGTTGCGCGGCGTGGCCGACACCGTCATGCAATGGCCCTATGCCGGCGAGGATTGCCTCGACGGTTTCGTACAGCGTCTGGTACAGGCGAGCCGCATCGCTTCATTGTCCGCGAGCACCTGATGGTCAACCCCGCCTTCATCGCGAATCGCGACGTCGATGCCATCGTCAACGAGCTGGCGCCGTTGGTGAAGCGCATCTCCTATCACTTCATGGCGAAGCTGCCGGCGAGTGTCGAAGTGGACGACCTGATCCAGGCCGGGTTGATCGGCCTGCTCGACGCCGCCAAGAACTTCGACGACACCCAGGGCGCCCAGTTCGAGACCTACGCGATCCAGCGCATCCGCGGTTCCATCCTCGACGAACTGCGCCAGGCCGACTGGCTGCCGCGCAACGTGCGCAAGAACCTGCGCAAGATCGAGAGCGCCGTGTCGCAGCTCGAGCAGCAGTTCGGCCGGGCGCCGCGCGAAACCGAACTCGCCGAGCACCTGCAGGTGCCGCTCGACGAGTACCAGCACATGCTGCTCGACGCGCGCGGCTACCAGTTGCTGCACTACGAGGACTTCCAGGAATCCGAGGACAGCGACTTCTTCGATTCTTATCTCGGTGCGGACCCGCAACGCGGCCCGCTGGAAGCGTTGGAAGACGAAGGCTTCCGTCGCAACCTGGTGCAGGCCATCAGCGCGCTGCCCGATCGCGAAAAGCTCGTGATGGGCCTGTACTACGAACAGGAGATGAACCTCAAGGAAATCGGCGAGGTTCTCGGTGTGAGCGAGTCGCGCGTGTGCCAGTTGCACAGCCAGGCAGTTGCACGTCTCCGATCGCGCATGAAGACCTGGACGGCGAAAAACTAGCGCAATCGAACGCGCGACTACCGCCCGCTGCGGGGTCGCACCTTCCGACTGGCGTCGGAAGGCGCTGCTCCGCCCTCCGCGACCGCGCATGAAGACCTGGACTGCGAAGAACTAGCGCACCATCAGCAGTGCACCAGTGACCGCGAGCGCCGCGGTCCATGCTCGACGCATCGTGGCGGTGCTGAGCGGCAAAGGATGCATGGCCACGCCACGGCACACGGCTGACGCGATGCCGCCGGCAGCGACCAGCATCGCCGCCATATGCACGGCGACGGCCGCGCATGCGAGGGCTAGCGAACCGGACGCCGTGATCGCACGTGCCGCGCCGTCGGCGACGCACAGCGGGACGAGCGCTGGCACCAGCATCAGACCCGCACCGTGCACGATGGTCATCAGGAAAGACCACAGCGCGATGCCGGTGTGACCAACCCACGGATCGATCCGTGCGCGCCGACGGGCGCCGCGCAGCAAACGGATCAAGGCGAGGCCGATGAGCAGCGCTCCGGCCAGTTCCTGAACCAATGCGCGGTCCATCGACATTCCGCGCGTGACGGCCCAGACCAGGACGGCGATCGACACAACGTGCCCTACGGCAATGGGGATCAGGGCGTGCTGCGCCCGCGTGCCGTCACGTGCACGCACGCCGCACGCCGCGGCGAACATCCAGCCGGTCGCCGGGTTCAGCCCGTGCAGGGCGCCGAGGCCGGCGATCGCCAGCCACGGCCACAGGTCTCTCACCTCGCGTTACCCGGCGGAGCCCGAAAGGCTCTCAGTCGTGCCCTGCGCAGCAAGATGCCTTCGCCGCCGGGTTCTGCTGATAGCGATCGTGGTGCTGCACCCATTCCATGGGATAGGTGAGGCCGTCTTCATCGCGTCCCTTGGGAGCAATGTCCAGCAGGTCGTACGCGCCCATCATCAGTTCGACGCCGCGCCCGTAGGTCGAGTAGGTATGGAACACGGTCCCTGCGTCGTCCCGGTAGAACGCGCTGATGCCGGGTGCCTCTTCGTGCGGAAACGGCTGCAGGGTGTAGTTGTACCGGACCTTGCCGCTCGAGCGCTCTTTCATGCCGAAACTGACGCCGAAGTCGTAGTTGAAGTCGGTGCCGTGGGAGGACACCCATTTGAACCCCCAGCCCATGCGATTCCGGAATCGCTCGATGTCGGCGAGCGGTGCGCGCGAGACGACGAGGAACGTGAGGTCGCGTTGTTCCAGATGGGGCCGCGCACCGTCGATGTGGTCGGCCATGAACGAACAGCTCGGGCAGCCCTGTTCCCACCCGGGCGCGAACATGAAGTGCTGCACCACCAGCTGACGGCGTCCTTCGAACAGATCGCCGAGGGCGCGCGGTCCTTCGAGTGTGTCGAAGACGTAGTCCTTCTCGACCCGCACCCACGGCAGCGCGCGGCGTTCGCGGGCGATCCGGTCGCGCAGATGGGTCAGTTCCTTCTCCCGTGCGAGCAGCGCTTTGCGCTCGGTTATCCATCGGTCCATGGAGACGACGGGGTGGTTTGCGATGTTCGCGTAGTCGGTGTTGGCGTTCATGGTGTGCTCCTTGGTTGGTCGCCGAAGATGCCGCGCGGCGCGCGGCGGGTGTGACGCTCCCCGCGGGCATCGACGTTCGTCGATGCTCGAATCTGGGGGTGCTGCTGCAGCCCGACGTGTGCGGGCCGAATCGGGTGCTAGCTGCGGACGCTCACGCTGCGCCGCGCTTGGGCCGTCGCACCGCGCGGACTTTGCCGGTGCCACCGCCGCCGCAGTAGAAGAGGTCGGCCCCGTCGGACTCGAGCCCGCTCACGTTGACGCCCGGCGGCATCTTGAGACGTTCGAGTACCATGCCGCTGTCCGGATCGATGCGCCGAACTTCGCTCTCGTCGCCTTCCCAGGTGCCGTGCCACAGTTCGCCGTCGACCCAGGTCACGCCGGTGACGAAGCGATTGGACTCGATGGTGCGCAGGATCCTGCCGGTCGCGGGATCGATCTGGTGGATCTTGCGATCGCGGTGCTGCCCGACCCACAGGCTGCCCTCGGCCCACGCCATTCCCGAGTCGCTCCCGTGGCCAGGCGCCGGAATCGACGCGACGATGTCGCCGGTGGCCGGATCGATCTTGTCGATGCGCGCTTCGGCGATCTGATAGAGGTACTTCCCGTCGAAGGCGGTGCCGGCATCGCATGCGACCTCGATGGTGCGCTCGGTTTCACCGCTCTCGGGATCGAAGGCCACCAGTCGGGAGCCGGTGGCGGCCCAGACATGGCGACCGTCGTGCGTTACGCCGGCGACGCGATCGGAGCCGGCAAAGGGTCCGTACTCGCGCACGATCTCGGCGGCGCGCGCGGGCACCTGGTTTCTCTCGTCACTGGTCTTCTGGGTCATCGTCCGGCTCCTGGTCGCGCCCGGAGTGAGCGCTGCACGGAACGGACTCTACTCAAGCGGGAACGCGGCGGGGAGTAACAAGATCGTCGTGAATCCCGCCAGCGGCGGGGCCAGCCAGCGCTGCGCCCGCGCACGTCCGATCGAGCGTGCCCGTCCGGCGCCCTCCAGTTCCACGAGCGCGCGCTGGACCGTGCGTTGACTGGCCCCGAGGGCCAGTGCCAAGGTCGAGGTCGACCACGCGGCACCGTCGGCAAGCAGTGCCAGGAGCGAGGCCTGGTCGCCGTCGATGGGCGGCGCGAGTACCACCACGGCGTTCTCACCGTGCGGTTCGAGCACGAAGCCTCGGGGCGTGGCCTCGATGTGCGCCAGTGTCGCGATCAGCGCGCGCAGGCGGCCGATCTCGACCCGCAGTCGCGCCCGATGGGTTTCGTCGGGCCGGCGTGTTCCGAAGGCGCGCGCGATGAGTGTCTCCCGATCGATATCGCCGGGCCAGACTTCCGCGAGCGCACGCGCCAGTGCAAAGAGCACCGGCCGGCGCCGAAGCGGCACCGACCTGACGCTGCTGCGCAGGGAGCGACTGCAGGCATCGACTACCAGCGTATCCGAATCGAGCAGCGCGGCGATCTCGCCGAGACGCAGCGGCCGTTCCCCGTGCGCGTCGATGTGCCGGGCGGCAGGACGATCGAGCGCGGCCCGGGCCTCGGCGACCTCCGCCTGAAGCGCCGGCACGCGTGCGCGCTCCGCCTGTTCGTGGGCACGATCGAGCGCGCCCTGGGCCAGGCCGATCCGCAGCGAGCGCAGCGCCAGTTCGGCCGTGACCAGCTCGGCCACGGCCGCGAGCGACGGCGGCAGGGTGCGTCCATCGAGACGCGCCAAGGCAGCCGCTGCTTCGTCGAGACGACCGAGCAGCAGGAGTCGGCGCGCCGCAATGAGATGCGCCTGCAGCGCATTGGCGTGATCGGCCCGGGCCTCCAGCGTGGCCGCTGCGCTCATCAAGGAGCGGGACGACCCGCCGAGGTCGCGCATCGCCAGCGCCACTTCCGCTTCGGCGACGACGCAGCGTGCGCGCGCCAGCTCTTCATGGGCGCCGAAGCCGCGCGCGGCGTTCTTCAGCAATTCCCGCGCGCGCGGGTGCTCACCGAGCTGGGCCATGGCGATACCCCGCAGCGCCAGCGCCGGCGGGTCGTCGCGCAGGGCGACCCACTTGAGTGCGCCGATCGCGTTACCGGTGGCGAGAGCGCGCGCGGCGGCGCCGATCAGGGAATCCATGCGGGCAGCCTATCCCGTCGTGCGGGTTCTGGGGCAGCCAAAGCGCTCAACACGAAGGACGCGAAGGAAAAGCAGAACGGGCCGTTCTTCGGGAACCTTCGTGTCGGCGGTCGAAGTGCTGCTGCACCGGTACGCCAGGAGGGCATCCATCGGAGCCGTGTCGTCCATCGTGCGCACCCTACCATCAGAGTCGTCCGGAGGAGGGGACGGCGGCTCCTCCGGGCTGACTCGTCGCTTAAGTTTCCTCCGGGGGGGCCGTAACTCAGGTCGGGACGCCGCAAAGGCGTCCGCGCTCCCGTTCGCGCCTCACAACAGCCCTCTATGGACATCCTCAGCATCATCGGCCTGATCGTCGCCGCCGCGGCCATACTCGGCGGCCAATGGCTGGAGGGAGGTAATGCGGCGGCGTTGGTGCAGGCAGCGGCGTTCGTCATCGTGGTCGGCGGCACGCTGGGAGCCGTCATGCTGCAGTACCCGCTGGCGGTCTTCGCGCTCGGCATGCGCATGGGGCGCTGGGCGTTCCAGCCGCCGCCGTGCGAATACCGGGCCCTGATCCGGCGCATCGTGAACTGGAGCAACACGGCGCGCCGTGGCGGTCTGCTCGCGCTCGAGCCGCAGCTGGGTGGGGCCGGAGGGACCTACGAACGCAAGGGGCTGCAACTGCTGATCGACGGCGCCGAACCCCAGGTCCTGCGCGAGATTCTGGAGCGTGACATCGACACGTTCGACGAGTCCCACCGCAGCGCCGCGAAGATCTGGGAGTCGGCGGGCGGCTATGCGCCGACTGTCGGCATTCTCGGCGCGGTGCTGGGGCTGATCCATGTGATGGAGAACCTGTCCGATCCTTCGAAGCTGGGCGCCGGGATAGCCGTGGCCTTCGTGGCCACCGTCTACGGCGTCGGCTCGGCGAACCTGCTGTTCCTGCCGCTCGCGGGGAAGCTGAAGGCCGCGATCGGGCGTGAAGTGAAACGCCGCGAGATGTTGATCGACGGGCTCGTGGCCATCGCCAACGGCGACAATCCGCGCGTGATCGAGGGGCGTCTCTCCGGCTATCTTGCCGAGGGCGACCGGTAAAGTGCGGTCCCCACCGATGAGCCCGCAGCCTCTCCCCCCCGAGGGGGCGGTCCTCTTGTGGGCCGGCGAGGTCTGAGATGGTACCGACCATGACCGGGCAGCGCCCAGCGCAGCTGGGGCGCACAGCCCATCGATGCATCTTGGGAGGTGGGTGAGATGCCCCCGACCATGAACGGGCAGCGCCCAGCGCAGCTGGGGCGCACAGCCCATCGATGCATCTTGGGAGGTGGGTGAGATGCCCCCGACCATGATCGGGCAGCGCCCAGCGCAGCT
>Ga0164290_1002137_pt1 | contig 16705 bp, 11 predicted proteins | sample Micstemetagenome_FD_108782 | JGI IMG/M metagenome (GOLD analysis project Ga0164290, IMG submission 108782) | Contaminated culture microbial community from soil near Moab, Utah, USA - Microcoleus steenstrupii SON62 (Illumina Assembly) | ecosystem: Environmental > Terrestrial > Soil > Soil crust... | reverse complement strand
GTAAGCGGATATTGATCCGATGCCTGTAAAAAACCGTTGATACCGTAATTACCCGCTACATAATCCATGTCGCCATCATTATCCATATCAGCAGCAATAATGCTGTTCCACCAGCCTTTGAATGGATCTAAGGCTGTTTTTGTTTTCGTAAAAGCCTTACCCGTATTTTTTAATAACTGAATACTGCCCCAGTCGGTAGTAAGCAAGAGATCGGTTTTACCATCCGCATCCGCATCAGACCACACAGCAGCAGTAATCATTCCAATATTTTGTAAATCAGGGGCTACCTGTCTGGTAACATCTGTAAAAGCAATTTTGTCTTTTTTTGAATCATTTCTGTAAATAAAACTGCTGGCAGGCATCGGATAACTGCCTGGTATTACCCGTCCGCCAATGAATAGATCAAGGTCGCCATCCTGGTCATAATCGGAAGCAATGACACAGCTTTTGGTAGAACGGTTATTTGTAAAATCGGCGGTTATTTCAGAGAAATTTCCTTTGCCATCATTGATATAAAAATGATCGGTATAAGCTTTTGTCTGAGGTTGGTTTTCTGCACCACCAGAAACGATAAATAAATCAAGATCACCATCAGAATCAGCATCCAATAAACTGATACCCGCATCGTCCTGTAATTGCGGACTGGTATGACCCGGTAAGTATTTTCTGTTGAACCGCCCATCTCTTGTTTGCATAAAAACAGAAGCATGAAAAGGAGAACCACCACCGGTAACCAAATCATCTAACCCATCGCCATTTACATCACCTGCGGCTAATGAAGGACCGTATTGTGTGAGCTTATGTAACAGTAAACGCTGAATATCAAAATCAATAAAATCAACTTCTGAAAAACCATAGTTAATACCTGCTGTTGAAGTAATATCACTAAACAGTGAAGAATCAGGTATAACAGAAGCTGCTGTAACAGAAGCTGCCTGAAGAGCAGAGAAGAGAATGGTTTGATTGCTGCTGATGTTTTTTCTGGTCTCCGTTTTTCCATCAGGCCATATCACTTTAACCGAATCAATGGTGCTTTGTTTCCCCACACCAAAATGAATCGTTTGCTCAACTGTAGAGAGATAACCCCTGTATGGAGAATACTCCAGTACCTGATGGGCGTCTTTGGTAAATACATGTACCCATGTGCCAATACCTGTTTTATTTTTATCAGTACCCAGCAATCCAATGCGTATATAATGAGGGGCTTCTTTTTGTTCCTGTTGTTTGTTTTTGAGTAAAGTAGCCGGCATATTGGTATTGTTGATCACAATATCAAGATCACCATCTCTGTCAAGATCAGCATAAGCCATGCCTGCAGAAAAAGTCGGAAAATCAATACCCCATTCTTTTGTGCGGTCAATAAAACGCAGATCGCCATTGTTCTGGTACACATAGTTACTGATTTTTACTACGGGTAACTGATTCAATACTTGTTCCAGCGGTGCGTTGGCTACTGCATTTCTGCGGTAAGCCATAAAGTCTTTATCAGACATGTCTTTGGGTAAACCGTTTGTTACAAACAAATCTCTCCAGCTATCATTGTTTACATCAAATAAAAGAGGGGCCCAGCTCCAGTCGGTATGTGCCACTCCACTGAAATAAGCGATCTCACTAAACGCAGGTCTTGCAACCGTAACATACCCTGCAGGTAACAAACCCTGATTGAGTTGTAAGGTATTTCTCGGGTATTGGTAAATATAACCGAAACGGTCACTGTTCTGAAAAGTCTGGTAACTGATATCGGAATGCATCATCTTCTGCCTGTAATTATCTGCAGGCATCATATCTGTTTCAATAATATCGGCCAGACCGTCGTTATTGATATCTGCAATATCATTACCCATTGCATTTTTGCTGGTATGTTTCAGGTAAGCAGCGCACTGGTCGCTGAAAGTTCCGTTGCGGTTGTTGATATAGAGTATATTATTCGACAGGTAATCGTTACTCACATAAATATCTTTCCATCCGTCCTGATTAATATCTGCAATACTTACACCCAGACCATGACCTTCAATTAAAATACCAGCTTTGGCAGATACATCTTTATACACCGGGTGATGAAGACTTGAATCGTAATTATTTTCAAAGAGCTTATCAGTATTGGGCCAGCTGCCATTTTTTCTGATGGGGCGAAATTCGTTCGGATAAGTGCCATCCAGGTCGTTTATTAAAAGATAAACATCAAGATCACCATCATTATCATAATCAAAGAAAGCGGCCATATGCGTATTGGATGCATCAGCAAGACCATATTCCTCTGCCATTTCTTTGAATACAGGAATACCTGTTGTGCGGTTCGCACCCTGGTTAATGTATAAAAGATTTTTTTTTGCATTGCTGTCAGATAAAACAGCCGCACAAACATAGATGTCCATCAGACCATCATTGTTAATGTCGATGATACTCGCACCTTTACTCCATTTGCCGTTACCACCAACAGAAGCCTGTTCAGTAATATCTTCGAATTTGAGATTGCCTCTGTTCAGAAAGAGTTTGTTGGAAGTTCTGTTACCCGTAAAATAAATATCTGGTAAGCTGTCGTTATTGAAGTCGCCAATGCCCACACCGCCACCATTATAAATGTATTCGTAATTCAATACATTCAGTTCTTGTGTTTCGGTAATAAGGTTGTTGAATTGTAGCCCGGATTTTTCAGGATTTATTTCCTCGAATAGAGTAGTCTGTTGTTTGCATGACATGGCCATCATGCAAACGATTGCGGCAAGAAAAATGTGCTTCATACAGGGTTTTAGAATAAATTTGAGCTAACTCAAGTACTTGCAAAATAAGCATTATGAAACGATTGCGCCTGATTTGCCAGCTATTCTTTTTTATGGGTATCGGACTTGCCAAATCGCAGGATCCATGGAAGCTCACAGTACCCTCAGTGAACCCCGCCAATTACTATGGAGTAACAGTTGCCAATGGAATGATTGGTATTGTTTCTTCACCTGAACCGTTTAAAGTAAAGGAAGTGGTTTTAGCAGGAGCGTATGATCAATATGGCCGTGGAAGAGTGAGTAATTTCCTCCGGAGTTTTAACCTGCTCAATATGCAATTGGGTATCGATGGCAGAAATATTGGTGCAGGTGATGTGCGCAATATGAAACAGGAACTGGATATGCAGAAAGCATCATTCACCTGCTCTTTTGATTATGGTGATAAAGCCACTGTAACATATACTTACTATTCACTCCGTCATCTTCCCTTTACGGTATTGATGGATGTGGCTGTAACAGCTAAAAAAGATATACTGGTTAATTCAGCCAGTGTAATGGAAGCACCGGATGCATTGAAAGATGTACAGAATTATTACAATGAAATTGATCGTCCGCATGTAACCATCAGCCTGCTTACTTCATCTGCAAAAAGTCCAACCGGAAAATTATTGATGTGTGCATCGAATACCTTTCTTTTCTCCGAACACCATGGTGAAGAGCCACGTGTAATTCATGAGATGTGGGATAATAATATGCACCTCATGAAATTCAATAAAACAGTAAAAGCAGGAACTACATACCGTTTCTCTGTTGCAGGTTCCTCCATCACCAGTGCGCATCATGATGATCCGTTGAATGAAGCTGAACGTATGACCATTTTTGCAAAGCTGGAGGGAAGAGAACGTTTATTATCCTTTCACAGCAAGGCCTGGAGTGAATTGTGGAAAAGCGATATTCAGATTGAAGGCGATGCCCAGGCACAACAGGATGTTCACAGCATGATGTATCATCTCTATTCTTTTGTGAGAGAAGGAACAGATTATAGCCCGTCGCCCATGGGTTTGAGCGGACTCGGTTACAACGGTCATGTATTCTGGGATACAGAATTGTGGATGTATCCTGCATTGCTGGTGTTACAACCAGACATGGCAAAAAGTATGGTAGAATACCGGTACAACCGATTGGCTGCTGCAAAGAAAAATGCATTGAGTCATGGTTATAAAGGAGCCATGTTCCCCTGGGAAAGTGCCGCCACAGGTGTAGAAGAAACACCGGTATGGGCCTTGAGTGGACCTTTTGAACATCATATTACAGCCTGTGTGGGTATTGCAGCATGGAACTATTATTGCGTAACACAGGATAAAGAATGGCTGAAAGAAAGAGGCTGGCCCATCTTGAAAGAAACAGCCGATTTCTGGGCCAGCAGGGTAGAAAGAAATGGTCCGGGTAAGTATGATATAAAAAATGTAGTAGCTGCCGATGAGTGGGCCGAGAATGTAGACAACAATGCATGGACCAATGCCGCCGCCAAAGCAGTATTGAATTATGCTACCGAAGCCGCTGTACTGATCGGAGCAAAAGCAGATGCCGATTGGTTACAGGTGGCAAAAAATATTCCCATTTTAAAAATGGAAAACGGGGTTACACAGGAGCATGCCACTTATAAAGGAGAAGGTATTAAACAGGGCGATGTAAACCTGCTTGCTTATCCATTAAAAGAAGTAAGCGATCCGAAACAGGTGCTGAAAGACCTCGAGTATTATGAAACACGTGTACCCAATGAGGGTACACCTGCCATGACACAGGCCATATTTACCCTACTCTATGCGAGGTTGGGTAACGCAGACAAGGCCCTTAAATTTTTTAAAGACTCTTATGAACCCAACCTCAACCCGCCGTTCAGGGTGATTGCAGAAACCAAGGGTGGAACCAATCCTTATTTTGCTACAGGGGCTGGCGGTATTTTACAAAGTGTGCTGATGGGTTTTGGGGGTATTGACATTACCTCAAAAGGAATTACACAGATTAAATCGGTACTTCCCAAACACTGGAAAAAACTAACACTTACAGGTATTGGACCCGACAAAAAAACCTTGATTGTTCAATAAAAACTATTATTTTTAACTGCTTGAAACGACTTGCCACGATAGTATCTCTCAGTTTACTACTCTTTAGCCTTGGTGGCTACAGGATGTTGTTGGGTTATATGGAAACGGCTTCCGACAACGCATTTCAGGCTAATCTGTACAATGATATTTATGATGAAGCCATGTTGCTTCACCTCAAAGTTCCGGCCAGTACACCTTATGGTGCCAATTCGCCACAATACGAAAATGCAACGGGCGAAGTTGATATTAATGGCGTGACTTATCATTTTGTAAAAAGACGTTTTTACAAAGACTCACTTGAATTATGGTGTGTTCCCAATATGGAAAAAATCGGTATCCGGAATGCCCGGGATGATTTCTTCCGGTTAGCGGGAGACTATAATGCAAGTTCATCCACACAAAAATCTCCCAATCAGCATACGGTTCTTAAATTCTCTGTTCTGGACTTTACCGGGGATCATTCTTTTTCCTGGCAGTTTAGGAATGCAGCCCCCAGACAGGTTCATTATGTGAATCAGGAAACCGCTTATCTGTCTGATTATATAAATCGTTTAGAGCGACCTCCACAAGCTTAATGCTGGTTCATTAAGCATTCTTTTCTTTTTATCTGAATTTATTGAAATAACCTGGCTTTATGAGAAAGCTCTTATTGGGGCTCGTAATTGTTTTATTTGCACAGGCATGTAAACCATCTACCGAGTATAAAACATTTTTACACGATCCAGCTTTGTTTAGCAATACCGTATATGAACTGAATACGGTAGTGATGGGGAATAATTTTCCTCCCATGGTAGCATAGCGTAATTATGTATATGCTGCAGTTGCTGCTTATGAAGTGGTAGCCGCTGCTTATCCCAATGAGTACGAATCGCTGGGCGGACAATTGAAGGGGTTACAGAAACCGCTTGTACCAACTATTACAGCCGATATGGATATTGAACTGGCTACCCTGCTTGCTTATATGAAAGTGGGAGAGACGGTAACTTTTCCGGAAGGCAGTATGAAGGATTATGAGGATAGTATTTTACAGGTTGCCAGAGATAAAGGCCTGAGCAGCAAAGTAGAAAAAGCATCGCGTATGCTGGCAGACAGTATCAGCATGCACATCATCCGTTGGAGCAAGAAGGATAATTACCTGCAGACAAGAGGTGCCGAAAAATATGCGGTTAAAAAAATACCTGGCCGCTGGGTACCAACACCCCCAATGTATGCTACTGCCGTAGAACCACACTGGCATGAAATAAGACCAATGGTGATAGACAGTGCAGGAGTATTTGATCCGCCACCGCCACCGGTATTTAATATGACGGATAAAAAGAGCAAGTATTACCAGGAAGTGACCGCCATTAAAAACGCGATCGACAGTTTAACACCTGAGCAGAAACATATTGCAGAATTCTGGGATGACAACCCGTTTAAGATGAATGTAACAGGACATGTGATGTATGGCAGCAAAAAATTCTCTCCTCCGGGTCACTGGATGAGTATTGTGGGTATTGCCGGACAAAAAGCAAAAGCCGATTTCGCCACACATGTATATGCCGTTGCCAAAACATCCATAGCCTTATTTGATGCATTTATACAGTCTTGGTATGTGAAATACAAATACAATACCGCCAGACCGGAAACAGTCATCAATGAATACATCGATCCAAACTGGAGACCCTATCTGCAAACACCTGCTTTTCCTGAATATACCTGCGGACACTCAACCATTTCATCTGCCGCTGCCGAGGCGCTAACCAGCGTATTCGGTGATAATTTTTCTTATACCGATTCTACTGAACTGGAATTCGGCATACCCAACAGAAGCTTTAGCTCGTTCAGGGCCGCTGCTGAAGAAAATAACTGGGCCAGGTTTTATGGTGGTATCCATTTCCACAATTCATGTATCATCAGCACCGATTATGGTCAACGCGTTGGACGAATGGTAGTTGACCGTTTGAAGATGAAAAAATAATCGATGCCAATGTTGGTCGCTGACCACCATTGAAAATTGAAATGATACAGTCAACAAACGAACCAGTGTTGACCAGACAATCAATCGAATAATCACCATATTGGCGAGACCAATGATGCTGATTTGTTGTAGGTAACAATCAACTAATAATTGCTAAAGAAACCCGGCTATTGATGATCAGTGATCAACAATGGCAAATCAAACCTAATCTAACATGAGACCAATCATATTTTTACTGACAGTTGTTTTTTTTATTCAAACAAAATCAAATGCACAGGGTTGTGTGGCCATCAGAAGTGTAGGTGGTATGTGTACTATTGATAATCTTTTTGGTGCAGACTCTGTTCAAAGCAAATGGAGTTTTAATGCCAATACCCGCTATTTCAACTCCTTTCGCCATTTTGTTGGAACAGATGAGCAAAAGCACAGAATGCAGAATAAAACAGAAGTAATTAATCACAATGTTACAGTAGACCTGAGTTTAACTCGCATACTTAACAGACGCTGGTCAATAACATTTGGTATACCTGTTATATCCAATACACGCACATCCTTATATGAGCACGGAGGAGCAGCACGTCACCTTACCAGTTCTTTCGGATTGGGTGATGCTCGTATTACAGCCTACCACTGGTTAACCGATCCTGCCAAAGCAAGAAAATTCAGTTTGCAGGCAGGCCTTGGTATTAAATTACCTACAGGCGATTTCAGGGTACAGGATCATTTTTATACCAGTGCCGGTGCAAAAGTATTAGGTCCGGTAGACCAGTCTATTCAACTCGGCGATGGTGGAACAGGTTTTACCATGGAGCTGAATGCCAACCATGTAATTTCAAGAAGGGTAAGCTTATACGGTAATTTCTTTTACCTGATGAATCCGCGTGAACACAATGGCGTATCAACCGCAAGAGGTGGAACACCTTCTGCTACGGCCATTCAGTATGGCAGTGATGTAATGAGTGTGCCCGATCAGTATATGATTCGTTTTGGGGCCAACTTTACTTTCAATCGTTTAACATTTTCTGCCGGTTACAGAAATGAAAGAGTAACAGCGAAAGACCTGGTAGGAGGTAGTTATGGTTTCAGACGTCCGGGTTTTGTAGCATCCATCGAGCCGGGTATAACCTATTCATTAAAGAAAATGAACCTCTACGCTTATGTACCCTTTGCTGTTCAGCGCAGCCGTATACAGAGCTATGCTGATCTTGAAAGAACAAGAATCACCGGTGTTCGCGCACAGGGCGATGCCGCATTTGCCGATCTGGCAGTGAATGTGGGAATAAGTGTAAGATTTTAGGAGGAGGGATTAGCTATTAGGTATTAGCAGAGATTTTATTATTTCTTCCTAATTCCTAATGGCTAATAGCTAATGGCTAATAGCTAATCCCTAACCCCTCTCAAATTAATCTAATGACTAAACGAAACATGATGCAAAAAATAAAAACAAAGCTATGCCAGATGGCAGGCCTTTTTATGATAATCGTTTTAGCACATTCACCATCAAAAGCACAAACAGAGATTGATGGTATAATGATGGCGAAAAATAACTACTGCTCCGGTATTATGTACAACTATAGCAGTTGGGATCAATACTGGGAAGGAACTTTAAAAAGAAACAACCTCAATCTTGGTACCGTATCAACCAGCATGCTCGCATATATGGGTAACTATGGTGTTTCTGATAAACTGAATGTATTATTTGGATTGCCCTATATTAAAACCAAAGCAACTGCCGGTACACTCAGCGGTATGAGTGGTTTACAGGATTTATCACTCTGGGTAAAATGGATGCCTTACGAAAAAGAATTTGGCAAGAGCACGCTTTCATTTTATACCATTGGTGGTGTTTCTCTGCCCGTATCAGATTATACACCCGATTTCTTACCCATGTCTATCGGACTGAGAAGTAAAACCATTTCATTAAGAGGAATGGTCGATTACCAGTATGGCAGTTGGTTTACTACTGCTTCTGCTACTTATGTAATACGTGATAAAGTAACACTCGACAGAGAGTCGTACTACACAACCCAATTACACAATACAAATGAAGTGGCCATGCCCGATGCATCATCTATTAATGTAAGGGCAGGTTACCGTACCGGCAGAATGATTGTAGAAGCCGTATGGAACAAATGGACCACACTCGGCGGTTTTGATATTACCCGCAACAATATGCCTTTTGTAAGCAACAGAATGAATGCAAGTATGCTGGGTATTAATCTCAAGTATAACCTGAAAGGAGTGGATGGATTATCGCTGATAGCAAATGGTAATATTACACTTAGCGGAAGAAATATGGGACAGGCATCAACTATTGGTGGAGGTGCTTTTTATATCATTGACTTTTCACCCAAAAAGAAAAAGGAAAAAACATCCACCACCGATAAAAAATAAGCCATGAAAAAACTACTTACCATATGCTTATTGGCAACAACAATATTGGTGCAGATGTCATGCTCCAAAAATGTTCCCAATACAACAGATGATGCGCCAATGCTGGCGCCAACAAAAACAGATATTGATGCAGGTATCTGGAAACCTATTTTATTAACCGGTCCAACGGAATTTCCGGTGGCAGCACCGGCAGCCGTTAATTCTGTTGGTTATATCGCAGAATTAAATGAAGTAAAAGGATACCAGCGTGATCTTACAGCAGATCAGGAAGCCGCTATTAAATATTGGGGAGCCGGCGGTGTACTGAGATGGAATGAACTGATGCGTCAGCTTGTAGCAAAATACAACCTGCCACCCTATCAGAATCCTGATGGTACATATCCATTCCCCAGTGCCAATAATCCATTTGCTTATCCTTTATTTCCATTTGCCAATCCACCCTATGCAGCAAGGGCCTATGCCTATATCAGTGCGGCACAATATGATGCATTGGTGGCTGCATGGCATTACAAAAAACTGTACAACAGACCGGCACCGTATAAAACAGATGCGAATATCAAACCCAGGTTGCCACAGTCTGATCTGCCATCCTATCCATCAGAAGATGCAGTACTGGCAGGTGTAACAGCGGAGATGATGAAACTGTTTTTCCCTGGTGAGATTGCATTTATACAGAAAAAAGCAGAAGAGCAGATGATGTCAAAACTAATGGCAGGTACTGCTACCAGAAGCGATATAGAAGCAGGAGAAGCATTGGGCAGACTGGTAGCGCAAAAATTCATTACCCGCGGAAGAGCCGACAGGGCAGGCGCTGCAGCCGGAAATGCTACAGACTGGGCATTGCTCGAAACACAAACCATTGCCCGTGGTGAAATACCATGGATCAGTAAGGAAACGCCTAAACGTCCACCCATGTTGCCACTCTTTGGTCGTGTAAGACCATTCCTGTTTGATGAAACAGTTACGCCAACACTTCGTCCGGCAGCACCCCCATCTACTTCAAGTGAGCAGATGAAAAAAGAAACAGCGGAAATATATGATCTGGTAAATAATACCAATGCAGAGAGAATACGCATTACCCATTTCTGGGCAGATGGTATTGCTACCGCTACACCTCCGGGTCACTGGGGTGCCATTGCAGATGCAGACTTTATCAATCAGAAATTCAGTGAAGTACGTTGGGCAAGAAATATGGCATTATTGAATATGTCGATGATGGATGCAGCTATTGTATGCTGGGATACCAAATTCTTTTATTTCAATCCACGTCCATCGCAATTGAATCCCGCCATTAAAACTATTACAGGCCTACCTAATTTCCCTTCTTATATTTCAGGTCACTCAACTTTCAGTGCTGCCGCCGCAACCATCCTGAGTCACATCGTGCAAACAAAAGCGCAGGTGTATGATGCTATGGCGAAAGAAGCATCTATATCCCGCATGTATGGGGGCATACATTACAGAAGTGATTGTGAAAAAGGATTAGAAACGGGTAATAAGGTTGGCGCCTATGCAGTGGCCAGGGCCAAGACTGATGGAGCTGATTAGGTTGGCTATTAGCTGTTAGCCATTTGGAGGAGTAAGAGGATATTCAATTATCTTACTCCTCCAAATTTACCTTCTACCTATCAATGGCTAACCCCTAACAGCTAATAGCTAATAGCTTCCAGTAAACAAAAAGAATAAGGTTCTATAATGAGGTATTCTTAATCGGCACCAACACTATGCCGTTGATTGTTCCAGTGGTCGTATAAATTGCTCACGCCATATCCATGTTCTTTAAAAGCATGCCAGGTAAGATAAGCCGCTTTATTACTGAAGTTGAACAAGCAATACAAGTGATCTTCATTCATTGACCTGATGAAACCTGCAACATGTATATTATGCGGCGTAATCCACTGAATATTCTTATAATCACCCGTAGCAGATAATTGTTTACGAAGTTTTAATAAACGTTGAGTGCCACTGAAAATCCGGTGTTCAATGGTGCCTTGTTCTTTTGTTTTTTCATTTTTCTTCCAGTCAATTACAGGCCGGTGCATCCAGCGGTTATCATAGCTCTTGCCATCATCATTCAAATAGCTGTAATCATTGGTATACGCAGCTTCATCGCCATAGAATAACATGGGAATGCCACCAATGAAGATACTCTGCGCCTGCATGAGTAATATTTTCTTTGCTGCTGTTTCTATGCTTTTTTCATTACCCGACGCAATTGCTTTTTCTAATCCGCATAAAGAAGCCAGTGAACCACTGATACGTGCATCCTGTGTTTTAGGATTCACTGAAAACAAAGCACCGGTTGCAGAGGAGGAAGGATGTACACCTGAATAATATTCTTTCAAAAATTTCCGGTGTTCATAAGCATTGAATCCTGCCGCGGCAATCATGCTGTCATCATAACCCAAACCAATATCATCATGACAGCGGGTATAACTGATCCAGGTACAGCCAAAAGGTTTTTGTAAAAGATCATGTTGAGCTGCCAGCATAATGCGGGTATCGCCGGTAGCCAATGCATCCCATTGCAGGGCCATCTGTGTAGCATTATAGGCTACATCACATTCTTTGGCCGTATATAAATCGGTGCCGAAATATTTCATGATTTCTTTGGGAGCTACTATCGCTTCACCCAACAAAGCCATACCCGGTGCCGCTACTTCCACACACTGACGTATGAGGCGAAGAATAGTATGCGCTTCGGGTAAATTCTGACAAGTGGTACCTATCTGTTTCCAGATAAAAGCCGGAGCATCGATACGTAAAATATCTACACCTAAGTTGGCATAGAACAGAATATTATCGAGCATATCTACCAGTACGGAAGGGTTGCTATAGTTCAGGTCCCACTGGTAATTATGAAAAACAGTCATCACCCATTTACGGGCTTCTTTGTTCCAGGTAAAACTGCCGGGAGCAGATTCGGGGAAGATCTCCGGCATGGTCGCATCTAACTGATCGGGGATGCTTCTGTCGTCGTACATGTAAAAATATTCCTGGTATACAGGATCGCCATTCTTTGCCTTAACCGCCCATTCGTGATGATGCGAAGTGTGGTTGAGTACAATATCGAGCATGAGGTACATCTCTTTTTCCTGCATGACTTTTTGTACAGCGCGAAGGTCATCAATGGTACCAAAGCGACTGTCTACTTTTCTGAAATCGGAAACCGCATAACCGCCATCACTCTCACCTGCCGGACTTTCAAAAATGGGCATCACATGCAGGAAATTAACACCCAGCGATTCGAGATAAGGCAAACGTGCAGGCAGATCATTTAGTTTACCGCAGAAGCGATCTACATATAAACTCATGCCACATATTTCATTGCTGAGAAACCATTGCCCTTTGATGGCTTTGGTAATATCGCGTGCACGCAATTCCTTATTTCTTTGTTGATGACCGCGAATAAGCGTAATCAGTAATTGTTCAAACAGGGCATCAGCCATAAGGTGATTGCTGTATAAGGATCTATACAAACTCTCAATAGCCGTTGCATTAGCAGATAGTCTGGTATAAAACCCAAGATCATCGCCACTAAGCAGCAGCCCCTGTTGTTGGCAGATGCGGGTAATTCGTTGGTGGAGGGTGAAATTGTACATTTTAGCTTCTGGCTGCTAGCTGCTAGCTACTAGCATATTCATTTTAGTTCTCGTAAAACATCTTACTAGCAGCTAGCAGCTAGTAGCAGGCAGCTCAATCGAAGATCGCGCTGCTCAAGTGCTTAAACGCTTCCATCGCACCTAAGTACTCACAGGTCCTGGCACCGGCTTTGTTGGCATTATGAATAACCTGCTTCCAGTCGGGTAATGATAATTGTATGATATCGTTTAATGTTTTGTTGTGTAACTGGTATAATACGGCTCCTACAAAAGCATCGCCTGCACCGGTGGTGTCAACAGGTTTAACAGGAATACTGGCAATGGTATAAGTGTTGCCTTTATAACCCAATAAGGTTCCTTCCTTGCCGAGGGTGATGGTAAAAACTGCATTTGTTTTCTCCAGTAAAACGGCCGCTGCATCGGCCACCGCATAGGTGCCGGTGATGAGCATGGCTTCCTCATCACTCAGTTTGAAGAAATGGCAGGACTGTAAAAAGTTCCACGACTGATCAATAAAAGTCTGCGTATCGTTCGGAAAAAGCAGGTGACGGTAATTGGGATCGAAGCTGATGAATATATTATTCTGTAACAATGCTTTTTGCAACATGCCCTGATAAGCTGCCTGTAAGGGGCCGGGCAGAAAACCGGTAGCCGAACCAAAATGAATGATGCCTATATCATCGAGTGGAATGGCTTCTGTTTCATCGCGGTTGAGCATGCCATCGGCGCCACGGTTGAATACAAAATCTCTTTCTCCATCTTCCATTAAGGAAACAAATGCGAAAGTGGTAAAAGCCTGTGGATCTTGCAGCATCCATCGGGTAGAAACACCAAATTCCTGCATCACATCAATGAGCTGTTTACCAAAAGGGTCATTACCTACTTTGGCAGCCAGCTCAACCTGTCCACCCAATGCTGCAATGGCCGCCGCCACATTGGTTGGTGCGCCTCCGGGTTTCTTGAGAAAATGCTGCCCATTCGAAAGACTGCTACCCTTATCGGTGCAGATCATATCAATAAGCGCTTCTCCAATGCATAGTATTTTCATATTTGGCAGAATTACTCCGTGCCACTCCGTGTTCGACTCCGTGTAACTCTGTGGTTAGTATGAGCTCAAAAATAAAGCAGGTATTTATTCGGAAAAGTTAACCACAGAGTTGCACAGAGTCAGGCACGGAGTTTCACGGAGGTTTCATTTATTAGTTAAGCTAAGTTTAATCATCGATTTTATAAACTTCTACCATACCACATCATCTCTCATCTTCAAATTTCCCAATCTCCAAATTTTCAAATTATTAATGCCCGCCACTTACCGGCATATCCACTTCTTCCTCATTCTTAGCAACACGCATTCTCATCGTTGCAAATGCAGCAATCAGCAATAGCCCTCCTGCAAATGTGATGGCGTTGGCGGGGTTGCTGTTAAGGAAGGTTTTATAGATATAACCAAAGGAAAGGGTTTGAATAATCATTGGCACCACAATCATCATGTTAATGATACCCATATACACACCATATTTCTCTTTCGGAATACTACCTACTACCATAATGTATGGCACACCCATCATACTGGCCCAGGCAATACCAAAGCCAATCATAGGAGCAAATAAGTAGTATTTGTTTTCAATATGAGGTAGAAGGAACAAGGATAAAGAGGCAAGGATCAGGCAAACAATATGTACCTGTTTGGCGCCGAATTTTCTGGCCATCCATACCAGTCCGAAAGCCGAAAGAAAAGTAATGATATTGTAAAAACCGTTAACGAGACCTGTCCAGCCAACAGCTTCTTCGTAGAGTTGCTGGTTGGTTTCTGCGGTGGTATGCCAAACAGATTGTGCAATGCTATGCGAAATAAACTGCCAGTAACAAAACATGGCATACCATTGAAACAGGTACACCAAACCTAATTGCCATAAGGTTTTGGGCATATGAACAATGGAACTGAATATTTCTTTAAAAGGGGTGAAGAAACTTTTATGTTCTGCGCGCAGTGCTGCCAGTTCAGCATCAGTAGGCGGTATCTCCGGTGTTTTAATGACCGACCATGCCACAGAAGCAATAGAACATACTGCCCCTACAAAAAAGGAACCATACACCCAGTAAGGAATACCGGGCTCCCCTGTTGAAGTGGTTGACTGACCGGTAATTAGTTTCTGAAAAAAGAATAAAGAAAGATTGGCCAGTGTTATACCCAATCCTGTAAAAAAGCTCTGTGTTAAAAACCCCATGGCACGCTGACTCGCCGGTAGCTTATCGGCAATAAAGGCACGATAGGGTTCCATGGCGGTATTGTTGGCGGCATCGAGAATCCATAATAAGCCAACGGCCATCCACAAAGCACGGCTGAAGGGAAAGGCGAATAAACAGAGACTACAGAAGATGGCACCGATTAAGAAATAGGGTTTACGCCTGCCCCAGCGCGGGTGCCAGGTTTTATCGCTCAGAGCACCAATGATGGGTTGAATAAGCAAACCAGTCATCGGGCCGGCAAGATTGAGTAAGGGAAGATCTTCCGGTCGGGCATCTAAAAAACTGTACAGTGGATTAACAGCTGTTTGTTGTAATCCGAAACTGTACTGTATACCAAAGAAACCGACATTCATATTAATGATCTGCCAGAAACTCAGTTTTGGTTTAGCTAATGACATGGCAAGCAGTTAGGGTGTATAAGCGATGTACTGTAATATAATTGCTTTCTTTCAGCGTTTTAGCAACGAAGAAGAGATATTTTTTTCGAAAACGTTTGTTGGGGAAATGTAGGATGTCTGATTGCTGATGTCGGATTTTGTAGAACAGCAGCATGTCGAAGAATGAATAATGAAGGAAGCCGGTGGAATCATTCGATTAGTTCCGCGAATTGTTGTTCACTGTCAACGAAGGTGAGAGATTGGAGTCGATGCTGGAGGCTACACAGGTTCGAACTGATCATTACAACATGATCTTACATAGTTGAGACTAAAAGGCACAGGTGAACTAAACAGAAACACGCTGTCCATAAAGTCTCCCGTCAAAAGCTTTGGCGTGAAGGGGGAAATGGAATAGATTTTTTTGAACACACTATAAAATGATACCTGCTTATTTAAGTTCCGATAGAATCAGTTTTTTCTGCTTTAAGGTGTTCTTCATTGCTTTTTCCCTTACTGCAGGATCGCTGCTATGGATCAGATCAAAGTATTCAGTGGGTACAACCTGCCATGACAGACCATATTTATCTTTGCACCATCCGCAAGAACCTTCTTCGCCGCCGTTTTTGGTAAGTGCATTCCAGTAATAATCTGTTTCGGCCTGGTCTTTTGTATTAATAACAAATGAAACGGCTTCATTAAACTTAAATAGTGGCCCCGCAGCCAATATGGTAAACTCCATACCTGCTATTTCAATAACAGCGGTTTCTATGCCCGCGGCATTGCCACTTTCGGTACTATCGAAGCGGAGAAAATCTTTCAACTTACCGTCTTTAAAAATGGATAAATAATAATCTGCAACACCCTTCGCATCTTTCTCAACCCACAGATAGGGTGAAATTTTTTGCGTAATAGGATTCTTACTTTTACCAGTGTTATGTACAGTCATGGTATCATGTATTGTGTTGTTGGTTTTATCAGACTGTTTCGGATTGGTACAGGCAATGCCAAAGCCGATAACCATTGCGGTAAACAAAATGAGTTTATACATGTGCTGTTTTTTAGCTGATAAAAAGAAAATGGCCCACATTACAAAATACATGGGCCGTTTTAACTGTATTTATGGTTGCCCTTTATGTCTCGGATCAAAATCCACCATCCACTCAATACCAAATTTATCCCTGAACATACCGAAATAAGAACCCCATGGACTGTCTGCTATGGGCATTTCAACTTCTCCACCCGCTGAAAGACCCTTGAATAGTTGGTCGGCTTCTTCTTTGCTTTCTGCACCAAT
>Ga0164290_1002135_pt1 | contig 16749 bp, 11 predicted proteins | sample Micstemetagenome_FD_108782 | JGI IMG/M metagenome (GOLD analysis project Ga0164290, IMG submission 108782) | Contaminated culture microbial community from soil near Moab, Utah, USA - Microcoleus steenstrupii SON62 (Illumina Assembly) | ecosystem: Environmental > Terrestrial > Soil > Soil crust... | reverse complement strand
TGACCATAACCCGCGTCACTCCGAAAGCTGGCTTTACCTCGCCTCGATCCGCCTACTCGGGCGTCGATTGGCCAAAGCCTCCTGAACCATGACGCTCTATGGTTGGAATATTGGAGAGCTTCTCAGATTGACGAGCGGCGCGCTAAATGGAGTTTTGTAGCAAAGGGGGAATACCTATTTGCCGGGGGGCGCAGTAGATGTTATTGCGGCGCGAGTGTCACAAGCCGCACACAGGATAACGGGAAGGGCAACAAATACCCTATGTATATCTGTTCAGATCGGCATAAGGGAAAGTCAACATGCGCGTTTAGGCTCCCTTCACAGGCTACGGATGATGTTATCTGGAATGCTGTAGAGTACCTGTTACGCAATCCAGCGCTAGAACTTGAAAAGCTACAGGAAGCGCAACGGGCTATGATGGAAGATCATAGCGAAGCTGTCATGACCCTGGAAGCTATCGAGCGGGCGCGAAAGAACTTTCATGCCGATCTAAAGGCATATTATGAGGATTATAGGGCGGAACTGATTACAAAGGAGATTTACATAGAGAAAAAGAGGGAATTAGAAGCGCGGCTAGCTGTGGCCGAAGAGATGCACAAGGAGTACAAAGAGAAAGTAGCGGCTAGGGTACTATCTAATAAGGATATAGATCATATTGTGCGCGATTGCCAGCGTATAGCTGATCTGCTAGATGAAATAGGGGTATTGGAGCATGAGCATAAGCGGTATATTGTCGAAAGGTTAGATATTCGTGGTAGATATGCTGTAGAAAATGGCTATCTAGTGCTATATCTGACCATACACGGCATTGATTTTGATCGTGTCTACCCTGATATGTCAACTTCACACAAATCATCAATTATTTGAACATGGATTCATTGAGGTAGAAGTTGATCGGCCCCAGGGCCTGCGGGTCGGTGCCGGTCCAGTCGAAGTAGGCCTCGTCGCCCACGCGGTAGATCGTGAGCTTCATCTTGTAGGGGCCGTTGCCCAGGCCGTCGTCGTCGATATAGTCTTCGAAGAACTGCGGCTCCTCGGGCAAGTTCTGCAGGATCAGCTGCTTCATCGCCCGGTAGGTCCGGTCCAGCAGGGCCTGGCAGGCCGCCAGGTAAGTCTCCTTGCCGAAGCGGTCGCACAGCTCGACCACGCGCTTCTCGGCGGTGCGGCACGAGGCGACGATCGCCATCAGGTCGGCCCGGTTCATCTCGGGCTGCCTGACGTTGTTTAACATAATGTCGAGCACGGCGCGATTGAGCTTGCCGCGCTCGTAGATCTTGACCGGGGGGAGGCGCAGCCCCTCGCCGAAGATCGTGGTCGCGCCGGTGGGCAGGGAGCCGGGCAGCGGGCCGCCGACGTCCTGGGCGTGGCCGAACATGCTGGCCCAGCCGACGAGCTCGGCCCCATCGCCCTCGCCATAGAAGATCGGCACCATCACCAGCAGGTCGTTGACGTGGCTGATCGCGCCGCCGCACAGGTAGGGGTCGGACAGCAGGATCACATCGCCGGGCTCGATCGACTGGTCCCAGCTTCGCATGAGGCCGGCGATATAGCTGCCGAACTGGCCGACGACCATACGGCCGTGGGGGTCGGTCACCATCGGGAACTGGTCGTGCTGCTCCCGGATGACCGGGCTCATGGCGGTGCGGTAGAGCACCGCGTCCATCTCGTAGCGCGTATTCTTGAGCGCGTTCTCGATGATGTCGAGCGTCACCGGGTCGATCTGCATATCGGGGGCCCGGGCAATCTTCACATTCGTCGGCATGATGTGTCTCCTCCGTGGGTAGAGGCTAGAGCCTCAACCTAACCGCGGTTGATCAGCAGGTTGAAGTGGCGATCCACCATAGCGGTGTGGCCCGGGAGCACAACGGTGGTGCTATCGAGCTCGGTGACGATGGCGGGGCCCTCGACCTGCATGCCGGGGCGGAGCCTGGCGCGGTCGTAGAGGCGTGCGTCGATCCACTCGCCGTGGCGGTAGATCCGGTGGTCGCCGGCGAAGGCGGGGGCGGGGTCGGCGTCGGCGGGGTCGGCCTCGGGGAGCTCGATCTTGGTGACGCGGCCGATGCCGACGGCGCGCAGGTTGACGATCTCGACCGTGCTGTCGAGCATAAAGCCGTAGGCCCGGTCGTGGGCCTCGTTGAACTGGCGCACCAGCGAGGGGATCAGGTCGCCGTCGAACTCGGCCTCGCCGACCGCGATCGGCATCTCGTAGCCCTGGCGGTAGTAGCGCAGGTCGACGAAGAAGCGCAGCTCCTGGCGCGCGGCGGGGATCTGCTCGCGCTCGAGCACGGCGCGGGCCTCGACGCCGAGCTCGCGGAGGATGGCGACGAGCTCCTCCTGCTCCACCCGGTCCACCGTGCGGATGAAGGTGCGGGCGAACTCGTCGCGGTAGTCGGCCGACAGGTCGCCCAGCGCGCAGAGCAGGCCGGGGGCGGGCGGCACCAGCACCGGGTAGGAGCCCATCAGCTCGGCGAGAGCGTTGCCGTGGAGCGGGCCGGCGCCGCCGAAGGCCATGAGCGCGAATTCGCGCGGGTCGTAGCCCTTCTGGACGCTCACCAGCCGCAGGGCGCCGAACATATTCTCGTTGACGATCCGCAGGATGCCCTCGGCGGCCTCCTCGAGCCCGAGGCCGGTGGCGTCGGCGATCTTCTGGACGGCGGCGCGGGCGGCCGCTATGTCGAGCTGCATGGCGCCGCCGAGGATGCTCGGCGGGAGGTAGCCGCAGACGACGTTGGCGTCGGTGACGGTGGGCTCGGCGCCGCCCCTGGCGTAGCAGGCCGGGCCCGGCACGGCGCCGGCCGACTGGGGGCCGACGCGCAGGGCCTTGGTCAGCGCCGGCACGTGGGCGATCGAGCCGCCGCCGGCGCCGACCGAGCGCACGTCGACGGAGGGCACCTTGACGGGGAAGTAGCCGAGCACCGTTTCGCGGGCGATCGCCGGCTCGCCCATGCACAGGGCCACGTCGGTGGAGGTGCCGCCCATGTCGAAGGTGAGGATGTTCGGGAAGCCGGCGCGGGCGGCGATGTGCAGCGCGCCCGCGACGCCGCCGGAGGGGCCGGACAGCAGCGTGTAGACCGGGTTCTCCTCGGTGGTCTCGGCGGTCATCAGGCCGGCGTCGGAGCGCAGGATGTTCAGCTTGGCGCTCACGCCCTGGGATTTGAGCTGCTCGCTCAGGTTGTGGACGTAGCGGCGCACCTTCGGCTTGACATACCCGTTCATCGTCGCGGTCAGGGCGCGCTCGTACTCGCGGAACTCGGGCAGCACCTCGTAGGAGATGGTGACGGGCAGCTCGGGGGCGAGGCGCTGGGCGATCGCCTTGAGCCGGCGCTCGTGGTCGGGGTTGGCGAAGGAGTTGACGAGCGAGATCGTCAGCGACTCGATCCCGGAGTCGATCAGCTCCCTGAGCGTGGACTCGGCCTGGGCCTCGTCGAGCTCGCGCACGACCTCGCCGCGGGCGCCCATGCGCTCGGCCACCTCACGGGTGTCGGCGAGGGTGGCGGGCGGCTCGGGCTTGATCATGATCATCCAGCCGGCGAGGGGGCCGGGCGTCTGCGAGCGGGCGAGGTGGAGGATCTGCTTGAACCCCGCGGTGGTGACGAGGCCGACCCGGGCGCCCTTGCCCTCCAGGATGACGTTGGTGGCGACGGTTGTGCCGTGCATGATCTGAGCCACGCTGGTGGGGTCGACCTGGGCCTGCTGGCAGATCGCGGCGATGCCGTCGAGCACGGCCTCTGACGGGTCGTGGGGGGTGGAGGGGGTTTTGTGGCGCCAGTAGCGCCCGCTGTCCTCGTCGAACAGCATCAGGTCGGTGAAGGTGCCGCCGACGTCGACTCCAACGCGGAAGGCCATGCGTTCCTCCTTTGGGCTGTTGGGCTGTTCGGTTGGTGGGCTGTTGGGCTGTTGGCTGGCCCAGAGCCCAACGCCACTGCTCATCTGTACACGGGCTCTGCCTTGCCGACCAGTGCGGGTAGAGGTTTTCCGAGCGCGGCGGAGAGCCACTGAGCCGAGTCGATCAGGGCCGTGAGGTCGAGGCCGCTGGCCACGCCCATGCCGTTGAGCATGTGGGTCAGATCCTCGGTGGCGATGTTGCCGACGGCGCGCGGCGCGAAGGGGCAGCCGCCGATCCCGCCAAGGGCGGCGTCGAACGAGCGGACGCCGGCCTGCCAGGCCGCGTAGGCGTTGGCGTAGCCGGTGTTGCGCGTGTTGTGCAGGTGGATGGCGAGGGCGGGCCCGCCGGCGAGCGCGTCGCGCGCCAGCGCGCAAAGGGCCGCGACCTGGGTGGGCACGGCCATGCCCGTGGTGTCGGCCAGGACCACCTCGTCGGCGCCAAGGGCGGCGAGCTCCCTGGCGATAGCGAGCACGCGCTCGGGTGGGATGCGCCCGTCGAAGGGGCAGCCGAAGCTGGCCCCGATCGCGACCCCGAAACCTACGCCGCTGGCCCTGGCCCGCCCGGCCACCGCCGACAGGTCGGCAAGCGAGTCGGCCACGCTGCGCTTGAAGTTGGCCTGGTTCAGGCCCTCGCTCGCCGCCAGCACGAGCCGCACGTGGCGCACCCCCGCCTCTGCGGCCAGCTCAAAGCCGCGCATGTTCGGGGTGAGCGCGGTGAAGCGGCTCCCGCCCGTCAACGGCTCCGCCGTCCCAAGGTCGTGGCCGCGGGCCGCGAGCTCGCGCGCGACCTCCCTGGTGCCGGCCATCTGCGGCACCTGCTTCGGGTTCACAAACGAGCCCAGCTCCACCCGCGCCACGCCGGCGGCCAGCAGCCGCTCGACCAGCTCAACCTTCGCGGCGATGGGCAGCAGCTCCGGCTCGTTCTGCAGCCCGTCGCGGGGGGAAACATCGGTTATCAGCACGGAGCTGTGCATATCTTCCGTTCAATTCAGATCACCCCCCGCTCGCGCAGCAGGCTCAACTCCTCGCCGGAAAGCTCCAGCAGCTCCGAGAAGATCTCCTGGTTGTGCTGGCCGAGCTCGGGGCCGGTCCAGTCGACGCCGCCGGGGGTGTCGGACAGGCGGGGGAAGACGTTCTGCATCTTGATCTCGCCCATCGCGGGGTCCTGGACGCCGACGATCGCCTGGCGGGCGAGGAAGTGGGGGTCGGCGAGCATCTCCCTGGCGGTGTAGATCTGGCCGGCGGGGACGCCGTGCTCGTCCATGAGGCGCTGGAGCTCGTCGGCGCTGTGGCCGACGGTCCAGGCGGCGATCAGGTCGTCGAGCTCGGCCTGGTGCTCGCCGCGGGCGCGGTGGGTGGCGAAGCGCGGGTCGTCGGCGAGGGCGGGCTGGCCCATGGCGGCGGCGAGGCGGCGGAAGATCGCGTCGGCGTTCGCGCCGATGGCGAACCAGCCGTTCTCGAGGGTGGGGTAGATGTTGGAGGGCGCGACGTTGGGCAGGATGTTGCCGGTGCGCTCGCGCAGGTGGCCGGTGAGCTGGTACTCGGGGATCATGCACTCCATCAGGGCTAGCACGCCCTCGTAGATCCCGATGTCGACCACCTGGCCGAGGCCGGAGCGAGCCCGCTGGTGCAGCGCGGTGAGCGCGCCGACGGTGGCGAAGGTGGCGGCGAGCGAGTCGCCGATGCTGATCCCGATCCGGGTCGGCGGGCGGTCGGGGAAGCCGGTGATCGAGCGGATGCCGCCCATCGCCTCGCCGATGCTGCCGAAGCCGGCCTTGTCGCGGTAGGGCCCGGTCTGGCCGAAGCCGCTCACCCGGATCATGATCAGGCCGGGGTTGAGGGCTTTCAGCTCGTCGTAGCCGAGGCCCCAGGCCTCAAGCGTGCCGGGGCGGAAGTTTTCGAGCAGCATGTCCACTTTCGGCACCAGCTGCCGGACGATCGCCTGGCCCTCGGGGGTGCGCAGGTCGAGGGTGACGGACTTTTTGTTGCGGGCGAGGATGGGCCACCAGAGCGTGCGGCCGTTGTGGCGGTGGCGGCCCCACTCGCGCATCGGGTCGCCCTTGCCGGGCGGCTCGACCTTGATCACCTCGGCGCCGAAGTCGGCCAGGAGCTGGCCGCAGAACGGCCCGGCCAGAAACGCGCCGAGCTCCAGCACGCGGATGTCGTCGAGAGGCCGTGGCGGTCTAGCGGTGGTCATGGCGCTCTTGTCCCCCTGTCCCTGTGTCCCCTTGGCCCTTGGCACCCCCGTCCTCGTCCAGGCTTTCGAGGAGCACGTCGCGGCCGCGGAGGATGTGCTCCTCCATCAGGCCGCGGGCCCGGTCCGGGTCGCGGTCGTGGAGGGCGCGCAGGATGCCGCGGTGGAAGAAGTTGGAGGTCGCGCGCTCCTCGGGCGAGTACCAGAGGAAGGAGCGGTACTGCAGCGGCACGTCGACGATGATCGGCAGGATGGCGCGCAGCCGCTCGTTGCCGCTGGCGGCCACGATCGTGGCGTGAAAGCGCTGGTTCTCGGCGACAAGGAAGTGGACCTCCTCCTGGCGCGAGCCGAAGGCCTGTTCGAGCGAGCCTTCGAGGGCGCTGGCGGCGGCCTCCAGCGCGGCGAGCTGGTCGGGCGTGATGCGCTGGGCGGCGCGAAAGGCGGCGTGGCCCTCCAGCACGGCCCGCAGCTCGAAGCTGTCCAGCAAGTCCGCCCGGGTGAACGAGCGCACCACCGCGCCCCGGTTCGGCGCGGCGTGCACCAGCCCCTCGATCGCCACCCGGGCCAGGGCCTCGCGCACCGGCGTGCGGCTCACCCCCAGGTCGCGGGCCAGCCGATCCTCCACCAGCCGGGCGCCGGGCCGGTAGTGGCCCTCCAGGATCATCCGGCGCAGCCTGCGGTAGACCGGGTCGCTCTCGCTGTCCTCGCCCATCGGCTGTCGCCTCGCTGTTGTATACAATCGGCGTGGCGCCACACGACGGGCGCGGCGCGAACGCCCGCGAAGTTATACCGCAGGGTATGGTGGGGACGGTTCGAACAGCATTGGCGACGTCCGCGGCGACGCGGGTATAAAATTCATTTATCCGACCGGGTTGTATACAATATAGCAATTGTGCAATCCCCTGTCAAGAGGTTGCAAAGGGCTGTGCAAGCCCGAGCGGGGGAGATGGTATAATCAGGCCGCGCGAGCCCGCTCGGCCCGCGGCGCAGGGCCCGTTGCGCGTGCTGCGGTCCCGCGCGTGCTGCCCCTGGCGTCGTTCGCCCTACGCCAATGGAAGCCTATGCTCGTCCGCGTCCCGCTGACCGCGAGCGGCCCGCTTGTGGAGGCCGCCTTTGTCGACCGTCCGAACCAGCTGCTCGTGGAGGCCCGGGCCGGCAGCAGGCTCGTCCGCGCCCACATGGCTGACCGCGGCCGGCTGACGGACCTGCTGACCCCGGGAGCGCGGCTGCTGCTCGCCCCGCGCGACGAGCTCGGCCGCAAAACGGCCTTCCAGGTGGTCGGCGTGTACGCCGGCGAGGAGCTCGTCTCGCTCGACACGCAGCTGCCGAACCGGCTGATCGCCGCGGCGCTGGCGATGGGCGCGCTGCCCCAGTTCGCCCGCTACACGAAAGTCCAGCGCGAGGTGACGGTGGGCGCCCACCGCTTCGACTTCCGGCTCGGCGAGGGGCTGGCCACCTGCGTCCTGGAGGTCAAGTCGGCGGGCAAGCTGGTGCGCGGGGTGGCCCGCTTCCCCGACGCGCCCACCGAGCGCGGGCGGGCCCACCTCGAGCTGCTGACGGGAATGGCCCGTAACGGGCAGCGCTGCGCCGTGCTGTTCGCCGTCCAGCGCCACAGCGCCCGGGCCTTCGTGCCCGACGCCGAGGCCGACCCGGCCTTCGCGCGGGCCCTGCGCGCCGCGATCGCCAGCGGCGTCGAGGTGTACGCCTACCTGTGCCCCGTCCGCCCCGAGGGGATCACCCTCGGCCCCGCCGTGCCGGTCTTCACCGCCCTCGACGCCATGCCCCCCGACTTGTAGCAGGTTCGCACCAGCTCGCACCCGCCCCGCACAGGCGGGGAGGACACAGCGTTCAGGGTCTTTCTTGCACACCGTGCGGCCGCAGCGAGATCGACGGGCGCGGCATCGCGGGAGCGCCCCGCGCCACACGCACTGCGCCGCCGCGCCCCCGCGGCTCTTCCGGCCGCGGCCCACCAAGTTTGAGGAGAGCCCCGCTTGAGCACCACGGACCACACGTCAGGGCGGGCCCTGGCCGCCGACGACCGGCGCGAGCAGATCGGCTGGTACTTCTACGACTGGGCCAACTCGGCCTTCTCGACCACCGTCGTCACCGTCTTCCTCGGCCCCTACCTGACCGGGATCGTGTCGGCGGCCGCCGACGCCAACGGCCTGGTCTACCCGCTCGGCATCCCAGTGGCGGCGGGGTCGTTCTTCCCCTACGTCGTCTCGCTCTCGGTGCTGCTCCAGGTCTTCTTTCTGGCCGTCCTTGGCGCGATCGCCGACTACTCCAACGCCAAAAAGCGGCTGCTGGCGATCTTCGCCTACATCGGCGCCTTCGCCACGCTCGGCATGTACTTCCTTGAGGGTGACAACTATCTGCTCGGCGGGGCGCTGTTCCTGGTGGCCAACCTGACGTTCGGGGCCTCGATCGTCTTCTACAACGCGTTTCTGCCCGACATCGCCAGCCCGGACCGGCGTGACGCCGTGTCGTCCCAGGGCTGGGCGGCCGGCTACTTGGGCGGGGGCTTGCTGCTGGCGCTGAACCTGGCCTTCTTCCTAAACGCCGAGTCGTTCGGCGTGCCGAGCGGTATGGCGGTGCGGATCAGCCTGGCCTCGGCCGGGCTGTGGTGGGCGATCTTCACAATCATCCCGCTGCTGGCGCTGCGCAGCCGCGGCGCCGTGCGCCCGCTCCCGCCCGGCGAGCGCTTCCTGACGGTGGGCTTCCGCCAGCTCGGACGCACCTTCCGCGAGATGCGGCGCTACCCGCAGACGCTGCTCTTCCTGGCGGCCTACCTGCTCTACAACGACGGCATCCAGGCTGTGATCGCCCTCGCCACCGTCTTCGGGGCCGAGGAGCTGGGCATGGAGCAGCCGACGCTGATCAGCACCATCCTGCTGGTGCAGTTCGTGGCCTTCGGCGGGGCGCTGGCCTTCGGCTGGCTGTCCCGCCGCGTCGGCGCAAAGCGGGCGATCATGGGCAGCCTGGTGATCTGGACCGCAGCCGTGACCTACGCCTTCTTCATGCCGGCCGGCGAGCCGACCCAGTTCTACCTGCTTGGCGCGGTGATCGCGCTGGTGCTGGGGGGCACCCAGGCCCTAAGCCGCTCGGTCTTCTCGCTGATGATCCCGGCTGGCCAGGAGGCCGAGTACTTCAGCCTCTACGAGGTGAGCGAGCGCGGGACGAGCTGGCTGGCGCCGCTATTCTTCGGCCTCGCCTTCCAGCTGACGAGCAGCTACCGGATCGCGATCGTGTCGCTGATGGTCTTCTTCCTAGCGGGGTTTGTGCTGCTGGTGTTTGTGAATATTCGGCGGGCCGCCGAGGAGGCGGGGAATGTGGCGCCGGCGCATGTGTAGTGGGCCTGCGGCGGGGCTTTTCGGCGGGGCTGGGCGTTTTAGGGCCCCGATCAGTACGGGCCCTTCGGCCCACCCGGGTTCTCGCCGGGGCTGCGCGCCCCGGGCCCGCGCCAGGGGCCCCGCCGAGGGTCCCTGGACCCCGTGGCGCGGGGGCGGGCCCCCGCGACCCCCGAGCATGGCTTCCCGCTGCGGGCGCAGCTCCGGCGTCATGCCCCCCTGCTAAAGCTGGGTAGCTCTACGTGGGGCGCTGCGCGCCTACCAGTTCGGGCGGCGTGGGGCGCCGTGGAACATAGCGTGAGACGCACCACGAAGGTGTGGAGCTACTGGCGGAGGCAGGCCAGCGCGCTATTTCAGGTTCGGGCGGCGTAAAACGCCGAAAGTAACATGCGGGGCCCCGGGGCGCAGCGCCCCGGGCAGCGCCGCAGGCGCCCCCTGCCGCAGGGCGCGGGGGTGCGCAGCCCCCGCCGGGAACTGGGGATTGGGGCAACGCCCCGGGCAGCGCCGCAGCCCCCCGCGCGGTGCGCAGCCCCCGCCTAAGACTCGGGCACGGGGTGGAACCCCGAAAGCGCCGCAGCCCTCATGCCGCCGCCCCGACCCCGGCGGGCAACTCATACCGCACGCCGGTCAGCTCCTCGCTCGTCGTCCACAGCCGCCGCGCCAGCGCCGGGTCGTAGGAGCGGGCGGTGGAGCGCTGCCGCGTGGGGTGGCCCCACATGTTGCCCAGGCCGCCGGGGCCGATGTAGTCGCCGCCGTAGGCCTCCGGCGCCGTGGCGGCGTACAGGGTGGGCAGGGCGCCCATCTCGGCGCTCTGGGCCAGCACGACGTTCATGCCCCTGGCTATGGCCGCCATCAGGCCGTTGCCGTCCATCTGCGGGCCGGCCGCCTGAAGCTCGGTGTTCGCGTAGCCGGGATGGCAGGCCACGCTGATCGCCCCCGCGCCGGCGGCCGCCAGCCGGCGCTGAAGCTCGTAGGCGAAGAGCAGGTTGGCTAGCTTGCTCTGGGCGTAGGCGCCCCAGCGGTTGTAGCCCTTGCTGCCGTCCAGGTTGTCGAAGGCGATGTTGCCCGCCATATGCGCCCCACTGCTCACCGTGACGATGCGCGAGCTTGGCGCCGCCAGCACGGCCGGCAGCAGCAGGCCTGTCAGCGCGAAGTGGCCGAGGTGGTTGGTGCCGAGCTGCATTTCGAAGCCGTCGGCCGTGCGGCGGTACGGGATCGCCATCACCCCCGCGTTGTTGAGCAGCAGCGGCAGCTCGCCCTGCTCGCGCCGGAACCGCTCCGCGAAAGCCCGCACGCTCGCTAGCTCCGCCAGGTCCAGCTGCCACACCTCCACCGCCGCGCCCGGGTGCGCCGCGCGGATGTGCGCCGCGGCCGCCTCGCCCCGCTCGGGGCGGCGCACCGCCATGATCACCCGCGTGCTCTTGCCCGCGAGGGCCTTCGCCGCCTCGAACCCGATTCCGCTGTTCGCCCCCGTGATCACCGCCAGCCGCCCCCCCTGGTCGGGGATGTCGGCGGCGCTCCACTGCTCGTTTGTCATACGCCTGTTGCTCCCTGGGTGTGTAACTGACCCAGGTTCATTTTGCTCCAGATCGGGCGGCGCGTCAATCCGGCTCGCCGCCCTCCAGCACCCGCTTCAGCCGCTCCAGATCCTCGCGCACCTGGATCTCGGGCTCCTCGCCGAACATGCGCGCCACCGCCCGCCCGAGGGCGCCGGCCGGCGGGACATATTCGAGCACCAGCCGCAGCTCGGTGCCGCGCCCGCCCGGGCCCGGCCGGAAGCGCACCGACCCGGCGTTCGCCACCTGCGAGGCCGGCAGCGAGCGCCAGGCTATCAGCTCGCCCGGCTTCTCCAGAAACACCTCGGCGTCCCACTCCACGCGCATCCCCGCCGGCGCCCGCGCCACCCAGTGCGAGCGCTTCGCGTCTAGCACGCGCACCTCCGCGAGGTGGCGCATGAAGATCGGCAGGTTGCGGAAGTCGCGCCAGAAGCTGTACAGCCGCGAGGGCGCCATGTTGATCGTGATCTTGTGCTCGATGTGGGCCGGGCGGGCCACGGCCGCCGTCGTGGCGTTGAGCGCTGGCGTCGCCAGCCCCTGCCCCCGCAGGCCGTGGTACAGAATCACCCCGCCGAGCAGGGCCAGCGGCAGCCGGTCGCGGACGTTGCGCAGCCCGAGCAGGGCAAGCGCCCCGCCCGCCAGCGCCGTCGCCATCCGGTCGATATCGCCCGGGTTCGCGCCGCCGCGCCCCGCCGTCGCACTGTTGTCACGCCCTGCCACCCGCCGCGCGGGGGCGTCGATCTCATTCATAGCCTGGCTCCTTCCTCGTCCGGAGGTTTCACATCTGCCCCCACCCAATGCAGAAGCCGTGCCATGCGGCCCGAGCGAGCGGCGACCGGCCGGCGGGGGCTACTGCTCTACGAACACCGCCCCGATCTGTGCATCCAGCCCCTCGACAAAGGGCCAGACCAGCATGCCGTCGCCGCCGAACAGCCTGATGCTTTCCAGGCTCCGGCGCGTGTCCCGGCGCACCATCGCCGCGTCGCGCGGGCTGTCGGGGTCCGAGGGAAAGCCGAGCTCACTCACGAGCACCGGCTTGCGGCCCGGCAGCATGTGCAGCTCGACGATCGCGCGCTTCAGGTCGACCGGCAGGCCGGCGCCGTAGTACCAGTGCTCGGCGTAGCGCCCCGAGTCGAAGGGGTCGTCGTCGTAGTAGTGGAATGAGTAGAAGTCGACCAGGCCCGACAGGTCGGCCGGGCGGAAGTAGCTCTTGGCGAAGCCCATGCCGATCGTCAGCGGCCGCCCGGGGTCGAGCGCCCGCACGTCGGCGGCCAGGCGGGCCAGGAACGCGGCCCGGTCGGCGGCGAGCCGCGGGCAGAGCGAGAAGTCGGCGTTGTCCCAGTCCCAGCAGCGCTCGTCGATCGGGCTGCCGATGTCCGGCTCGTTGAACAGGTCCCAGCCGAGCAGCCCCGGCCGACCGGCCAGGTGGCGCACCACCGGCGCCACGTGGAGCGCGCCGGCCTGCTCGTAGCCCGCCTCGCTCATCGCCTCCTGGGGGAACTTGGCCAGCAGCACGGGCAGGACGTAGATCTCGTTCGCCCTGGCGCTGTCCAGCAGCGCGTCGAGCTCGGCCAAGGCCGGGCCCATGTCGTAGGCTGGGTCGGCGGCCCGCGCGCCCCCGAAGACATAGTAGTTGAGAAAGATCCGCACGGTGTTCACGCCCAGCCCGCGCAGGTGGGCCATGTCGGCCGCGACCGCCGCCCGGTCCCAGGGGCAGCCCCCGTCCGCGCCGAAGTGGAGCTCCGGGCAGCCGGCCGGGCTGCCGCTCGGGTGGATGTAGTTGACGCCGCGCGCCTCGAAGGGCGCACCCGCGACGCGGAACTCGCTTTCCGCCACGGCGACGGGCGACAGAACGCCCGCGGGCGGCGGGGCGGGCTGGGCCGCCGCGCCCGTCAGCGTGAGGGCCGCGGCGAGGGCCAAGAGGATGGGAAGCTGGCGGGCGGGCGCCCGCAGGCGGTGGTGGCTCATGGGGCGGGGCTGTCGCAACTCGTGTGCCGGGAGACACACGGTGGAGATGGTCCACCCGCGGCGCGGCACCCTCTCCGCGCCCGGGCCGTACGGCTGGCACATAACTTGATACCGCTGTACAAACAAGTTCTACTAGCACACCCTGCCAAGGCCAAGGCGCCTGTTACCGACGCGATATAAGGACGTGTATGCGAACCCTGCTTCCGGGCAACCCCTACCCCCTCGGCGCCACCTGGGACGGCGCCGGGGTCAATTTCGCGATCTTTTCTGAGCATGCCACTGCCGTCGAGCTTTGTTTGTTCGACACCGCCGACGCGCCGCGCGAGGCGGTCCGCATCCCGATCACCAAGCAAACCGACCAGGTCTGGCACATCTACATCCCCGGGCTCATGCCAGGCCAGCTCTACGGCTACCGCGTGCACGGTCCCTACGCCCCCGAGCAGGGCCACCGCTTTAACCCCCACAAGCTGCTGATCGACCCCTACGCCAAGGCGACCTCCAGGCTGACCAACTGGGACGACGCGACCCACGGCTACACCATCCTCCACCCCGACGAGGACCTGAGTTACGACGAGCGCGACAGCGCCCCCTTCACCCCGCGCTGCGTGGTGATCGACAGCTCCTTCGACTGGGGCGACGACCGGCGGCCCAACATCCCGCTCCACGACAGCATCATTTACGAGGCCCACGTCAAGGGCCTGACCATGCGCCACCCCGACGTCCCCTCCCAGCTGCGCGGCACCTACGGCGCCCTGGCCCACCCGGCGATCGTCGGCTACCTCAAGGATCTCGGCGTCACCGCGATCGAGCTGCTGCCCGTCCACCAGTTCACCGACGACCGCTACCTCGTGGAGAAGGGGCTGCATAACTACTGGGGCTATAACACCCTCAACTTCTTCAGCCCCGCCGTGCAGTACTGCCGCTGCGAAACCCCCGGCGACCAGGTGCTCGAGTTTAAGGGCATGGTCAAGGCGCTCCACGCCGCCGGGATCGAGGTCATCCTCGACGTGGTCTACAACCACACCGCCGAGGGCAACCACCGCGGGCCGACGCTCAGCTTCCGCGGCGTCGACAACGCGGCCTACTACCGCCTGGTGCCCGGCAACGAGCGCTACTATATGGACTACACCGGCACCGGCAACACCTTCAACCTGACCCACCCGCGCACGCTCCAGCTGGTGATGGACAGCCTGCGCTACTGGGTGACCGAGATGCACGTCGACGGCTTCCGCTTCGACCTGGCCGCCACCCTGATGCGCGGCCTGTACGAGGGCGGCCAGCTGTCGTCCTTTCTCGACGTCATCCACCAGGACCCGATCCTGTCGCAGGTCAAGCTGATCGCCGAGCCGTGGGACGTCGGCCCGGGCGGCTACCAGGTCGGCAACTTCCCCGTGCTGTGGGCCGAGTGGAACGGCAAGTACCGCGACACGGTGCGTAAGTTTTGGAAGGGCGACGACGCCCAGGTGGCCGAGTTCGCCTACCGCCTGTCCGGCTCGTCCGACCTGTACGAGCGCAACGGGCGCGCCCCGGCCGCGAGCATCAACTTCATCACCGCGCACGACGGCTTCACGCTGTGCGACCTTGTGAGCTACAACGAGAAGCATAACGAGGCGAACCACGAGGGCAACAACGACGGCGAAAGCCACAACAACTCGTGGAACTTCGGCGTCGAGGGCCCCACCGACGACCCGGGGGTGAACGCCCAGCGCGCCCAGCAGCTGCGCAACTTCATGGCCACACTGCTCCTTTCGCAGGGCGTGCCGATGATCCTGCACGGCGACGAGCGCGGGCGCTCTCAGGGCGGCAACAACAACGCCTACTGCCAGGACAATGAGATCTCCTGGGTCGACTGGGAGCTCGACGATCTCGGCCGGCAGATGCTCGACTGGACGAAGCGGATCATCCACCTGCGCAAGGCCCACCCGGTGTTCCACCGCGCCACCTTTTTCCAGGGCCGCGAGATCCACGGCATCGAGGTGCGTGACATCGAGTGGTATCGCGCCGACGGCGCGCTGATGGACGACGGCGAGTGGAGCGCGGGCTATGTGCGCAGCATCGGTCTGCTGCTCAACGGCCAGCTGATGGACGAGGTGGACGAGCGCGGCCGGCCGCTGCGCGACGACGTGCTGCTGCTGCTGTTCAACGCCCACCACGAGCCGATGGCCTTTACGCTGCCCGGCGCCGAGGGCGGCCCCAGCTGGCGCCCCCTGCTCGACAGCGCCCGCCCCGCCGAGCTGGACGAGACGCCGCTGCCGGTGGGCGCCCAGTATCAGCTCGACGGCCGCTCGCTGGCCCTGCTCTGCCAGCACGGCCCCGAGTGGGCCGCCCACTATGGCCGCGAGCAGCCGATGGTCGCCACCTCGCTCGCCCCGCTCCTCGGCGGCCCCAAGCCCGAACAGCGCACCATCAGCGGCACCGTGGTCACGATCGCCAGCTTCGCCGCACCCCAGCTCGACAACCAGCGCGACATCCTCGTGTACCTGCCGCCCGGCTACGACGAGGGCATGGAGCGCTACCCCGTCGTCTACATGCACGACGGCCAGAACCTGTTCGACGAGGCCACCAGCTTCTCCGGCGAGTGGCGGGTGGACGAGACGATGCAGGCCCTGGCCAAGGAGGGCGTCGAGGCGATCGTGGTCGGCGTGCCGAATATCGGCGAGCGCCGGATCGACGAGTACAGCCCGTTTGTCGACGCCGAGCACGGCGGCGGCCAGGGCGAGGCCTACATCGCCTTTCTGGCCGACACGCTCAAGCCCCACATCGACCGCAGCTTCCGCACCCGGCCCGAGGCCGACCAGACGGTGATCATGGGCTCGTCGCTCGGCGGCCTGATCAGCCTGTACGGCCTGCTCCAGCGCCCCGAGATCTTCGGGCGGGCGGGCGCGATCAGCCCGGCCCTCTGGCTGGCCGAGGGCGCCATCTTCGCCTGGGTCGAGGAGCGCGCGGGCGAGGCCGCCGGCCGGCTCTACCTCGACGTCGGCACCGACGAGGGCGAGGCGACCGTGGCCGACGCCCGGCGCATGGCCGATCTGCTCGCCGCCCACGGCTACGACGAGGCGCGGCTGCGCTTCCACGAGGAGGAGGGCGGCGAGCATCACGAGGCGGCGTGGGCCGAGCGCTTCCACGACGCCATGCGCTGGCTCCTCGGCGAGGGTTAGCCTGCGCCCGCCGCTTAACAACGAGCCCCGTAGGAACGCATCTCGCTGCGTCCTACGGGGCTCGTTGTTGCTTAACAAGTGGTTAACAGAACTGCGGCGCCATCTTAATACAGCTCCTCTACAATGCCCCCGACAACGGCGCAGCAACCAAGTACTGCATTTGACTGTACCAAGACGTACAGAGGACCGGGTTCAGGCCCGGCCTTTGTGTGCGCGCCGAAGTCCGAGCGACCGACCATAAGATTGAGGAGGAAATGATGTCCCTGCTCGCGTTGCGCCGCCTGCCCCTGCTGCTACTGCTGGCGCTTGTCCTGCCCGTCCTCGCCGCCTGCGGCGGCGGAACCGCGAACCCGCCGACGACTGCCCCCGCCGCCGTCGCCACAGATGCTCCCGCCGCCACCACAGCTCCCGAGGCGACAACCGCGCCGACCGAAGGTGCTGCCGCAACGACCGAGGCGACCACTGCCCCCGCGGCGACGGCCGCCCCGACCGCCGGCACCGCCGGCCAGGGTATGATGCTGCCGGACGTGGACCCGGCGAGCGTGACGGGGGACATCATCGCGGCGGGCTCGTCGACGGTGTACCCGCTGGCGGAGCGGATGGCGGAGCTGTTCCAGGACGACGGTTACGCCGGCCAGATC
>Ga0164290_1002134_pt1 | contig 16762 bp, 16 predicted proteins | sample Micstemetagenome_FD_108782 | JGI IMG/M metagenome (GOLD analysis project Ga0164290, IMG submission 108782) | Contaminated culture microbial community from soil near Moab, Utah, USA - Microcoleus steenstrupii SON62 (Illumina Assembly) | ecosystem: Environmental > Terrestrial > Soil > Soil crust... | reverse complement strand
GCTGATCTTCCACGGCGGTCGGTATTTCACGGAATTGCCGATCTAGGCGCTGTCGATTCCACTGCGGCTGTTTCGTCGTCATGGCAGAGGGCCGTCCTCTGCCCACCTGGAATCCACCATGCCCAGCACCGTCAGCTTCCACCGCGTCCTGCGCTGCCCGCCGGAGCGCGTCTACCGCGCCTTCACGACGCCCGCCGCGATGGCCAAGTGGCTGCCGCCCTTCGGCTTCACCGGCACCGTCCACGAGATGGACGCCCAGGTCGGCGGCCGTTGGCGCATGTCCTTCACGAACTTCACGACCGGTGCCAGCCACAGCTTCGGCGGCCGTTACCTGGAGCTGGTGCCGGGCCAGAAGCTGCGCTACACGGCCGCGTTCGACGACCCCAACCTGCCCGGCGAGATGCAGACCACGGTCGAGCTGCGCGCGGTGTTCTGCGGCACCGAGGTGCAGATCCGCCAGGAAGGCATTCCCGAGGTCATCCCGGCCGAGGCCTGCACCCTGGGCTGGCAGGAGTCGCTGACGCTGCTGGCCCAGCTGGCCGAGCCCGAGATCAACGCCTAGCCGCTCAGGCCAGCCGGCCGGCGGGCAGGGCCACCGGTGCGGCGGCGATCTGGCGCCAGCGCCAGGCACCGATGCCGAGCGACAGCGCCGCGCAGGTGCCGGCAATCCACCACAGCGACACGCCGAGGCGGTCGTTCAGCAGGTAGGCCAGGATGGAGGCCGCCGGATAGAGGATGGACGGCAGCACGGCCGACCAGGACGCCGGCGGGCGCATCCGCGCCGCCGGGCGCAGCACCCACAGCAGCACCAGCGGCAGCGGCGTGAAGGCGAAGCACAGCAGTGCCGGCTCGTCGGCGGCCTGGGCCAGCCAGGCCAGCAGGATGACGGCCAGCAGGCAGGCCACCAGGGCGTGGCGCAGCTGGCGCCAGGCGACGGCGCGGTTCAGGCGCCGGCCCCGGGGCATGCCCGGCAGCAGGGCGAGCAGGGCCTGCTCCCGCCGGCTGTGCCACAGCATGCCGGGCAGGGAGAAGCAGGGGCTGATGGCGGCGCTGCCCAGGCCGATGGCCATGCCGAAGCTGCCGTGCTGCCACGCCTTGGCGATGGACGGACCCGCCATCGCGAAGCCGATGGCGAAGAACAGCACCACCATCAGGGCGACGATAGCCATGCCGAGCAGCTGCTGCAGCCAGTGCTGGTTGCCGTGCAGGACGATCTCGGCGCGGCTCATGACGCTGGCCTCGCTCGGGCGGGCGCGCCGCAGCGCGAAGGCCAGCCAGGCCGACGTGGCGCGGCGCAACGGCGCCGCGAGCAGCTCGCCGGGGCGGCCGAAGGCATGGGCGCTGGTCTTGCCCAGCAGGGCGTCGCGCGAGGCCTGGCGCAGGCGGCTGCTGCTGGCGTAGGCCGCGCGATGGGCGGCGTCGCCATTGCTGAAGAGGCGGGTCAGCGCCCAGCCCAGGGCCAGCAGGCCAAGGGCCGCCAGCGGCCAGGCCTGGGCCTGCCAGATGTCGAAGGCCCAGGCCCACAACGGGGCCAGGCGCCGTCTCAGCTCGAACACGCCGAATGCCGAGGGCCCCAGCACCGGCAGCAGCCACAGGGGCCACCAGCGCAGCGCCCACGCCATGTAGACCAGCAGGGCCGCGCCGCCCAGCAGCACGGCGGGCAGGGACAGGAACTGCTGCAGCGCCGCCCATTGCAGCAGGGCGGCCGGCGGCATCAGCAGGGCCCAGCTCAACAGCGCGGCGCGGCGCAGCCCCTGCAGGTGGCCGGGCACGAAGCGGGCGGCATGCGGATGGTTCTGCTCCAGCAGGCTGCCGATGATGCTGAGCCAGGCCGTCATCAAGCCGCCCGCCGCCACCGTCGCCAACAGGAGAAGCCGGGCCTGCGCATGCGGCAGCAGCCACAGGCCGAGCCCCACGCCGGCCACGCACAGCAGCGCCAGCAGGCGGCGCCCCCAGGGCGATTCGCGGTCGCGCTGGCGCCAGACGGCCAGCAGCATCTGGTTCAGGCTCGCGCTCATCAGGTCAGCTCCGCGAACAGGTCGTCGAGGTTGACGCGGTCGGCCGCCACGCCGGCGGGAACGGCGGCATCGGCCGGCAGCCGCGCCAGCACGCGCTCGCGGCCGGCCTGCAGCGGCGTGCGCTTGAGCGGCTGCGCACCCAGGCGGGCCAGCAGGCTGGCCACCTCGGTGACCGAGCCGGTGAAGGCACGCACCTGCTCCAGCAGCTCGTCCAGCGGCGCCTGCAGGGCGATGCGGCCCCCGCTCAGGAAGGCGAGGTTGAAGGCGACGCGCTCCAGGTCGGACAGGATGTGGGTGGAGAACACCACCGTCGTGCCGCGGTCCAGCACCTGCTCGACGAGCTCGCGCAGGAAGTCGCGCCGGCCGACCGGGTCGAGGCTGGCGACCGGCTCGTCCAGCACCAGCAGGTCGGGCTCGTGGGCCAGGGCGCGGATGATGGACAGGCGCTGCTTCTGCCCACCGCTGAGCTTGCGGATGGGCGTGTCGGGCCGGATGTCCCAGCGCGACAGCAGGCCTTCGACGCGGGCCTCGTTCCAGCGCGCATAGAAGCTCCTGAAATACGCCAGCAGCTGGGCGGCGGTGAAGGCCTCGAACAGGTCGCTCTGCTGCGGCACATAGCCGATGCGGGCGCGCGCCGCGTCGTCCAGCTGCTGGGCGTCCTGGCCGAACAGCTCCACGCGGCCGGCCTGCGGCTCGCGCAGGCCCAGCAGCGCCTCCAGCAGCGTCGTCTTGCCGGCGCCGTTGCGGCCCAGCAGGCCGACGACCTGGCCTGGCTTGAGCATCCAGTCCAGGCCGTCGAGCACCGTGGGGCCCTTGGGATAGGCCAGGGACAGGCCGCTCAGGCGGGCGACGGCGGTCTCGGAATGGGGGAAGTGATGGCTCATCGGTCTTGCTCGTCGAGGATGGTCTTGAACAGCTGCAGGGTCGGTGCCTTGGGCAGCTCCAGCTGGCGCGCCTCGGCGGCGGCGCGCTCCAGCGTCGGGCGCAGCAGCTCGACGCGGTCGGCGGTGGGCTGGGCCTGCTGGTGCTGGGCCGCCACCACCATGGACAGGCCGCGGCGGCGCTCCAGCACGCCCTCCATCTCCAGCATGGAATAGGCCTTGGAGATGGTCATGGGATGCACGGCCAGGGCCTGCGCCAGCTCGCGCACCGACGGAATCTCGTCGCCCGCCTTCAACTGCCCGGCCGCGACGCGCCGCCTGACCTGCTCGATGAGCTGGCGGTAGATGGGCTCGGGCGAGCCGGTGTTGATGTGGACGAAATGGTTCGGGTCCATGCGTGACTGCCAATGTGTACTAGTACGATAGTACACATGGGCAGCGAAGGTCAAGCCGCCGGTCGCACAATGGCGGCTTTCCTCCGCTGAAACCCTTGCCATGCGCCGACTGCTGACCGCCTCCCTCCTGCTTGCCAGCCTGGCCGCCCAGGCCCAGAGCCCGGCCGTGAAGGTCGACGACCCCTGGGTGCGCGCCACCGTCGCGCCGCAGAAGTCCACCGGCGCCTTCATGCAGCTGACCGCCGCCAAGGCAGCCAAGGTGGTCGCCGCCAGCTCGCCGGTGGCGGCCATGGTCGAGATCCACGAGATGAAGATGGACGACGGCGTCATGAAGATGCGCGCCGTCGAGGTCCTGCCCCTTCCGGCCGGCCAGGCCGTGGCGCTGAAGCCGGGCAGCTACCACGTCATGCTGATGGGCCTGAAGAACCCCATCAAGGCCGGCGAGACCGTGCCGCTGACGCTGACCCTCGAGGGTGAGGACAGGCAGCGCACGACGCTCGAGATCAAGGCGACAGCGCGCTGACCGCAGAAATCCCTCAAGTTCCCGGCTGAACGGCCGAAGCCGGTTCCAAGAGCCCTCGAGGTCCGCTATGGTCAATGCCGTCAACCCCGCCACCAGTTCCGCTACCGCCGCCGCCCCGCGCGGCAGCGCCGCGCCTGCGCGCCGGCCCGAGGGCGGCCCGGTTGAGGCCACCGTGGTGACGCTGTCGGCCGCCGGGGCCCGCGTGGCGGCCTCGCAGGATGCGGCCAAGGTCAAGATGGGCACGGCCAACGCCAGTGCCGACATCAACCAGGACGGCACCGTCTCGACCCAGGAACAGCAGACCGAGGCCGCCCAGCAGGCCCTGCGCAAGGCGTTCCTGGAGGGCGGCAGCAACCTCGACGAGGCCCTGCAGGCCTACCGCGAGATCGCCTCGCTGGCGGACGCCCAGCGCTGACTCAGGCGCGCGCCCGTTCGGCGATGGCGTGGACGGCGCCGGCCAGCCGCGGCCAGAGCGCCTCGGGCAGGTCATGGCCCCAGCCGGGGATGACCTCCAGCCGGGCGCCGGGGATGCGGCGCGCCAGGTCGTGCGCAGCAGCGACCGGGATCAGCGGGTCGTCCTGGCCGTGGATGACCAGCGTCGGCGCCGCGATGCGCGCCAGGCGCTCGGCGCGGCGGTCGTCGGCCGCGATGGCCACCAGCTGCCGCATGACGGCCTGGGGCCGGAAGGAGCGCTTCACGTTGCGCGCCAGGCGCTCGCGCAGCGCCCGCGGCTCGGGCGGGTAGCCGGGGCTGCCGATGACGCCATAGAGGCTGACGTAATGGTCGAGGATGTTCTCGAACTTCTCGGCCGGCGTGGCGCCGGGGCGCGGCCGCGACAGCAGGGCGCGCCTGACCTTCAGGCTCTCCTTGGGCAGGCCGCGGTGGCCGCTGGTGGTCATCATCAGCGTCAGGCTCTTCACGCGCTGGCCATGGGCGAAGCCCAGGTGCTGGGCCACCATGCCGCCCATGGAGGCGCCGCAGACATGGGCCCGGTCGATGCCCAGGGCGTCCAGCACGCCGACGGCGTCGCGCGCCAGGTCGGCCAGCTGGTAGGGCGCCTTGACCGGCAGCCGCAGGGTGTGCAGCAGGGCCGCCAGCGGGATGTTGGGCTTGCCCAGCGCGTCGAAGGGCTGGCTCAGGCCGACGTCGCGGTTGTCGAAGCGGATGACGCGAAAACCACGGTCCGCCAGCTGCTCGACCAGGCCTTCCGGCCAGGCGATCAGCTGCATGCCCAGGCCCATGATCATCAGCAGGGGCTCGCCGTCGGCCGGCCCCTGGATGTCGACCTCGATGCGGACGCCGTTGGCCGAGACCTGCATCGTCGGCAGGTCAGCCCAGATCGACCTGGCGTTCGATGACGCGCGAGACCAGGCCGTAGGCGATGGCCTCCTCGGTGCTCATCCAGAAGTCGCGCTCGATGTCCACGCGCACGCGCTCCAGCGGCTGGCCGGTCTCGCGGGCGATGACCTTGGCGATGCGGTCGCGGGCGCGCAGGATCTCCTTGGCCTGGATGGCGATGTCACTGGCCTGGCCGCCGGCGCCGCCGGCCGGCTGGTGGATCATGAAGCGCGTGTTGGGCAGGGCGACGCGGCGCTCCTTGGGCACGGACAGGTAGATGTGGGTGCCGGCGCTGGCCACCCAGCCTGTGCCCACCATGTGCACCGGCGCGCGCACGAAGCGGATCATGTCGTGGATGACGTCGCCGCTCTCCACATGGCCACCCGGGCTGGACAGCAGCATCGTGATCGGCGCATCGGACTCCTGGGACAGGGCCAGCAGGCGGCGGCAGGTGGCGTGGGCGACCTTGTCGTCGATCTCGCCGAAGACCATGATGAAGCGGCCCTTGAACAGCAGCTGTTCTTCGAGCTTCTCGGGGGCGGTGTCCTTCTTGGCGGCCTTGTCTTCGGCGGCGAGGGTGTGGTGGTGCATGTCAGGTCCTTCGGGGTTCAAGCCGCAACCATACAGGCCTTTACTCATGACCCTTGGGCGTCCGGTAGAACCACCGCCTTGCCCCCTTGGGCTCGAAGGGCTTCCACTCGCCCTCCGGCTGCGCCAGGCGGTCGGCCAGCGCATACAGCGCGATCGGATTGACGCCCAGGCCGATGTGGCTGGCCTGGACCTCGATGTTCTCGGCCAGCGGCGAGGGCTCGTTGACGCTGCAGCGCCAGGCGACCACGCCGTCGGTCTTGGAGTAGATGGAGGTCGTCGGCACCGGCGGCGCCTGGCGGATCTGGGCCATCAGCTCCGGGTCGTTGGCAGTGTGGCCGCTGACCAGCTCGAAGAAGCGCCAGGCGTTGGTGGCGCGCGGATGGCCGGTGAAGGGCGTGCCCAGCGTGACGACGCAGCGGGTGATCTCGGGGCATTCCTTGGCCAGCTCGCGCGCATATATGCCGCCCAGGCTCCAGCCGATCAGGCTGACCTTGCGGTGGTGGCGACGGTGCAGGGCCTGCAGGTCGTCCTTGATCTGGTCCAGCACGCCGGCGCGCGGGCCGAAGTTGAAGCCCTGGCCCCACGGTTGGGTGGCATAGCCGAGGGAGTCGAGCAGGGCGCGCAGCGGCGCGGTCGTCAGGTCATGCGCGCCCAGGCCGGGGAAGACCATCACGGGATGGCCGTCGCCCTTGGGAAGCTTCTTCATCCATGGCATGCTGGCCAGCAGGGCAGCGTACTCCCAGGGGGCGCGGCCTTCCAGCATCAGCAGCCAGGCATTGGGGGCGCGCAGGTCGGACCAGTCGTGGTGCGGAGTGGTGGGCGGCTGGTTCCAGCGCGAGAAGCGCGGCGAGCGGGAGGCGGGCATGCAACGACAGGAGGGGCGAGGCCCTCGTATTGTCGTGCAGCCGTCCCCTGTTTCCGGGGCGTGCTTGCCCGGGGCCGGGGTGTCGCCTGGGCGACGCCCGTCTACGCCTTGGCCGTCCGGCGCTTGGCCGGGGTGGCGGCCTTCTTCGCCGCCACCTTCTTGGCGGGCAGCTTCTTCGCAGCGACCTTCTTCAACGCCGGCACGGCCTCGGCCTCGACGACCTCGGCCACCGGCAAGGCCTGGAACTCCATGAAGGCGGCCTCGACATAGGCCGCGAACTCGGCCGTCTCGGGCATGGCCTCCCCGCAGGCCATCAGGCCGATGTCGAGGGACTGGTTGTAGGTCTGCACCGTCACGTTCAGGGCCAGGCCGTGCACGGCGATGGAGGTGGGGTAGTTGGTCAGCATCCGGGCGCCAGCGAGATACAGCGGCACTTGCGGACCCGGCACATTGGAGATGACCACATTGGCCACCACCGGCAGCTTCTCGGCCACCTTGGCGCGGCCGTAGAGCATGGCGCCGGCCTGCATCAGCCAGGGGATGCCCAAGGACGGGAAGTCGGTCGGCATCAGGCTCTTGAGCTGGCTCATCTGCGCCTTCATGGACTTGCTGGAGGCCATCACATGCGCCAGGCGCTCGGCCGGATCGGCGAGGTGCGTCCCCAGGCTCATGAAGGTCATGGTGGCCTGGTTGTTGGACGTGGTGTCACCGGCGGCGCGCGTGGAGACGGGCACGGCGGCGATCAGGCTCTTGCGCGGCAGCGGGCCGTGCTTGGTCAGGAAGCGCCGCAGCGCGCCGCCGATGACGAAGAGGACGGCGTCGTTGAGGCTGGCCTGATGGCGCTTGCGGGTGCGGTTGAGCTCGGCCAGCGGCAGGGTCACGCCCGAGAAGGCGCGCGTGGCCGACAGGCTGACGTTGAAGCGGGTGCGCGGCGCCGGGCCCAGGCTGGAGACGGCGGTCTTGCCGCGCACGACGGCCGTGGTCTGCGAGGCGACGCTGGACAGCAGATGGCGCAGCTTGTCGATGGAGGCGCCGGCTGCCGCGCCGCCGGCATAACCCAGGGCCATGTTGCCGAGGATGTTGGCGGCGCTGGGCAGGGAGCGGGCCAGCTTGACGGTCTGCTTCCACTGTTGCGAGACGGCGGCGCGCAGCATGCCGACGGTGCCGAGCTGGCCGCGCTTCTTGCCGCGCGCGGCGATGGCGTCGACGGCGCGCGGCTCGGGGCTGAGGTCGAGAATGACTTGGGCCAGCGCGACGGCGGCCTGGCCGTCGACGGCGGCATGGTGGAGCTGGGTGTAGAGGGCGACATGCTGATTGCCCTCGGGGCCGGGCTCCAGGCCGGTGAAGACATGGAACTTCCAGAGCGGCTTGCTGCGGTCCAGCAGCACGGGATGCAGGGCGCCGACCTGGGCTTCCAGTTCGGCCATGCCGCTGCCCTCGGGCAGGGCGATCTCGACGATGTGCTCCTCGAGGTCGGGGTCGGCGTCCACCCAGCCGGGGTTGGACATCCCGAGCGGCATGGCGACGAGGCGCCGGCGCAGGGCCGGCAGCAGCGGCATTCGGGCGCGCATGTGCTCGCGCAGGTCCTCGATGTAGTCGCCGTCGTAGTCGCCCGGCAGTTCCAGCAGGTGCAGGGCGCCGACATGCATCGGCATCTGCGGCGTCTCGAGGTACAGGAAGCTGGCGTCCAGGCCGGCAAGCTGTTTCATCGGCGTCTCCCGGGTGTTTGAACCCAGCATACCCGCCGCCGGCGGGCCGGCCCTCGGGGCCGACCCCGTTCAGATCACTCTTCCGGTACGAAGATCCACAGCAGGATGTAGAGCAGGATGCCGCTGCCGAAGGCCAGGAAGAGGACGACGAAGATCAGCCGCCAGATCCAGGAATCGAGGCCGGTGGCGCGGGCGATGCCGCCGCAGACGCCGCCCAGCCAGCGGTCGATGCGGGCGCGGCGCAGGCTGTTGACGGCGTTCACGGCCGGGGGCGGCGGCGCGCCGTAGGCGGCCTGGGCCTGCCCACCCAGCACGCGGGCCTTGGCCTTGGCGAACTCCTCGTCGTTGAGCACGCCGCGGGCATGCAGGTCGGCCAGCTTGTTGAGTTCTTCAGCGTCGTTCATCTCGCACTCCTTTCGGTGTTGATGGAGCGAAGCCTAGCGGCCCTGCGCGTGGACGCCATGGCCTTGCGACAGTCGGTCGAATCTGGGGGACGCGCCCGCGGAATTCAACGGACGGGCTGCTTGCTCGGGTCGATGTCGACGAACTGCCAGAAGTCCTGCCAGAACAGCGGCCGGCGGTAGCCGCTCATCCACGGCTGCTGGATGTCGGTCAGGATGCGGTGCACGTGAACCTTGTAGGCCATGTAGGTGACGGCGATGCGCTTGGCCTCCTTGAACAGGGCCTCGCGCTCGGGGCCGTCGGGCAGGGCCTGCATGCGGTCGTAGATGGCGTCGTAGCGCGCATCCTTGAAGCGCGGCAGGTTCTGCGTGCCGCTGGCCGGGCCGTAGTAGCGCTGCATGGCGCCCTGGCCGTCGGGCTGGGCGGCCGTCGAGCCCACCGGCCACATCTGGTAGTTGCCGGCCTGGGCGGCCTTGAGGTTCTCGGGCCACTGCTGGATCTTCATCTGCAGCCTGATCCCGACGGCGCGCAGGGCCTTGTCCCAGAGCTCGTCGATGGAGCGGCTCAGCGAGTTGGGCTCGGTGTTGCGGGTCAGCACCAGGGGGCGGCCGTCCGGCAGGTCGCGCCAGCCGTCGCCGTCCTTGTCGACATAGCCATACATGTCGAGCAGGGCCTTGGCGCGGGCCGGGTCGAAGTCGCTCATCTCGCTCTTGAAGGCCGGGTCGAAGCCGGTGGTGTGCGGCACGATGGGGGCCTGGGCCGGCACGGCGCGGCCGCGGCGGGCCAGCAGGATCTCGCGCTTCACGTCGTAGGACAGCGAGATGGCGCGGCGCAGCGCCACCTTGTCGGGCGTCATGCCGCCGACGACGGGGTCGTCCATGTTGAAGCAGGTCAGCGACATGTCGGGCGCCAGCGTGAACACCGCCTGCATGCCGCGCTTGGCGAGGTTGGGCGCCAGCTTGCCGCCCGGCGCGGCCTGGGTGATGAACTCCTCGGGCACGCGCTCGATGAAGTCGTGCTCGTTGTTCAGGAAGGCCAGCCAGCGCGGCTGGCGCTCGACGATGACGTCGATGACGACGCGGTCGATCATCGGGATGCGGCGCCCCTTGAACCTGGCAAGGATGGCCTGGCCTTCGGCATCGTCGGCCGCAGGCTGGGCCTCGTAGTGGCGCTCGCGGTAGTCGGGGTTGCGCTCCAGCACCATCTGCGAGCTGCGCCGCCAGGCCTTGAGCATGAAGGGGCCGGTGCCGACGGGGTGCTCCATGATCTTGTCGCCGTAGAACTCGACGACCTCGCGGGCCACCGCGCCGTAGAGGTCGTTGCCGGCGAAGATGGATTCGACCAGGCGCGGCCGCGGCTCGCGGGTCTTGACCTGCAGGGTGTAGCGGTCCAGGGCCTTCACGCCTTCCACCTCGGTGTCGTAGGGGAAGGGCTTCTTGGACTTCATGACCTTGTCGCGCAGCTCGCCGAGGCCGACAAGGCCGGCGTCCTCGTAGCTGATCCAGCCCTGGGCGTTGTTGGCCGGGTCGGCGTAGCGCTTGATGCTGTAGACGAAGTCCTCGGCCGTCACCTCGCGCTTCCTGCCCTTGAAGGCGGGGTCGTCGGCGAAGTAGATGCCCGGCCTGACCTTGATCTTGAAGGTCTTGTAGTCGGCGCTGATCTCGGGCTCGCCGTCGGCGATCAACGGCACGATGCGGGTCGGCCGGGCCAGCGGGTCGTAGGTGTAGAGGCTCTCGAAGATGTGGGCGGTGACGGAGCGCGAATAGATGTCCGACAGCCGCACGGGGTCGAAGCCGGTCTCGGCGATCAGGAAGGCATAGCGCAGCGTCTTCTGCGGCTCGGCGGCATGGCCGGCGGCCGGGATGAGGGCGGCCCAGACGGCCAGCGCGGCGAGCAGTCGTTTCATGGAGGCCTTACTTGGCTTTGGGCAGGGCGGCGGTGTCGATGTCGACGTACTTCCAGAAGTCGCGCACGAAGAGGTTGCGGCTGTAGCCCTTGATCCAGGGCTGGGCCATGTCCGTCCAGACGCGGTGCACATGGAACTTGTAGGGCGCATAGGCGATCAGCAGGCGCTGGGCCTCGGTCATCAGGGCCAGGCGCTCGGGACCGTCGGGCAGGGCCTTCTGCTTCTCGTAGAGGGCCTCGAAGGCCGGCAGGTCGAAGCGCGGCTTGTTGGCCTTGCCCTTGGCGGCGCTGGAGCCCAGGGCCAGGAAGGTGTCGCCGTCGGGCGTGGTGCCGACCCAGCCGACGTTCCACATCTGCAGCTTGCCGGCATTGGCCGCCTTGAGCTGCTCCGGGAACTTGCCGATCTTGAAGCGGATGCGCACGCCCAGCGCGTCCATGTTCTTCTGCCACTGTTCGGCCAGCTGGCGGCGTTCGCCGTCGGCCAGCGTGGAGTACTCGATGACGAGCGGCTTGCCGTCGGGCAGCTCGCGGTAGCCATCGCCGTCGACGTCCTTGTAGCCGTACATGTCCAGCAGCGCCTTGGCCTTGGGCAGGTTGAATTCGCTGGATTCGCTCTTGAAGGCCGGGTCGTAGCCGAACACCGTCGTCGGCATCGGTCCCTGCGCCTTGATGGCCTGGCCGCGCCGCACCAGGCGGATCTCCTTGTCCAGGTCGATGGCCAGGTTGATGGCGCGGCGCAGCGCGATCTTCTCCGGCGTGTAGCCGCCGACGACCGGGTCCTCCATGTTGTAGTAGCTGATGGAGATGTCGGCGCGCGGGTAGCGCGTCATCGTGATGCCCTGCTTGGCCAGGTTGGGGGCCAGCTTGTTGCCCGGCATGCCGACGCCGGCGAAATCGATCGGTACCTCCTCGATGACGTCGGCCTCGCCGCGCAGGAAGGACAGCCAGCGCGGCTGGGCCTCCTCGATGATGTCGATGATGACGCGGTCCACCATCGGCAGCTTGCGGCCCTGCAGGGCGGCGACCTCGGCCTTGAGCTGGTCGCTGGCATCCGGCGGCGCCACCTCGGCATAGCGCTGGTCGCGGTAGTTGGGGTTCTTCTCGAGCACGACCCGCGAGCTGCGCCGCCACTCGACCATGCGGAAGGCATTGGTGCCGACCGGATGCTCCATGATCTTGTCGCCGTAGTGCTCGACCACCTCCCGCGCGACGGCGCCGAGGAAGCCGGGGTCGCTGAACTGGTAGACGAAGCGCGGGTCGCCGACGCCGAGCTTGAGCTGGAAGGTGTAGCGGTCCAGCGTGCGGATGCCCTCGACCTCGCGGTCGTAGTCGAACGGCTTCTTGGCCTTCATCAGCTCGCTGCGCAGCTCCGACAGGCCGAGGATCTTGGCGTTCTCCAGCAGATAGAGATTGCCGCTCTTCCAGCGCGGGTCGTAGTGGCGCTTGAGCGAGTAGACGTAGTCCGCGGCCGTCAGCTCGCGCTTCTTGCCCTTGAAGGCCGGGTCGTCCGAGAAATAGATGCCGGGCTTGACCCGCATCGTGATGGTCTTGAAGTCGGCGCTGATCTCGGGCATCTCGGCCAGCGTGGCCGGGCGCAGCTTGAAGGGGCGGGCACCGAAGTCGTACTCCAGCGGCGCGTCGAGGATGCCGCCGAGGATGTCCTTGGAGTATTTGTCGGTCACCTGGGCCGGGTCGAAGCCGGTCTCGGCCACCTTGAAGGCATAGCGCAGCACCTTCTCCTGGGCCTGGGCGGCGCTCAGCGCGCAGGCCAGCAACAGGGTGGTCAGCAGGGAAATAGGCTTCATTGCGAAAAGTGCGCAGACTCGAAAGAAGGGCGGAGTCTAGTGAAACCGTCAAGCCAAAACGGAAGTCGCCTCGCATAGACTCCGCCCCGTTTTCCCGTGTAACCCCGCAATGGCTGCGGGGTTTGTAGTTTCTAGGAGCCCCGATGGCGGCCTATCTGATCCGACGCCTGTGGCAGATGATTCCGACCCTGCTCGGCGTCGTGCTGCTGGTGTTCTTCCTGTTCAAGTACTTCGGCAGCGACCCCGCCATCATCCTCGGCGGCCTCAACGCGAGCCCGGAGCAGATCGAATCCATCCGCGAGCAGCTCGGGCTGAACAAGCCGGTCTGGGAGCAGCTGTGGATCTTCATCCAGCAGATCGTCACCTTCGACTGGGGCAAGAGCTGGGCCACCAACGAGTCGGTCGCCAACCTGTTCGCCACCCGGCTGCCGGCGACGTTGACGGTGACCGTGCCCATCCTCATCCTCGAGGTCCTGCTGGCCATCCCCTTCGCCCTGGCCGTCGCCACCGTGCGCGGCAGCCTGACCGACCGGGCGGTGATGGTGACGACGACGGTGGCCGTGTCCATCTCGCTGCTGGTCTACGTCATCCTGGCGCAGTACGTCTTCGCCTTCCGCCTCGGCTGGTTCCCGGTGCAGGGCTGGACGAGCAGCCACTGGACCAACCTGACGACCTATGCGCCCCTGCCCATCCTGGTGGCCGTGGCCGTCGCGATGGCGCCGCAGATCCGCCTCTACCGCAGCTTCTTCCTCGACGAGATCGGCCACGACTATGTGCGCACCGCGCGCGCCAAGGGCATGACCGAGGGCACGGTGCTGCTCAAGCATGTGCTGCGCAACGCCATGATCCCCATCCTGACCAATGTCTCGGTGCTGCTGCCGGGCGTGCTGGTGGGCAGCTTCCTCATCGAGGTCTTCTTCTCCATCCCCGGCCTCGGCCGTGAGCTGCTGCTGGCCGTCAACCGCGGCGACTACCCGGTCATCCAGGCCTTCGCCATCTACCTGGCGGCGCTGACGATGACGGTCAATCTCCTCGTCGACCTGCTCTACAAGCTCGTCGACCCGCGCGTGGTCCTGAAATGAGTACGGTGTCCAACTCCTCCGGCGGCGTCTGGGCCGCATCCTGGCGGCGGCTGAAGACCGATCGCGTCGGCGTCGTGTCGATGTGCATCGTCGGCTTCTTCCTCGTCCTCGTGCTGTTGGCGGCCACCAACCTGGTGGCGGCCGGCTGGCAGGACGAGATCGGCGTGCCGAACGCGCCGCCCACCCTGCTCGGCCCGCAGCCGGCCGAGGACACCGGCACCATCGCCGCGCCCAAGGGCCCGAATGTCGACCTGTCCGACATCGACCCGCTGGCGCCGCGCTATGCGGAATGGGCCGAGCGCGCCAAGGCCTTCAAGACCGACGAGGCGCCGCGCGCCGAGACCCTGGCCCTGGGCGGCGACCGCCTCGGCCGCGACGTGCTGGCCAAGGTCATCAAGGGCGCCGAGGTCTCCATCGTCGTGGGCCTGCTGGCGGCCGTCGTGGCCACGCTCATCGGCACCGTGCTGGGCGCCCTGTCGGGCTTCTTCGGCGGCAAGGTGGGCGACTTCCTCGAGTGGGTCTACAACGTCTTCACCGCCATTCCCAGCATCCTGCTGATCTTCGCCTTCGCGGCCATCTTCCCGCGCGGCATCGGCGCCGTCGTCTGCATCCTGGCGCTGACGGGCTGGACCGGCATCTACCGCCTCATCCGTGCCGAATTCATGAAGCACCGCGTGCGCGAGTACGTGCGCTCGGCCGAGGCCATCGGCGCCAGCCAGTGGTCGCGCATGTTCAAGCACATCCTGCCCAATGTGTCGCACGTGGCGCTGGTGCAGCTGTCGCTGCATGTGGTGAGCTTCATCAAGAGCGAGGTCATCCTGAGCTATCTGGGCCTGGGCGTCGGCGTCGACCAGGTCTCCTGGGGCACCATGCTGGCCGAGGCGCAGAACGAGCTCATCCTCGGCTACTGGTGGCAGCTGGCCGCCGTGACGGCCTTCATGGCCGTCTTCGTCACCGCGTTCGCGCTGTTCACCGATGCGCTGCGCGACGCACTCGACCCCAAGTTGCGAGGTCTCGAATGAGCATGCTTCTGAGCATCCAGGACCTCAAGGTCGCCTTCCGCATGGGCAAGACGGACGGCGTCATGCAGCGCCAGCTGGCCGTCAAGGGCGTCAGCTTCGACGTGCCGGAGAACAGCACCGTCGCCCTGGTCGGCGAGTCCGGCTCGGGCAAGAGCGTGACGGCCATGTCCGTCCTCAACCTGCTGCCCAGCAATGCCGAGCGCGAAGGCCGCATCCTGTTCCAGGGCCGCGACCTGCTGCAGACCTCACTGCGCGACCTGCAGGCCATCCGCGGCAAGGACATCGCCTGCGTCTTCCAGGACCCGATGAGCTCGCTGAACCCGGTCTTCAACGTCGCCACGCAGATCTGCGAGCCGCTGATGAAGCACATGGGGCTGAGCCGCAAGCAGGCCCTGGTGCGCGCCGAGGAACTGCTGCACGAGGTCGGCATCCCCGAGCCCAAGCGCCGGCTGTCGGCCTATCCGCACGAGATGTCGGGCGGCCAGCAGCAGCGCGTCATGATCGCCGTGGCCCTGGCCTGCTCGCCCAAGCTCCTCATCGCCGACGAGCCGACGACGGCCCTGGACGTGACCATCCAGCGCCAGGTCATGGAGCTGATGGCGCGGCTCAAGGAGAGCCACAAGATGAGCCTGCTCTTCATCTCCCACGACCTCGGCGTCGTCGGCGAGATCTCCGACCAGGTCGTCGTCATGCGCCATGGGCAGGTGCGCGAGAACGCGCCGGTGGCGCAGATCTTCAACGACCCGCAGGACGCCTACACCAAGGCCCTGCTGGCCTGCCGGCCTTCACTGACCGAGAACCCGGCGCGGCTGATGGTCATCGACGACCACATCGCCGGCCGCGCGGCGGCCACCGAGGTCAAGGCCAAGGATGCCAACGCCCCCGTCGTGCTGGAGGTGACCGGCCTGCGCAAGAGCTTCTGGCTCAAGCAGGGCCTGTTCGGCAAGCGCGAGTTCAAGGCCGTCAAGGGCGTGAACTTCCAGCTCCGCAAGGGCCACACCCTGGGCGTCGTCGGCGAGTCCGGCTCGGGCAAGACCACCATGGGCCTGACCCTGCTGCGCCTGCACGAGCCCACCGGCGGCCAGGTGCTGTTCGAGGGCAAGGATCTGCTGAAGATGAGCGGCGCCGACTGGCAGCAGATGCGCCGCCGCATCCAGGTCGTGTTCCAGAACCCCTATGCCTCGCTGAACCCGCGCTTCACCATCGGCCAGACGCTGCGCGAACCGATGGAGATCCACGGCATCGGCAAGGACACGGCCGAGCGCGAGGCGCGCGCCGTCGCCCTGTTGAAGAAGGTCGGCCTGGACGAGAGTGCCATGGCCAAGTACCCGCACGAGTTCTCCGGCGGCCAGCGCCAGCGCATCGCCATCGCGCGCTGCCTGACCCTGCAGCCCGAGGTGCTGGTGCTGGACGAGGCGGTGTCGGCCCTGGACGTGTCGGTGCAGGCGCAGGTGCTCAATCTGTTGAAGGACCTGCAGGACGAGTTCGGCCTCAGCTACATCTTCATCAGCCACGACCTCGCCGTCGTGAAGTTCATCTCCGACGAGGTGCTGGTCATGCAGAACGGCGATGTCGTCGAGCAGGCCACGACGCGCGAGCTGATCACGGCACCGCGTGAGGAATACACGCGCCGCCTGCTCGGCGCCGTGCCGCGCGGCTACCAGGGCGCCGCCTAGCGGGGCGACCGGGCGGCGCGCGTGGAATTTCAACGGTCTTGAGGGTGACAACCGCGACAGGCCGACCGAACCGCGCTGAAATGGATGCCGGGCGGTACAAGCGCCCCCCAGCCGCCCTCTCGATGCACCCAATCCTGGCCCCACGATCCACGCTCTGCGCGGTGCTGGCCGCCTTGGCCCTGCTGTGCGCCTGCTCGCCGGGCGACGGCGGTCCGCGCGCGCCTGCCGCTGCGGCGTCGGCGGCGCTGGACGAGACCCTGGCCCGCGACCTCGAGCGCATCGAACGCGCGTCCCGTGCCAAGCCGGCCGAGCTGGAGAAGGAACTGCGCGCCCGCGGCGAGGCGCTTCCCGCCGGCAGCGCCGCCCGGCTCGACGTGCTGGCTCTGCGCGGCCTGCTTGCCGCCCTGGACCGCGACCGTGCGCTGACCGACCAGATCGTCCACCAGCTGCGCGACTGGCCCGCCGGCGCGCTGCGCGCCAACGCCGTCGTCGCCGCGGCCAGCGCGGCGGCCGAGTACCAGCGCTCCCAGGGCGACCTGCGCGAGGCGCG
>Ga0164290_1002133_pt1 | contig 16771 bp, 12 predicted proteins | sample Micstemetagenome_FD_108782 | JGI IMG/M metagenome (GOLD analysis project Ga0164290, IMG submission 108782) | Contaminated culture microbial community from soil near Moab, Utah, USA - Microcoleus steenstrupii SON62 (Illumina Assembly) | ecosystem: Environmental > Terrestrial > Soil > Soil crust... | reverse complement strand
TCTGTGGTTCCACAGGGCGACAGCATCATCAGCCGTACCTGGTATTTTGGAGATAGCAGTGCTCCATTAACGGGCAACAGAAAAGATCCATACTATCAATACAGGAAAGCAGGTGTATACAATGTTTGTCTGGTGATTAAAACAAGCAAGGGTTGTGAAAGTAAGTATTGTGCAACGGTTCAGTTCCAGCCAGGCAATAATCAGTGTATGGCCCGTTTTACTGATGAGCGGATTACACAAAAGAAAATCAGGTTTAACAGCAACACATCACTGGCCATTCCGGGTGATAGTATTATAGAACGCAAATGGAAATTTGGTGATGGTACAGAACTGAACGGCAATGTGGTGGCTCCTGAAAAAGAATATCGCCAGAAAGGAATTTATACGGTTTGTCTGCAAATAAAAACGGCCGCAGGTTGTAAAAGCGAAATCTGTAAAGTGTTTGAGATAAAAGACAGTTCTGCTCATGAAACCATCAGCCAGCGAATCAAAATCATACAAATCAATCCAAATCCGGTGGTATCACGCTTTGTAACAACCATCTGGACCAAAATGGGTATTGAAATAGAGATTGGTATTTATGATATTTATGGTACCCTCAAATGGAAAAGCAAAAAAGGATTACTCTCTGGTAATAATTTCATTGAAATTCCGGCTGTTGAGTTAAAAACAGGTCCTTATTTTCTGCGGGTTACAAGTGCCATTGGCAATGACAGCAGGTTGTTTTACAAACTATAGACAAGCTTTTGTCTGAATTATGTTAGCCACAGATTCACAGATTAGCGAATAATAATCTGTGAATCTGTGGCTAACATAATTTTATGACAAACAGCTATATTCTGGCTTCATTTCGGTAATTTCCAATAATGAAAAAGTGGCTACTTGTTTTCCTGTTTCTTGTATCCTCAACTTTGCTTACGGCCCATGAGTTCTGGCTGGCGCCTGATAAATATTTCTTTAATATCCGCGATATTGCACTGATCCGGTTTCATGTGGGTGAAAACTTTACCGGTGAGAACTGGAGTGGTAACAAAGAAAAAATCAAACAACTCTCCCATTATCTTCCCAATGGCAATTTGGTTGACCTGTCGGAAAGATTATCGATAAATAAGGGCGACTCTCTCCGGCTGCCTTTACAGGCTGAAGGAACGCATATGATAGTTTTCAACAGTACCAATTCACATATTGAACTTGACGGCAATAAGTTTACTGAATATTTAAAGGAAGACGGACTTGAAAAAGCTATTCAGTACCGGCAAAAAAACGGGGAAACGGATAAGGTTGGAAAGGAGTATTACCAGCGGTCGGTAAAAACCATCATACAGGCCGGCAATGAGAGAACCGATGCCTGTATTGAACCTACCGGGCTGCCTTTGGATATCGTTCCATTAGAAAATCCTTACAGTTCACCGGGCATGGCACCCAAAGAAAACTTACCCACTGTAAAATTCAGGGTTTTGTTTAAGGGTAAGTCTATGGCCAATCTCCTGGTAAAAACCTGGTACAGGGATGAAAATGGGAAAAAGAGCATGAGTGAATACCGTACCAATAACCGGGGGATTATCAGTGTAAAAAGGTATTCCGGACCATTTATGGTAAGCGCTGTTTATATGGAACGGTTAGAGGGCGATGCTAAAGCCGACTGGCAGAGCTATTGGGCCAGTCTCAATTTTGAATACTCCTCTTTTTTCCGTTCCGGCCGCTGATATTCCGGGCAGGATTCAACAATCTTTGAATATTAGCCTGTATCCGTTCATTTTCTCCTATTTTTGCGCCAAATTTCAACATACAAGAATCCATTACCATGGCAGTATTAGTGAATAAAAATTCGAAGATCATTGTTCAGGGTTTTACCGGAACAGAAGGCACATTCCACGCAACACAGATGATTGAATATGGCACCAATGTGGTTGGTGGCGTTACACCCGGTAAAGGTGGCAGCACACACCTCGACCGTCCTGTATTTAATACTGTTGCAGATGCAGTTAAAACAGCAGGTGCTAATGTGAGTATCATATTCGTTCCTCCTGCTTTTGCGGCCGACGCTATTATGGAAGCAACAGATGCAGGTATTGGCCTCATCGTATGTATCACCGAAGGTATTCCTGTACAGGATATGGTGAAAGTAAAGAACTATATGCTGGGTAAACCAACCCGCCTCATAGGGCCTAACTGCCCCGGTGTTATCACTGCAGGAGAAGCTAAAGTGGGTATCATGCCCGGATTTATCTTTAAAACCGGACGTATCGGTATCGTTTCGAAAAGTGGTACCCTCACTTATGAAGCGGCTGACCAGGTAGTAAAAGCCGGTCTGGGTATCAGTACCGCAATAGGTATTGGTGGCGACCCCATTATCGGAACACCAAACAAAGAAGCCGTAGAATTACTGATGAATGATCCTGAAACCGATGGTATCATCATGATTGGTGAAATCGGCGGAAGCATGGAAGCCGAAGCTGCCCATTGGATCAAAGACAATAAAACAAAACCGGTTGTAGGCTTTATTGCCGGACAAACAGCACCTCCCGGTCGCCGTATGGGTCATGCAGGAGCCATTATTGGGGGTGCGGATGATACTGCTGAAGCCAAAATGAAAATTATGGCAGCATGTGGTATCGAAGTAGTAGCCAGCCCTGCCGATATCGGCAAAACCATGGCTGCCGCCCTCAAAAAATAAAATAACACGATATACCATCAAAGCCTGCATCTAACCCATGCAGGTTTTTTTATTATATCCCCTTGTTTCTTGTTTCTTGCTTCTTTTTATTCCATATTATCAAATTATTACCTCCCTAAAATACCCAATTCAGGGTATAAACTATATGCTCATAAGAACGCAACTTGCATATTGTTAGAGAAACTCAAAGGAGTATTCAAACAACTACAAATTGGGGGTAAAGCTTGTGGCGAAAGCCGCAAGCTTTCGTTTTTAATATGGTTGGCTACTAAACTTTTGTTAATCCGGTTATAAGCGTGTGAATATGAAAGATGTTTGCATCCCAATTAAATAGAACGTATTTTTCTACTTAAATTTTGATGCATGCGATTCAGCCTTCTTTGCTTTCTTCTGATCACCTTTTTTTCCTCTACTGCCAATGCCCAACAACCTGATACAAGTTTTCTGAAAGAATGGTTTACCATTGATACCCTGATACTCGAACGGGGACTCGATAAAACGGCATTGGTAAAAGTAAATGAGTTGTACCAGAAAGCTGAACAGAGAAACCTCCCTGCACAGAAGATCAAAAGCCTTATTTATCGTTATTCCATTGAGAATAATATTACAGAAAAAGGGAAAAAGGAAATTATTGCAGGGCTACGAACTGAAATTAATGCCACAAATGAACCTGTGGTTAAACAGTTACTGCAATTATTACTGGCAAAAAAAATAATTGCCTATTTCAATGATTACCGCTGGCAGTTTTATAACAGGAAAACTTCAACTGCTCAATCCGGAAAAGAGATAGATACTTGGTCGATGGATGATTTTTATAAAGAACTTTCGGCTTTATACCTGAACACTATCAGCAATGAAAAACTATTGCAAGCTGTTAATATAGAGCAGTTTGATGCTGTACTGCTAAGAGGTAGTAAAAGATATCCCAATACCAGCCTTTACGATCTCGCCATCCGGGAAGCCCTTGATTTTTTTAAATCGGGACATTCTTATATAAGTAAACCAGTAGAAGCCTATTCATTGAAAGATGAAAAATCACTGGCTCCTTTGTCGGACTTTATCAAAACAGATTTTCCAACTTCAGACAGTACTTCACCCATATGGCACTGTTTGAATTTGTATAAAAAAATATTAACGCATCACAGTGCTGATAAAGATAAAAACCTTCTGCTCTTTCTTGACCTGAAAAGAATCAACTGGGTGTATGCACAGGCCTCTTTTCAGTATAAAGAAAAAAAATACGAAACAGTACTTCAGCAGTTAACAGAACAATACCCGGCCTACTCACTTACGGCAGAGATCTGGTCGCAACTGGCTGAGTTATATATCAGCAGGGCATCCACTTATAGTCCATTTGGCGACACCACAAATCGTTATGCATATGTAGAAGCAAAGAAAATAATTGAAAAGGGGCTGACTGGTTTTAACAGCGATGTATATGGTGTCAAAAAAATGAAGAACCAGTTACAGCAAATCGAATTTACCCAAATGATGTTGAAGACAGAGCAGGTAAATTCGGTTAATCAGCCATTCCGCGCAAAGCTGGATTTCAGAAATATGGATAGCATTTATATCCGCATACTACGCATTGATGAACAGACATCCAATACCGATCAGTTCTGGGAAAAGAGTTTCTGGAAAAAAATAGCCAAACAAAAAGCGGTGAAATTTCTTTCACTGGCACTCCCGAAAACAAATGATCACCAGATGCATGCCACAGAAATTGCATTACCAGCCTTACCTGCAGGAACTTATGCATTACTGTGCTCGAATGACCCGATTTTTAATGACAGTCTTAGTAAACTAAGGTATCTGCCATTTATGGTATCGAATATCAGTTATATAAAAAACGCAAGTGATTTTTTTGTCGTTCACCGTGAAACTGGCAAACCCCTGTCCAATGTAAATGTCACCATCCAGTATCAGATTTATAATAATGGAACGCGTAAGGCCGAGTACCAAACCATCACTAAACTGATAACCAATAAAAACGGCCATTTCAGCTTTGCTGAAAAAAATAAAACCGGTTATTTCAGGTATCATTTTGAAACCAATAACGACCAGTTGAAGTTCACAACTGGCGATTATGAATATTATAATTCAGTCTCCAACGAAGAAATAACAGAACCCGTTGAGGAAGAACGGATCATATTTGAAAAAAGCAGAAGCCAGGTTTTTTTCTTTACAGACAGGTCTATTTACAGACCGGGGCAAACGGTTTATTTTAAAGGTATTGGTATTACCCGTGAGTATCGAACACAAACAAGCAAGCTCCTTACCAATGATTCAGGCTGGGTAATTTTGCAGGATGTAAACAGAAAAAAAATTGATTCAGCTCGTTATGCACTGAATGATTATGGCTCATTTAGCGGTAAGTTTCAATTACCTGCAAAAGTACTAACGGGTAGTTTCAGTCTGTATACAACCGGAATAAAAGCAGGCAGTGCATTTTTCTCCGTTGAAGAATACAAACGTCCCACCTATTCCGTTTCCTTCGAAAAACCCAAAGGCAGTTATCGTCTTAACGACAGCATCCGTCTTACCGGAAATGCAAAAGCTTTTGCAGGTAATCATATAGATGGAGCCAAAGTAGTTTACACTATTACCCGTTATAATCGCAGCTATTACCCATGGTATCGCAGAGGTCCGTCAAGAACAGATAATAACAGAGAAATTGGCAATGGCAATCTTACTACTGATGCATCGGGCAATTTCAATATTTCTTTTAAAGCCAATGCAGATGATATCAGTAAGGATGAAAATGCCAATACCATTTTTATTTTCACCATCAATGCTACTGTTACGGATGCCAATGGTGAAACAAGAACAGCCAGTACAGATATTAGCATTGGCGACCAGTCGCTGCAACTTAGTGTAGCAAGCCCACAGCTAACAGATAGTAAAGACCTGAAGGAAATAAGCATAAAAACCACCACCCTCAGTAACGAGCCTGAGCCGGCTACAGTAAGCATTAAAGTATATGCATTGCAGACGCCTCTAAGGCTTATCCGTAAGAGACTGTGGGAAAAACCAGATCAGTTCCTGCTGAGCGAAAAAGAATTTACCGCATTGTTTCCGTATGATGAATATGCTTCAGAATCAGAGATGACTGAATGGCCGGTTCAAAAACTGGTACAGGAAGGATTCGTCAATACACAAACAGCATCGGCGTTGTTATTAAATCAGCCACTTGCTGCCGGGCAATATAAAATAGAAGCCAGTGCCAAAGATAAAGATGGAAAGGAAGTGAATAGCATACAATATACTACTGTATTTAATAGTCAGTTGCAGCAAATGCCTTATGCGGCTTATCAATTTCACCATAAGCTCAAATCTGTTATTGAACCCGGTGATACTGCTGTTTATATCAGTGGAACAAATGCAAAAGAATTATTTGTAATTCAAAAAACAGAAAGAAAAAATAAGAAACCAGTCATTGAATACCAAAACAGAAAAACGGGTATTACTGAAAGTCGTTTTATAGCAGAAGAGGCAGACAGAGGTGGCGTTACTATTGCAGAAGCCTATGTATTACATAACAGGCTGTATAGTTCTCAAACAAGAATAGAAGTTCCGTGGACCAATAAACAACTAAACGTTTATTACAGCAGCTACAGAAATAAAACAGAACCCGGCAGTAAAGAAACATGGACGGTTCAGGTAAAAGGGCAAAAAACTGAACAGGTAGCAGCAGAGTTATTAACCACTATGTACGATGCATCGCTAGATCAGTTTAAAGCACACCAACTGAGTGTACCCGGACTTTGGCCAGTCAATTACCTGACTAACAATTTTACATCGGGCAGAAACTTCACTATTTCCAATGCATATGAAAACATTATTCCTGGATGGGATTACCTTCCGGAATCAAATGAAACACTTGACCAGCTGGCAGAAAGTCATTATGATTTTTATGAAAGAAATATACGGAACTGGATTACTTATTCAGGTCCAAACATTTCAGATAAACTAAGAAAGCATGTTGAAAAAATGCTGGAAAATGTGGAAGTATATAATATCAAAGGAGAGCAAGAGGCTGCTTACGCAGGATCGAAATCAGAAAGTGGAGACACCAGAAAAATGAGAGCAGTTGCAAGTGCAAATCTAACGGTTGCTTTACCAGCTCCACAGACCATTACAAGTTTATCTAACACAAATGAAACTGTTATAACTGTTCGTGGTTAAAATAGCATTGGCTCTTCTACTATCTTATATGTGGTGAACGGCAAAATCGTTACTGGTGTACCACAAATTGCCCAAGATAAAATTTTATTGATATCAACCTTAACACCTCAGGAAGCCATTGCCAAATATGGATCTGTAGGTGCAAATGGCGCTATTATTATTACAACAACAGGTGATGATACCCCTCCTGTTACCATCCGTAAAAATTTCAACGAAACTGCTTTCTTCTTGCCGCATTTGTATGCAGATACAGCAGGTAACTATAGTTTCAGTTTCACCATGACGGATGCATTAACCAAATGGAAATGGATGAGTCTGGCGCATACAAAAGACCTTGCTTTTGGCACCAACACTACCCATATAGTTACACAGAAAACCTTAATGGTGCAGGCCAATGCCCCCCGTTTTATCAGGGAAGGTGATAAACTGGAATTCAGCGCTAAAATTTCAAACCTTAGCGAGAAAGAATTATCCGGACAGGCCACATTTGAACTGGTAGATGCAGCAACAGGTAATTCAGTAGACGGCTGGTTCCAGAATGTATTTCCTGTACAATATTTTACAGCCGCCGCCGGACAAAGCACTGCTATTAAATTCCCGGTACAGGTTCCATTCAGTTTCAATAAAACACTTACATGGCGTATTACTGCCAAAGCTGATAATTACAGTGATGGAGAGGAAAACATGCTACCTGTACTTACCAATCGTCAGTTGGTAACGGAAAGTTTGCCGGTACTCATTACCAAAGACACCACCCAATCTTTCCGTTTTGAAAAACTGATACAGGCAAACAGTCCGAGTTTAACCCATGAAGCCATTACCATCAACTATACAACCAATCCCATCTGGGAAGCCATACGCGCACTCCCCTACCTGATGGAATATCCCTATGAATGTGTGGAGCAAACATTCAATCGTTTTTATGCCAATGCATTGGGCAGTTATATCGTGAACAGGGATCCGAAAATTAAAAAAGTATTTGAATCCTGGTTAAAAGATACTGCCAGCGCTAAAAGCAAATTACAGTTGAACGAATCGCTGAAACAAATCATGCTGGAAGAAACCCCCTGGGTATTTGCAGCAGAGAGACAGGAAGAACAGCAGAAAAATATTGCCCTGCTCTTCGATATGTTCCGCCTCAGTCAACAGGCAGATCAAATAATACAGAAACTTAGTGATATGCAACTGCCTGATGGTAGTTTCAGCTGGTTCAAAGGTGGTTATGGCGACCGTTATATGACCAATTATGTGATTACAGGTTTGGGTAAATTAAAAAGAATCGGTGCACTCACACCCGATATTGCCATTCGTCTTAAACCCATGATCGAAAAGGCAGTTGCATTCATGGATGAAGAAACAAACAAAGAATACCAGTACTGGAAGAAATCGAAACTGGATACCACCCGCACCCTTATTTCAGGTTCGCATATACAGTATCTCTATATGCGTAGTTTTTACAGAGATATTGCTTTACCTAAATATGCAGAAGCCTATAACTTTTTTTACAACCGTGGTAAGTTGCAGATTCAACGACAGTCTATATACCATCGTGCATTACTCGGACTGGTCTACTACCGCAATAATGAAATTCGTTATGTAAATGTAAATCTACGCAGTGCCATTCTGGAGAATGCGGTAAGAGACAGTTCAAAAGCATCTCTGTACTGGAAAGACAGACAAACTTATTCATGGTATCATACGCCTATCGAACACCAGGCTACCATGATTCAGTTCTTACAGGAACTGCAACAGGGACAACCCATGTTTAAGGGTAACAAATCGATTGATGAAGCCAGAAACTGGTTATTACTCAACAAACAGAGCAACAACTGGAAAACAACAGTGGCCACTGCCGAAGCCTGTTATGCATTACTCATGACCGGTACCGATCTGCTGCACACAGAAAAAAATATCAGCATTCAACTCGGCAATAGCAGCTACAGTAACCAGGATCGCAGAACAGAAGCAGGAACAGGTTATTTTCAGCAAAGAATAGAAGGCAGATTTATAAAACCAGAAATGGGGAATATTAAAGTTACTGTACAAACAAAAGGAACAGAGAAAATACAAAGTCCATCCTGGGGCAGTATTTACTGGCAGTATTTTGAAGACATGGATAAAATAACTCCATCTGCCACACCATTATCCATCACCAAACAATTATTCATTGAACGCAACAGCAATACAGGTAAAATACTCGAACCCGTAAATGAAAATGCAGTACTCAAACCAGGTGATAAAGTGGTGATCCGCTTGCTACTTAAAAGCGATCGTGAAATGGAATACCTGCATCTCAAAGACACACGCGCATCTGCCATGGAGCCTGTGAATGTACTGAGTGGTTATAAATGGCAGGATGGACTTGGTTATTATGAAAGCACCAAAGATGCCAGTACCAATTTCTTTATCAGTCAGCTCAGAAAAGGTACTTATGTATTCGACTACCCCGTATTCATTACCCATACCGGTGTATTCTCTACAGGTAATGCCAGCATACAATGTATGTACGCTCCTGAGTTTACAGCCAATTCGGGAGGAATGAAGATAAGGGTTGAGGAATAATATAGGATGTAAGATCGCAGATGTCAGATGTAGGATTTGAGGAAAGTCATAACTTGCAAATCCAAAAATGTCTGACATCTGACATCTGACATCTGACATCTGACATCTGACATCTGACATCTGACATCTGACATCTGACATCTGACATCTGACATCTGACATCATGAATCTCGACTATCTCATCATCGGCCAGGGCATCTGCGGTACCATGTTAAGCTGGAACCTGATGCGTGCGGGGAAAACAGTGATGGTGGTGGATGACTCAAAACCTTATACAGCATCGAAAGTAGCAAGTGGGGTAATTAATCCTGTTACGGGTAGAAGAATTGTGCGTACCTGGGAAATTGATACCATAATGCCCTTTGCCGTGAAGGCTTATCAGCAACTTGAAACAGAGCTGGATGTTTCGCTGATCCGTCAATCTAATATCCTCGACTTCCACCCTACCCCGCAAATGATGCTGGCTTTTCAGGAACGCTTGATCGAAGAAAAAGAATACCTGCGGGTACCCGAACATACTGAGCTGCTAAAACAATATTTCAATTTCGATTTTGGTGTGGGAGAAATAAATCCCTGCTGGCTTATCGATCTACATACTTTATTGGATTGCTGGCGGGCTCGTTTAAAAACTGCGAACGCCTTGCTTGAACAACACTTCGATTGGAAAGATTGCAGGATTGGTGAAGATGGAATCAGTTATGGTGATCTTCATGCATCAGCCATTATATGTTGCGAGGGTGCGGCCGGTTTTCAGAATCCTTATTTCCAACTGCTCCCATATGCTCCCAATAAAGGCCAGGCTATTATTGCAGAAATAAAAGACCTGCCAACAACAAATATTTATAAACAGGGTATCAACCTTGTTCCCTGGAAAAATAATCAATGGTGGATTGGTTCCACTTATGAATGGAACTTTACAGATACCCGTCCTTCTCCCGATTTCAGACAAAAAATAGATACTTACTTACAACACTGGTTAAAACTGCCCTATACCATTCTTGATCATATTGCCGCAGAAAGACCAGCTAATATGGAAAGACGTCCCTTCGTGGGAATGCATCCGGTGCATTCAACCATTGGCCTATTTAATGGTATGGGTACCAAAGGTTGTTCGCTTGCACCCTATTTTGCCCAACAGTTTACTGCAGCACTGGTAAACAATGAAGCCATAATGCCCGCCGCAGATGTTCGGCGTTTCAGCAGAATTTTAAGTCGCTGATAAACGAAAAAAATTAATATTGCAGACATTACTACTAACTAACTGCACAGATGTCTACTCCCCCAAAACAACACTATACCATTCCGTTGAAGTACCGGAAAATGGAAAACATGCATATTGTTTTCTGGCTTTTTAAAGATGTTGCCTGGTGTCTGGGTTTGAAAGTACTCGGAATAACGATGATAGTACCCACATTAACCATTGCACTGATTATCAGTTGGCGAACAAGAAACATGATGTCGGAACTTTGCCACAATATTGCTATTGCCGTATGGATCAGTGCGAATTCTTACTGGATGATCAGTGAATTCTTAGTGTTTGCTGACAGAATTGTGTGGGAAGGATTCACTTTTAAACAGCTGGCTTTAATCCCTTTTGGAATGGGTGTGTTGATACTTGCATTCTATTATATTATCTGGCGGCCAAAGCATAAGGAAGAAAATGAAACGATGTAGCAAATGTGCCGCTAAACAAGCTATTTTGCCGCCGACGCACTTATATTACCATTTATCACAGGTACTTTACCGCTTGTAGTGGCGCAAGTCCCGCTTGTCCCTGTTTTCATATGCTGATGTTTCCGCCCCCTATATCTTTATGTCTTCAAAGTAAATGGAGCCTCGCTCCCATGTAATATGAACCACCACACTGAATTTCTGTTTGCCCGTTTCCGTCAGCGCGTGAAACCACCAGAAGTTCATACGAACTAAATTTCTTCCCGTTCACCATTTCCGGAAAAGAACATTGATGAATGTGATGTAAGTTTTTTAGCTGCAGCTGAAAACTTATACCTCAATATCAGTACCCAATGGTGCCGTCAGCGACGGTAAGGGAAGTCGTATACCATTTTCTTTACACCATCATTCTATAAACATGAAACCATTCGCAGTGGCGATTGCCGGCGCGGCAGTATTGTTACTCTGTCTTGGCAACCCCAAACAACCAAAACGACAACCATTATCACTCAAAAAAAATGTTGTGTCGTTTTCGCTAAACAACCTTGTGAGAAAATAACCAACGTAATTAAAAAATGAAAACCATTCCTCCTTAGTAAATACAATCTGTGAATCTGTGGCTGATCATTTGCCACAGATTCACAGATTATTTTATAGTCTTCTGAATGTGTAACGTGTTATATAGTTACCGTTATAATTGGTAGCTACGATACGGTTATTATACACAGCAATATCATCAAAATACATATCTACTGAAGCACCGGTATAACTATCGTACACATTTACTTCCCATATATCATGTGCCCGATCGTAATAGTTACCATACTGGTCGTAATAGCCACCAACAATGGTACGAATATGCCATGAGCCCTTCATGAAGTTATAGCCATCATCATATTCGGCACTACCATTTCTGTAGAAATCAAATCCACCATCTTCCAGTCCCGACCGGAAATACTGCCAGCCATATCCGTCGCTGCGCGCAGCATCAGATACCACCCATGTTCCGGCTATCGATCTTGGGCTTACATCAATCACTGCTTTGGAGCAACTGGTAAGCAAAACAATAAGTGTAGTAAAGAGTAGCAGTTTTTTCATACAAAATCATTTTCAGGGTTAAGAACTGTTTACATCTTCTATAATCCAATTCTTTTACCAGAATTTGTTTTGTATGCTCTTTTAGATTTTATTTAACGTATCCATCATCACAACTACCCTGCGCAAACTCCGTTTTCTCTTTTCTCTGCGGTGAATCTTCGAGTAAATTCACCGCAGAGAAAAGAGAACGCAGGGTTTTCGCAGGGTTATTTATCGTTCCCATTTCATAAGGGTGGCCATAATGGTGGTGGAGAAACCAATGATAGCAATGATGGTGAATGACCAGCGAAGACCGGATAATTCTGCTATAAAACCAATGAGTGGGGGTCCAATCAAAAACCCTAAAAATCCAATGGTTGATACGGCTGCCAATGCAACTCCCGGCGACATGGTTTTCGATTTACCGGCGGCGCTGTAGACCATCGGTACAACCGATGAAACACCTAGCCCTACCAGAAAAAAACCAAAAGTAGCCGTAGTAATGGCGGGAAACAATACAGCAATGGCCAATCCACTGCTGATGATGATACCACTGGCCTGCAGCATTCTTTGTATACCAAAACGGGTTACCAGCCTGTCGCCCAGGAACCTGCCGGTAGCCATGGTGGCCATAAAAACAGTATAACCCAGTGTTACCATTTCCTTAGGTGCTTTCACTACTTTCTGAAAATATACACCACTCCAGTCGAACATGGTTCCTTCACAAACCAGACAACCAAAAGCAATCAGTCCCAGTTTGAGAATCGAAGCATCTGGCTTTACAAAAAGGGGTTGTTGTTTTTCGGGTTTTGTATCCTTGGGAAGAATATAACCCTGTGCCAGCAATACAACAACAAGCGAGGCTATACAAATCAATAAAAAATGATGCAAGGGTGTTATTTCCTGAGCAATAAGAAAGGTACCAATAGCAGCACCGGAAAAACCGGCGAGGCTCCAGATACCATGAAAAGTAGCCATAATTGACCGTTGGTACAATGATTCTACACCCACTGCCTGTGTATTGGCAGAAATATTATAGAGATTTCCGAAAATGCCAAAACAAAACAATACGCCCACCAGTTGCCATGTGGCAGTTACGGCACCAATGAGGATCAATATCAATGGATAACCAACTGCTGCAATAGTTACCATCGTTTTACTGCTGAAACGTGTAACAGCCCAGCCCGATAGTGGCAGGCTCAGCATTAAACCGATGGGTAAAGCAAATAAAACTGCGCCCAGCCCTGCATCACTTAAACCCAGTTTAAGCTTGATATCTGGTATGCGGCTTGCCCAACTGGCAAAACATAAACCCGCCATAAAAAAGAAGACAGCCACCGCCAAACGATGTGCTTTCAGTGATCTGGTTGCTTGCATGTGACAAAGATGAGATAAAACCGCTGTTTTTCAAGCCCTCTCTCATTCGGATGCTTAGGGCTTTTGAAGTATATTTGCAGCCCGTTAAGGTAGACCATAGTCCATGGTCGATGGTCCATATACCATGGACTATAGTCTATGGGCTATCAACTACTACAAGCAATCAACCGCAAAGAACCAATTATGTTTCGTACACACACTTGTGGAGAGTTAAGGGCCAGTGATGCCGGAAAAAATGTAACCCTGGCCGGCTGGGTGCAAACTGTTCGTAAATTCGGCGCTATTACTTTCGTTGACCTTCGCGACCGATATGGTATTACACAATTATTATTTGGAGAAGATTTAAATACCGCATTGGATGCCCAGCCATTAGGACGTGAATTTGTAATTCAGGCAACGGGTAGCATTGCAGAAAGAAGTAATAAAAATCCCAATATTCCCACCGGTGATATTGAGATTCATATAAGCAGTTTTAAAATCCTTAATAAATCGGCCGTACCACCGTTTACCATACAGGATGATACAGATGGTGGCGATGACCTGCGTATGAAATACCGATTTCTTGACCTGCGCAGAAACGCCATTAAAAAAAACCTGGAACTGCGTTATGCAGTTAACCGTTCAGCACGCAACTATTTACATGAAAATAATTTCATGGATATAGAAACACCCTTTCTGATTAAATCAACACCAGAAGGAGCAAGAGATTTTGTAGTACCCTCCAGAATGAACCCCGGTCAGTTTTATGCTTTACCACAATCGCCACAAACTTTCAAACAGCTATTGATGGTGAGTGGATACGACAGATATTACCAGGTTGTAAAATGTTTTCGTGATGAGGATCTGCGTGCGGATCGTCAGCCGGAGTTTACACAGATCGACTGCGAAATGGCTTTTGTAGAGCAGGAAGATATTTTGAACATGTTTGAAGGAATGGTGAAGCGGGTGTTTAAAGATGTAAAGAATATCGACTACACCGAAAAAGTGGAACGCATGAGTTGGGAAGATGCCATGTGGATATACGGTAACGACAAACCAGATATCCGCTTTGGTATGCAGATCGCTAATCTTAAATCGGCTTTCCTGAAGGGCGGAAAAATAAATGCTATCGGCGAACTGATTAATGGTGCTGGTTTTGGCGTATTTGATAATGCAGAAACCGTATTGGCTATTGCCGCTCCCGGTTGCAGCGAATACACCCGTAAGCAAACCGATGAACTGACCGAATGGGTAAAACGTCCACAGATTGGCATGCAGGGTTTGGTGTACATCAAGTGCAATACAGATGGGACATATAAAAGCAGTGTAGATAAATTTTACGCTGAAGAAAAACTCAAAGCCATTGCAGATGCCGCTGGTGCCAAAGCAGGCGATCTTGTATTGATATTGGCAGGAAGAGAAGAAAGAACGAGGAAAGCAACCAGTGAACTTCGTTTGGAAATGGGTAGAAGACTGGGATTGAGAAAAGATGATGAATTCAAATTATTATGGGTTCTTGACTTCCCTTTGTTTGAATACGATGAAGAAGGTAACAGATGGGTTGCACGTCACCATCCTTTTACTTCTCCGAAACCTGACCAGATTGAAGTAATGATCAATAACAACCCGCTTATTGAAAACGCAGATAAGTACCTGGAGCATCCTTATTCCAATATCAAAGCCACTGCCTACGATATGGTATTGAATGGTAATGAAATTGGGGGTGGTTCTATTCGTATTTATCAACGTGAGTTACAGGAGAAAATGTTTGCGGCTTTGGGTATGAGTGAAGAAGAAGCACAACATAAATTTGGTTTCTTGTTAGGTGCTTTTGAATATGGGGCCCCTCCTCATGGTGGTATTGCCTACGGCTTCGATCGTCTCTGTGCCATTTTAGGCGGCAGTGAAAGCATCCGCGACTTTATTGCCTTTCCTAAAAACAACAGTGGTAGAGATGTAATGTTAGATGCCCCAAGTACGATTGATGCACAACAGTTTGATGAATTACAGATTAAATTAGATTTGAAATAATCATTAAGCAACTGACTTTGAAAATCATAAATATAATTTTCAAAGTCAGTTGCTTAGTTGGCAAATGCCGAAGGATATTTATTTTTAGCTTCCTTTTGTACTTCGTTCAACATTTCTATTTTGACCAATGAATTAATAATGTATAGAATCATTATAACAACTATTCCATAAATCTGAATATTACTTCTTAACTCTTCCCCTGCCAATAGATCAAATGGTTTCTTAAATAAACTGGTTAGTATTTGAAGAATGAATACTAAATAGTAAAAACTAAAATCAAAGAATTGAGGATCAGTCATCAGCAATTTTTCATGCTGGGTTCGGCGAAGTTTCGATTTATCTCTTTCAACTCGCAGAAATTGAATTGCAGCAATTAGCCCGATTAAAATAATATTGGCTATTAAATATGGTTCAGACAAAAAACGATCGATTGTAATGACACTTAAAAGAATCATTATTGCCAGCAATATTTTTGGAAAAGTAAAATAAGTGTAAAACAAGCGTTTACGCATTTTACGGTATTTTTTTCGCATTGTGGTAGTCTTAGCTTCAACAATCTCCCGTAAACCCAGATTACCGAAAGAAAAATGAACCAGTTCTAATGCCTGTTTAAAAGTCAGTGACTCGTTGGTTTGCATCTTCTCTTCAATCGCATTAGCCATATGATCAACAATTTCTACCTGTATGTCATAGTAGCTGATACTCTTTCTTTTACAATAAGCATACAATTCTTGAATCTGTTCATCAGATAACATAGTCATGCAGTTTTAGGTTGAAAAATCAATGATAAATTCTCTAAAAATGATTGTAGTTCATTAAATGACTGTACGGATTGTTTTTTTCCTGCTTTTGTAAGTGAATAATACTTACGCATTCGGTTACCCGCAGATTCAATTTCAGTTTCTAATATCCCTTCTTCTTCCAGCCGATGCAAAAGCGGATACAAAGCCCCTTCTGTAATATCCAGGTGCCCTTTAGTCAACTCACGTGCCTTTTGTGTAATCTGGTAGCCATACATACGCCCGTTATCTTTCAGTAACTGAATAATAATGGGTTCAAGACAGCCTTTGTATAAAGCAGACTTATTCATGAATTGAAGGTAGAGAAAATTAATTATACCTAACTTTCTTAGGCATAATTAATTTTGAGAGTATCTTGGCTTTTCGTATATTGTATCTGGTTGCTCTCCTTTCGGGGATGCAACCATTTTTT
>Ga0164290_1002132_pt1 | contig 16772 bp, 17 predicted proteins | sample Micstemetagenome_FD_108782 | JGI IMG/M metagenome (GOLD analysis project Ga0164290, IMG submission 108782) | Contaminated culture microbial community from soil near Moab, Utah, USA - Microcoleus steenstrupii SON62 (Illumina Assembly) | ecosystem: Environmental > Terrestrial > Soil > Soil crust... | reverse complement strand
TGCGCCAGCTCACCCGCCGTGCCAGCAAGCTTGGCTTGACCTTGACGCCTACCACTCCCGCGACGGCCCTGCCAGCTGCATGACCCTGTCAACCGAGCGGGTTTTTTAGGGAGCAGGCGCATTATGCCAGGTTGACAGCTCCAGCCCCCCAACTATCGCGCTCATTCGCTCGCCCCGTTGCCGTGATATCCGGTAGTGTGTATGAGGCGCTCGACCGCCTGCTGGTTTAGTGCCAACTCCGCCTCCAGATCCACGCCCAAACCTGGATTGGTGTGTGCAGTGGCAGCAACCCAGAGTGCCATGGCGGTCTCACGCACCGCGATGAAGAGGTCGAGGTAGCGGAGTTGGTCGTCGGGCACCCGCCGATGCGTGGCATAGCCGGCGAAGAAGGCGTCGCGGTAGGCCGGCCAGTCCGCCTTTATACGGTACAGCCAGAGTGTCACGGCCATATCGTAGACCCAGTGGCTGAAGCCGCAATCGTCGAAGTCGATCGGGCGTGCCTCGCCCTGCGCAAAGAGCACGTTGTCCAGATGGAGGTCGGCGTGAATCAGGCCGAAGGTCTCAGGTCCATCACCAAGCGCATCCATCGTCCGGCGCAGCGGCTCGACCACCTGCGCGAAGGTTGGGTGGTAGGTGGGCGGGAGCGCTTTCCAGGCGTGCTGCACGCCAAGGCCGGCGTAGGGCGCGATGTCGCCGAAGAAGGCGTGCCAATCCCAGCGGACCCGCGCGAAGTCTGGAGGGATGCGCCAAGCGGCCGCGTGATTGTGGAGTTGCGCCATGAGCGCACCAGTCAGATACAGGTGGTGTGGCGTCGCACGGCCGAACTTGATACGACCGTCAAGCCAGCGCAGCACTGAGCAGAAGCGCTGGCCGACGCCGGGCAGCTCAGCGACAAGGACTGCAGTGCCATTGGTGGTACGGACGGGCAAGGGGACGGCGATCTCTGTTTCAGTGTGCAACGCCGCGAGCCAGGCCAGTTCCGACTCGATAACCTGCTGCCGAGCGAGGCGCGGGTCGTGGTGGTCGCGCTGATGGATACGCAGCAGGTAGCGGCCAGAGACGTAGTGGTGGTCGTCAGAGGCAGGAATCGGCACATCCACTCGGAAAGTGGTGTTGAACTCGTGGGCAATGAGCGACAGTCGCGCGCCGGCTAGCCCGTAGTCTGGCAGGGCTGACTCGGCGAGACGACGCAGGCGCAGCACCTGGCCACGGTGGGTGAGTTGTTCAAATGGGCGCATGTGCTCCTCGTAGCAGACGCACGTTCGGGTTAGAGCAGAACAAGAACATGCAAAGCGTCCGGACTGTCTATCGCGGTGTACTCGTTCAGTATTTTGAGTTACTATACCGCGGCATTCTCGGTTCTCCGCCACTTTGTGTGGAGCAAGTGGGAAACCTCGAGTTGGGTCTTGCGTGTGCCGCGTCAAAAAGCCAGGCCACCAATCGGCACCACGGAAAGTGACGAAGAACCGCATTCCCATGCTTTGCCTCACTTCTGAGTGAAGCCTTGCCCTCCTCGTAACCTGCATTCGCCCAGGAAAGAGCGAAAGACGCTGTTGGGCTGGGCCCCGCAGGTGAGCAGCATCCGGTAGTGGCGGGCAAGATTCGAGGGCTGATTGGCGTGCCGTTCTCGCTACTGGGCTTGCGGTAAATGCGGTCGGTGCACCGCGGCGGCGGAGCGGGCGTATGCCGTGGACGGCGAGCGTAAGCTCTGGTGGCGTGGTCATTGCGTCTTGCATCGGGTAGACCTCTGGCACTCCTCAGCGTACTGTACACCATCGAGGATGTGGATATGCTGGACGGCACACCACTTCGATGTACGTGAGGGGGCAACCATCGGCTGGCTCGCGGACCAGATTCATCGCGTGGCGCAGGTGCGTTCGGGCAGCCGCCCCGGCGAGGAGCCGGGCCGCCAGGTCTGAGACGATCTGCCGGTCTCACCTCGGGTCAGGACACGTGGGGAGGGGCAACGCAAGGTAGGCCGGGTTGCAAGGCGTTGCTTCGGGTATACTGCCTGCTGCCGCTGGCGCAGAGCCGGAAAGCTAAGGAGGTCCGTCAATGACGACACGAGCCCGTGGTGCGATTGCTCGCACCCCTGGATCCCCTGTGAGCATCGAGGAGTTTACGATCGACGACCCGGGGCCGAGCGAGGTGCTGGTGCGAATTCTCGCGTCGGGTGTCTGCCACACCGACCTCGGGGTCAAAAGTGGTACCTACGGCAGTAGCGGCTTTCCATTCCTGCTCGGCCACGAGGGCGCAGGAATCATCGAGGCGATTGGTTCGGGCGTGAGCGGCCATCAGGTGGGCGATCACGTGATCCTTGCCTGGCGGGCGCCTTGCGGGAACTGCCGCTTCTGCCGCGTTGGAAAGCCCGATTTCTGCGCGGCCAGCCTGAACGCCGAGAAGCGCATGCGTACCCTCGACGGCCAGACGCTCAACCCGGTGCTCGGGATCGGCACCTTCTGCACCCACACCCTCGTCCACGCCGCTCAGGCAGTGCGCTATGACCCGGCCCTGCCCGCGCCCCAGATGTCGCTGATCGGCTGCGGTGTCATGACTGGGGTCGGTGCCGCCCTCTACGCGGCCGATGTGCGGCCCGGCACCAGCGTGGCCGTCTTCGGCTGCGGAGGTGTTGGCGATAGCGTCATCGCCGGCGCGCGGCTCGCCGGGGCGACCACCATCATCGCCGTCGACGTCGACCCGCGCAAGCTGGAGTGGGCGAAAGAGTTTGGCGCAACCCACACCGTCAATGCCGCCGCGGGCGACCCGGTGGCCCAGATCAAGGCCCTCACCGGCGGGAATGGCGTCAACTACTCGTTCGAGGCGGTGGGTATCGCGCAGACGTGGGAGCAGGCCCTGTTCTGCCGCGACCTGGCCGGCACATGTATCATGATCGGCGTGCCCGGTCCCGGCCCCCAGCTTACCCTCGACCTGCAGCGCTTCTTCGATCTCGGCGGCAAGGTCGGCGTCTCGTGGTACGGCGACTGCCTGCCGACCCGCGACTTCCCCCTGCTCGCGGAGTGGTACCGCCAGGGTCAGCTGAATCTCGACAAGATCGTCAGCCGCACAATCAGCCTCGACGAGACCGAGGAGGCCTTCGAGGCCATGAAGCGTGGCGAGACGCTGCGGTCGGTAATCGTCTTCGACCGGTGAGGCTGGGCACTCCTGGCCTCAGTCGGCGGCGCGAGCGATGGCCCGGTGACGACAGGTGGCAAAGTGTGTGAGCCGGAGGGCCGCCGCAACGCGCGGCCGAACCCTCCGGCTCGCCAAGCGAGGGTTTTCGGCATGTTTGCCCTGATCAAGGAGCTGACCGAGCTCGACGGCCCGGTCGGTGAGGAGCAGATCGTCCTGCAGCGGGTGGCGCAGCTGTGGCGCGAGGCCGGTGCAGAGGTGGAGCAGAACCGCACCGGCAGCGTGATCGCGCGCTGCGGCGGCAAGGGGCCGCGCCTGCTGCTCGTGGCCCACGCCGACGAGCTGTGCTACCTCGTGCGCGCGATCCACCCGCGGGGCTTCCTCTGGCTCGCCAACGGCCAGGGATGGCAGCGAACCACGAGCCTCCGCAACTGGTTCACCATTGGCCAGCGAGTGCGGGTACTGGCCCGCTCCGGGACGATCCCTGGCGTGATCGCTGCGGCCACTGGCCACCTGGCAACGCAAGCCCTCCCCGAGCCCGCGGAGCTCACCTGGGATGATTTCTGGGTCGACACGGGGTTGCGTGCCGATGAGCTCCGCGCCGCCGGTGTAACGCCCGGCACGCGCGTGATCTGGGACACCGCCACAGTCCAGTATGGCCCACACGTGGTCGGCAAGGCGCTGGACGACCGCGTGCCCCTGGCGGTGATCACCGAGGTGCTCCGGCGCGTGCCGCCGGAGGAACGCCACTGGGAGCTGACGCTGGCGTGTACGGTCCAGGAGGAGATCGGGCTGATTGGGGCTGCGGGGCTCGCCGCGCACCACAGCTACGATGCCGCAATCGCCGTAGAGATTGGGATGGCGGGAGATATCCCTACGGTTGACCAGCGCGCCATGCCGCTGGAGCTCGGCGCAGGGCCGGTGCTCGTCCACAAAGACGCCCTGGTTCACTACGACCACAGGCTGACGCGAGCGCTGGAGGATGTGGCGGCCGCTCGCTCGCTCCCCATCCAGCACGCCATCTTCGGCTCGTTTGGCAGTGACGGTGCCGCCTTGATGCGGGCCGACATCCCGGCCGCGCTGGTGGCGTTCCCGGCGCGCTACACCCATAGCCCCTTCGAGACTGGCCACCTCGGCGATATCGAGGCGCTTGTCGTGTGGCTCTGTTCCTTTGTCGCCGAGGGATCCGCCTAGCCGCGGGCTCTCACCACGCCCCAGCCGGGCCTGGTACACAGTGGCGGCCTCGTTTCTGGGGAGCTTGGCGAAAGTAGCTCTGAGGGCGGTAGCAGAAAGGTGTAAGCCTCCGACGAACCTTGTCTAACCAAAATACGCTCAATGAATTCCCGCTAACGACCAGCTACCACACCAGCGGCTTGCCGGCGCCTGTAGCCCGGGGTCCGGCTCTGGAGCGGGACGAGGGGCTGAATGGTGATAGCCCTTCTGCCGCCCTTCACACTCAGCACAGGCAGATTCATCATCAAAACAGTGCTCATTCGTTTAAGACGTATAGTTTTTGCTGCCTAGTGATTTGTAATGCGCGTTGCTCTGCATTAGAGTTCTTCTTACCAATAAACTTGATCTCGATCGCGTCTATAACCTCTCAAATAACAGGCTTGCGATAGGCTGCATACATATCAACGGGTATACCGTAGATCTGCAACGATTGTTCATAGCGAAAACTCAGCTTCATTGCTACCCGCACCGACAACGTGTTTTCCGGTTCAATGAGCGAAATCACGCGCTGCAGGTGCAGGTGGTGCCACGCGAGGTGCAGACAAGCTTTTGCTGCCTCGGTCGCGAAGCCCTGGCCCCACGCCAGGGGTGCCAAGCGGTAGCCGAGCTCGACTTCGTCTTGTTCCTCAAGTACATAGGGTGTGAAGCCGCAGTACCCAATCACCTGCTGCCCCACTTTCTCCACCACTGCCCATAACCCGTACCCCTTGGCCACGTAGACGCTCTGAATCCACGTCAGCAAAGCCGCGGTTTCCTCCCTGCTCAAGGGATGCCGTTCGGGCGAAAAGCGCATCACCTCCGGATGAGCGTGCATCGCAGCGTACACGTCGAGGTCATCGTCACGAATCTGCCGGAGGAGCAGGCGTTCTGTCTCCGTAATGGTCGTCATTGAGCGTTTCCTTACGATACCAAGCGCTCGGCCACGCATGTCCTGGATGGGTGAAAACTCTTGACCCACCGGCTCGTATCACCGCTGCCGGAGTGCCGGGTAGAACGGCAGCCTATCCACGTCCCCCGGCAAGCGCGAGCGCAGTTTCGTTGCCATGGCCTTGATCGTCGCTCCGAGCGCCTCGAAGTGCCCGTACTGCTCCGCTACCTGCGCGAGCTGCTCGCTGCGTTCCAGCACACGCTGCCGTGCCGTTGCGATGCCCCACTCGTAGTCTTGCGCCAGCAGCTCAGCAACTGGGTTCCACGCGTACATTGTGAGTGCCCAGTAGGCGCAGCCGGTAACAACGGCCTCGGAAAAGAGGACGTCATCCTGTGCCGCAGGGCAAGCCTGTAGTAGCATCGCTCGGTAGGCCGTCTCCATCTGCATCACAACTGATAGTGGCACGCGATTGGAGCACCAGCACGTGGGGAAGAAGATGTGCCCATAGACACCGTCCGTAAGCGCGTGCCGGTAATCGCCGAACTCGAAATCGAGCAGCCAGAGCCGCGAGCCGACGCGCAGGTCGTTTCCTGGACAGGGGTCGCCGTGAGTATAGGCGAGAAACGGTCCTGGCTCCCTGATCATCTCGATCAGCGCTGCTAGCTCCTCGTCGGTTCCCGGTGCTGGCGTGACTGAAAGGTCTTTGGTGGCGCTCTGAACCGCGGTTGCCAGCCAGTTATAGGTGTAGTAGTCGGTCGCTTTGTCCCGTGGCCCAAGGGTGGCGCGGAGTTGGTCGAACTCTGGTTGCCGCCCGAGCGTTCGCGCGTGCATCCGCCCGAGCAGCGCGGCAAGATCGACCAGTCTCCGCTCGACGAGGGTGCGGTCCTCGCCGAGGAGGAGCTGAGCGAGCGTCTCGCCTGCACCAAGGTCCTCCAGAACGATCAACCCGGCGTCGCGGTCGCCTCCGTACAGGCGTGGTGCGATCGGGTCGGGGCCGGCGACATCACCCAGGAACTGGAGCCCGGCCCAGTCGTTGAACAGCCGCCAAGCCGGCGCAGGGAACGTCGCGGCGGTCGGGTCGTAGCACTCGTCATCGCCGACCGCCGCTCGCTTCACGATGACGGTCGTCGGCGCATCTGGCGGTCCTTCGAGGAGGCGTAGCCGAAAGACGCGTGAACGGTCACTACTATCGAGCTGAGGAGCGCTGTCCAAGCGCACTGGGCTCCCCAGGGACAGCGACAGAACTCGTTCGGCGAGCGCAACCGTTTCCGTCAGATATGCATCAGGGGCCTCTGCCATTTGCACTCGCTCCTTCCTCAGGCAGCTCGTGCTGCCGGCTTCGTCGGTGAGGGCAGGTCGCGATTAGGGCTGACCAAGTCCGGTTTGCCCAGCCCGCGGGTAGCCCTCGCAGCGCAGCACCTTCGACTCTGGCCCGTTTCAGCGAGGCAGCACCACAGCCAGGAGTACGCTCACTGAGTGTTATAAGTGGAGTCGGGCTGCCCCCATTATACCCACGCGAGCATTTCTGAGCGTCTATATCGCGCCATTCTCGGTAGTTGACAAAATTGTTCTGTAAAATCAAGAAACAGAGCGATCGAGATACGGCATGGGGGACATCGTCCTGTATGATAAGGGCTCTTGCGACCCGCTGGAGCACGTACGAGACAGCCCGCCGCCGTTCGTGCGCGAGGCAGAGACGTAGCGGGCAAGGAGGGCCAACCTATGGGCCGCGTGCAGTTCGGATTGATCGTGCCGGATATCGGGTTGGATGGAGCGCGGCGTCACCGCTACATGGAGCAGATACACCAGCTGCTGCACCTGGTCGCCGGCCACTTCACCTCGGCCTGGCTGATCGACCACCTGGAGGGAGAGATGCTGGAGGGCTGGACTGCGCTGTGCTACCTGGCAGCGCTTCACCCAGAGCTGTACTGGGGACATACGGTGCTCTGCCAGTCTTTTCGTAACCCGGCGCTACTCGCCAAGATGGGCGCGACCGTCCAGTTCATGTCCGGTGGCCGCTTTATCCTTGGCATTGGCGCGGGTGGGCAGGAGCCTGAGTATCGGGCCTACGGCTACGACTTTCCTCCAGAGCGAACCCGCGTTGCCGAGCTGGATGAGACACTGCAGATTATCAAAGCCATGTGGACCCAGGAGCGCGCCACGTTCGAAGGGCAGCACTACCGCATCCAGAACGCCACCTGTGAGCCAAAGCCAGATCAGTTGCCGCCGATCGTTGTCGGCGCCTTCCGACCCCAGATGCTGCGCCTGACCGCCCGGCACGCAGACTGGTGGAATGTCTCGTCAACAGACATTGAGGGCTACCGCCAGTATTTGTACGCATTCCAGCAGGCGTGTGCGGTGGTGGGACGCGACCCGGCGAGCGTGCGGTTGGTGTGGTCCGGCGGCTGCGTTTGTGCGGCAAGCGAGGCGCAGGTTGCCGCACTTGCGGCAGAGCGAGGGGAGCTGATGGGCGATGCGTACGCCTACCGGGTTGGCGAGAGCTTTGTCGGGACGCCCGCACAGCTCGTCGCGCAGATGCAGCCGTTCATTGAGCTGGGCGTCGAGTATTTTCTGCTCGACTGCGGTGGCTTTCCGCAGCTGACAACAGCCGAGCTGCTGGTGAACGAGGTACTTCCAGCACTCAATCGATAATGCTACTGATTCGTAATGCGCGCGTACCTATGCCCTAGCCGCTCCAGAGCATAGGTGCGCACATTGCCCGACTCTTCGCCGGCCTGAAATAGCCTTACGGGCGCAGGCACGAGCGGAGATAGGCCTGCAAACGCGGATGCGTGCTCAAGCTCAGCGCGCGCAACAAGCAGCTGCGTGCCTGGCTCTTGTCGCCGCCCATGCTATGCAGGTGCCACATCGCCACCCAGAAGGGCTGGTACGTGCTCACGGCCTCCGGGTTCATGCAGTTGAGCATTGCCAGGCTGTGCGATGGGTCGCCTTCGGCGTGGGCCGTCGCCACGGCGAAGCTCACGGTGCTCCCGATCGTTGGATAGTGGGTGACAAGCGCCTGGTACAACTGGGCGATCTCCCCCCACGGCACCGTTCCCGAGCGCGCGCGGTAGCAGTGCGCCGCTTGAATCGCTGCTTCGAGCTGGAACGGTCCGATCTCGCCCTGGGCTGCAGCACGTTCCAGCAGCAGATAGCCCTCACGCATCAGCGCCACATCCCACGTGCCGGCATCCTGCTCGAGGAGCGGGACGAACGCGCCAGCGGCGTTCACCTGGGCCGGCCGCCGCGCCTCGCAGAAGGTGAGGAGCGCAAGGAAGCCGAGCGCCTCCGCAGCGGTCGGCAGGGCGGTAGCAACCACCCGGGCGAGGTAGAGCGCTTCGTCGCGTAGCTGGTCGTAGACATCGCCGTCCGACACCGCCCCCTCGCGACCGAGGAAGTACGCGGCGTAGATCGCTTCCAGCAGCGCGTGCAGACGCCCGGGCATGTCCGACGCCGTCGGCTCCTCGAAGCGCAGGCCGGCAGCGCGAATCTTCGCCTTGGCGCGCACCAGGCGCTTGGTCATCGTCTCGGCCGAGACCAGAAACGCCGCGGCCATGCCCTTCGCCTCAAGCCCGAGCACGGCCTGAAGGATGAGCGCCGGCCGTATCTTCGCGTCGATGGCAGGGTGCGCGCACACGAGCATGAGGCGGATGCGCTCGTCGGGGAGCGCGGGGGGCGGCGCGCTCTGGTCAAGCGCCGCGTCGCCCAGCGCCGCGACGATCTCGGGGCGATCGCGCAGAGCGGCGTGGCGCGCCGAGTCGACCAGCTTGCGGCGCGCCACCGTGAGCAGCCAGCTTTCCGGTCGTTCCGGCACGCCCGTCCTGGGCCAGCGCTCCAGCGCCGCCACGAAGGCCGCGCTCAGGGCGTCCTCGGCGGCGGCGAGATCCCCCCAGCGCGTGGCGAGGTAGGCGACGAGCCGGCCGTACGACTCGCGGGCGACGAACGCTGCGCGCTGGTACGCGGCCTCGGTTTCGTGCTGTGGACGCATCGGCGCGGCCCTATGCCGCTCCCAGCGTGGCAACGGGCCGCACCTCGGTGCTGCCGGTGCTGCTGCTGGGGCTGCGCGCGGCCCACGTCAGCGCCTCGTCCAGCGACGGCACCTCGATGATCAGGTAGCCGCCGAGCATCTCCTTGGTCTCGGCGAACGGCCCGTCGAGCACCTCGCGCTGGCCGTCGCGGAAGCGCACCGTGGTCGCCGTCGAGGGCGGTTGTAACACATTCCCGCTCGTAACGATACCGGCACTGTAGATAGCGCTCATGTAGGCACGCCACGACTCCCAGTAGTCAGCCGATGCGGAATCGTCGAGGGTGCGCTCCAGCTCAGTGGCTGGTTGGTGAAACAGAAGCATATACTGCATCTTACCATTCCTTTCATGCCCAGGGCTTAATGACGAGCTTGCCAGCAACGAAGTACCTCGATCTGGAAGTGAGCCGCGCCACGCGCGTGGATGCGCACTGCTTTCATTGTGCTGGGGATCATCACTCCACGCCTCCTATAGTAGAAAGAGCAACCTGTATAGCTGCTCACCCTACAGACGATCCGCCAGTCGCCGAACGGACAGAACTCCACGCCTCCTATAGTAGAAAGAGCAACCTGTATAGCTGCTCACCCTACAGACGATCCGCCAGTCGCCGAACGGACAGAAACGTTCAGTTGTTCCAGCATCCAGATGTATCTTGTTCTCTCATTACCTGCTTTCGCGCAGTAGGACGCCCAGCGCGCCTGGATCGTCTGGTAGCGCAGCGGCTGGCCATCGCCGTGCTTCAGTGCTCGGAATAGCGGGCCGTGGTGGGAGGGCGTCTCCTTGAGATAGCGCCGCAGTGCGCGCACCGGCTTCGGCTCATCGAGCAACACCGTGCGCCGCTGCCCGCCTTTCCCGAGTACGTGCAGGTGCTCATCGTCCACCGTCAGGTCAAAATCCTCGATGTGAAGCTGGAGCGCTTCGCTAATGCGCAGCCCGGTCTCGGCCAGCAGCCCAAACAGTAGCCGGTCCCGCAGGTTTGACCGCGGGATCTGCGCCAGCACGGCGTCGATCTGCTCGCGCTTCACACCGCGTGGTTTTGGCTCTGGCACCTGCACCCGCTCCAGCTTCACGAGCGGGTTTGCCTCCAGCAGCTTCTGGCGCACCGCCCAAAGCAGAAAGCTGTTTAGGGCCGCGATGGTGCGCGCTCGGCTCGCCGGGCTTCGACCCTCCCGACGCGCCAGCGCTGCGCGCACCGTGTCGACCGAGATCGTGCTGACCGCTCCATTGTGGCAGGCGGAGAGATGGCGAAGCTCGGTGGCGTGTGCTCGTAGCGTATGGGGTGACCGCTCGGCCTAGCGCAGGTCGGAGAGGAACAGGGCGATGGCCTCAGGCAGGGATGTCGTCTCCATCGGCTCCTCGTTCCTGTGATAATCTCGCTTTTGGGGTGAACCAGGCCCACACGGCTGGCGCGGTACAATGCGGCTCTCACCCGACCGTTCCTGTGAGAACAACACTTCTCACAGCAACCGCGCCCACCTCTGAGGCCGCATACCTGTCGACTTCCTCTCGGCGGCCCAGGAGGCGCGCTACGCCGCCTTCCCTACGCCCCTCGCCGCCGACGACCTCGCCCGCCACGCCTACCTCAACGCCACGGATCGAGCGGTCATCGCCATCGCTGCGGACTGATCATACTCGCCTCGGCTACGCCGTGCAACTCGCCACCGTCCGCTACCTTGGCACCTTCCTCGACGACCCCACTGCCGTGCCCGCCGAGCTCATCTCTTACCTCACACAACAGCTCGGCCTTTCGTCTGCCGGCTTTGCCGATGCCTACTCCGGTCGCATACGGCACTACCACGCCGAGGCCATTCGTGAGCGCTACGGCTACACGCTCTACACCGACCGTCGGGCTCGCCTGCCGTTTCTGCGCTGGCTCTTCGCCCGCGCCTGGATCAGTACCGAGCGGCCCAGCCTGCTCTTTGACCACGCCGTCGGCTGGCTCACCCATCGCAAAATCCTGCTCCCCGGCATCACCGTCCTCGAACGTGAAGTTGCCCACGTGCGCGAGCAGGCCACACTGCGCCTCTATAACGCTCTGACGCGCCTCATACCCTCCTCGAGTCAGTCGCAGCTCGACGCGCTGCTCCTCACCCCCGCTGACGCCGAGTTCAGCTCCTTCGAGCAACTCCGCCGCATCCCAGCTACGCCCAGCACCATCGGGCTGCGCGATAGCATCGCCCATCCCGTCACCGTTCGGGCGGTTAGCGTTAGCCAACTGCGCCTCCCCCGGCTGCCCGTGAGCCGCATTGAGGTGCTCGCGCGTCGGGCGTTGCAGCTCCGCGTCTCCAGCATAGCGCGCATGGAGCCGCCCGCCCGTCGCATCGCAACCCTCTTCGCCGCGGTGCATCTGCTCGAAGCCGCTACCCACGACACGATCCTCGAAACCCTCTACGGGGTGGTCACCACGCTGCTGGCGGACGCCTTTCGCGAAGGCATCAAGATCCGCTTGCGTTCGCTGCACGACCTGGATCAGGCTGCCCTCACCCTGGCCGCGGTCACTGAGGTGCTTCTGGACGGCGCAGTTGCTGACGCGGCGGTGCGGGCAACGGTGGCCCGCGAGTACGATACTGAGGCGTTGGAGACGGCCATCGCGCAGGTGCGCGAGCTGGCCCGCCCGCCGGCTGACACCACCTATGAGGCCCTCAAAGAGCGCAGCAAGACCCTGAGCATCTTTCGCCCGGCCTTGCTCACCCACGTCCAGCTTCAGGCGCTCCCGACGAGCAAGGCGGTGCTCAGCGCCTATCAGTATCTTCAGGCGAGGGAAGGCAAAAAGCGACCGGGGGTCTTCGACCCGCCGCGCCAAGTCATCACCAACGAGTGGCGGCCCTATGCCCTGCCCGACGACCGTAACGTTGACCCCCTTGCCTATACCTTCTGTGTCATGGACCGACGCATCGCCGCGCTCCGCCGGCGCGAGCTGTTTGTCACGCCCAGCTTGCGCTTCAGCGACCCGCGGGCGGGTCTGTTGAGCGGTGCAGTCTGGGAGGCCACGCGCCCGCAGGTCTGCCGCGCGCTCTCGATGTCCGCCGACGGTGCTACAGCCGTCGGCGAGCTGTCTAAGCGGTTCGATACGGCCTACCGCACCACCCTGGCCCGCCTGCCGAACAACACGGCCGTCCGCATCACCGCGACGCCCAAAGGCTACGACGAGCTGGTGCTCTCACCGCTGGAGCGCCTCGACGAGCCGCAGAGCTTGTTGACGCTGCGCGCAGACCAGCGCCATGCTGCCCCATGACGATCTGCCGGACATCCTCCTGGAGGTGCATCGTCGGACGGGCTTCCTCGACGCCTTCACTCACGTCAGCGAGCGCCCGGCGATGCTCTCCAAGCTACCGACCAGCCTCTGCGCCGTGCTGATCGCCGCGGCCTGCAATGTCGGCTTTGCCCCGCTGCTGGCCCCTGGCGCCCCAGAGCTCAGCCGTGATCGCCTCAGCTATGTCCAGCAGCACTATATTCGGAGCGAGACGCTTGAGACCGCCAACGCCATGCTCGTGGCCGCCCACAGCCAGAGCCCGGTGGCCCAACTCTGGGGCGGTGGCGACGTGGCCTCGGCCGACGGCCTCCGCTTTGTCGTCCCGCTGCGCACCATCCACGCCGGCAAGAACCGAAAATACTTCGGCATCGAGCGCGGCGTCACCTGGTACAACCTGGTCGCCGATCAGGGTATCGGTCTGCACGGCGTTGTCGTCACCGGCACCCTGCGCGGCTCGCTCATCCTCCTGAGCCTCCTGCTCGGGCAGCAGACCCCACTTCAGCCGACGGAGATCATGACCGACACCGGGGCGTACACTGACAGTATGTTTGGACTCCTCTGGCTCCTGGGCTTCCAGTTCAGCCCGCGGCTGAGCGACGTCGGGGCCACCCGCTTGTGGCGCATCGACCGGACGGCCGACTACGGCGTGCTCAATGACCTCTCGCGCCATCCCATCCGTACCCAGCTGATCGTTGACCACTGGGACGACCTGCTGCGCCTGGCGGGCTTCTTGAGCACGGGCACTGCACAGGCCGAAGCGCTGGTTCGCACGCTCCAGCGTGGCGACCGCCCGACAAAGATGGGGCGGGCGCTCCAGGAACTGGGCCGGGTGATCAAGACCCTGTTCGTGCTGAACTACATCGACGACGAGGCGTATCGCCGGCGGATCCTCACTTAGCTCAACCGCGGCGAAGGCCGGAACAAGCTGGCGCGCGTGGTCTTCTATGGGCAGCGCGGCGAGCTGCGCCAGCGCTATCGCGAGGGGCAGGAGAACCAGCTGACCGCCCTGGGCCTGGTCGTCAACGCGATCATTGTCTGGAACACCCTCTACCTCGAACGCGCCCTCGACGCCCTCCGCGCCGCCGGCCATACCGTGCGAGACGAAGATGTGGCCCGTCTCTCGCCCTTGGTCCACGAGCATGTGAACGTGTTGGGCCGCTACAGCTTCAGCCTTTCAGAGGACCTTCAGCGAGGAGAGTGGCGCCCGTTTCGGGTTCCCGTGCCAAGGTAGTAGGAGGCTCGTACACGACAACGGTTATTGCGATTTCTGTTCCTATGGTGCGTAGACCCCTAGTGCAGCGGGGTCGAGGCGCAGGTGCGCAAGGCCGGGCTAGAACGAGCGCGAGCGGGCTATCCTGTCACCACTGACCGCATAGACCACCCGTGCCCAGTCGGGCGACACCACGGCACTGCTGAGGCTCTGAGAGCGCGCCCTGAACCCCAGCAGCGCCCCCGGTGTTCGCCCGCTAGACGGGGAACGTCAGCCCGTGTGTCGCGCACAAGCCGTCCACGCTCTCGTAGTCCACCTCCAGCCCGTAGCGCATGTCCATTGCCTGCGCCCCATCCCCAACCAGCGCCTCCGGGTTCGCGGCCATGTCGCTGAACATCTGCTCGAACCCCGCCGGCGCGATAATTTCAAGGACTCGGCAGGGCGTATCGCCGGCATTCCAGAAGGTGTGCCACTGATTGCGCGGCTTGAACACGAGGTCGCCCGCCTCGGCATAAATCACCGTGTCGCCAAGTTGCGCGCCCATGCGGCCCTCCACGACATAGCTGTACTCATCCTCACGGCTATGCCGGTGCAGCGGAGCGACGAGCGTCCACGGGGGAATGGGATGCTCGACGAGCGATAGGCCGCCGCCCGCCTCGTCGCCCCTGATCAGAAAGCGCACCCCGAATGAGCCGAAGTCGAGTTTCTCGCCGTCGTTGGCCCGGACAATGCGCGGCTCGGCTGTATCCTGGTTGGGCTGCTTTGACACGGAATGGCTCCTTTCGTACCGTTGAAACCGTTGCTGGAGGCGTGCTCAGCGGTAGTGTGGCAGACGCCGCCCGAAAAGGCAAGGCGGCCTGCTTGACGGAGGGCGGCGTTGGGCGATTCCTGATCCTGCGCTGCTCGGCTGGGAACGCGTTGCCATGCCCGACAGGCCCGTTCCAGCCTGGGCCTGCCGGTAACATTTGGAGCGCACTGCTCTTCTTCGCGCAGCTCGCAGCGTGAGCCAGTAGCGATTCAGGACTCGGGCCGGTTGCGGCAGCGCGTGCACAGACTGCCGGTCGAGCGGGCCGGGCTTGCTTGCTGGCTTGATTGCTCTCCCCCGTCACCAGTGACACGAATGGCCTATGCTGACTCTTCGGGCTCGTCGGCTCGAAGCCAGGCCGCCGGCGAGAGCCCGCTGCTACTCCCGGCTCCTGCGTCCCACCTGCTCAGCAATGCCCTGGCAGAGCGACTCGACCCCGCTCCGCGCCACGATGGTTACCGGGAGCCTCGCAGGGGCCTGGCTCGTGTAGGCCACGAAGACCTTGTGATGCAGCGGGGTTGAGGCCCAGACGACGAGCAGCTGTGCGAAGGCGAGTTGCTGTGTCGCCTCGCCGGCGGAGTGGGCGCGAGCGCTCCCGTCGATTAGGCGCAGCTCAGTGTATCGCCGCCGAGGAGATCGCGGAGGGTCGTGTGCTGGGGCGGGGTGCCGCTCAGGAAGAGCAGGCGGTTGATGCCTGCCTGGTGCAGCGCTTCAGTCAGCAATCGCGCGGCCCGGCGCTGACTGGAGCCACCACAGCTGTCGCAGGAGGCGGGCTCGACGAGCACGCGCACCTTCTCAGGCCATCGAGCTGCGGTGAGGCGCTCACAGTCGGCGTTGCCACAGACGCGGCGCAGCTCACTGGCGATCACGGCGCGTGCGCGCTCAGCCTTGTCGTGCGGTACAATCCTTCTTCACAGACTTGACGTGTTCAGCGGGGCGCCATGTGACAAAGAGCAAGCTGAGGGACCAGACATCGACGTGGCAGCAAGGCCACTTGCCGCTGGTTTCGACGGCCACAGCAGACGTGTCCACAGCAACGGTCGAGGAGCGGGGAGCAATCTTCACTCGCCCCGAAGTCGTACACTTCATGCTTGACCTGGTTGGCTACCGGGAGGAACGGCGGCTTGATCAACTGCGCCTCCTTGAGCCGTCCATTGGTCAGGGGGACTTTCTTCTTCCCGCCATCGACCGGCTGCTTGCCGCCTGGCGCGCTAATCCCAACCACGCCAACGTCACGATCTTGCAGGACGCCATCCGCGGGGTGGAGCTGCACCGCGATACCTTCGAGCGCACTCGGCAGCGCGTGATCGACCGGCTGCTTAAGCATGACATCTCCCGTGATGACGCCAAGCAGCTCGCCGACTCCTGGCTCATCGCCGGTGACTTCCTGCTCGTGGACCTGCCCGGCCGGTTTGACGTGGTGCTAGGCAACCCGCCCTACGTCCGCCAAGAGCGCATACCTGACGCGCTAATGGCGGAGTACCGGGCGCGTTACCGGACGATCTATGACCGGGCTGATCTCTACATCCCATTTTTGGAGCGTTTCCTGTTGCTGCTCACTGAGGGTGGGCAGCTCGGCTTCATCTGTGCTGACCGCTGGATGAAGAACCGCTACGGCGGCCCACTGCGTGCCCTGGTTGCAGAGCAGTTTCACCTCAAAACCTACGTCAACATGGTGGATACGCCCGCCTTTCAATCAGACGTGATCGCCTACCCGGCGATCACCGTCATTGCCCGCGAACGGGGCACGGTGACACGCATCGCCCATCGCCCAGACATTTCGTCAGCGGTGCTGACAGAGCTTGCCGATCTTCTTACAGCCGACCAGCCCTCTCCCAGCTCTCGCGCTGTTCGCGCCGTAGCAGGTGTTGTCGCGGGCGCTGAGCCGTGGGTGCTCGAGGCCCCCGACTAACTCGCCCTCGTCCGACGACTGGAGGCGCAATTGCCGACGCTGGAGGAGGCCGGCTGCAAGGTCGGGAGCGGCGTTGCCACAGGGGCCGACCAGGCGTTTATCAGCCCCTATGATGCGATGGACGTGGAGGACGACCGCAAGCTGCGCCTGGTGACGACCAAGGACATTGCGACCGGTGAGGTGTGCTGGCAGGGACTTGGCGTGATCAACCCGTCAGTCTACCAACCCCTCGGGCGCATCAGTGGCGGCGCCGCTCCAGCTTGCCACGGTGATACCCCAGGCAGTTCCTCATGTCAGCATCGAGATCCGCGACGTTGCCCAGCGCCAGCTTGTCACC
>Ga0164290_1002130_pt1 | contig 16815 bp, 11 predicted proteins | sample Micstemetagenome_FD_108782 | JGI IMG/M metagenome (GOLD analysis project Ga0164290, IMG submission 108782) | Contaminated culture microbial community from soil near Moab, Utah, USA - Microcoleus steenstrupii SON62 (Illumina Assembly) | ecosystem: Environmental > Terrestrial > Soil > Soil crust... | reverse complement strand
CGAACTTCGACGACAGAATCGTCGTGATCGCCGCCGTCAGCGTCGTCTTGCCATGGTCAACGTGACCAATCGTGCCCACGTTCACGTGCGGCTTGGTGCGCTCAAACTTTCCCTTTGCCATTTCTAACCCCTAAATCCCAAAACTCACTTCTTGTTGATGATGGCGTCAGCGACGTTCTTGGGCGCTTCCGCGTAATGCTTGAATTCCATCGAGTAGGTTGCGCGACCTTGGCTCAGCGAGCGCAGCGTGGTCGAGTAACCGAACATCGACGCGAGCGGCACTTCAGCCTTGATTGCCTTGATACCACCCGGCAGGTCTTCCATGCCCTGGACGATGCCGCGACGACCGGACAGGTCACCCATGACGTTGCCCATGTAGTCCTCAGGCGTCTCCACCTCGACGGCCATCATCGGCTCGAGCAGAACCGGGCTGGCCTTGCGCATCGCATCCTTGAAGGCCATCGAAGCAGCCATCTTGAACGCGTTTTCGTTCGAGTCCACGTCGTGGTAGGAGCCATCAAACAGCGTGACCTTGACGTCCACCACCGGGAAGCCTGCCAGAACGCCGTTCGGCAGGGTCTCCTGCAGGCCGCGATCGACCGCCGGGATGAACTCGCGCGGCACGGTACCGCCCTTGATCGCATCGACGAACTGATAGCCCTTGCCCGGCTCGTTCGGCTCAAGCTTGATCCAGACGTGGCCGTACTGACCGCGACCACCGGACTGTTTGACGAACTTGCCCTCCTGCTCAACCGACTTGCGCACGGCCTCGCGATAGGCCACCTGCGGCGCACCGACGTTTGCCTCGACACCGAACTCGCGCTTCATGCGATCAACGATGATTTCGAGGTGCAACTCACCCATGCCCGAAATGACGGTCTGACCGGATTCTTCGTCGGTACGCACGCGGAAGGACGGATCCTCCTGCGCCAGACGACCCAGCGCCAGGCCCATCTTTTCCTGGTCACCCTTGGTCTTCGGCTCGACGGCGACGTGAATCACCGGCTCCGGGAATTCCATGCGCTCGAGCGTGACTTCGGCATCGGGATCACACAACGTTTCACCAGTGGTCACCGACTGAAGGCCGATCGCAGCAGCGATGTCGCCCGCACGAACCTCTTCGATTTCCTGGCGATCGTTGGCGTGCATCTGCACCAGACGGCCGATACGTTCCTTTTTGCCCTTGACCGGGTTGTACACCGTATCACCGGACTTCAGAACGCCCGAATAGACGCGAATGAAGGTGAGCTGACCGACGTACTTGTCCGACATCAGTTTGAACGCGAGTGCCGAGAACTTCTCGTCGTCAGCCGCTGCACGCTCAACCTGCTCGTCGTTTTCACCGACGCCCTTAACCGGCGGAATATCAACCGGGGACGGCAGGAAGTCGACGACGGCATCCAGCATGCGCTGCACACCCTTGTTCTTGAATGCGGTACCGCACAGCATCGGCTGGATCTCGCCAGCGATGGTGCGAGTGCGCAGACCCAGGATGATGTCAGCCTCGGAGAGCTCACCGCTCTCGAGGTACTTGTTCATCATCTCTTCGCTGGACTCGGCCGCCGCCTCGACCATCTTCTCACGCCACTCTTCACACGTGGATTGCAGCTCGGCAGGAATGTCCTCGTACGAGAACTTGATGCCCTGCGAAGCCTCATCCCACAGAATGGCCTTCATCTTGATGAGGTCGACGACGCCCTTGAAGTTCTCTTCCGCACCGATGGGCACAACCACCGGAACCGGATTCGCGCTCAGACGAGTCTTCAGCTGTTCGTACACCTTGAAGAAGTTGGCACCGGTACGGTCCATCTTGTTCACGAAGGCGAGACGCGGCACACCGTACTTGTTGGCTTGACGCCACACGGTTTCCGACTGCGGCTGAACGCCACCCACGGCGCAGTAGACCATGCACGCACCGTCGAGCACACGCATCGAGCGCTCAACTTCGATCGTGAAGTCGACGTGACCCGGGGTGTCGATGATGTTGATGCGATGCTCGGGGTAGTTGCCGCCCATGCCCTTCCAGAAGGTGGTCACGGCAGCGGAGGTGATGGTGATGCCACGCTCCTGCTCCTGTTCCATCCAGTCCGTCGTGGCGGCGCCATCATGCACCTCACCCAGCTTGTGGTTGACGCCGGTGTAGTAAAGAATCCGCTCGGTCGTCGTCGTCTTGCCGGCGTCGATGTGAGCGGAAATGCCGATGTTCCGGTAGCGCTCGATCGGTGTCTTGCGTGCCACGATACAGTCCTTTGAAACAAGAGGCCGCCACAAGTGGCGGCCAGTCAGTTAAGCGAAATTTGGAATCAGAAGCGGAAGTGCGAGAACGCCTTGTTGGCATCCGCCATCCGGTGAACTTCGTCTCGCTTCTTCATTGCAGCGCCGCGACCCTCAGCCGCTTCCAGCAGCTCGGCAGCCAGACGCAGCCCCATCGACTTCTCGGAACGCTTGCGCGCAGCCTCACGCAGCCAGCGCATCGACAGCGCCATGCGACGCGACGGACGCACCTCAACCGGGACCTGGTAGTTGGCACCACCAACACGGCGGCTCTTCACCTCGACCACCGGCTTGACGTTGTTGATCGCCTGGGAAAACACCTCGAGCGGATCCTTGCCACTCTTGGTCTTGATCTGGTCAAAGGCGCCATAGACGATACGCTCGGCAACAGACTTCTTGCCGGCAGACATCAGCACATTGACAAACTTGGAAAGCTCGACACTACCGAATTTCGGATCCGGCAGAATGTCCCGCTTGGGTACTTCGCGACGACGCGGCATTTTTTAACCCCTCAATCTCTTGCGATTACGCTTTCTTCGGACGCTTGGCGCCGTACTTCGAACGGGACTGCTTACGATCCTTCACACCCTGAAGATCGAGCGAGCCGCGGACGATGTGGTAGCGCACACCCGGCAGATCCTTCACACGGCCGCCGCGAATCAGCACAACCGAGTGTTCCTGCAGGTTGTGGCCTTCACCGCCGATGTAGGAAATGACCTCGAAGCCGTTGGTCAGACGCACCTTGGCGACCTTACGGAGCGCCGAGTTCGGCTTCTTCGGGGTCGTGGTGTACACGCGGGTGCAGACGCCGCGCTTTTGCGGGCAGGCTTCGAGAGCCGGCACCTTGGATTTGCTTACCGGCGACGTGCGCGGCTTGCGTACAAGCTGATTGATGGTTGGCATTTTTTCGAGATTCCAAAAGACCGGAGGCGACGCCTATCCAGTGGCCCGCCTCCGCGACTCGTTCGCCTTGAGCCCGCTACGGTTGGCGGACCCACAAAGAGGCCGGATTATAGGCACATAAAAACAACAGGGTCAACCCCGCGGCATTGTCCAAATACCGCGGGGTTGTGCTCTCTACTGCGTAAGACGATTACTGCGCTTCACCCGCATCGGCGTCCGCCGTCACGGGGTCATCACCGAACAGCACGCGATCGGCTGCCGCGGCGTCGTCGCCGACAGCCTGGGCACGACGGGTGCGGTGGTAGGCCAGACCCGTACCGGCCGGGATCAAGCGACCGACGATGACGTTTTCCTTCAGGCCGCGCAATTCGTCGCGCTTGCCCATGATGGCCGCCTCGGTCAGCACGCGCGTCGTTTCCTGGAAGGACGCCGCGGAGATGAACGAGTCGGTCGACAGCGAGGCCTTGGTAATACCCAGCAGCATGTACTGGTATTCGGCCGGACGCTTGCCTTCGGCGACCAGACGATCGTTCTCGTCGAGCACCTCGGAACGTTCGACCTGTTCCTCGCGGATGAACTTCGAATCGCCGGAATCGACGATGACCACGCGACGCAGCATCTGGCGGACGATCACCTCGATGTGCTTGTCGTTGATCTTCACGCCCTGCAGACGGTACACGTCCTGCACTTCGTCGATGATGTAGCGCGCCAGTTCCTCGACACCCTTCAGACGCAGGATGTCGTGCGGCTCGACTGCGCCGTCGACGATCACCTCGCCCTTGTTCACCACCTGGCCGTCGTGCACCGTGACGTGCTTGTCCTTCGGGATCAGGAACTCGTTCACCGTGCCATCCGGCTCGGTGATCACCAGACGCTGCTTGCCCTTGGTGTCCTTGCCGAACGACACCGTACCGGTGACTTCGGCCAGCAGGCCTGCGTCCTTCGGCGAACGGGCCTCGAACAGCTCGGCCACGCGCGGCAGACCACCGGTAATGTCGCGGGTCTTCGCGGACTCCTGCGGGATGCGCGCCAGCACGTCACCAACGCTGACCGCCTGACCGTCCTTCACGGTGATGATGCAACCCACCTGGAAGGTGATCGACACGGCCGTATCGGTGCCGGCGATCTTCACTTCGTCGCCCGACTCGGTCAGCAGCTTCACCTGCGGGCGCAGGCCCTTGGTGCTGGTGCTGCGACGCTTCGGATCGATAACCACCAGCGTCGTCAGGCCGGTCACGTCATCGACCTGCTTCGCCACGGTCACGCCTTCCTCGACGTGTTCGAAGCGCACGATGCCCGAGTACTCGGTAATGATGGGGCGGGTATGCGGATCCCAGGTCGCCAGGCCGGTACCGGCCTTGATGGTCTGACCTTCATCGACCTGCAGCGTCGCACCGTACGGCACCTTGTGGCGCTCGCGCTCACGCCCGTGATCATCGGTGATGATGATTTCGGCACTGCGCGCGATGACGATCTTCTCGTTCTTCGCACTGGTGACGTAGCGCATGTTCTGCGTGAAGCGGATGACACCCGCGCTCTTTGCCTCCACACCGCTGGCGGCGGCAGCTCGCGAAGCCGCACCACCGACGTGGAAGGTACGCATGGTCAGCTGCGTGCCCGGCTCACCAATCGACTGAGCGGCGATCACGCCTACCGCCTCGCCGGCGTTCACGATCTGGCCGCGACCGAGGTCGCGACCGTAGCACTGGGCGCACAGGCCGTAGCGCGTTTCGCAGGTCAGCGGCGTACGCACCTTCACCTCATCGACGCCGAGCGAATCCATCAGATCGCAACGGTCTTCGTCGATCAGTTCACCGGCGTAGATCACCGTTTCCTGCGTCTCCGGATTGACGACGTCGGCAGCCGTCACGCGGCCGAGCACCCGCTCGCGCAGCGGCTCGATCACTTCACCGCCCTCGACCAGCGCCTTCATGACGAAGCCTTCGGCCGTGCCGCAATCGTCTTCGGTGACCACCAGATCCTGCGTCACATCGACCAGACGACGGGTCAGGTAACCGGAGTTCGCGGTCTTCAGCGCCGTATCGGCCAGACCCTTACGGGCGCCGTGGGTCGAGATGAAGTACTGCAGAACGTTCAGACCTTCACGGAAGTTCGTCGTGATCGGCGTTTCGATGATGGAGCCGTCCGGCTTCGCCATCAGGCCCCGCATACCGGCAAGCTGACGGATCTGGGCGGCGGAACCGCGGGCACCGGAGTCGGCCATCATGTAGATGGAGTTGAACGACTCCTGCTTCACCGTGTTGCCGTTGCGATCGACCGTATCTTCCTGACCGAGCTGGTCCATCATCGCCTTTGCGACCTGGTCACCGGCGCGGCCCCAGATGTCCACCACCTTGTTGTAGCGCTCGCCGTCGGTCACCAGACCCGAGGTGTACTGCTGGGCGATTTCCTTCACCTCCGCTTCGGCAGCGCTGATGATGGTGTGCTTGGCGTCCGGCACCAGCATGTCCTTCACCGCGATCGAAATGCCGGCGCGGGTCGCGAGACCGAAACCGGCCTGCATCAGCTTGTCGGCAAAGATGACGGTTTCGCGCAGGCCGCAGCGACGGAAGCTGTGGTTTACCAGCTTCGAGATTTCCTTCTTCTTCAGCGGCTTGTCGAGCACCGAGAACGGCAGGCCCGGCGGCAGGATTTCTGCCAGCATGGCGCGACCGACCGTGGTGTCGTAGCGCGTGATCTTCTCGCGCTTCTCACCGTCGACGACTTCGACTTCGCGGATGCGCACCGACACCTTCGAGTGCAGTTCGACGAAGCCGTTTTCGTAAGCGCGTCGCATTTCGTTCACGTTCGCGAACATCATGCCCTCGCCCTTGCCGTTGATCTTGGCGCGGGTGGCGTAGTACAGACCGAGCACGATGTCCTGCGACGGCACGATGATCGGCTCGCCGTTGGCCGGCGACAGCACGTTGTTCGACGCCAGCATCAGCGTGCGCGCTTCCATCTGCGCTTCCAGCGACAGCGGCACGTGGACGGCCATCTGGTCACCGTCAAAGTCGGCGTTGAACGCCACGCAAACCAGCGGGTGCAGCTGGATGGCCTTGCCTTCGATCAGCGTCGGCTCGAACGCCTGGATGCCGAGACGGTGCAGCGTCGGCGCGCGGTTCAGCATGACCGGATGTTCGCGGATCACCTCTTCCAGGATGTCCCACACCTCCGGCACTTCCTGCTCGACCAGCTTCTTGGCGGCCTTGATGGTGGTCGCCATGCCGTTCAGTTCGAGCTTGTTGAAGATGAAGGGCTTGAACAGCTCGAGCGCCATCTTCTTCGGCAGGCCGCACTGATGCAGCTTGAGCTGCGGACCGACCACGATGACCGAACGGCCGGAGTAGTCGACGCGCTTGCCCAGCAGGTTCTGACGGAAACGGCCGCCCTTGCCCTTGATCATGTCGGCCAGCGACTTCAGCGGGCGCTTGTTGGCACCGGTCATCGCCTTGCCGCGACGACCGTTGTCGAGCAGCGAATCCACCGCCTCCTGCAGCATGCGCTTTTCGTTGCGCACGATGATTTCAGGCGCCTTCAGTTCGAGCAGACGCTTCAGGCGGTTGTTGCGGTTGATGACGCGGCGGTACAGGTCGTTCAGGTCGGAAGTCGCGAAGCGGCCGCCATCCAGCGGCACCAGCGGACGCAGGTCCGGCGGCAGCACCGGCAGCACTTCCAGAATCATCCACTCGGGCTTGATGCCCGAATGCTGGAAGCCTTCCAGAATCTTCAGTCGCTTGGAAATCTTCTTCATCTTCGCTTCTGAGCTGGTGGCTTCCAGCTCGCCGCGAAGCTTCTCGACTTCACGGTTCAGGTCGAGCGAGCGCAGCATGCCGCGCACGCCTTCCGCACCCATGAACGCGGTGAAGTCGTCGCCGTACTCCTCGACCTTGGCCAGATAGTCGTCTTCCGACAGCAGCTGGCCGCGGTTCAGCGGCGTCATGCCCGGATCGACGACGACATAGCCTTCGAAGTACAGCACGCGCTCGATGTCGCGCAGCGTCATGTCGAGCACCATGCCCAGACGCGACGGCAGCGACTTCAGGAACCAGATGTGCGCGGTCGGGCTGGCCAGCTCGATGTGGCCCATGCGCTCGCGACGCACCTTGGACAGCGTGACTTCAACGCCGCACTTCTCGCAGATGACGCCGCGATGCTTCAGACGCTTGTACTTGCCGCACAGGCACTCGTAATCCTTGACCGGGCCGAAGATCTTGGCGCAGAACAGACCGTCCCGCTCCGGCTTGAAGGTGCGGTAATTGATCGTTTCCGGCTTCTTGACTTCGCCGTAGGACCAGGAACGGATCTTGTCCGGCGACGCGAGACCGATGGTGATCGCGTCGAACTCTTCTTCCTGCGTGACCTGCTTGAAAAGATCCAGCAATGCTTTCATGGCAACTCCTTTGGGGCTAGTGGCTAGGGGCTAGGCGGAACGCTTTCGCGCCCAGTCCTAGAACCGCTCCAAATCAATGTCGATGGCCAGGGATCGGATTTCCTTCACCAGCACGTTGAACGACTCCGGCATGCCGGCATCGATCTTGTGCTCGCCCTTGACGATGTTTTCGTAGACCTTGGTACGGCCGGTCACGTCATCGGACTTCACGGTGAGCATTTCCTGCAGCGTGTAGGAAGCGCCATACGCTTCCAGCGCCCACACTTCCATTTCACCGAAACGCTGACCACCGAACTGCGCCTTGCCGCCCAGCGGCTGCTGCGTGACGAGCGAGTACGGGCCGGTCGAACGGGCGTGCATCTTGTCGTCGACCAGGTGATGCAGCTTCAGCACGTGCATGTAGCCCACGGTGACCTGGCGCTCGAAGGCCTCGCCGGTGCGTCCGTCGTACAGCGTCATCTGACCGCCAGCCGGCATGTCGGCCAGTTCCAGCATGCGGCGGATTTCGCCTTCGTGCGCACCGTCGAACACCGGCGTCGCGAACGGCACGCCGTGCTTCAGGTTGCTTGCCAGCTCCAGCACTTCGCCGTCGTTCAGCGAGGCGATATCTTCGCTGGTGCCGCTGCGGTTGTAGATCTCGTCGAGGAAGGCGCGCAGTTCGGCCATATTGGCCTGACGGCGCAGCATCGCGTCGATCTTCTTGCCCAGGCCGCGTGCAGCCATGCCGAGGTGGGTTTCCAGGATCTGACCGATGTTCATCCGCGACGGCACGCCGAGCGGGTTCAGCACGATGTCGACCGAGGTGCCGTCTTCCATGTAGGGCATGTCTTCGATCGGCGTGATCTTGGACACGACACCCTTGTTGCCGTGACGACCGGCCATCTTGTCACCCGGCTGCAGACGACGCTTCACCGCCAGATAGACCTTGACCATCTTTTGCACACCCGGCGGCAGCTCGTCGCCCTGGGTCAGCTTCTTCTTCTTCAGCTCGAAGGCAAGGTCGAAGTCGGTGCGCGTCTTCTCCAGCGACTCGCGCAGGCTTTCCAGCTGACCTGCGATGTCCTCTTCGGCCATGCGGATGTCGAACCAGCTGTGCGGCTCGACGCCATCCAGATACTCACGCGTGATGGTCGCGCCCTTGGCCAGACGCTTCGGGCCGCCGTTGGCCACGCGGCCGATCAGCAGACGCTCGATACGGGCGAAGGTGTCGCGTTCGACGATGCGCATCTGGTCGCCCAGATCCTGGCGGTAGCCGCGCAGCATGTCGTCGATGATGGACTGCGCGCGCTTGTCGCGCTCGATGCCTTCGCGCGTGAACACCTGCACGTCGATCACCGTGCCGTTCATGCCCGAAGGCACGCGCAGCGAGGTGTCCTTCACGTCCGAGGCCTTCTCGCCGAAGATGGCGCGCAGCAGCTTCTCTTCAGGCGTCAGCTGGGTTTCGCCCTTCGGCGTCACCTTGCCGACCAGCACGTCACCGGCTTCGACTTCGGCGCCGATGTACACGATGCCGGACTCGTCCAGACGGCCGAGCTGTGCTTCGCCGAGCGAGGCGATGTCGCGCGTGATTTCCTCTGGGCCCAGCTTGGTGTCGCGGGCGACCACGGTCAGCTCTTCGATGTGAACCGACGTGAAGCGATCTTCAGCGACGACGCGCTCCGACAGCAGGATCGAATCCTCGAAGTTGTAGCCGTTCCACGGCATGAAGGCCACCAGCATGTTCTGGCCGAGGGCCAGTTCGCCGAGGTCGGTCGAGGCACCGTCGGCCACCACGTCGCCCTTGGCGATGATGTCGCCGATCTTCACGACCGGACGCTGGTTGATGTTGGTGTTCTGGTTCGAACGGGTGTACTTGACCAGGTTGTAGATGTCGACGCCGACTTCACCCGGGACGGTTTCCTCGTCATTGACGCGGACCACGACACGGCTTGCATCGACGTAGTCGACCACACCGCCGCGCAGCGCCTGTACCGCGGTACCCGAGTCGACCGCCACGGTGCGCTCGATGCCGGTACCGACGAAGGCCTTCTCCGGACGCAGGCAGGGCACCGCCTGACGCTGCATGTTGGCGCCCATCAGTGCGCGGTTCGCATCATCGTGTTCGAGGAACGGAATCAGCGACGCTGCGACCGACACGATCTGGCCCGGCGCAATGTCCATGTACTGGACCTGATCCGGCGTCGACAGCATGAATTCGCCCTTGTGGCGGCAGGACACCAGCTCGTCGCTCAGGCCACCCTCGCTGTCCAGCGAGGCGTTCGCCTGCGCGATCACGTACTTGCCTTCCTCGATCGCGGACAGGAAGTCGATCTGGTCCGTCACACGGCCCGCATCGACGCGGCGATACGGCGTTTCCAGGAAGCCGTACTTGTTGGTACGGGCATACAGCGCGAGCGAGTTGATCAGGCCGATGTTCGGACCTTCAGGCGTTTCGATCGGGCACACGCGACCATAGTGAGTCGGGTGCACGTCGCGCACTTCGAAGCCTGCGCGCTCGCGCGTCAGACCGCCCGGGCCCAGAGCAGACACGCGACGCTTGTGCGTGATCTCCGACAGCGGGTTGGTCTGGTCCATGAACTGCGACAGCTGGCTGGAACCGAAGAACTCCTTGATCGCGGCCGAAATCGGCTTGGCGTTGATCAGGTCATGCGGCATCAGGTTGTCCGACTCGGCCTGCGACAGGCGTTCCTTCACCGCACGCTCGACACGCACCAGACCGGCGCGGAACTGGTTCTCGGCCAGTTCGCCGACCGAACGCACGCGGCGGTTGCCGAGGTGGTCGATATCGTCGATCTCGCCCTTGCCGTTGCGCAGATCCACCAGGATCCTGATCACGTCGACGATGTCTTCGTTCGACAGCGTCGGCGCACCTTCGATGGCGTCACGACCGACACGGCGGTTGAACTTCATGCGGCCGACAGCCGACAGATCGTAGCGCTCTTCCGAGTAGAACAGGCCGTGGAACAGCGTTTCCACCGCATCTTCGGTGGGCGGCTCGCCCGGACGCATCATGCGGTAGATGGCCACGCGGGCCGACCACTGATCGGCGGTCTCATCGGTACGCAGGGTCTGCGAGATGTAGGGGCCGCGGTCCAGATCGTTGGTGTACAGCGTGCTGATCTCGCCGACGCCGGCGGCCGACATCTTGGCCAGCAGGTCTTCGGTGATTTCGTCGTTCGCGTTGGCGAGGATCTCGCCGCTGTCCTGATCGACGACGGCGGTCGCGATCACGCGGCCGACGAGGAAGTCTTCCGGCACGGCGATGGATTCGGTGCCCGATTCGGCCAGTTCACGGATGTGCTTGGCGGTGATGCGCTTGTCCTTGGCGACCACGACCTTACCCGACGCATCGACGATGTCGAACTTGGCGATTTCGCCGCGCAGACGTTCCGGCACCAGCTTCATCTGAATGCCGCTCTTCGACGCCAGGTTGAAGCTGTCGAAGTCGAAGAAGGTTTCGAGGATCTGTTCCGGCATCATGCCGATGGCCTTCAGCAGAATGGTCACCGGCATCTTGCGGCGACGGTCCACGCGGAAGTACAGGTAGTCCTTCGGGTCGAATTCGAAGTCGAGCCAGGAGCCGCGATACGGGATGATGCGGGCGGAGAACAGCAGCTTGCCCGAACTGTGCGTCTTGCCGCGGTCGTGCTCGAAGAACACGCCGGGCGAACGGTGCAACTGGCTGACGATGACACGCTCGGTGCCATTGATGACGAAGGAGCCGGTGGTCGTCATGAGCGGAATTTCGCCCATGTACACTTCCTGCTCCTTCACTTCCTTGATCGTTTCCTTCGGCGCTTCGCGGTCCATGATGACCAGACGGACGCGCGCGCGCAGCGGGCTGGCAAAGGTCAGACCGCGCTGATGACATTCCTTCACATCGAAGGCCGGTTCGCCCAGCATGTAGTGGACGAACTCGAGACGGGCATTGCCGGAGTGCGAGCTGATCGGGAAGATCGACGTGAATGCGGCCTGCAGGCCCTGATTGCGACGATGCTCGAGCGGCACGTCGGTCTGCAGGAACTGCGTGTAGGACTCCAGCTGGGTCGCCAGCAGGAAGGGCACGTCGAGCACCGCATCGCGCTTGGCAAAACTTTTGCGGATGCGTTTCTTCTCGGTGTAGGTATAGGCCATGAAATCTCCGGACAAAGAGTGCGATGGCCGGGGAAAACGGAGCGTGCGCCACCCGGCGCGCGACCCGTGTTTCACCACGGAATGCAATCAGGACAGCGTCACCGGCGGTTGGCCTCTACCAACCCCTGGGCTGACAGCGAAAGCGCGGGTTGAACACCCGAGGCGGGACTTTCGCTCGACCGACGACGGTCTTCCGTGATCGCTTCGGAAGACAAGGAAAAAGCGGTTCAGTGCCGCGTTTTCCTCGTATCCCGAACATGCTGCATAAACGACAACGGGAGCGCGTGCCGCAAAGCACGCGCTCCCGCCAACCAGAGTCGAATTACTTCAGTTCGACCTTGGCGCCGGCTTCTTCCAGCTGCTTCTTCAGGGCTTCAGCGTCAGCCTTGGAGATGCCCTCCTTGACGGGCTTCGGAGCGCCATCAACCAGGTCCTTGGCTTCCTTCAGGCCCAGGCCGGTCACTGCGCGCACGACCTTGATGACTTCAACCTTCTTCTCGCCGGCAGCGGCCAGAACGACGGTGAATTCGGTCTTCTCTTCAGCAGCCGGGGCAGCGGCGCCGGCAGCCGGGGCGGCAACGGCAACAGCGGCAGCAGCCGACACGCCGAACTTCTCTTCCATGTCCTTGATGAGCTGCGACAGCTCGAGAACGGTCATGGCGGAGATGGCTTCCAGAATCTGGTCTTTGCTAACGGACATTTCAAAACTCCTGTTTCAAGCGCGGTGCATCAACATGCAGTCGCGCGGATGATTGCTTGATCTGAATTGAGGCCTGAACTTAAGCGGACTGCTTTTCGCGTTCGTCGCGCAGGGCTGCAACGGTACGGACAAACTTGCCCGGAACTTCGTTGAGCGTCTGAACGAACTTGGCGATCGGCGCCTGCATCGTGCCCAGAAGGGTGGCCAGCAGTTCTTCGCGGCTCGGCATGGAGGCCAGCGCCTTGACGCCAGCGGCGTCCATGACGTAATTGGCCAGCGCGCCACCGCGAATCACCAGCTTGTCGTTGCCCTTGGCGAAATCCTGAATGACCTTCGCGGCCGAAACCGGATCGGCCGACATGCCGTAAAGCAGCGGACCGGTCATTTCATTCGCCAACCCCTCGAACGGGGTACCCGCAACAGCGCGACGCGCCAGCGTGTTCTTCAGAACACGCAGGTAGACGCCCTGCGCACGGGCCTGGGCACGCAAACGCGTGACATCGCCCACTTCCAGACCTTTGTTCTCGGCGATCACGATTACTTGCGCGCCCGCAACTGCAGCGGATACGCCGGCAACCACTTCCTTCTTCTGATCGAGATTGAGTGCCAAGGTCTACTCCCATGATTACAGTCGTCCGGATCGCATCACTGCTCACCGGATCAACCACGTGCGGCGACCGTATTCAGGAGAAGAAACTGTCCGTGAGGACACCATCCATCCTGTGTCGGGTAACGCCATCTGCGCAGGCGGCACTTGCGCACCATTAGACCCTTGCGGGCACCTGCGGTCTTTGACAACCCGCCGCGCCATGCTGGCCGCGACGGCCCAAAGTCCTGTTGTCATGCACCCGGCGAACCGGGCGCGAAATTCAATTCCTTACTGCACCGTCGCCTGATCGACGCGGATGCCGACGCCCATGGTGGTCGTCACCGACACCTTGCGCAGGTAGACACCCTTGGCGGCTGCCGGGCGCGCCTTGTTCAGCGCTTCGATCAGAGCCTTGATGTTGGTCGTCAGCTGTTCCGGCGTGAAGGAGGCGCGACCGACCGTACACTGGACGATGCCACCCTTGTCGGTGCGGTACTGCACCTGACCGGCCTTGGCGTTCTTGACCGCGGTGGTCACGTCCATCGTCACGGTGCCGACCTTCGGGTTCGGCATCAGGCCACGCGGACCAAGGATCTGGCCCAGCGCGCCGACGACGCGCATTGCGTCCGGCGTGGCGATGGCCACGTCGAAGTTCAGATTGCCTTCCTTGACCTGGGCGGCCAGATCGTCGAAACCGACGACATCGGCGCCAGCGGCCTTGGCTTCCTCGGCCTTGGCGCCCTGGGCGAACACGGCGACGCGCACGCTCTTGCCGGTGCCAGCAGGCAACACGACCGAGCCGCGGACCAGCTGGTCCGACTTCTTCGCATCGATACCCAGATTCACGGCCAGATCGACCGACTCGTCGAACTTGGCGTTGGCGGTTTCCTTGACCAGCGCCAGCGCGTCGGCCAGCGGGTATGCGCGGTTGCGATCAACCTTGGCGCGCAGCGCCTGAACGCGCTTCGAGAGCTTTGCCATGATTACAGGCCCTCCACCGTGATGCCCATGCTGCGGGCGGAACCAGCGATCGTGCGCACAGCGGCATCCAGATCGGCAGCGGTCAGATCCTTGTTCTTCACCTTCGCGATCTCTTCGAGCTGGGCGCGGGTGACCTTGCCGACCTTGTCGGTGTGCGGCTTCGGCGAGCCCTTGGTGATGCCGGCAGCCTTCTTGATCAGGATGGTCGCCGGGGGCGACTTCATCACGAAAGTGAAGGACTTGTCCGCGTAGGCGGTGATCACCACCGGGATCGGCAGACCCGGTTCCATACCCTGGGTCTGCGCGTTGAACGCCTTGCAGAACTCCATGATGTTCAGACCGCGCTGACCCAGCGCGGGACCGATCGGGGGCGACGGGTTCGCCTTGCCGGCCGGCACTTGCAGCTTCACGTAGCCGACGATTTTCTTCGCCATGATGACTCCATTTGCGAGTGATAGCGTGGCGGACACTCAGGCCCGGCCACTCCTCATCCGGCGCGTGAGCGCCGGAAACAATCACGCGGCAGACCCGAAAGGCCCTGCCGCGCACCGTGGCGGCGCCTTGCGGCACCGCCTTGAACTTCAGGTCAGACCTTCTCGACCTGCGAAAACTCGAGCTCGACCGGCGTCGCACGACCAAAGATGGTCACCGACACGTGCAGACGGCTCTTTTCGTAATTGACGCTTTCCACCGAGCCATTGAAGTCGGTGAAAGGACCTTCCTTGACGCGCACCAGCTCGCCCACCTCGAACAGCACCTTGGGACGGGGCTTCTCCACCCCTTCCTGCATCTGCTGCATGATCTTGTCGACTTCCTTGTCGGAAATCGGCGTCGGCTTGTTGGCCGAGCCGCCAACAAAGCCGGTCACTTTCGGCGTGCTCTTGACCAGGTGCCAGCTGTCCTCGTCCATCTCCATCTCGACGAGCACATAGCCAGGGAAGAACTTGCGCTCGGACACGGCCTTCTGGCCGCCGCGCATTTCGATCACTTCCTCGACCGGCACGAGAATCTGGCCGAACTTGTCCTGCATGCCCGAACGCGCAACACGCTCGGTCAGCGCGCGCTGAACCGACTTCTCGAAGCCGGAATAGGCGTGCACAACGTACCAACGTTTGCTCATGATTTCTTCCAGCCCAGGATCAGGTCGTACAACACCCACTCGAGACTCTTGTCGGTCAACCACAGGAACAGCGCCATCACGACCACGAAGCCGAACACGATGGCGGTCGTCTGCAGCGTTTCCTTGCGGCTGGGCCAGGCAACCTTCTTGGCCTCGGCCACCGACTCGTTGGCAAAAACGATGAAGCGCCGCCCCGGCTCGGTGAACCACGCCACCGCGATACCAGCACCCAGACCCGCGAGCACGGACAGCACCCGCACAGCCATGATCTGGTCGGCAAAAACATAAAAGCCGGCCACACCCGCAATCAACAGGGCAATGGCCAGCGCAAGCTTCAACTGGTCAGTCATGAGCATCCGGAAGTGCGCACGCACTCCGCAAAATTTTGTCCGGCTTGGCCACCGGAGTGGCAGGGGCAGAGGGAATCGAACCCCCAACCTTCGGTTTTGGAGACCGACGCTCTGCCAATTGAGCTATGCCCCTGCAAAACGCGAACCGGGCCGCACGCGCGACCCGGAGTACAACTCTTTACTCGACGATCTTTGCAACCACGCCGGCGCCGACGGTACGGCCGCCTTCGCGGATCGCGAAGCGCAGACCTTCTTCCATCGCGATCGGGGCGATCAGCTTCACCGTGATCGAAACGTTGTCGCCCGGCATCACCATTTCGGTGCCGGCCGGCAGTTCGATCGAGCCGGTCACATCCGTCGTACGGAAGTAGAACTGCGGGCGGTAGCCGTTGAAGAACGGCGTGTGACGACCGCCTTCTTCCTTCGACAGCACGTAGATCTCGGCCGTGAAATGCGTGTGCGGCTTGATCGAGCCCGGCTTGGCCAGAACCTGACCACGCTCCACGTCTTCACGCTTGGTGCCGCGCAGCAGCACGCCAACGTTGTCGCCCGCCTGACCCTGATCCAGCAGCTTGCGGAACATTTCAACGCCGGTGCAGGTGGTCTTCACCGTCGGCTTGATACCGACGATTTCGATTTCCTCACCGACCTTCACGATACCGCGCTCGATACGACCGGTCACCACGGTGCCGCGACCCGAGATCGAGAACACGTCTTCGATCGGCATCAGGAAGGCGCCATCCACTGCGCGCTCCGGCGTCGGGATGTAGCTGTCCAGCGCAGCGGCCAGCGCCATGATGGCACCTTCACCCAGGTCGGTCTTGTCGCCTTCCAGCGCCTTCAGAGCCGAGCCCTTGACGATGGGCACGTCGTCGCCCGGGAAGTCGTACTTCGACAGCAGCTCGCGCACTTCCATTTCAACCAGCTCGAGCAGTTCGGCGTCGTCAACCATGTCGCACTTGTTCAGGAACACGACGATGTACGGCACACCGACCTGGCGGGCCAGCAGAATGTGTTCGCGCGTCTGCGGCATCGGGCCATCAGCGGCCGAACACACCAGGATGGCGCCGTCCATCTGGGCGGCACCGGTAATCATGTTCTTCACGTAGTCGGCGTGACCCGGGCAATCAACGTGCGCGTAGTGACGGGTGGCCGTTTCGTACTCAACGTGCGCCGTGTTGATCGTGATGCCGCGTGCCTTCTCTTCCGGCGCTGCGTCGATCTGGTCGTACGCCTTCGCCTCACCACCGAACTTCGACGACAGAATCGTCGTGATCGCCGCCGTCAGCGTCGTCTTGCCATGGTCAACGTGACCAATCGTGCCCACGTTCACGTGCGGCTTGGTGCGCTCAAACTTTCCCTTTGCCATTT
>Ga0164290_1002129_pt1 | contig 16822 bp, 12 predicted proteins | sample Micstemetagenome_FD_108782 | JGI IMG/M metagenome (GOLD analysis project Ga0164290, IMG submission 108782) | Contaminated culture microbial community from soil near Moab, Utah, USA - Microcoleus steenstrupii SON62 (Illumina Assembly) | ecosystem: Environmental > Terrestrial > Soil > Soil crust... | reverse complement strand
GTCGGCGTCGTGCTCGACGACGTGCTCGGCGACAAGCCGCTCGTTCGTCGTGGGCGCATGCCGCTCTACGCAGCCGGGCTCGCCGGTGGAGCGGCCCTCGCGGTATGGGGCGCTTCGCGCGCGTGGGCCGGCTCGATCACCGGCATGCCTGCTCCCGCTTCGGGCGAGCAAGGCAACGCGCTGCTCGCGCCGATTCTCACGGCCGTCGGCTTGGCCATCGTCGGCGTCGCCGCGTTCCTTTTCCGTGATCCGGAGGGTGACGACGACAGCCCGCGTATCGAGCTCGCCCCGAAGACGGAGACCTCGCCCTATCGAGGCGGCGCCGCCGTCGTCGCTCCGGACGTGCTCGAAACGCGCCGACGCGGCCACGAGCAGCTGCTCGTCGCCGGCGCAGCGCTCCTCGCCGCGTTCGTCGTGGTCCTCGTCGGCAGAGACCTCGTCATCAAGCCGGAAGGCGCCGATCAACCCGGCGCGATCCGGCTCCTCCAGCTCTTCACCTACAACTATCGGCGCGTGTGGCCCGAGTCGCTCGACTTCACCGCCGTGCTCGGCGGCTTCACGAGCGTCGCCGGCCTCCTCGCGCTCGCACTCTCCGTACGCCGGCTGCGCCGTCACGCGGTCGCGGCGTTCTGCGCGTTCGCGTTCGTGTGGGCGCTCTGGGGAATCGACGTCTACATGCCCCGGCTGTCTCCGCACTGGGGGCAGCACGAGGTCATCGAGGCGTACTACCGCGATCGCAAGGGGCCCGACGAGCAGCTCGTCGCCTACCAGATGAACTGGAAGGGCGAGAACTTCTACACGGGCAACCGCATCCCGGCGTTCGTCTCCTCCGGCGCGAATTTCCAGAAGTGGCTGAAGGAGCAGCGCGACAAGGGGCAGAAGGTCATGTACTTCGTCACCGAGCACAGCCGCACCGGCGGGCTCCGCAGCGAAGCCGGCGGCAAGGGCTACAAGGAGCTCACCGACCGCACGATCTGCAACAAGTTCGTGCTCGTTCGCATCGAGCTCTGAAGCGGTCGGCGCGCGCGGCGCTCAAGAACGGCGCGCTTCCGCCGTTCTGCGGGGCGGATGGTGGCTCTCGGCTCCGGCCAACGCGCAGCGAAGACTCTCTCCGGCACGCTGGGCGAGCGGCCACTCGCCCTGCTCCTCGCGAGCACGAGCGAACGCGGCACGTCGGGGACGTTCACGTTCCGCGACGGCCGACGTGAGCACCATCTCTGCCTCGTCCAAGGAAAGGTGGCCGTCGTACGCGCCGCGGAGCCCGTCGCGTACTTGAGCAGCGTGCTCTACGAGCTCGGCTTCATCGACGCGGAGACTCGCGATACGACGCTTCTCGTCGTCGCCAAGGAGCGGCGGCTCCACGGCGAGGTGCTTCTCGAGCGCGGCGCCATCACGCATGCGCAGCTCGCCGAAGCTCTCGTGGAACAGACGCTTCGTCACGTCGACTACCTCTTCCGCTTGCCGGACGAAACGGCGTGGTTCTTCCGCGAGGACATCTGCGAGATCACGGGCGAGCGCGACGAGGGGCGGCCGTACGTCGATGCGTGGCGCGCGATGTGGCGAGGGCTATGCGTCCGCGCGCCGGGTGCCCACGTCGATCGTGCGCTCGCGAAGCTCGACATCGGACTGCACCTCCGCGACCTCCCGGCCGTCGACCGCTTCCGCTTCTCGCCGGAAGAGCGCGCGCTCTGCGAGCGCATGTCGGTGCAGCCCACGACCATCGCTGCGCTTACGCAGAACGGGACGCTCGGCGCCGAACGAACGAAGCTCGTCGTGTACGCGCTCTCGCTCGTCCGCTGCGTCGTTCGCGTGCAGGCCGATGCGACCGGTCCGGCGCAGCTCGGCGCCGCCGCCGTCCGTGAGCGAGCGCGGCGCATCGCCGAAGAGGATCCGTACACGGTCCTCGGGCTTCCCGCCGGCGCGTCGGTCGAGGCTGCCCGCGCCGCATACTTCAGGCTCGCGCGCCTGTGGCACCCGGACCGGCTGCCGAAGGAGCTCGAAGAGCTCCGTGCCGACTGCGCAGACATTTTCATGGTCCTCGCCGAGGCGCACCGCGTGCTGACCGATCGCGGGATGCGCGAGGCCGCCGCGCGCGCGAAGTCTGCGGCCGCGACCACCGCGGCCGCCACGGCACCGCGGCTCACGATGAAGGACGCCGACCGTGCTCTCGCGCGCGACGACTTCCGTGGCGCCGAGGACATCGCGAAGCCCCTCACGACCGCCGGCGCCGAAGGCCCCGCCGCGCGCGCGGCGCTCGCGTGGTGTGCAGCCCGCGGCGGTGCCGCTCCGCGCGAGGCGATCGACACGTCGCTCGCGATCCTCGACAAGCTCCTCACCGGCGATCCCGATTGCACGCGGGCGCTCTACTATCGCGCGCGGCTTCTCGAGCGGATCGGCCGCGACGAGCAAGCCATGCGCGACTACCGGCGCTGCGCGCGCCTCGATCCATCTCACGTCGACGCAGTCCGCAAGGTGCGCCTCCACGAGATGCGCCATGGTGCGAGCGGAGGCGCCTCGGGCCCGGCGTCTTCGCGCGGGTCTTCGACGTCGACGCCGACCGCGACGCCGAACGCTTCGACGTCGACCGGCGCAGCAGGCGACGCGGGGGAAGACGAAGACGGCGTACGCTCCGGGCTGCGTCGACTCATTGCGCGTGTCGCGCGGCGCTGACCACGTGGCGCGATCGGGCGACGCGCTGCGACGAAGGGCGTGCCTCCCACCTGAGGCGGTGCACCGCGCGCGCGCGGGGAGTACGATGCCGCCATGGCCGGCGGCTCCGACCAGCGTCCTGCGCCTTCCGCTACCGGCACGCTCCGGCAGCGACCGCTCGCGCACGTGCTCGTCTACGCGCGCAACAAGAGGCTGACCGGCGCGCTCGAGGTGAACGCGCCCGATGGGCGGCACGGTAAGGTCGACCTCTGGCGCGGGCGCATCACGGACGCGCGCACGCTCCCGGCGGTCGCGTACTTCGGCGCAGTCGCCTACGAACTCGGCTACATCGACAACGCCACGCTCGACGCGACGCTTCTCGAGATCGCGCGAACGAAGCGGCTGCACGGCGAGGTCCTCCTCGATCGCGGATCGATCTCGCGCGCGCAGCGTGACGAGATTCTCGCGGAGCAGGCGTGCCGGAAAGTGCACCACCTCTTCACGCTGCCGCCCGAGACGACCTTTGCGTTCTACGAAGCGCGCCCCGGCGAAGAGCCGCCGCTCGCGCTCGATCCCATCGCGCCCGTATGGCGAGGCGTTCGCGACCATCCTCCCGCCGAGAGCGTCGCCGACGTGCTCTCGCGCTTCCAATCGACGCCGCTGCGCATGGTCAACGAGGGGCCCGTCGCACGCGCGGGCCTCACGCAGGAAGAGGCGGCGGTGGCCGACGCCCTACTCTGGAGGGCGATGACGATCGCGCAGCTGCGCGCGATGTCGAAGCTTCCGACCGCGCGCGTCGACCTCATCGCGTACCTCCTCGTGATCACGAAGTGCGTCGAGCCGGCGCCGGCGTCTGCGTCCTCGCCGGCGATGCCGCGCGTCGTCCCCTCGCCTTCCGGCGCGCCCGCCGGCCCGCTGAGCTCCATCCCTGCGCCGCCGGGCTCGGGACCGCTCTCCGGCCGGCCCACGATCGGACCCGTCGGGCCCGCGTCGATGAGCCCGTCGTCGAACCGCATGCCGGTCGCGCCTTCGTCCGGACCGCCGCCAGGGACACCTTCGTCGAGCCGCATCCCGGTCGCGCCTCCGTCGCAGCCGCGTCCCCTCTCGTCCATACCGGCGACCGCGCGGTCCGTCTTCACGCCGGGTCCGCCGCCTGCGCACACGACGTCGTCGAAGATGCCGGCCGTGCGTCCGCCCTCGGGCTCGGGCGAAATACGCACGTCGATGTCCTTCCGCGTGCCCTCCGCGCCGGGAATGACGGGGTCGGGGTCCCAGCGCTCGTCGTCACGCGTGCCTGCGGCGCCGCCGACGGCGACGTTCGGTCCGGCCGATCTTGGCGCGGCAGGCATCGCGCACCGCGCGCTGGCCATCGAAAACGAGGATCTCTTCGAGGTGCTCGGCCTCCCGACCGGCGCGACCGACGAGGCGGTGCGCGCCGCATTCTTCCGGCTCGCACGGCTCTGGCATCCGGATCGGCTCCCCCCCGATCTCGCCGCGTTCCGCACCGAGGCCGAGAAGATCTTCGACCACATGGCGCGCGCGCACCGCACGCTCACCGATCCCGATGCCCGGCGCGAATGGCTCGCGACGCGCGTCGAGAAAGAGCGTCCTCGCAAAGACATCGTGCGCGACATCGAGCAGGCGCTCGCGCGTCGCGAGTTCGCGCTCGCCGAGGAGCAAGCGCGCAAGATCGCGAACGCGAACAGCGAAGACGCCGAGGCCCATGCGCTCGCGGCATGGGCAATGACCGCGGCCGGAGAGGCGCCGGAAGAGACGCTGCGCGCGGCCATGCCCCTCCTCGACAAGGCGGTCCTGAACGACCGTGAGTGCGAGCGCGCCTTCTTCTACCGCGGCGTGTTCCACAAGCGCCTCGGCAACCTCGCCGCGGCGTTCCGAGACTTCTCGCGCGTCGTGCAGATCACCCCCAAGCACGTCGACGCGCAGCGCGAGCTCCGGATCCTCGAGATGCGCGCGCGCAAAGGCTCGGGCGAGCACGCGCTCGAGGCGCTCATCAAGGGGAAGAAGAAGTAGCCGAGAAGTCCGCGCTGAAGAACACCTTCGGACCGCGAGGCCGCGGCGCGAAAGGGTCCGCCATCCACGGCACGTTCGTCCCCGGCTCCCACGCGCTCACTGCGACGACCGCATCCCAAGGACCTCCGCCTGCGTCCGTTCGTTCGTGAACGCGGAGGTGCACGCCTTCGATGCCGAACGAAGCATCGCGAACGGCAGCAGGCACGTCGAAGACGAAGACGCCAGGGCTCGTCCCGACCGTCCGGCGCGCGGGCGCGGTCAGCGCATCGCCGTGATGATCGAGGAGCTCGACGGAGACGTCTCCGAGCGGGCGGTCTCCGGAAACGACGACGCGCACGTCGCCTTCGCACCAGACGGTCCGCGTGGAGAGCGGCACCGGCGGGCGCGCGCGCGCGACGTACGAGAGCCACGCGGCCTGCTTCTCCGCCTTTCGCGCGGCTTCGTCGTCGAGCCGCTTCGCGATCGGGGTCGTCGTCTCGTACGGCATCGTCACTGGACCGACCATCGCGCGCGGCTCGCCGCCGGTGTCGACGACGAACACGCCGAGCGCGGCCGACTCGACACCGACGTAGTGCACCTCGCCAGCGTTCGTGAACGTCATCGTATCCGCGACGAGGTCCACCGCCTTCGACGCGCCGCTCTCGCGATCGGGAAACAGATCGAAGTACCACCCGGTGTACTTGGGCGGTGCGCTCGAATCTCCGGCGGAGAAGCCCCCCGTCGGCGTGTACTCGGACACCATCCCGAGCCAGCGGCGCTGCGGCTCGCTGAGCGGAGCGCCCGCGAGCTCGGTCGCTGCGATGCCTCGGAGCATGCCGAGAATCTCTGCGGCTCTCCGGAAGTAAGCCGCGCGCGCCGGGACCGCTCGTTGTGCCGCGCGCGACCAGGCGAGGAGAGCGTCGTACACGGGCAGCGCCGGCTCGACCCAGCCGTCAGGGATTTCGCAGCCGTAGGCGTCGTAGCCCTGCGCCGCGAGGAGCACGAACGTGTGGCGCAGCTCCGCGAACGCGGCGAGCGTCGAGCTCATCTGCATGTCGGCGTACGCGTCCGTTCGCATGAACGAAGGCACGGCGCCCTCCGGACGGGCCGCGGCGCGCGTGATCGCCGTGAGCCAGGTCGAGTACACGTCGGTCTTGCCTCGCGCTCCGCTCGCGAGCTCTGCGCGAGCCTCGTCGAGCGCCGAAGCGAGCGTCGGGTGGCGAGCGAGGTCGCCCGCCAAGTAGCTCTTGGCGCGATCACTGCCGAGCGCGAACGCGACGTCCGCAGCGCCGAGCCGATCGCGGTCCGGGATCTTGTCGTGCACGAGGCGCGTGAGCGGCGCGACGTCGGGGACCACGCGCGGGCCGAGCATCGTCGTGATCGCCGGGAGCTCGGTCGTGCCCTCCGGCGTGAAGTGGGTGCGGGCAGTACGCTTGTGCCCATCGCCGATCGCGGCGGCGAGCTTCGCGGGTGCATCCGGGTCGCGCGGGCCGATGCCGTGGCGTGCGGCGAGCGCGGCGATCTCCGGGATGGAGACGTCTTCGCGTTTGCCTCCGAACACCGAATACACGTCTTCGATCGCGCGAAGGTCGGCGAGGGCGGATGCGCGCGTCGCGAGATCGGCCAGAGCGAGCGCGTCACGCGCCTCACGCGGGGTCTCCGTCGGATCCGGCGCGGGCCCCGGGTGCGAGCTACGCGAGGAGCGCGAAACGAGGTTCAGCTCGAGGCGCGAGAGCCACATGAGCGCCGTGAAGTAGGAAGACGTCGCGATCGTCTCGCCGCGATAGTGGATGACGTGCTCCGGATCGGCGACCACGTAGTGGCCGCGCGGCGTCATCTGCGTCCAATCGATCATCCGCCGCCTTCCGAAGAGCTCGACCTCGTCGAGCGAAGACGCCGCCGTCGCGGACTGGACCAGCGCCTCGACGAGCGGCTCCGAGCCCGCGACCAGCGGCTTCGTCTCGGCGGTGCGAAGGAGCTTGTGCGCGACCGTGAGATACACGTCGAGGTCGGCGAGCGTCTCCGCGTCGTAGCGGGCTCGTGACGCCGCGAGCGTCGCGCGCATGCGATCGAGCATCCCCGCGATGCGCGGCCCGAGGTTCGTGCGCTCCACCTCGCCGAGGATGCTCTCGCTGGCGCGGAACACCGCCTGGAAGACCGCATCGACGCCGACGTACACGGGGAGCTGCTGCTGGAAGACGTCGTGGAACGCGACCGCATACGAGGCGTACCTCGCGCGGCCGAGCACGACGAACCCGTTTGCACGGAGGAGCGCCTTCTCCGCGTCGTCGAGGTGGAGGTGCGCGTCGACGCGGCCATAGTGACGCGGCGTCGTCGTGCGGTCCCACGGCGAGCTCGTCACGGGGCGGCCGGGCGCCGTCGCACGGCTCTCGCGCTCCGCACGGCCGATGTTCGGCGTCGCGACGAAGCACGCGTCCGCACCGGCCGGCGCACGCTCGGCGACGTCGCAGAATCCCGGCTCGCGACACTCGCCGGACGGCCGTTCGAACGGCGCGGCTCCCGGACGGCTCGGTGCCCGCTCTCCGGCCGGCTGGGCGCAGACGGCTTCGGCGGGGAGCGCTTCGGGAGCGCGGCCGGCGTCCGCGGAGGAGCGTGGCGCCGGCGCGGAGACCGCGACCACCGGTGCGCGACCCGCATCCGCAGGCGCGGCGTCACGGAGTCTCCCGCACGCCCCGCCGAGGGCGAGGACGAGAGCAGCAATGGCGGCCGTGACCGAAGGACGAGTTTGCATGGACATGGCGGTGCGTCCTCGTCATCGCGACGCGCCGTCCGAACGTGACATGCGGCCGTGCACGCCTGCAATGGACGCCGCGATAGCGAGCCCTGCCGAGGCCCTCCGCCGCGCCGTTGCTGAATGAATCGCCATTCAGTTTCGTCTTGACGCTCCGCGCCACGAGCCCCAGGATTGAGGTTCTCCGAGTCCCCTAGTTTTCGCCCTTTCATCTCCGAGGAGCGCGCACCGTGACGAAGCCGATCCAGACCATCAATCGCTACCGGGCCGATCTGCGCGAGTTCAGCTTCCTCCTCTTCGAGCAGTTCAAGGTGGGGCAGCTGCTCGGTCAGGCGCCGTACGAGGCGTGGGGCGAGGAAGAGATCAAGACGTCGATCGCCGAGTGCTACCGCTTCGCGCGCGAGGTCCTCGGGCCGCTCAACGTCGTCGGCGACATCCAGGGCTGCAAGCTCGAAGGCGGCAAGGTCATCACCCCGCAGGGCTTCAAGGAAGCCTGGACGAAGCTCTACGAAGCTGGATGGAAGGCCATCGGCGTTCCGCCGGAGCACGGCGGCGCAGGCGCACCCCGCTCGCTGCAGGTCATCGTCGAAGAGATCCTCTCCGGCGCGAACGCCGCGTTCAACATGTACCCGGGCCTTGCGTACGGCGCGGCCGAGGTCATCGAGCAGTTCGGTACGCCGGAGCAGAAGAAAGAGTTCTGCGAGCACATGTTCGGCGGCAAGTGGGGCGGCACGATGTGCCTGACCGAGCCGCACGCGGGTACGGACGTGGGCGCCGCGAAGACGACCGCGTCGCGCAACGCGGACGGCAGCTACTCGATCCGCGGCACGAAGATCTTCATCTCGGGCGGCGATCACGATCTCGCGGACAACGTCGTCCACCTCGTGCTCGCGCGCGTCGAGGGCGCTCCTGCGGGAACGAAGGGGCTCACGCTCTTCATCGTGCCGAAGATGCGCGTGAACACGGACGGCTCGGTCGGCGAGTCGAACGACGTCTCGGTCGGCGCCCTCGAGCACAAGATGGGCATCAACGGCTCGGCCACGTGCGTGCTCAACTTCGGCGACAACGGCAAGTGCATCGGCTGGCCGGTCGGCGGAGAAGAGAAGCTCAATCAGGGCATGCCGCAGATGTTCAAGCTCATGAACGCCGCGCGCATCTCGGTCGGCGTGCAGGGCGTGGCCGTCGCTTCGAGCGCGTACCTCAACGCGCTCGATTACGCGAAGGAGCGCAAGCAGGGCGCGAGCATGCAGCACTGGAAGGACGCCACTGCGCCGCGCGTCTCCATCATCGAGCACGCCGACGTCCGGCGCATGCTGCTCCACATGAAGGCGCTCGTCGAAGGCATCCGCGCCCTCGCGGTCAAGCTGACGATGCACCAGGACCAGGTCTACGTGTACCAGGGCAAGGACGAGGCGAAGTCGGCCTACCACCAGGGGCAGGTCGACCTCCTCGTTCCGCTCGTGAAGGCCTACGGTTCGGATCAGGGCTTCCGCGTCTGCGAGATGGCGATCCAGACGTACGGCGGCGCCGGCTACACGCGCGACTACCCGGTCGAGCAGTACTGCCGCGACGCGAAGATCTTCTCGATCTACGAAGGCACGAACCACATCCAGGCGATGGACCTCGTCGGCCGCAAGCTCGGTCAGGCGGGCGGCGCGAACCTCCAGGCGTTCCTCGGAGACGTCGCGAAGTTCGTGGCCGCGAACTCCGCGCATCCGACGCTCGGTGCGGCGGTGAAGAAGCTCGGCGCGGCGCAGGAAGCGGTCGCCGGCACGGCGATGCGCCTCCTCATGTGGTTCCAGAGCGGCCAGACGGCGCTCGTTCCGCTCTCCGCGAATCGCTTCTGCGAGATGATGAGCGAGCTCACCGTCGGCTGGCTGCTCCTCGAAGGCGCGCTCGTCGCCGAGCAGGCGAAGGCGGACGTGAAGGCAGATCACCCGGACCACGCCTTCTACACGGGCAAGGTCGCGGCGGCGCTCTACTACGCACGCAACGTCCTCCCCGGCGTCGAGCACAAGGCGCAGCTCCTCGCCGACGAAGACAAGTCGCCGCTCGAGATCCCGGACGCCGCGTTCGCGACCGTCTGATTTCGCGGTTCTGTCGTGACGAAGCGGGCGGCGTCCTCGAGGACGGCCGCCCGCGGTGCGTTTGTCAGGCTCGCGTGACGATGACGACGAGATAGCGGCTCGTCACCCGGAAGCCGTCGCGCGCCTCGTTGCCCGCGCGCAGCGCTTCGACAGAAGGACGGCGAACGTCGGCCCACGCCTCTTCCCCGAGCAGCCCCTTGATCCCGCGCCACATCGGGTGATGCTGCTCCTGCTCTTCGAACCACGCTTCGGGAGAGGCGGCCTCGAACGTGAGCGTCGCCTCCTCGAGCTCCACCCGGCCTCCGGAGCCGGCGAAGAGCTCACGCACGAACGAAGGGTCGCCCCAGGCGGCAGGCTTGCCCGAAGGTCCTGCGGGCGCGAGCGTCGACGCTGCTCGACGCAAGATCGCTCCCGCCTCGGCGATCGCCCCGGTTGCAAGCCATGTCGAAAGGACGATCCGCCCGGTCGGCCGCACGACGCGCATCATCTCGGCCGCTGCGGCCTCGGCGTCCGGCGCGAAGATGACCGCGAACACGGAGAGCACGACGTCGAACGACGCGTCGTCCACCGGCAAGCGTGCCGCCTCGGCGACCGCCGTCTTCAACGTGAGCCCTTCCTCGCGCGCACGCCGGTCGGCAACCGAAAGCAGGCGAGGAGACGGATCGATCGCGAGCACGTCGGCTCCGCGTCGCGCGGCGATCAGCGCCGCGTTGCCGGTCCCACATCCGACGTCGAGGACGCGGGTGCCGACGGCGATGCTCGCTGCGTCGACGACGCGCGCGGCCGCCGGGGAGAGTGTCCGCGCCATGAGCTCGTACTGGCCGTCGCCCCAATCCATGGCTTCGGGTGATAGCCCAACATCGCGCGCGAGAGAACCGAGCCGAAGCTCACGCAGCAGCCTTCGCCGCGAGCGCCTTCCACCAGTCCCGCGGTGCACGCGCGAGATCGGGGAAGATGTCGACGAGCTCGCGGCGGCCCCGCGCATCGAGCTCGTCGAGCGCCCGCGCGATCGCGAGGTCCTTCTTCTTCGCTTCGACGATGATGGTGACCTCGCGGCCCTTCGCGACGCGGACGACCTGCCGCGCGAAACGGAGCAGCCCCTTGCCGGTGATCCACTCGGAGTGCGCGCCGCGCACCTTGCCCTCGGCCTGCTCGCTGTAGTGGAGCTCGGCGATGCGGCCCGTCGGCCAACTCGCGAGCGCCATGCGGAGCTCGTCTTCGCACGCGATGCTGCGCTCGTTCGCGGCCCAGTGCAGGACGTCGAACACGATGGGCACCGCGCCATGCGTCGCCTCGGCGAGCTCGGGCGTCGTCCACATGCGCTCGTCGTTCTCGAGGGCGATGCGCGTACGGACGTTCTTCGGCAAGAGCTCGATGTTGGCCGCGAGCCGCGCGCCCGCAGAACGCCGGTCGCCGTAGATGCCGCCGCCGTGGAACGTGATCGAGCCTGTCGCGCCGATGCGCTTCATCATCCAAGCCTCGGCCTCGAGCGCGCGGCGCGAGGCGTCCACGACGCGCGCCTCCGCCGACGAGAGCACGATGAACTGGCTGGGGTGCGACGACACGTGAATGCCCGAGCTCTGCACGAGCGCTCGAAGGCTCTTCGCGGAAGGCACGAGGTCGCGTGCGTCCTTCGCATAGTCGAGCAGCGGGAATGTATCGCTCGAGATCCGGAACGCAGCGAGACCGTGCTCGAGCGAGTAGCGCACCGAACGCTCTGCGTACGCCATGTTGTACGCGTAGATCGGCGCGAGCTCGACGAGGCCCTTGTCGTAGCGCGAGAGCAGCGCGCCGCGCATGGATGAGGGTTCGATGCCGAGGGTCATGCACGGATATCCGAGGCGCACCACGGCAACGTAGGGATGCACGATGCTCGCCGACACCCCTCCTTTCAGCCGCCGCGCCCGCGAGGCACTCGCGTTGCAGCACCGCGATGGAAGCAGACGCTGCGATGACGACGAGCCGCGATCGAAATCCTGGACACGCACGAGCGCACGCTCAGGCGCGTGAGCTCCTGCGCGCGCGACCGCGAGGGAGTCGCCTCGTCGTCGTCCACGACATCGACGCGGACGGCACGTCGTCGGCTGCGCTCGCGTGCGCGGCGGCCGAGACGCTCGGGCTCGAGCCGTTCGCGGCGGCGCCTCGCCGTGGCGAGAACGTCTACGCCGAACGGTTCCAGGCGGAGCTCACGGCCGCCACGCGCGAGGCGCGCGAGGGCGGTGCGCTCACCATGGTGGTCGACACGGGCGGTCGCGACGGCGCCCGCTTCGCGGTGGAGCCCGTCATCGTGGTCGATCACCACGCCGCGGAGTCCGGGCCCGTCGTCGACGCGTTCGTGAGCACGCGTGGCAAGGTGGATGTCGTCTCGTCGAGCCTGCTCACGTTCGAGCTGCTGGAGGAGGTCGCCGAGCTCCGGGAGCGGAAGTGGCTCGCGGCCATCGGCCTGCTCGGTGATCTCGGCGACCGCGCGAAGCTGCATCCGCGCTTCACGGAGGTCACGGCAGGCGTGCGGATGACCGCGTTGCGAGAGACCGTAGCGCTCGTGAATGCGGCGGGCCGAGCCTCGCGCCACGCTCCGGACGTCGCGCTCGCTGCGCTTCGCGAAGCGTCTTCGCCGAGCGACGTCGCTGGCGGCCTCGGTGCGGCCGCCCGCGAGCTCGCGACCATGCGCGAAGAGACGAGCGCATCGTTCGCGCGGGCGCGCAAGGTCGCGCCGAAGAAGCTCGGCGACTATGCGGTGATCATGATCGACGAGCCCTGCCGCGTGCACGGACTCGTCGCCGAGAGCTGGAAGCGGAGGCTCGCGCCTGCCACCGTGCTCGTCGGCAACACCGGCTACTCACCCGGACGCGTGCACTTCGTGGTGCGCGCGGCCGAGCGACGCGACCTCCGTGCAGCGCTCCGTGCGCTCCTCCCGGATGCGGGCCCGGACTTCGCGGCCGGTCACGACCAGGCGACCGGCGGGATCGTGGACGTCGCGACGTTCGAGCGCCTACTCGCGGCGATCGCGGCGCGGGGGAGCGCGGCTCAAGCCCGCGTCGTCACACCTTCCACTTCGCCGCGTTCTCGCGGGCGAAGTCGCGGAACGAGCGCGGGGCGCGGCCCGTGAGCGTCTTCACGTCGTCCGTGACCACCGCCGCGTAACCCGCCTTGTCGATCGCGTGGAGCTCCATCATGGCGTCGACGGTCCACGCCGGCAGACCGGCATCGAGCATCGCGCGTCGTGCCGCGTCCTCCGGCACGTCGACGTACGTGATCGCGCGGCCGGTCACCTCCGAGAGCGTCGCGGCCGCTTCGCTGATGGTGATCGCCGTCGGTCCCGTGGGGATGTACGCCTTGCCCTCGTGCCCGCTCGTCGTGAGCGTCGCAACCGCGCACGCGGCGACGTCACGCGCGTCGACGAAGCTGCATGCTCCCTGCCCCCAAGGCAGGTAAATCGCGCCTTCTTTGTCGGGCGGGTAGTAGCCGATGAAGTTGTCCATGAAGTTGTTCGGGCGGAGCACGGTCCACGCGAGGCCCGACGCTTCGAGCTTCTTTTCGACTTCGCGGTGCCAGCGTCCGAGCTGGATGCCAGGCTCCTGCTCCGAGCCGAACGCGGAGAGCTTCACGACGTGCTTCACGCCGGATTCCTTCGCGACGTCGACGAGCGCCGTGCCGAGCGCCACCTGGGTCTCGACGAAGGGCGTGAGGAGGAACAGCGCGTCGGCTCCCGCGCACGCCGCGCGGAGGGTGTCGGGGCGGTCATAGTCGAAGTCGACGGCGGTGACGCTCCCGCGCGTGAGCCCGGCAGCCTTCGTCGCGCTTCGCACGCCCGCGCGCACCGTCACACCGCCCAGACCTTCGAGCTGGCTCACCACCTGCGAGCCGATCGTGCCCGTCGCGCCCGTCACGAGGATCGTCTTCGTCATCGTCAGCCTCCGGCAAGCCCGGGCGCATCGCTCGCTCGGGCTCGGCGAAGGTACGGTATCTTCCGGGGCATGCGAAGAGCAGTCGGTCGTGCGCTCGGCGGCGTCGTCGTCCTCGCCGTCGTTGCGATGGCGTCCTCGTGCAAAGGCCCCATGGCCAAGATCGAAGCCGTCCGTGACGCGCTCGAGAGAGACGACGCGGCGGCGGTGAAGGCCGCCACGGAGAGCTATCCGATGTGCGCCGACGCAGAGCCGGTCGCGCTCGGCGCCGGGCAGCCTTCTCCACGTGACAAAGGCTGCTTCGCCGACATCGCCGCGGCGCTGGGATCGAAGAAGGGCTTCAACCCCTCCCCACCCGATCAAGCGGCGGCGGCGACGGCAGCGATCGTGCTCGTCCGCGAGGGTCGCGGCGATTACCTCGCCCACGCGGACAATTGGCTCGCGTCGCTGAAGAACGGCAAAGGGCCTGGTCCCGACGCGCTTCGTCTCGCGGTCGCGAAACGGATGGCGGAGGCAGCGCCGCGCGTCGGTCGCAAGCTCGACGACGATGCGGCTGCACGCGACGCCATGAAGGCGATCGCGGGCGCGGTGCCTGGCGCGTGCCCGACGTACGCGCTGCTCGGCGGCGGGCGTGATCCGAAGAGCCTCCCGCCGGAGCTCTCCGCCGAGCACGCCGCGTGCGTTCACAAAGATCTCGCACGCCGCGAAGGCCCCGGGCCGAGCTACGGCGAAGGCATCTTCCGCGCGCTCGAGGGGTCGCTCGCCGTGTGGCGCGAGATGGAGCGCGCGCTCCGCCTCGGGCTCGCGAACACCGCAGAAGGGCCGAAGGCGACGCTCGAGAACAAGCTGAAGATCATCGAGCCGGCGACGCAGGCGATTGCGTCGAAGAAGATCGCCGTCGCGAGCCCGGCCGCTGCGGTGACGTTCCTCGGAGAGGTGCATGCCGAGGCAGGCATCATTTTGTGGAAGGACGCCGGCGGCGCCGATGCTGCGACGGCGGATGCAGGGCCGCCTCCGCTCAAGCGGCCATTGCCCTGAGCGGGCGCGCGAGCACGAGGAGAATCATCCCGGCGACGACCGCCACGTCGGCGACGTTGAACACGGGCCACGACGTGAGATGGATGAAATCGACGACGTAGCCGCGCGCGGCGCGGTCGACCACGTTGCCGAGCGCGCCCGACACGATGAGCGCGAAGCCGACGTGCGCCGCCGCGCTCGCGCGCCGGCACATGGCGATCCACGCGACCACGATCGCGACGAGCGCCGCACCGGCGAGCGTCAGGAGGAGGGCCGGTGACCTCTCGACGCCGAGCCGCGAGAGCAGACTGAACGCGGCATCGGAGTTCTGCGTGTAACGGAGCTCGAGAAGCCCGCGGACGAGCGACACCGGCGGACGATTCGCGAGGGCGGCCTCGGCCGCGACCTTCGTGACGTGATCGCATCCGAACATGCCGAGCGTGAGCGTCACCACGCCGATGCGGAGGAGCGCCGAGGGTCCGCGCGGCGGCGACGGGCGCGCGGGCCGCGAAGAGGAGGGCGACGGCGTGGGGAGCAGCTCGGCCATCGGGTGCTCGGGAAAGACCGTCGCGGACGGCGCTTCATTCCTTCGCCGAGGAGCGCGCGGGCGTTTTCCCGTTGCGGTGCTTGACCTTCGCTACTCGTTTGGGGTACCTGAGAGGCCATTCCAGCTTAGCTCAGTCGGTAGAGCAGGCGGCTGTTAACCGCCGGGTCGCTGGTTCGAGTCCAGCAGCTGGAGCCCTAGTTCGAGTCGTCGTGCGCAGGCCGCGGTTTCGCGGCCTTCGTTCTTTTGTGCTCGCGTGCTCGCGTGCTCGCGTGCTCGCGTGCTCGCGTGCTTCGCTCATCGGCCGTCGCGCGGGTGTCGAGCTGCGCCGACCCGCTTGCGACGTTGCGAGACCGGACGTAGCACCGGCCGATGACGGAGCGCGCGCCGCCGGCAGCCATCCGGCCTGCAGCCGACGCGTTCGTCCGCGCCGCGCACCGCTTCCGTGCGTTCGCGACGACGGCGCACGCTCCTGCCCGCGCCGTTCGGAGAGCTGGCCGGGCTCCGCGGAGCACGACACGTACGGGGAGGTCTTCGACCCCTACGAGCACGAGGAGCCGGTCGCACGCTCTCTGTCGGACGACATGCTCGACATCTTCGCCGACGTGCGGCGAGGCCTCTGGTTTTGGGACAACCGCGAGATCGACGCCTCGGTCTCGGAGTGGAGGTTCTCGTCCGAGGCGCATGGGGGCGATCATGCGATCGATGCTCTCCGCGCGCTGCACCACGCTTGTCGATCCCACGATGCCGCCGCGGAGCGCGCATGAGCGATGCCGGCGACACGCCCGATGACGAGCTCGCGCGTTTCTTCGCGGACGCCGTCGACGGCGCATCGAGCGAGCAGGGCTGGCGCTTCGTAGGCCTTTGCGGCCGCGCGCTCGCGGAGCCGGCGGACGCTCGCCTCCGCCGCGCCATCGCGGCAGCCGAAGGCGTTCTCTCCGGACGCGCAGACCCGGTCGAGCTCAACAACGCCTGGTTCACGCGTTCGGCGTCGGCGGCTATGTCGATGCGGGCGTCGATGCGGCGGAGGACATGTTCGACGCCGCGCGGACGCTGTTGCCCGCGAGCGTGCTCGCCGCGTTGCTGACGCAGGCGTTCGGCGGAGACGCGATGCGCGCGATCGCGCGGCCCGCGTGGCGCGCGTGATCGCGAGCATGCAGGCGCGGGTGCGGTGAGGAGGCCGAAGCAGGCCGCGGCGGGTCCCGCGCGGAGGCCGAGGAAGTCGCCGCGGCGCGAAGCGGACGCGCGCCGCGAAGCGGACGCGCGCACCGGCAGGACCGCCAAAGTCGCGCCATCCGGACGCGCCGTAGTCTGATGCACGCGGTGCGACGATGCGCGGGCGCGCCGACGCCCGGGGCGGCCGACGCGCTGGCCCGCCGATGTGCTGCCCCGCCGACGCGCTGCTCGCTACGCACTCCTCGGGACGCACTGGTCGCAGACGCACTGCCGCGCCCGAGGCACTTCGCGCCCCGACGCACTCGGCACGTGCGCTGTCCCGCCGAGGCACTTCGCGCGTCGAGGCACCCCACGCCAGCGCACCAGCACGCCGTTGCACCAGCACACCGATGCACTGGCTCCCATGCACTGGCACACTGAGGCACTCGGCGCGTCGCGGCACTCGCCACGGGGGCGACACGCGCCGGCGCGAGACACCCGGCACATGGATACGCCCCGAAGAAAAGCGCCGGTCCCACTTGCTGGCGCGATCAAAACCCAAGTGCAACGCTTGCTGCCCGCGCGGAGTGATCTCGAAAGGATCCCTCCATGGCCTCCGCTGGCTACAAGCACCTCACAGCGCGCGACCGACTGCTCATCTCTCAGTTGAGAAACAAAGGACTGAGTCAGACCGAGATCGCTC